>Ga0335084_10001532_pt1 | contig 21695 bp, 23 predicted proteins | sample Lox_Sample_44_FD_206721 | JGI IMG/M metagenome (GOLD analysis project Ga0335084, IMG submission 206721) | Soil microbial communities from Loxahatchee National Wildlife Refuge, Florida, United States - Lox_Sample_4.4 | ecosystem: Environmental > Terrestrial > Soil > Wetlands | place: USA...
CAGTTCACAGACATGCCATCCTTGCAAAGACATGACTTTGTGGATAATAACTTCAGGTACCTGATTTACGAACGAGAACTTCTCCCTATCCACGCAACGTTTACGTTCTCTCAACTCGCTTCTGAGCTGCCTGCGTACGAAGATCACTCATGATGCAGCGCATGGGGTGGCGGGATAATGTTGTTGGCTGTCAGAGAAGAGACGGTTTTTTGCGAAGGGCGTCGTCAAGACTCTTGTCCCTTCCGTAGATATCATTTCTGAATTGAAGCATTCCCCCTTCATCAACCCATGCCGTGAGATAAAGGAAATGGACATTGAGCGGATGAGCAATAGTGACCTTCTTCTCTGTGCCTTCCTCTATCGCAGTCAATAACTTTTCGCGCGTCCAGTCAGGGTTGTTCCGTAACACATATTCTCCGAGTTCGATTGGCCTTTCAATCCTGGTGCACCCATGACTGAAGGCGCGTACATTCTCAGAGAACAGGCGCTTGGAAGGGGTGTCGTGGAGGTAAACGTCAAATGTATTGGGAAACATAAACTTGAGACGTCCAAGGGGGTTCAGGGGACCTGGTTCCTGACGAAAATGGTAGGTCAGCGTTTTTGGAGTGATCTCAGACCAGTCAATTGTCTTCGGGTCTATCTCCTCTTCCTGTGGTCCCCAGCCCCTTAAGACCTTAATGTCTTGTTCGGCAAGATACTGAGGGTTGTTCTTGATCTTCTTCAGTATCTCCTGCCGTGCGATTTTGTCCGGAACGTTCCACGGAGGGTTTATTACGACATACGTCATCTTTGCGGTAAAAACAGGGGTGCGCCAGAAAGGCTTTCCCACCACAACTTTCATTGAGAGAACTGATTTCCCGTCTTCGATAACATCCAGTTGGAAATTCGCGACGTTCACCACAATGGAGCGCTGTTCCACATTCCCAAGTATCCATCGCAGCCTTTCCATGTTCAGTTCAATCTGGCGTATCCGTTGCGTTAAGGGAACGTTAAGGGCACTGACCGTTGCAGAACCAAGAATACCATCAGCTATCTGCCCGTGCCGTTTCTGAAAGTTCATGAGCGACTGTTTCAGTCTTTCATCAAAAAAATCCCCTTCCTTTGGCGCGTCAGCCACAAGGTCGCCGGAAATGGAAAGTCTTTTTCTCAGTTCTGCAACCCTGCCGGACGTGGAACCTTCTCTCAGGAGGGAACCGCCTGAAACCAGCGGCCATTCACCGTGGAGTGAGAGTTCTCTGTATCGGGCGAGGACCTTTCTGAGATTTTCATAGGAGCCTTGCATGGGGCGGAGCCTCATCAATTCCTCCCGTATCTGTCTCTTCCTGAGGGCTTGCTCGAGGACAGAGGAGACATCCACACTCCCACGTTTTGCAAACCATTCCGCTTCAAGGGTCACGGGGTTCACGCACCCGGCCGACAGGTGACAGCCGAGGGTGAGAAATGCATCGGTGAGGAGGATATCGAGATTGGCAAGGCGTGCCGGATCAGGAGATGCCTCCTTTTTTACCTTATAGACGAAAGATCGTATGAGACTAAGGTGATAGTAGTCAGGTGTCAGGCCGTCGCCATAGGCCTCCTCTACCGCCATGATGAGTGCCTCTGCCTGGATCAGATGACCATCCTGGCTCCACGCAGGCTGGTAGTCTCTCCCCTTATAGAAGCTTTCCATGAGGACCGGGGAGTATATCCGCTCTCCCTCAATGACCGTTCTTGAGGGGCTCTTCCCTTCGGCTATCTTCTTTTTTATGAGCAGGCTAAGCCCTGTTCCCGCTCCCTGAACAGATAAACTCTTTTCGGAAGAAACCCCATGGGAGGACAAGAAGACCATCATGAGAAGGAGGACAATAATCTTCTTGTGTATCAATTTGATCCGTATCATGGTTTTCTTATTCTACCAAATCCGGCATTTATTAAGATTTTTGACCACGTTCTCCAGTGAGGTGCCTTGGGAGTTGAATAACGGCGGAGCGTTGTGATAATCTTCCCTTATGTCGACACAACTTCACTGTAAAGGGGTCTATGCCATACAGAGCCTGGTTTCAATGTATTAACGAGCAATGTAAAGCGATCTATCCGCTGAACTCCATCATTTACCGTTGCAGGACATGCGGATCACTGCTGGAAGTGCAGCACGACATGAAGGCCCTGGCCCGCCGTGATGCCAAGGCCTGGATGAAGCTCTTTGAGGACCGATACAAATCCACCCAGTGGCCTTATGGCTCGGGCGTGTGGGGCAAAAAGGAATGGATTTTGCCGAAGATCGATGACAGCAACATTGTCTCGCTCTACGAAGGCGGCACCAATCTGTTCTGGGCTGAGCGGTTCGGCAAGATGATCGGCCTTGACAACCTCTGGATTAAGCTCTGCGGCAATTCCCACAGCGGTTCCTTTAAGGACCTGGGGATGACGGTGCTTGTTTCCATGGTTAAGCAGATGATCAGTGAGGGCGCTCCGATCAAGGCAGTGGCCTGCGCCTCCACGGGCGACACCTCTGCAGCGCTGGCGGTCTACTGCGCCGCAGCCGGCATCCAGTCCATTGTGCTCCTGCCCAGGGGCAAGATATCCATCGCCCAGTTCGTCCAGCCCATTGCGAATAGTGCTCTGGTGCTGTCCCTTGATACCGATTTCGACGGATGCATGGGCATTGTTCAGGAGATCACCCAGGACGAGACGATCTACCTTGCCAATTCCATGAACTCGCTGCGCATCGAGGGGCAGAAGACCGTAGGCATCGAGATCGTCCAACAGTTCGATTGGGAGATCCCGGATGTGATTATCATCCCCGGCGGAAATCTGGGGAATGTCTCAGCCCTGGGCAGCGGCCTGCTCATGATGCGCGATCTGGGTCTGATTGCCAGGCTCCCGAGAATTGTGGTTGCCCAGGCCGAACGCGCCAATCCACTCTACCGCTCCTATCTCAAGAACTTCGAGACCTTTGAGCCCATTCATGCTGAGAAGACGCTGGCCAGCGCGATACAGATAGGGAACCCGGTGAGTGTCCGGAAGGCGATACGCACGCTGAAGCAGTTCAACGGTATTGTGATGGACGCCACCGAACAGGAACTGGCTGACGCTGCCGCCCTTGGCGATACCACCGGCATGTTCAACTGCCCGCACACGGGCGTGGCCCTGGCAGCGCTGATCAAACTGATCAAGGCCGGGAAGATAGATAAATCAGAACACGTCGTGGTCATCTCCACGGCCCATGGTCTCAAGTTCACCGACTTTAAGGTCAACTATCACGAGGGGACGCTGGACTTCCCCTGCCAATACGCAAACAAACCCATCGAACTGCCCGCGCGTTTGGATGCCATTAAGGGAGCCCTGCAGCAGGCCCTGCAGAAGAGGAGGAATACCAATGTCTGAGAAGAAGCCAAATGCAGGGAAGTGGAATCCGGCAACCCTCGCCATCCATGGCCGAGGCCGTGTGCAGCACGCACACTACGCGGTCTCCATGCCCATCGTGCACACCTCCAACTACTACTTTAACGACACTGAAGAGGTATACGAGTTCATGAAGGCCAAGAGCGAGGGCAGGGTGGTGCGCGAGCACGAATACGGCCGCTACGGCAACCCGACCCAGGAAGAGTGCGAACGCAAGCTCGCCGCTATTGAGAACGCCGAACGCGCAGTGTTGTTTTCCACAGGTATGGCTGCCGTAATACTGACCCTGATGACGTATATGCGCCGCGACGGACATATCATCTTTACCAATGACTGCTACCGCCAAACCCGTGACTTTGCCACAAACCTCCTTGCTGAGTTCGGTCTGCAGGTCTCGTTGGTGGACCCTACTGCGGAGGCCATCAGAAAGGCGATCCGGCCAAACACCAATGTTATCTTTACCGAGTCACCCACGAATCCCTATCTGAGGTGTCTCGACCTCCCGGCAGTGGTGGAGGTTGCACGACAGCATAAGGTGATGACAGTTATTGATGCTACCCTTGCCACGCCTTACAATATCAAGCCCCTGGACATGGGAGTGGACATAGTGGTTCATTCTGCGACCAAGTACCTGGGCGGACATAACGATCTTCTGGCAGGTGTTGCCCTCGGTAAGCATGAACTGCTGAACGACCTTTACCGGATGCAGCGTATGTTCGGTGCTACGCCGGGGCCCCTCACATGCTTTTTGCTGGAAAGGGGATTAAAGACCTTCACGCTCCGCATGGATCACCACAATGCAGCGGGACTGGCAGTGGCGCGTATGATGGAATCCCACCCTAAGATCGAGAAGGTATGGTATCCGGGTCTTCCATCCCACCCTGACTACCCCATCGCACGTGAGCAGATGAAGGGCTCTGGCAGTGTGGTCACCTTCCTTCTGAAGGGCGGCGATGCGGAGACGAGGAAATTCATCGATGCGCTGGAGCTGTTCCTGATCACCCCCAGCCTCGGCGGGAGTGAAAGCCTTGTGACACAGATGTCGACCATGTCGTTTTTCGACTATCCTGCTGACTATCGCCGTCAGATCGGAATGGTGGACAATCTGGTAAGGCTCGCATTGGGTCTTGAAGACGTGAATGACCTCATCGCAGACCTGAATCAGGCATTGGATAAAATCTGAACAAGGGATCTAACGTACCCTTAATTTTGCCCCGCTGGCATGCGTAGTTCGGTTTGAAACTGTTAAAATCTCTTTTTGCTTTTCTTCCTGAAATCCGCACAGGAACCCTCTTCAATTATGCTGTAGGTTACAAGCGAAAAAAATCAGCCTGCACCAAGTTTTCGACCAAATGCAACCATTTGCTTTTGGTCTTTATTACCATAGAAAACGAAAGTGTCGAATAGAACTTCTTTGACAAATATATTTTATTCTTTACTCGGTTACATGTATTTGCTATATTTTAGGACATCATCTTTCTCACACATAATCCGAAAAAGGAGAAACCAACGATGAGAGGCATACTGGCAACTATTGCACTATTCGCATTTTTCGCTACCTCCTTATCAGCCCAAGAATTAACAGGAACACTTTTGCAAATCAAGAAAACCGGAATAATCAAAATTGGTTATCGTCAGGATCAGCCACCAATGTCTTATTTGGGGAAGGACGGCATACCCGCCGGGTACTCGATTGATCTCTGTAAACTTATTGTGACTGGAATAGAAAAGAAAATTAGTGGGAATGTGAAGGTTGAATATGTCCCTGTGACAGCATCAGATCGATTTGATGCATTGGCTGACAACAAGATTGACTTATTATGCGGTTCAACAGTTAAAACACTCTCGCGCAGCGAGCTCGTTGACTTTACCCTGCCTACATTTGTTACAGGCACTACGTTCATGACCTTGAAGAAAACGCAAATCATGAACAACTTTTCCGGAAAAAAAATCGGGGTAGTCAAAGGGACAACAATGGTTGATTCGGTGAAGGAACTTTTCAAAGAGACTGGGGTAGTTGCCGATATTGTCATGCTCAATACAACGAGTGAAGGGGTCAAAGCGTTGGAGGAAGGTAAAATCGATGCTCTTGCTCAACAACAGATTGTACTTATTGGGCAGGCATTGAAAGCGGCTAATCCGGATAACTTTTCAATTCTTCCCAACACGTTCTCTGATGAATCTTTTGCTTTAGCAGTTCGGAAAAATGACGCGGACTTTCGTCTTGTTGCAGATCGTGTCATAGCTCGCCTATTTCGGACAAAAGAAATAGTACCGATTTACAAGAAATGGTTTGGTGATATTTCTAGTTCAATGCCTACAGCACTTCAGGCATTGATCCAGCTCAATTCAATACCTGAATAGAATAAGTTTGACCGTTATCTTCAAGAACTCGGCGGAATCGGCACTCAAAAGACCGTGCCCGCTGAAGAGAATGTCAGTCCTTATTACCTTCGAAAACCCGCAATAGTTTCGATTCGCGATACCTTTCGGGTTGTCGGTGTACCCCTCAAAAGACCTATGCGTCACACAGGTTGAAACAAACAGTGAGGTAGTGTCAAGGATTGCGTTGCACTGCTGCCACTGTTCAGAGCATGTCACCGGACTCGTCTTCCGGCGCTTCAGCAATCTTGCACCTTTGTACTACGGAACCATTGTTGCTTTTTGCTCTGCTTCACACAGTTTTCTCCCCATTGCTTTCACAATATCAGAGCGTGAGATAAGGCCAATGAGTCTCTGATCCTTGTCCACAACAGGAAGCCGCCGTATTCTTCGGCCGTCCATAAGGCGCACTGCTTCACTGATTTCAGTGTCCGAAAACACGGTCACGGCAGGGGATGTCATTATATCCCCCACAAGGTGCCCTATTTTCCGTTCAGGAAGGGGATGGCCGACAACGGACCGCAAAAGTTCTTTGAATGTATGGGCCCTTCTCGGTCCCACCATGGAAACCACATCCGCTTCGGAGATGATGCCTACCACGCGGTTCTCCCTGTCCACGACCGGAAGGCCGCTGATGCTTTTCTCAGCAAGGAGCTTCACCGCGCGGCTGATGTCGTCGAACTTGTTGATTGAGAGGACGTCCCGCGTCATTGCGTCCCTGACACGCATGGCAGACGCAACCCGTGCCTGCGCATGCCTGCATGCACCGGAGTAGATTCTGTGCAGGTCGTCTGCCGAGAGGCTCAGGCTGAGCTTCAGATCCCTGATGGCGGCAGCCACGTCCTCGTCGCAAACCTCGTTCTGTGTGCTTTCGAGCTCATAAGTATCCATACACGCACCCCTGGTAGTAAGTTTGTATACGTACATGATAATCTCGGGAGCAGGAATATGCAAGGGGGCCCCGAAGCGTTAATCGTTAAACCTGTTATAGTGGCTCTGGTTATGGTGTCAATCCTTCCTGTATCTGCAGCACTTCATTCCCTACTCAAGAATCGCCCGGGGTGAGTTACGGGGGAAGACATGGTCTTTGTTTTATTTTGCACCTTGCATATGCTATATTCACCCAAAATCTGAGCGATAGTGTAAGAGAGGGGATACATGACTATCGGAGAGGCATTCAATGCCTCAGTTACCTATTACGACGACTGGATCAGAAAGGCCCTGCCCGGGTATGAAGACATGTTCGCCGCCGCACTGGATGCTTTACCCTTTGGGCAGGATGATCGCCTCTCCGTATTGGACCTGGGAGCTGGAACAGGACTTTTTTCGCACCAAGTGGGTACCAGGTTTCCGCAGGCGACCTTTGTGCTCTGCGACGTAGCAGAGAAGATGCTCGACATTGCCCGAGAAAGATTCAGGGTTCATGGCACCCAGTTCGAGTATGTAGTCAAGGACTATAGGGATATTGAAGGTGAAGGAGCTTACGATTTGGTTATATCCAGTATGTCCATTCATCATTTATCGGACAATGAAAAAAAAGTCCTCTTCGGCAGGGTATTCAGGATCTTGCGGCAGCCAGGGGTATTTGTGAATGTGGACCAGATTAGAGGTGGTACACCGTATCTGGAGCAGTTGTATTGGACCTGGTGGCTCGCAAAGATAAGGCATGCCGGGGCAAGCGAGGATCAAATTCGGGCAGGTGTTGAGCGCAGGCATGCCTATGATAAGGATGCGTACCTTGAGGATCAGCTTGCGTGGTTGAAGGACGCAGGGTTTGAGACAGTGGACTGCGTATACAAGAACTATTCTCTGGGGGTATTTTTTGCCATGAAGGGCCTGCCGGAGAATGCAGCAGGGACAGATAGTCCATAACGATTTGTCCGAGGGGTATCTTCCTCCAAATTCTCTGTTTCGTGATGATTTTGTGGTATAGTTGATTAGTGAGAATTTCCTGTGGGCCTGCAATCATTCTTGGAGAGCTCTTATGACAAATCACGAAACCTATGAAGTTATTATCGTGGGAGGAGGGCCTGCAGGGCTCGCTGCCGGGCTCTATTGCAAAAGGGCTGCACTTAAAACGGTCCTATTCGAGAAGGGTGTGCTGGGAGGACAGATTGCTATATCAAAGGACGTGGAAAACTATCCTGGCGTGGAGGGAATTACAGGATTTGACCTGGCAGAGAGAATGGTCCATCACGCCTTTTCGTTTGACCTCTCAGTTATCCAGCAAGAGGTTGCTGAGGTGAATGCAAGGCCGGATCTCCACTCGGTCCGGCTCTCAAACGGCGATACATTCCATACCTTTGCCCTTATTCTCGCAGCAGGAGGTTCCGTGCGAAAACTCGGCATCCAGGGTGAGGCGGAATATCTGGCAAGCGGCGTTTCCTACTGCGCGACTTGCGATGGGTTCTTCTTTAGGGACAAGACTGTGGTGGTAGTGGGCGGAGGCGACACCGCAGTAGAGGAGGCGCTCTATCTTGCAAAACTGACCAGAAAGGTGTATCTCGTCCACAGAAAAAATGCGTTGCGGGCAAGCAAGATACTCCAGGACCGCCTTATGGCAGAGCCAAAGATCGAAATAATCTGGAACACTGTTATCACCGAAATCAAGGGGGACGGGAAGACCGTGAACGCTATTTCTTTCGCTGATACCGAAACAGGAAAAGAGGGAGACATTGCCGCTGAGGGCATTTTCATTTTTATCGGATATTCTCCGAACAATATGTTGATTCCTGCCGGAGTGAGGATGAATGAGCAGGGCTATGTGATAACCGACGAAAAGTGTGCTACAAGCGTTCCCGGCATCTTTGCGGTGGGAGACTTGAGACAGAAGTTTGCAAACCAGATCGTAGTTGCTGCTGCAGATGGATGCATTGCTGCCCTTGCCGCAGCACATTATGTGGAGATGAAGAAGGCGGAAGCCCGGGCGTCCTGAAGATTGGGTGGATATTCAGGAACTTCCGGAGGTAAACTTATTTATGAACCTCACCGCTGTGCTTAAAACCTATGCAACGGAACACGGCGCTGATTTTGTTGGAGTAGCTGATTTAAGACCTTTCAAAGCCGCAAAATTCTCTCTGCCTGAGGATCTTCTGGATCCCTATTCCCATGCCATGTCTGTTGCTATGGGCCTGGACAATGAGATAATTAACAGGATTACCGATCACCCTACTCCTGAGTACGCCGAACACTACAGAAGCATCAATTCAGCCCTGGACAGACTTATTTCCGGACTTGTTCATTTGATTCTCGGGCACCATTATCAAGCTCACCCGATCCCGGCTTCTCGTATAATGGATGGAAAGAACCTTCTTGGAAGCATTTCTCATAAGGCAGTTGCAAGGATGGCGGGTATTGGGTGGCAGGGGAAGAGCCTTCTCATCATCAATCCAGAGCTTGGACCCCGGATACGGCTGGCAACAGTCCTCACCGATATGCCGCTTGAACCTGATGCACCATTGAAAAATAGGTGTGGAAAATGTGCGGAATGTGCGAAGGCCTGTCCTTCATCAGCAATAAGAAATGTTTCAACAGAGAGCCATTATTCGGGAAGGGAAGAGGTCCTTCACTTTTCAAACTGTGCAGCCAAGACCCTTGAATTCAGTGCATTGCCGGGCATAGGTGCGAGGATATGCGGGGTGTGCGTGATGGCCTGTCCCTTTGGCAAGAAAAGCCGCTCAGGAAGCCCGAAAGTACGTTAGCAGGAGGAACGAAAGACTAATCCAAGACTCTATACCTGTCATGCGAATTCAGTTGCGCATTACTCTTCACGGTTTGTGGCTCACGCTTTGTTGTCAGCCGTCGATCATCACTACGCAGCACATCATTGCCACTGCCCAGACAATGTCCGAGAGGGCAAGCTGAAACTCGCAGGTGGAATCGAAGAAAAGGTCTACCCTGGGTGTGAACTCCTCATCCTCCAGCCACAAAATCATGGAGACCGGGACGCGGGGAAGGGGATAGAACCGGATAGAGGCGTCGCCAAAGCCGGAGAGGACCTCTGCGCCGTACTCCTGTCCTTTGCGGATGAACCCCTCCCTGTCCCTGGCGAACCTCTCAGCGATTATGTCAACCGGAAGCACATGGGTGCCTGCAGAGAACCTGTGGCCGCCCTTTACATCAATGGGACGTATAAGCCTTCCGGTGGGGGGGATGTCCTTGGCATTGGACATGTACCAGAGCACCGAGAGCCTGAAGAAATCCCTGAGCTTTCCAAGGAAAAGAGAACCGCTTCCTGAAGGGCAGGAAATCCCCATTTCGCAGGGGTTTACGAGAAAGTCGATGCCGAAAGAGCGGAGGAGATATGCCTCGGCCTTTTCGTCAAAGACCGTCCCCGTCCGCCTGCACACGTCTTCACGGGAAAGGCCGCAGACCAGTTCCCATGCCCTTTCCTCGCCGTTTTCGATCTTAATGGGGATCAATTCCATTCGCTATTATAATACAACCTCCTGCAAAGTACGCAACTGCCCGCCGGAGTACCCCGCACTGGAAAAATAGTTCTCTTCCCAATAAAATAGTCTCATGCCGGAGAGATATAGGAAAATCATCACCACCCAACACATCGAGACACTTCTGGATCAGAGAGAAAGCTTTCTGGACCGTTCGGACATCAGGATATTTCGTGTTCGTTCAAACGAAGAGGCGCTGGGCATCCACAGGGCTGAGAAGGCAGATCTCATTATTGCCGATCTCGATGCACACCTCATGAAGGGTGAAATGCTCTGCTCTGTCATCAGGGAGAGTCAAGGTCTTCACAGGGTTTCTCTGATTATTATCCACTCGGGCGCTGCTTCGGACGTCCTGCGCATTCCTCACTGCAGGGCCAATGCCTTTATAGAACAATCTGCAGACCCTGCGATGCTTCTCGATGCAGTGCATCAGCTTATGAATATCCCGGTGAGGGAGACCTTTCGGGCTCCTATCGGCGTCAGGGTTCAATGCAGCAGTGGAATTAAACATTCCATGGGCTATTCCGAGAATATCAGCGTCACGGGCATGCTTTTTGATTCCGAAGAAACGCTGCTGAAGGGCGGGCTGATATCATGCTGGTTCGTCCTTCCTGACTCAACGCATGTGCGTGCGGATGCGGAGATAGTCAGGGTTGCGGACAGGGCCTCGGAGCACGATACCAACCAGTATGGCATCAGGTTCCTTGACCTTGCTGCCGGATGCAGAGCTGCCATTGACACATATGTCAGAAAAACACTCCGGAACCCATGAGCTGCCTCATCCTTCGTGGATATGGTACTATGGCTCTACCGGCCTATCCCAAATTTCATGCTTTTTGGATTTATGCGAGAATAACCAAGATTTGCGGGGTTTGAGCGTTTAGGGAAACAGCGAGGAGGAGGTTTTGAATGACAAGTATTTTGGGGAAGGAAGAAAATATTCTTATCAGCCTGGATAAGGCAAGGAAAATTGTGATTACGGAGCATGCCATTGATCTCGTCTTTTCAGAAAAACATACTGTCCGTTTCAGTACGAAAGATACGGAAGGAGTTGACCATCATGTTTCGGATGAAGAATTGCAGAAGCTTAAAAATGCCTGTGAGAATCAGGGCTTTCACAGGATTAAAAGAGAGATGTAGCAGGATGTGTCACTAATCTGAAACAGTGACAGAGGAGCGGAATTTCTTCTTTTCTGAGGTAATCCTCTTTTCCGTAAGCATCTTTTCCTTTGCCCTCCTGGAGCGTTTCCTCTTCTGCCGCCTTATCTTCTCAATTCTCTGCTGCTCCTGGCTTTCCCTGCCCTTCATCAATTCGTCAACCTTTTTCACCAGGATAACCCTCGCCCTATACCGGTTCAGGGACTGTGAACGTTCCTCCTGGCACTTCACCTCTATGCCGGTCGGGAGGTGTTTCAGATAGACACAGGTGGAGGTCTTGTTCACCTTCTGCCCTCCCTTGCCTCCTGAACGGACAAAAGACTCCTCTATGTCCCCTTCACGGATGTTCAAGGCATCCATTTTTGCCCTCAATTCCTTTTCTTTGGAAAGACTGACAGAAAATATGCTCATGAAGTACATTGTACCATGGAGTAAATAATGGTGGACCTGTCCCGTTGGCGTGACCCGTTACTGTTCTCAGAGAGACTGAGAAAATAGTACCTGATGAAGGGCCAGAGGAATCCTTTTTCCTTTCGAACAAATGACTAAGGAACTGTTTTTATTCGCATACTCAGGTAGTTGACTTTTTTTCGTCAGATAGGTTAGGATAAAAAACTTATTACATAAGAAGTTCCACTCCTGGCTGTCCTGATAAACACTCGACGCGGCACGTTCAGCAACTAAAGACACCAACATGAGTTAGGAAATAAAGAGCAACAGCAGGGATTAACTCCTGCTGCATTACTGCAGCTTAGGCTGTTTAGAAAAAACGCGTGCAGTAAAAAAATGAGCCTAAGCGCAGAGTATTAAGGAGGTGTGCAAGATGAAAGGCAATATGAAGAGGTATATAGGAACAGTAGTGGGGAAGATGTTGTTGATTACTGTTGTCCTCTCATGTCTGATAGTGATACCCGGCTTTGCCATGGTGTTCGCAGCGAGGGACTCGGTCAAACCTGCACAGGCTGCATATGAGGTGCGGGAGATGCATCCGGGTATCTTCAGGTGGATGAAGAACAACTCAGGGATGTCCGAAGAGGTTCTCTCGGAGGTATACCGTGCTGCGATGAAGAATATCAACTCCGATCTGATACTGGCCATCTGCATGGTAGAATCCAATTTCAACCCCACCGCGAGGAGCAACAAGGGCGCAATGGGGCTTATGGGCATCATGCCCGGAGCCTGGCTGGACGAGCTTAAGGCTCAGGGAATTGTGCAGGACAAGGGGGACCTCTATCAGATATCGAATAACATAGCCTCCGGCGCATATGTCCTGCAGAAATATCTCTCCAGCACCAGAACGCTCGAGAGGGCCCTTATTAATTATGTGGGAGGAGACCCTGACTATGTGCGCAAGGTGATGAAGGCCTTGGGAGAACTGTATCTTGCAAAGTGGTCAAGACCGGTGATTGTGTAGTCCCCACAATGGTGCAGTGCGGAAATTTACAAGCCCCTCTCTATTCCTTTTGAAAAGAAAGGAATAGAGAGGGGCTTTGACAGACCTCTATCCTTGGCCCGTGGTCGCTTCTATTGCGACGGCTTTTGCATCCCCTTACGACCGGGTACGTCTGGCCTTTGAGGCCTGCATTTTTTCAGCTCATCTGCGTTGCTCGACGCCTGGACACACGCCTTTTCTTCATTGAGTCTGTTCAATCGCTCATCAATCTTCTGAAGGATGTTGGATTTAACCTCATTGAAGTTTTCTGGTGTAATGTTCTTCATCCCCATGCCGTGGGAAGGAGGCATGTTTTCCGCCTGCATTTCCGAAAATGAGACTTTTGCAAATGCAATAAGCAGCACTGCAGTGAAAATGAAAACCATTGCCTTTCTCATGTTCTCTCACCTCCTCTCTTGTGTCTATGATTTGGTTTATAGTTTTTAGACATAGTAGCACGGAAAAGGTTTAAGGGCGACAGATAAAAGGATCCTTATGCCCGAGACCGTAAAGGGAACGCGGCACAGACTTGACAGTCAACTATTTTACTATAGACTAAGAATGAGGAAGTACGGGAGAGCACAAGGAGGGAGCCATGGACAAAAAGGAAGAATATATCCAGAAACTGGACTTGCAGCTCAGGGAGTGGAGCGCAAAGATTGATGAACTGAATGCCAAGGCCGGGAAGGCGAAGGGCGACATCAAAACGGAATATACCAAGCAGTTAGAGGCACTGGAAGCATTACGGGAATCAGCGCTGAAAAAGCTTGCAGAAATGACCGAGGCGAGCGGGCAGGCGTGGGAAGAACTTAAAGGAGGAGCCGAAAAAGCCTGGCATGAACTCAAGAGTTCCCTTGATAATGCAATGGCAAAATTCAAGCAGCCTTGACCCCGGGTTTCTGACGTGCCTAAATGATGCAAGGGTTCCTCGGTTCCAAAGCGCCAAAGGAAAAGACCGTGGGATGTGAACGGTAAAACGCATACCTAAAGTCTTTCCAAGTTCCTGACCCTTGTTGCATAATACGGGGATGCAGATTCAGGAACCTCGCCTTTCCAGATTCGGATATGTGTATGTTGTTCTTGCCGCAGGGTTGTGGGCTTTGTCAGGCCCTGCCGCGAAGTATCTCTTTCAGGGCGGGATGTCGCCATTTGAGCTTGTGCAACTCCGCACGACAATCTCTGCGGCGATACTCTTTGCGTGGCTGGTGGTACGGAAGCGGGCCCTCCTCAGTATCGCACGGAGGGATTATCTTTACTTTCCCATGCTCGGCATCATGCTTGCAACCATGCAGTTCACGTATCTGTATTCCATAAGCAGAATTCAGGTTGCTGCGGCAGTGCTGCTTCAGTACCAGGCGCCTGCGCTCATCGCTGCGTATGCAATCTTCATCAACAGGAAAAGGTTTTCCGTTGTTACCTTTGTCTCACTCTTCGGCGCCGTCATGGGCTGTTACCTCATGGTGGGGGCGTATAATCTGAACCTCCTTCATCTGAACAGGGCAGGCATCATTTCAGGACTGTCCTCAGCAATTGCCTTTGCCCTTTATTCTGTGAGGAGCGAGTATGGTATGCGTACCTATTCACCTTGGACCGTGTTCTTTTACGCACTGGTGTTTTCGGCAGTTATCTGGAATGTGCTGCATCCCCCGTTTTCAGCGTTCCATGCGCGTTACGGTGCCTCTGCATGGCAATGGATTCTGTTCATCGGTCTGTTCGGGACTGTGCTGCCTTTCGGCCTCTATAATGAGGGGATCAAGCGCATCCGTTCAACACGTGCGAGCATCACTGCAACCTTAGAACCTGTCATGGCAGGGGTGATTGCGTACGGATTTCTAGGCGAGGTGATGGAGCCATGGCAGGTTATAGGCGCAGGACTTGTTATCGTTTCGATTCTCCTGCTGCAGATAGAACAGTATCCCGCGTAACAAGAAAGGGTGAATCGTGGGCTGTGGGTTTTCAAATAGAAGCCAGCAATTCGTGGAAAATGGGCTGAAGCGCCAAAGTTCATAGTGCATGAATCGATTGGCACAATTACTCTCAGGCCATCGCCCGTACCTGGCTTTCTATCTGCGCGTATATAATAAGAACATTGTCTGAAGGAGGTAAGAATATGGTGCCCGAAGATCTGGCAGGACTGAGAAGACTTTACATGGGGTTTACTGCGGCCCGCGTAGTGATCACTGCAAACAACCTAGGGGTTTTTGATTGCCTGGAAAAGTCGATGAATGCGGGTGATGCAGCAAAAAAACTGAGGGCGGATGAACGTGCCATGGAAATATTGCTCGATGCCCTCGCAGGCATAGGACTGGTTGTGAAAAACAAAAACGGCAGATACCGGAATGCGCCGGTGAGCAGCCGCTATCTTGTGAAAGGTGCACGCCTCTATCAGGGAGATATTGTGAGCCACGCATCCACTATGTGGCAGAACTTCTCCTGTCTGGATAACGTGGTGAGGACCGGAAAACCCGCCAGGCAGGGCTTTGATCACGAATCATTCATTATGGGCATGCATAACCTGGCTGTGCTCCGCACAGAAGATCTTATCAAGGCTATCGGGCTCAGGGGGGTAAAGACCATGCTCGATTTAGGCGGTGGCCCGGGCACCAATGCCATCGCAATGGCAAAAAGGGGAGTGAAGGCCTTCATCTTCGATCTTCCCGAGACCATTGCGATTGCCAGAAAGGTTGCCCGCCGTGAAGGAGTGAAAGGCCTTTGCTATATTGCCGGTGACTTCCACCTGGACGATATCGGCTCAGGGTATGACCTCATCCTGTTAAGCCAGATATTCCATGCGTTTTCCATTAAGGAAAATAAGGCCCTCCTTTCCAAGTGCAGCAACGCCCTCAACCCAGGGGGCAGGGTAGTGGTGCAGGAATTCCCCATCAATGATGCAGGCACGTTCCCTCCCCACAGCGCGCTCTTTTCGGTCAACATGCTTGTGGGTACCGAGAGCGGACGCTGTTACCCTCCCCGGGAGATGAAACAGTGGCTGAAAGAAAAAGGGTTCTGTAATAATGTGATCAAGAACCTTCCTGAGACGGTCCTTGTGGAGGGCAGGGTAAGGAGCAAACAGCAAAAGAATCCGTAGGCATTGAAAGCCCGGGTTCATTTATAGGTACATATCATGTATCTGAAAATGCGTTCTTAATTTTTGAAACTATTTCGTCATAGGATCCTCTATCTTTCTCTTTCAGCGTGCGGATGTCATCGATCATCTGACTCACTTCCTGGACTGTCGGCTTAGGATGCCTTGAACGATATTTGAGCTCTTCGATCCTCTCTCTTAATTGAGATAACCCTCTGAAGGAATTTAACTCCTTGTCATTCAGGTCACGCAGCACATGCGTGGATGTAAGCTTCTGCACAAGAAGATCGAAGGCCTCTGTGATCCACCCAAGTTGTTGGCCGTATCCTGCAACTTCTTCTATTATCTTTTTTTCCATCTCCGGGTCGCTTGACACCACATTGTTGATATTAATAAATCCGGCCTGTTGATTCAGGTATTTCAACCAAAGGGTCCACGGGTTGATTACCTGAGAAACGTCGCCTGACAACGGGAGCATATAGTTCATAGGAAACCGACCTCCCTTGCATTGATTTGGGACTCTTGAAATGTCCTGTCCCTACCCATTACTGGGAATAGTAAAGGTATTTAAGCGAAGTATATCACATAGCCATCCTGTCAACAATACGGTTATGACTCATGAGTGAAAAGCACTGTAGTACTGAAAAGATCTGATACTATTCTTCCTCATAATGATCGAGGTGTCCGTAGGGCACAAGGTTAGAGGTTTCCATAAGATTCCCGGGAGATCACATTTTCCTTATATCCATTTTCTATGGTACAGCGAAAGGCAAAAGAGATCATTGGTTGTGTAGTTCGGAGGAATGGAGTTGTATTCGCGTGCATTTTTGATACACTTTAATAATAGGTTAATTTGCCCAAGTCATTTCGAGTAAATAATGCAAATGAAGGAGGATGGTATGAAAATCAAATGGAGTATTATGGTGGCTTTTTCACTTGTTTTGGCAGTCGCAGCATCTGCTGCGGCGAAACCGGACATCGAAGGGAAAGAAGTGAGTTACCGCGCTCCGGGTGTGGAAATGAGGGGGTACCTTGCCTCTGACAGGAGCGTTACCGGTAAACGGCCCGGAGTCCTTGTGGTCCATGAATGGTGGGGACATAACGAATATGCACGGAAACGTGCGCGCATGCTTGCAGAGATGGGGTATACTGCTCTTGCGGTTGACATGTACGGAGAGGGAAAACAGGCAATGCATCCTGATGATGCAGGGAAATTCTCCTCAGAGCTGATGAAAAACTTCGATACTGCAAAGGCAAGGTTCATCGCTGCAATGGACTTTCTTAAGAAACAGCCTAATGTTGACCCTGAGAGGATTGCTGCGATCGGGTATTGTTTTGGCGGAGGGATTGTACTGAACATGGCCCGGCAGGGCGTTGATCTGAAAGGGGTCGCAAGCTTTCATGGAAGCCTGGCTGCGGTGAAGCCTGCTCAACCGGGCGCGGTGAAAGCCAAGATACTTGTCCTCCATGGGGCGGATGATAAGTTCGTTACGGCCGAGCAGATCGGGGCGTTCAAACAGGAGATGAAAAATGCGGGGGCTGATTTCCTGTTTATTGAATACCCTGGAGCTATCCACAGCTTCACTAATCCCGATGCTGACGAATATGCGAAAAAATTCAATCTGCCGCTGGGCTATAACGCCGCGGCCGACAAGAAGTCCTGGGAGGAACTGAGCAGATTTCTTGAGAAGATCTTTAAGAAATAATACGGAAAGTGATAAGGCCAGGGACGCCGCAGTGTGAAGGTCAGGGGGAGAAGGATCCGGGTAGAGAAATAAATTTTTGAAATTATAGGGAAGGCCCTGTATAATGAATCCAGAAGGATTTCAGGGGCGACTCACGCAGCTCATGAAATACAGAAAAAATATTCGTTGGAGGTGTAGGATGCGTTATTTGGTTTTCATGTTGTTGTTATTACCTTCTTTGGCGTTTGCCGGACAGGGAGAAAAGTATTCCCTCAAGTGCGAAGACATTTCAGGGGGCCAATGCAAAAAGGCATGTATGGAAAGTGACACGAAAGTGAAAAAGGTTGAAATAATGGAAGGAGAGAAAAAGGGAACAATCGCTGACGCGGATTGCAGCACATACGGCAAAGATTACAGTTGTTGCGTTGAAAAGGACAAAATCAAGCCATAGCCTTCTTATTCCAGAACATCATGTGACAGGAGGGGGTTACGGCACGGGCTTCACCGGGCACAAAAAAGGCCCGGATCAGAAAACGGCCATCTTCAAATCGTCCGATGCCGTCTCACCCCCCTGTTGAGCATTCACTGAAGTAGTTCAGCGTTTCTGCTTATTATTCCGGTCTTTTGCCTCTGTCCCCTCGTTTTCCCAGACACAGGCCATGAGAGATAGAATGGGTTAAGCAATTGCATGCGGAGGTCTTGGTGGCAGAAAAAGCCCGGATTGATCTTACTACTGGAAGCACATGGGAAAACATTTGGCGAATGTCGTGGCCAATGCTCCTTGTGATGTTTCTCAATTTCCTTGTCGGTCTCACCGACATCTATGTCGCCGGCTTCCTCGGCCCCGAGATACAGGCCATCGTGGGATTTGTCGCCCAGCTCTATTTTTTTATAATCATTGTGGCAAACGCCATAAGCATCGGCACAGTGGCACTTGTCGCGAGGGCTGTGGGTGCAGGCAAATTCGGAGATGCCCTTTCTGCAGCAAAACAGTCCCTTCTTTTTGGTACTGTGTGCGCCTTTGTGCTCACTGCCGCAGGACTGCTCTTTCATGATCAGATTATCTCCTTGGCAGGTTTTCCCGGGGATGTCCGGCAAATCGGCGATGATTTCTTTATCATCTTCGCTTTTGCCCTCGCACCGAACTACCTTGTGATACTGTCTAATTCGATCTTCCGTGCAGGGGGTGAGGTTGGTCTGAGCCTCGTGGCGATGTTCTGTATCAGTGTGATCAATATCGTACTTAATTTTCTCCTGGTCTTCGGACTGTCCTCCTTCCAAGGGTTTGGCTACAAGGGCATCGCCCTCTCCACCGCAGCTGCCATGTCCGCAGGCACGATTATCTGTCTGATGCTTTTCAGAAAGAGCCGCTGGAAGAATATCTCTTCTGGTTCATGGCATGTGTCGGCTGACCTTGTGAGGAAGATAGTTATCCTGAGCTGGCCTGCTGCCCTCATACAGATATCGTGGAACGCCGGTGGTATTGTGCTTTACAATATCCTGAGCCATCTCAGGGAAGGGAGTATCAGTGCCATGGCAGCGCTCACCAATGGTCTGAGGATCGAAGCCATCATTTATCTTCCTGCCTTTGCCTTTAGCATGGCGGCATCGGTGCTTACGGGTCAAAATCTCGGTGCAGGGGCCTCGGAAAGGGCGCAAAAAATAGGATGGAAGATAGCTGTTTCAGGGGTCATATTCGTCAGTGTCATGGCGCTGCCCATCTTTATCTGGGCCAGTGACATTACCTCGCCGGTGGCAAAGGACCGGCAGGTGCTTGCTGAGACCGTCCGGTATCTCAGGGTCACGATGTTGTCCGAGCCCTTTATGGCGCTTAGCGTTATTCTGGGAGGGTGTCTCCAGGGTGCCGGGGATACGAAAGGGGCGATGCTGGTCATTGTGAGCGCGCTTTGGATCATCCGTTTACCCCTTGCATATCTCCTTGCCGTTGTCGCGGGGTACGGCGCCTATGGCGTCTGGCTCGCCATGGTTCTCTCCATGTGCGTTCAGGGCATTGCCATGACCATCCGGTTCAGAAATGGACGTTGGAAGGAGGTCAGACCCTGGGGCTGAAGGTCACATGGAGTTCCTGGGCGTAAAAGCTTTCAGCCATCCTGGTACTATCGCGCTATACGGTCTGTAGCCCTTTAAACTTGACCGCTTTCAGGTCGTACCGTCCGGCTTTCGACCACAATGCGCTCTATGAGACTAGTTTTTCCCTACGCCTTTAGTACGCCACGATGAAAAAGAATATTCTGTATCAGAGGGTTATCAGGAATATGTCGCATTTCTGTCTTATTGGCCAGACTGGCATCGGTCTTGCTCTATAGACTTTTGGGTAAAGCTGATGAACCTTTACCTGATGACAAAAAAAATCGTGAATGAGGAAAGTATGACACCACAGTCGCAGGATAACATTCCTTTTAACTTGGAACCGCTTTCAGAACTTATAGCCACTCACGAAGACTGGCTCATGCACAGAGTACTTTACTATGCGAAAGATCGCGGCTATACCAAGTATGCCTCCACTCTTGCAGAAGCATGGAGGATCTCAATCAAGGGACTGTCGGATACCATCATTTCTGCCATCCGTACCCACAGTACACCACCTGAGCTAGATCCGGATGAAACGGTTGGAGAGGACCATATTGCAGCCTTTGGTGTCCAGGAGGCCCGACGCCACAGGGCGCGGGGCATCAGCATCGCAATGTTCCTTGGTCTGATGAAATACTACCGGCAAGGTTATATAGATCTGGTCCTTGGTTCATCATTGGAGGAGATTGAGGAAGAGCTCTATACCCTTTTTGTGAATCGTGTATTTGACCGGGTGGAAATCGGGTTTTGCAGCGAATGGGCTGCTCGGGGGGACAATGTACGACTAGTTGAGCTTCAGGCCGCCAACCGCTCCATAACAAACGAAAAGAACAAGTATCTCACTATTTTTGAAAGTGTTCACGAACCCATTTTCCTGCTGGACCGGGAGAATCAGATCGAGAACCTCAACCATTCTGCTGCTCTGCTTCTGACAGGTATGAACATCCCAGGCTCACGGTACTATAACGAAAACCCGAACAACCCGTATCTCCCCTGGCTGGACGATCGACTCAAAGAGCTTGGTGCAGGCATGGACGGGGAGGATGCCTTTGATATTGAACTTCAAACGCTGGAGGGCATCCGCTGGTTTCATGTCAGATTGAAGCGCATGCTGGACGTGAGTGAAAAGTTTTTGGGAACAGTCGTTACCCTCAGTGATATTACAAAGAGCAAACACATAGAGGAGCAACTGCGTGTCCAGCTGTTGACCGATGAACTGACCGGACTTTATAACAGGCGGGGATTCCTGGTCATGGCTGAGCAACAGGTAAAGATGGCGCGGCGGCTGAAGAAGGGAATGGTTATGATTGCCGTTGACATGGATGGTCTGAAGACCATCAATGACAGATACGGCCATCAGGAGGGTGATGCTGCTATCGCAGAGACTGCATTAATCCTGAAGCAGTGCTTTCGTGAGTCAGATATCATCGGCCGCATGGGCGGAGATGAGTTCGCGGTTCTCTTGCTAGAGGGCGTGGATAGTCCCCTGGAGCAGACTCTCACTGACCGGCTTAATAAGCACCTCCGCGCGCGGAATGAAAACAAGGGAAGGGATTATCAATTATCGTTCAGTACCGGAACTTTCCACTGTGCTCCTGAATGCACGAAGTCTCTGGATGAATTGCTGTCCCGGGCAGATGCATTGATGTACCAGCAGAAACAGAACAAAAAGACTTCACAAGCGTCTGACAATGTCTATAGCGAACAAATCGAAGGCAGACCGCGTCAAGAGATTAATTGATGCGGTGACAAAAGCTGTCACGGAAGAGTATTGTCGGTCTGTCGTAGAAATGGAACCTGACTAGTTCTAATAATTATGATTAAACAAAAGCTAATTAACAAAGGTAACGCTAAGTAATTATTAGACATTAAAGTTACGCTTAATATATTTGCTGATATCTATGTATATATATTGACATACTAGGTTTTTTCACCTACCATTAAAATATAAATAAGGGTGCTTTTAGAGAGCTTTGCATTTGGAAGTATCACGACATGGACAGGAGCGATTGGGTTAAGCACGAGAGAAT
>Ga0335084_10001536_pt1 | contig 21661 bp, 20 predicted proteins | sample Lox_Sample_44_FD_206721 | JGI IMG/M metagenome (GOLD analysis project Ga0335084, IMG submission 206721) | Soil microbial communities from Loxahatchee National Wildlife Refuge, Florida, United States - Lox_Sample_4.4 | ecosystem: Environmental > Terrestrial > Soil > Wetlands | place: USA...
CCCCGGGTCAGGGAGCGGTCTCCACCTCGAACCCCATCGCCCCGATCATCGCGTGGGCGTCGCGGTACGCCTGTCCCGGCGTCGTCAGGTAGCCCTCGACGAAGATCGAACTGGCGGCGTACAGCGCCAGGGGTTGGAACCAGCCCAGGTTGAGCTCACGGCCGCCGGCGACGCGGATCTCGGCCGCCGGATTGGTGAGGCGAAATAGGCAGAGGGCGCGCAGGCAGCGCAGCGGCGAGAGGGTGGGGCGGGTTCCCAGGGGCGTGCCGTCGATGGGGTGGAGGAAGTTCACCGGCAGCGAGTCCACGCGCAAGTCGCGCAGCGCGAAAGCGAGGTCGACGACGTCGTCGTCGTCTTCGCCCATGCCGATGATCCCTCCGCAGCAGGTCGACAGCCCGGCGCGGCGCACGTTCTCGACCGTGCGGACGCGGTCGGCGTACGTATGCGTGGAGCAGATCTCGGGATGGAAGCGTGCGCTGGTGTTGAGGTTGTGATTGACGAAATCGATCCCGGCCTGCTTGAGCGCTCGCGCCTGGTCTTCCTCCATGAGCCCGAGCGACACACACAGCTCGAGGTCCGGGCGCTCGGCCTTGATGCGACGCGCCGCTGCCGTGAAGCGGGCGATGTCCGCGCTGCTCGGGCCGCGGCCGCTGGTGACCATGCAGAAGCGGCGGGCACCGGCCGCCACGGCGCGCCGAGACGCGGCGAGTAACTCGTCGACCGAGTCGAGCCGGTAGCGCGGGATGGCCGCGTCGGAGATCGACGACTGTGAGCAGTAATGGCAGTCTTCCGGGCACAACCCGCTGCGCGCGTTGCGCAGCAGACACAGCTTCACCCGGCGGCCGTGGAAGCGCTCCCGCACGCGGCCGGTGGCGCGCAGCAGCGCCGGCAGGTCCGCGTCCGGCGAGGTGAGGATGCGGTGCGCCGCGTCGCGGTCGAGGGTGCCGCCGGCCAGCACGTGGTCGGCGAGCTCGGCGGCCCAGCGCGGCGCCGTGGGTGGTGCCTCCGTCTCGAGGTCCATGCCCCGGCTGCTACCAACGCGGGCGGGGGGGAAGCAAGACGGCCCGCGGCTTCCCTTCTCCGCACCGTCTGTGGTTTCGTCGGGCCGCGATGGCGCTGACCGAGATCCGCAAGCTCGTCCGCGAGGCGCTCGGGTTGACGCCGACGCTCGACCTGCACGGGCTGGGCGTCCAGGAGGCGATCCGCGAGACCAAGCAGTTCTTGCGCGATGCCCAGGCCGTGGGGCTCGGTTCGGTCCGCATCGTCTACGGCAAGGGGCGGCGCAGCCCAGGCGGCCGTGGGGTCCTGCGCGAGGTCATCCCGCGCTGGCTCGACACCGAGGGGCGCGTCTTCGTCCGCCGCTGGGAGCGGCGCCCGGACGCGTCGGGAGCGGACGGCGGGATGATCGTGTGGGTGCGCGCGCCGGCGGAGGACGACGCCGACGACTAGACGGGAGCGGCGCGAGCCGCTCACGCCCCGCGCAGTACCTGCCCCGACCGCGCCCCGGTCAGCTCGCCGCGCTCGACCGTCACGGCGCCGTTGACGATCACCGCCTCGATGCCGTCCGCCCTGGTCAGCAGCCGCGGGCCGCCGCCGGGGAGATCGTGGACGAGCGTCGTCTCGCGGTCGATGACGCGGGTCGGGTCGAAGAGCACGACGTCGGCACACCAGCCACTGGCCAGGACGCCGCGGTCGCGGATCCCGAACAGCTCCGCCGGCACCGCGGTGAGCTTGCGCACGGCGCGCTCGAGCGGCATCAGGCCGCGCTCGCGGATCCAGCGGCCGAGGAAGTAGGTGGTGTAGGCGTGATCGGCGAGCAAGGTGAGATGCGCCCCGGCGTCGGACAAGCCGATCAGGTAGTTGTCGTCGAGCAGGCTGGGGCGGCGCTGCAGATCACCCGCCAGACAGTAACTGAACTCGGTGTGCAGGTCGTCCTCAAGGGCGACATCGAAGAACACGTCGAAGGGATCGCCGCCGCGCTGCGCGGCGATCTCGGCGACCGACTTGCCGATCAGCGGCTTGAGCGCCGGTCGCTCGGTCAACAGCACCTTGACCCCATCCCAGTCGCCCTTGAACAGGCGATAGCCCTCACTGGGCCCGGTCACGTCGCGGCGGAACGCGGCGCGGAACGCGGGGTCGGCGAACACGCTCGCCAGCTCCGCGCGCGGGGTCTGCATGACGCGGCTCCAGCTCGGCAGCTGTTCGAAGATGCCCATCGCCGAGAGCGTGAAGTCCGTCAGGGTCGGCCGGCAGCTGGTCTGCGGCAGCAGGCGCAGACCGCCGGCCCGGGCGCGCGCCAGCTTCTCGGTCGCTTCGGGACCGATCGCACCGAGAAAGCTGACCGGCCGCCCGCTGCGGCGCGCGGCTTCGATGCTGACCGTGACATCGGTCAGGTGTTTGGTGGTGATCTCGATGGCGCCGCGCCCGACCTCGCCGAGGACGGCCGCGAGGGCGAGCACCTCCTCGTCGTCGGCGAGGCGGCTCGGCACCGGTTTCCCGTCGCCGCCGAAGTGCGTCGGCGCCTGGGAGGTCGAGAACCCGAGCGCGCCGGCCTGGAGACCCGTGCGCAGGAGATCTCGCATGCGCTCGATCTCGGCCGCGGTGGCGGCGCGCTCGGCGGCGGCCTCGTCGAGCACGAAGTAGCGCAGCGCCGAGTGGCCCATCAACGCGCCGACGTTCAACGCCGGGCGCAGCGCCGCGAGCGCGTCGAGATACTGCGGGAACGACTCCCAACTCCAGGTGATGCCGGTGCGCAGCGCCGAGAGGCTCATCCCCTCGACGCGCTCGAGCATGCGCATGAGGCGCTCGCGTCCGGCGGCCGTGCACGGCGCCAGCGTGAAGCCGCAGTTCCCCATCACCACACTGGTGATGCCGTTCCAGCACGACGGCGTGAGCGCCGCGTCCCAGCAGATTTGCGCGTCGTAATGCGTGTGCGGATCGATGAACCCCGGGCACGCCACCAGACCCGCGGCGGCGATTTCTCGCCGGCCGGCGCCGGCGCGGCCGCCGACCTGGACGAGGTGCTCGCCGTCGATCGCCACGTCGCCGGTGGCGCCCGGCGCGCCGCTGCCGTCGATCACCGTCGCGCCGCGGATGACGAGGTCGTGAGCCATGATCGCTCCCGTGCCCGTTGGCGCGGCCACTTGTCAAACGCGGGGCGCGGGATGGTTCGTCTTCCGACGATTGCGGACGCGACGCCGCGGCCGAGCGCATCGGCGGCCGTATTCTGCCGACGGCGAGCGCCCGGCCAGTCGCCCCAGCGACCGATCGCGCGGCTTCAATTTGACTTGGCGGTGCACCGCCCATACGGTGAACCGATTCCGGTCATCGTTTTCTGAGGGGTGTCGAGGGGGCGCGACTGGGCCGACCCTCGGCCTGCTTGTACGGAGACAACCGATGCTGTCCGGCCACGTGATCCGCCGCGTTTCCATCCTGGCCCTGCTCGCCGCGCTGCCGCTGTTCGCGGCGTGCAGCGACAGCAACGACAACCCGCCTGCGCCGACCCCGACCGCGACGAGCACGCTGGTGCCCACCGCGACCTCGACGCAGGTGCCGACGCTGACCGCGACCCAGACCTCGAGCGCCACCGTCCCGCCGACGGCGACCTTCACCGCCACCCAGCCGCCGACCGGCACGGCGACGGCCACCCCCACGCCGTCGGCGACCGCCGTGCCCACCAACTTCCGCGATCTCACCAACGCCCAGCCGGCGAGCTACATCGCGCACGGCAGCGTCGGTCAGGTCTACGTCACCGACGCCACCCCCGGCACCGTGCTCGAGCTGGTCGGGCCGGACTCGCTCGTGCTCTTGTCCGGCACCGCAGACGCAATGGGTTCGTTGATCTTCCGTCAGGTGCCGGTGGGCCCGGGTTATGTCGTCGTCGCCGGCTATCCCGGCCCGCTGGTCAAGTCGGCCACCGTCGCGTCCACGGCGGTGGACGATCCACCCGATCCCTCCTTCTACCAGGATCAGCAGATCGGTAACGGATACGGCTACCTGAAGACGCGCGACGGCACACTGCTCGCGGTCATGGTCTACCTCCCCGGACCCGCCGATCAGGGGCCGTACCCGACGGTGATCGAATACTCCGGCTACGACCCGGCCAACCCCGACTCGGCGCAGCCGAGCACGCAGATTGCCGCCGCGTTCGGGTATGCCGCGGTTGGCGTGAACATGCGCGGCACCGGATGCTCCGGTGGCGCCTTCCAGTACTTCGAGCCGCTGCAGGACACCGACGGTTACGACGCCATCGAGGCGATCGCCGCGCAGCCGTGGGTGCAAGATCACCAGGTCGGCATGGTCGGCCTGTCGTACCCGGGCATCACCCAGCTCTTCGTCGCGCAGCTCCAACCGCCGCATCTGGAAGCCATCGCTCCGCTGTCGGTGATCGCCGACACCGGACGCGGCACGCTCTATCCGGGCGGCATCCTCAACAACGGCTTCGCCACGGACTGGGCGATGGACCGCCAGCACGACGCCATGGTGGGCGGCCAACCGTGGTCGCAGAAGCGCATCGACAACGGCGATCAGGTCTGCATCGACAACCAGAAACTGCGCGATCAGACGCCCGACATTCTGCAGATGATCGCCGACAACGCCTACTACATCCCCGCCGTCGCCGACCCGCTCACGCCGGCCACCTTCGTCAACAAGATCAACGTCCCGGTGTTCCTCGCCGGCGCATGGCAGGACGAGCAAGTGGGCGGCTACGTCGCCACCATGCTCGACCGCCTCACCGGCACCGACAAGCTGCACTTCACCCTCGTCAACGGCAACCACACCGAGCCGCTCATCCCCGCGATCTTCGCCCGCTGGATCGAGTTCCTCTCATTCTATGTCGCCAAACAGATCCCGGAAACTCCGCCGCTGGCGGGCGTGGTGCTCGGCGTGCTCGGCAGCCAAATCTTCACCTCGCCCGGGCTGACCTTGCCGCCGGATCGATTCACCAATGCCCCCTCCTACGAAGCGGCGCTGGCGATGTTCGAGTCCGAGCCGCGCCTGCGCGTACTGTTCGACAACGGCGCCGGCAGCGCCAATCCGGGCGCACCGATTCCGGCCTTCGAGCAGTCGTTCGACGCGTGGCCGGTCCCCGGCGTGCAGCCCACCGCCTGGTACTTCGGCGATGGTGGCGCGCTGCAGTCGGATGTCCCGGCCGGAGACGCAGCCGACTCGTTCGTCTACGATCCATCCAACGACCAGCGCACGACGTACAGCGGCAACAGCGACGGCATCTGGGCCGCGCTCCCGCCATGGGACTGGGAGCCGCTGCAGGACGGCAAGGCGCTTGCCTACGCCACGGCGCCGCTCGCCAACGACACGGTGATGATCGGATCGGGCAGTGTCGACCTGTGGCTGAAGGCCACCGCGACCGACGTCGACCTGCAGGTGACCCTGAGCGAGATCCGCCCCGATGGCCAAGAGGTCTACATCCAAACCGGCTGGCTGCGCGCCAGCCGGCGCGCGCTCGATGCCGCGCAGTCGACCGAGCTGCGACCGGTCTTCAGCGGTCTCGAAGCGGATGTGCAGCCCGTTCCGTCGGATCAATTCGTCCTCGCCCGGGTCGAGCTGTTCCCGTTCGGCCATGCCTTCCGGGCCGGCTCGCGGATCCGCATTTCGGTCGAATCGCCCGGCGGCGATCGTCCGTTGTGGAAGTTCAACGCGCTGCCGGCCGATGGCACCGTCGTCGTCGACGTTGCGCGCTCCGCGGCCTACCCCTCGCGCATCGTCCTCCCGGTGGTTCCCGGCGTCGACGTTCCGACCTCGCTGCCGCCTTGCCCGAGTCTGCGCGGCGAGCCCTGCCGCACCTACGTCGCCTTGAACAACACGCCGAGCTGAGCACGGACGGCACGACCTTCCCCTGCTGCCGCGGCGGCGCTAGCATGGCCGCGACGGTGGCGGGAATGGGGACGGTGGCACGGTTGGCACGGGCGCGGCTGCGCGGCGCCGCCGGGCGGCGGATCGTGCGGCCCAAGCGCCGTCCGGGGCGACACGAGTGGATCTTCGCTGCCGTCGAGGCGGTGGCGCTGGCCGGGGCCGGCTTGATCGGCGTCATCGCGGCGCTCGGTCGCCTCACCGACTGGTTCGTCGGCGCAGGGGTGTGGAGCCATCTGCTGCCGTTCGCGGCGGGCGTTCTCGGCCTCGCGGTCGTTGCTGGCGCCGGCATCTGGGGCTGGCTCGCCGTCCGCCGGCGCCTGGTCGCGCGCGTCGCCTGGGCCCCGGCGGTCCTCTCGGTCGCGCTGGTCGCAGCCGCGGGATGGTTCGCCTTGCGGCCCGGCTTCCATGCCGACGTCGAGAGTCTCCAGACCCTGCTCGGTGGGCAGGCCGCCGCCGAGCGCGCTGCCATCGCGCACCAAGTGTACGCCGCCTACCGGCGTGCCGACCTGCCGCGTCTGCAGCGCATGTTCGAGCGCGCCCGGCCCTATCAGGCGACGGTCGAAGAGGCGGCGGCCGCATTTGCTCTCGATCCCGCCCTGCTCATGGGCGTGGCGGCGACCGAGTCGTCGTTCAACCCGCGCCGGAGCGCTGACGGCGGCCGCGGGTTGTTCCAGATCACGGCGCCGCCCGCATCCGGCCTTCGGGCCGCGCGCAGCGCGTTGAAGGTCGAGCAAATCGACCTCGCCAACGACCGCCACAACGCCTTCGTCGGCGCCGCGACGCTGCGGACCTACCTCGACCAGATGCCCGGGGATCTCTTCCTCGGGCTGCTCGCGTACAACATCGGGCCCGAGAACGGCGGCCTGCAGGCGATCATGCAGCGCTACGGCGCGCGCGACTTCGTCACCATTCAACCCTACTTGCAGCAGCTGCCGCGCGACTACCCCATCCGGGTGCTGTCCGCCGCGCTCGCCTACCAGCTCTGGCGTCGCGACGGTCAACTGCCGAAGTACGAGGACGGCGACAACGCGGAGCGCGTTCAGCGAACCGGCATTCCGGGCTTGCCGTAGCGTCCGGCCCGACCCGGCCCCGCGTTGCGAACTCCGCCCCCGGGCGATATGTCCCGCGCGGGTACCGGAGGACACGACATGCCGCAAGCGCAGCGCGGGCGCGCGCTGACCACATTCGCCATCCTGTTCGGGTTACTCGCGCTCTCGAACCTGCTCAAGCCGTTGCAGCTCGGCGGCGATCGGACCGGCTTCGTGTTCTTCGGCTCACGGCTGAGCGGTCTCGCCAACGACATCGCCGGGCCCCTCTTCGGTGTCTTCCTGGCGGTCTACGCATTTGGCATCTGGACGATGCGGCGTTTCGCCCTCCCCATGGGGCACGCGTATGCGACCTACGTCATCCTCAACCTGATCTTCTTCAGCTTCCGCGCCACCTATCCGGACACGGTGCAGTACAAGATCTTCATGGCGGTGTACGCCGCCATCGCGATCGGCGTCTCGCTGGGCGCGGCGGTGATGCTGACCCAGCGCAAGGCGGAGCTGGCATAGAGGCGCCCTGCGGGGCGGCCCGCGCGCGTGTTCGGAGGGGAGGGGTGGACGAGCCATGCGAGTTGCCAGAAACCTGCTCGCATTCCTGTTCGTTCTGACCGCAGCCGCGGTCGTCACGTTGGCGCTGACGGTCTACCTCGCCGCGGCCGGGCGCAATCTCCCGCTGCTGCGCGCCGTGGTCGGCGCGGTAGGCCGCACGATCGCGGGCCAGGAGACGACGGCGATGTCGCTCGCCGTTCGCCTGCAGCCGGACGCGCGGCGGCTCGGCGGCACGGCGCGGCTCACGGTGCGCGGCGCGGGCCGGCAGCGCCTGTACTTCCTGCTCAACGACGGGCTGCGCGTGCAGGCCGCATGGCTGGAGGCGGAGGACGGCACCCGGACGTCGCTCACCACCTACCGCCTCTGGCTGCTGACCGTGGTCGAGCTGCCGCGCACCCTGGCCGCCGACGAGGAGGTGCGCGTCGGCGTGGACTACCTCGGCCATCCCAGCCCGCTCGGCTTCGCCCCCGGCAACCTGGTGTTGGATCCCGACGACGTCGTCCTGACACCCGCCGACTTCTGGTATCCGGCCGACCTGCAGGGCTTCTTCTCGGCCGAGGTGGAGGTCCTGCTGCCCGCTGGTCTTACTCTCGTCCACAACGGTCAGGAGACGAGCCGCACCGCCGAGGGGGCGGCAACGCGAATCCGCTTCTCGACCGAGCGTCCGGTTCCCGGTCTCGCACTGGTCGCGGGCCGCTATCTGGAGCGCTCGGCCGCGCGCGACGCCGTGCGCGCGCGCGTCCTGCTCCCACCCGACGTGCAGCTCGAGCCGGCGCGGCTGCTCGACGCCCTCGGAACCAGCCAACAGAGCTTCACCGAGCACTACGGTCCGTCGGGACTCTCGCAGGTCACCCTGTTCGTCAACCGGCGCCTGGCGCGCGCCTTCAACGATGGCACCGGTCTGCTCGGGGTTCCCGCTCGCTCCTTCGCCGACGGCGAGTACGGGTTCGGACTGATCGCGCACGAGGTCGCGCACAACTGGTGGGGCGCGACCGTCGGCGCCCACTGGCTGCAGCCCGGCAGCGGCGGTGAGTGGATCGTCGAGGGCTTCGCTCAGCTGTCGAGCTGGCGCGCCGTGCGCGAGCACCTCGGCGAGGCGGCGCTGCTGCGCGCCCTCGCCAGCAACTTCTTCGACCCCGACCACACCGGGTCCCTTGCGGCGATGACAGCGCTCGACAACGGCCTCGATCCCGAGGCGCGTGCGACCATCTACGCCAAAGGTGGGTATGTCGCCTACATGTTGCAGCAACGGCTCGGCGACGACGCGTTCGACGCGGCGGCGCGGCAATTCCTCGATCAGTACCGCTTCCGTACCGCCACCGCTGCCGATCTCGAGAGCGTCTTCTCCGCCGCGACCCAGCAGGAACTGGCGCCATTCTTCGCCGCCTGGGTGCGGGGAACGGACTCGATCGACCTCGCGCTCGACGCCCAGGAGGGTGGCGCCGCGGTGCGCAACCACCGCACAGCGCCCGCCCCCGCCGCGGTGACGTTGTGGCGCTTCGTGCCTGGGTCCGATCCCGAGCAGCAGAGTACGGCGGTCGGCGCCACGGCCGCGATCGGCGGCGCCGAGCGCGTCGTGCTCGACCCGCTGGCGACCGTGGCCGACATGTTTCGCAGCAACAACGTCCTGCCGCGCCACGACAACCCGCGTGCGGTGGCCACCTCGACGCGCGGCGACCTGATGCTGGTCAGCGGCGAACCGTACGCGTGGGAGACTGCAACGATCGACGTCGCCCCGCACGGCAACGGCAAACGCCAGTCGTGGGTGATCGACCGTGGCCTGCTGGCCGACCCGGTGTGGAGCGCGGACGGTACGCGCATTCTCGCCGTCGAGAGCGCGCGCGGCGGCGAGCCGACGCTGCTCGCGCTCAACATCACCGACGGCAGCCGCCGAACGGTCAGCCACGACACCGCCGCCGCAGGAGCGGCGGATGGGACGATCGTCGCGCGCGGCGATCGCCTTCTGCGCATCGCCGGCACCCAGACCACGCAGCTCGCCGTGCATCCCGGGGGCCGCATCACCGCGCCCATCGCGGCGCCCGACGGCGCCGTGGCGTACGTGGTCGTCTGGGAGGCGCAGCACACGATGGACCTGCGCGTGCTGAGCGCCGACGGCGGCGAGAACCGCGTCCTCTTCGCCTGGCCGGCCGGTGCCCTGCGGTGGACGTGGTCGGGCGACGGCGCGCGCGTGTTCGCCGCCGTGGCGGGCGACTGGGACTGGCAACTCTGGGAGCTCGCGCTCGACGGAAGCGCACCCCGGCTACTGGTGCGCGAAGCTGCACGGATCGACGATCTGGCCGTGGCAGCCGACGGCAATCACGTCGCCGTGGTGGCGCAGGCCGACATCGACGACCCGCTCGCGCGCTCCGAGGTGTTCGTTATCGACAGCCGCAGCAGCGAGGCGCGCCACTTCGACCTCGGCGGCTGGACCGCGTTCAGCGCCGCATGGCTGGACGAGGGGTCGCTCGTCGTCGTCGCCGTGGACCCGGCGCACCCGTCCCTGCCGGTGGACAAGCAGCTGCGCACCCTGCGGCTGAGCGACGGGGCGCTCGAGCCGTTCCAGTCCTAGACCGCCGCACAGCGACGGCGGCCGCCCGCTTCAGGCCCCCTCGCGCTCGCGTGCGATGCCGTGCGCCGGCGACGGCGGGAGGTTCAACACCGCCTCCGGAAACATGTCGACGATGTAGTCCACGATGTCGCGCATCGCGACGATGCCGGTCGGGCGATGGGACGCGTCGACGAGCGGAATGTGGCGGAACCCACCCACGCTCATCATGTTGAGCGCGTAGGCGATACCGTCATCGAGGGTCAGGCACTCGGGATGCCGGGTCATGACCTCCGCCACCGGCGCCGCGTCGAGGTCCAGGGCCTGACCGACGATCTTCGTCAGCACGTCGCGCTCGGTGAACACGCCCACCAGCTGGTCGGACTCCGCCACCAGCACGCAGCCGGTGCGATGCTCGTTCATCGCATCGATGGCGGAACGAACGCTTGCGGACGGCGCCACGCATACCGGCGGACGCAGGGTTGGGAGCTTGCGAATCGGGCGCTTGGTGATCGCCGCCCCCAGGCGAGCCGCCTCGATGGCCCGCTCTTCAGCAATCAGCTCCTCTTCGAGGATGACTTGCTCGTCCATCGCCGCCTCCCGTTGCAAGCGACTCGGCTCGCGCCTCATCCACCCCACCGCCACGCCCCCTGGTCGCGAGCTGGTCTGGCCGGACTGAAGCACAGGTCGGCGACCGCCGGCAAGTGAATTCGACGCCCGGCGCCGAAGCCCGGTTCAGGCCCAGGTACCGCCCGTCCCCAAAACGCTTGTGAACCCAAGAGCCTGCCTTGCTCTGCGGCGTCCAATGCGGCTAAGACGCCCGGCATGAGCGCAGAGGCCGCGCCGCCCAAGAAGCCACGGGCGTCCGATGTCGACGTACTGCACTGCCTGAACCCCGGCTGCAGCGGCATGTTGGCCTTCGAGGTCACTCCCGAGCGGATCCTCAACCCCGACCTGCACTGGATGGCGCGACAGGACGGGGCCACCCGTTATTTCCCCTGCCCGAAGTGTCACGGGCGCAACGTGGTGGAAGAGGTGCGCGACGCCAAGGGCGCGCTGCGCCATGCGGTGACGCGCTTCGAGGCGGCATGACGGTCCCCCCGTGCGGCGGGGACCGGCGGCAGCGGGGCTCTCGGCAGCCGCTCGGCCGATGATTGTCCGATGGCGGACGCCGACGACCTCAGCCTCATCCCACGCGCGTTGCGCGACAAGCTCGACCGGGTCGGCATCAAGCTCCACCTGCAAGAATGGGAACGCTTCACCCTGGCGGAGCGCCGCCAGCTGGTGGATCAGCCCTGCGAGTCGCCAGCGGACATCGAGCGATTCCGCGCCGGGCTCGCATCGCTGATCCGCGCGCGCACCGGGCACGACCCCGATTGCCTGCCGCCGCGCTGAATCCGAGCGCGCCGGGCGGCGGATCGCGTTGAAATGCCACCGCGTCGCGTCGTAGAGGTCTGCTCGGTGACTCGTCCATGAAGTCGGTGGTGCGCATCGCCAACGCCAGCGGGTACTGGGGCGACGACCCTGAGGCCCTGTATCGCCAGGTGACCGGCGGCGAGGTCGATTACGTCACCATGGACTTCCTCGCGGAGATCACCATGGTGATCCTGCAGCGGCAGCGCGCGCGCGATCCCCGAGCGGGATTCGCCTACGATTTCGTCGAGCAGCTCGAGCGCGCGCTGCCCGCCATCGCGGAGCGCGGCACGACCGTCATCGTCAACGCCGGCGGCATCAATCCGGCCGGATGCGCCGAGGCGATCGACGCGCTGTGCCACAAGGCGGGTCTGTCGCTGCCGATCGGCGTGATCAGCGGCGACGATCTGCTCGCCCGGCTCGACGCCCTGGAAGCGGCAGGCGCACAGCTCGACCACATGGACGGCGAGCGGCGCTACGACGAGATCCGCGGCCGCGTCGTGGCCGCCAACGCCTATATCAGCGCCCGCCCGGTCGCCGAAGCGTTGCGGGGCGGGGCGCGCATCGTGGTCACCGGGCGCACCACCGACGCGGCGCTCATCCTCGCGCCGCTCGCGTACGAGTTCGGCTGGGCGTGGGACGACTGGGACCGGCTCGCTGCGGGGATCGCCGCCGGCCACATCCTCGAGTGCGGGGCGCAGGCGACGGGCGGGAACTTCACCGACTGGCTGCGCGTGCCGTCGATGTTGGACATGGGCTATCCGATCGCCGAGGTGCAGCCGACCGGTTCGTTCGTCGTCACCAAGCACCCCGGTACCGGCGGCGTCGTCACCCCGCGCACGATCACCGAGCAACTCCTCTACGAAATCGGCGACCCGATCGCGTATCTCACCCCGGACGTCAGCGCCGACTTCACGGCGCTCCAGCTCACCCAGGAGGGCGCCGATCGGGTGCGGGTCAGCCACGCCCGCGGCGCGCCCCCGCCAACGACGCTCAAGGTCTCGATGGTCTACCGTCAGGGCTATCGGGCCGTCGGCACCGTGCTGATCTCCGGTCCCAACGTCATCGCCAAGGGCGAGCGCCTGGCGGAGATGATCTGGCATCGGGTTGGAACCGACTTCGCCGATCGCCGCACCGACTTCATCGGGTTCAACGCCTGCTGGGGCGGCGCCGCCGCGGCCGAGCCCGAGCCCAACGAGGTCGTTTTCCGGGTCGCCGTCGCCGATCCCGACCGCGCCAAGCTGCAACGCTTTGCCAAGCACCTCCTCGGCTTCGCCCTGCAAGGGCCGCCCGGTCTGGGGATCTTCGGCGGGCGACCGGAGGTTCAGGAAGCGTTCGGTTTCTGGCCGGCCCTGGTACCGCGGGATCTCGTCACCGCCAGCGTGGCCGTGCGACACGACGGCCGGGAGACGACCGTCGACGTCCCGCTGCGGCTGCCCGAAGCCGACCGCGCGGTACGCCCCGCCGCGCCGGACGCGCCGGCCGACGGCGCTCCCACACCCGCTCGCTCCACGCGCCTGCAGCGAACGCGTCTCGGTACCATCGCCTACGCGCGCTCGGGCGACAAAGGCGATGACGCCAACATCGGCGTCGCCGCGCGCTCTGCCGAGGCCTACGCGTTCCTGCGCGAGACGCTCAGTGCCAACCGGGTGCGCGCCTTCTACCGCGATCGCGTCGCCGGACCCGTGGTGCGCTACGAGCTCCCCAACCTCCTGGCATTCAACTTCCTGCTGCGCCACGCCCTCGGGGGCGGCGGCACGCTGTCGCTCCGCGTCGACCACCAGGGCAAGACGCTCGCCCAGGGGCTGTTGACCATGGAGCTCGACGTGCCCGACGACGTGCTCGCTTCGGTCGGTGCGTAGCGCGACCGAGCCGGCTCACCGCCAGCCGACGCGTCGCGCTACCAGCACACGAGCGGCACGCTGCCGTCGCGGACGCCGCAGCCCAGCCCGAAGCGGATGCGCTCGGCGGGCGGCTCCCAGGGGTCCGACCGCCGCACCAGGTCGCCCTGCGGCAGAGCGGGCATCCACGCCGGGTTGTTGCGGACAATCAGCGTGACGATCAGCGCGATCACCATCAACCCGCCGATGACGCCGCCGACCACGATCGCAATGGTCGCCGCGTCGCTGCTCGCATACACCGGGGCCGGACGGACGGTACACACAGTGAAGAGCAGCGCCATCACCAGGATCAAACTGATCACTTTTCCCTGCACGCCACGCATGCGAACGACGCCTCCTTCTGCCGGTTCCGTCCCGCTCGGGTATCCGCTGACACCCGGCAACGCCCCACGGTAGTGAAGGCGCTGGCGGTTGTCCACACGAAGCTGACGGCGCAGCGCGCCGCGGCCGCCCTGCAGATCACCATCGGCCCCGGGCCGCCGTTGGCAGTTTCTATACCATCGATATACCAACCTAGCTCTTGCGTTAGGATTTTGACAAAGCCATTTGCCAACCAATGTAACCGTGATATAGAGACGGCCTCATGATCTCGGCAGCCGGTGCAGCGCGTGCGCGCGACACGGAGTCGGCGACTACGCGCCGGGCGATCCTCGATGCAGCCGAAGCCTTGCTCGCCCTGGGCGGCGAAGAAGGGCTGTCGATCCGCGAGGTGTGCGCGCGAGCCGGCGTGACGCCCCCGACCGTCTACCATCACTTCGGCGACAAGGCGGCGTTGATCGAGCGAGTGGTGGACGAGTGCTTTGCCGACTTCGACCGTGCCTTCGCGGGACGGGGAGCGCCCAGCGACCCGGTCGAGGCGTTGCGGTGGGCGTTCGATCGCTACGTCGAATACGGCCTGCGCCACCCGGCGCACTACCGGTTGATGTTTCAGCCGCGCCGCGCGCGCGCGACGCCCGGCGGGCGTGCCTCGTACGAGGGGCTGCGCCGGCGGGTCGCGGCGATCGCGTCGGTCGGCCGGCTGATCCCGGAGGTCGAAGATGCGGCGGCAGCGCTGTGGGCCGCGGCGCACGGGGTCACTGCGCTGCTGGTCAGCGGCTTCCTGACCCCCGATGCTCCGATGGTCGCCCTGATGCGTGAGGCAATGCTCGCACAGCTCACTACGGCCGCCCCGGCTCGCCGCGCTGGCGCGAACGGCGGCAAGAGGAGGAAACGCCCATGACCGCACGCGAGTCAGATCTGAATCCCTTCCTGCAGGGGAACTTCGCCCCGTGGCGCCTGGAAGGCACCGCCGAAGACCTCGAGGTCACCGGTGCGATCCCGCGCGAGCTCAGCGGCACCTTCTACCGCAACGGACCGAACCCGGCGTATGAGCCGCGCGGACGCTACCACTGGTTCGACGGCGACGGCATGATCCACGCCATCCGCTTGCACGCCGGGCGCGCCTCGTACGGCAACCGTTGGGTACAGAGCGACGGGCTGCGCGAGGAGCGAGCGGCCGGCCAGGCCCTCTATCCGGGCCTGCTCGAGCTGTGCCCCACCGAGGCACCGCGCTTCAAGATCACGGCGAATACCAACATCGTCACTCACGCCGGCAAGCTCCTGGCGCTGGTCGAAGCCGCGCTGCCGACGCAGATGAACCCCGCGACGCTGGAGACCGTCGGTCTGTACGACTTCGGCGGCCGGCTCAGCGGACCGATGACCGCGCATCCGAAGCTCGACCCCGAGAGCGGCGAGATGCTGTTCTTCGGCTACTCGCCGTTCCCGCCGTATCTGCAGTACCACGTCGCGGACCGCAGTGGTGCGCTGGTGCGCAGCGAAGTCATCGACGTCGCCTGGCCCTCGATGATTCACGACTTCGCGATCACCGCCGAGCACGTCATCTTCATTCTCTGTCCGCTGGTGTTCAGCTTCGATGCCATGGCCACCGGCGGCAAGCTGTTCTCCTGGGAGCCCGAGCGCGGCACGCGCATCGGGGTGATGCCGCGCAACGGCGGCAACGGCGACGTCCGCTGGTACGAGACCGATCCGAGCTATGTGTTCCACCCGATGAACGCCTACACCCAGGGTGACGCGATCACGCTCGACGTCGCACGCTACAATGCCCTCCGATTCATGGACCCGGCGGCGGCCCGCGATCCGGCGATCGGTGACGACGACGCGGCGCGTCTGCATCGCTGGCGCATCGATCTGCGGCCGGGCGGCGGCATCGCATCGACCCCACTCGACGATGCCAGCGGCGAGTTCCCGCGCGTGGACGAGCGCCGGGTCGGCCGCAAGCACCGCTTCGGCTATCTGGCGCTGAGCGAACCCGAGCACGCGGCCGGATCGCTGCCGGTGTGGACGGCGGTGAAGAAGTACGATCTCGAACGCGGCAGTGCGACCGTGCGTTCGTTCGGCGCCGGCAATGGCGTCGGCGAGCCGCTGTTCGTGCCGCGCCACGACGGAGCCGACGAGGACGACGGCTACGTGCTGGCCTTGGTATACGACCACGCGCGCAACGCCAGCGACTTCTACATCCTCGACGCCCGTGACATCGCCGGCGAGCCGGTGGCGGTCGTGCACATCCCGAACCGCGTCCCCTACGGCTTCCACGGCAACTGGGTGGCGGCGGCCTAGAGGCGGCGCGGCCCACCCCGTCACCCGGGCACTGGCGTGGTCAGGCTCTCGATATCCGCGTCGAGCGTGGCGCGAATGCGGTCCACCGTCGCGCCGCGCTCGCGGCGTTTGGTCTCGCGAAAGGCCCGGTTGGGCAGTGCGGCGAGCTGCCGCGCCTGTACGAGCGCGCTGGCGCGCAGCTCCTCGGGCGCGGCCAGGCTGTCGAGGTAGCCCGCCTCGCGAGCGCCCTCGGGATCGAAGACCCGCGCCTGCGTGACCGCGGCGGTGAACCACCGCGTCGTCAGCCGGTCCCGCGCCAGCTCCATGGCGAAGACCGGCAGGGTGAGTTGAATGGCAACCTCGTTGAGTCCGATCTTGAACGGACCGCGAGCGCCCACCCGCGCATCGGCCGCCAGCAGCAACAGCGCGCCCGCCGCAAGCGCGTGTCCGGTACACGCCGCAACCACCGGCTGAGGGAAGAGGTACAGCCGTAGCAAGAGCTCGGCACCGCCCTTCACGAGCCCGCGCAAGCCGTCGATTCCGCCGGTCATGACGGTCAGGTCGAACCCAGCCGAGAAGCGCCCGGCCCGGCCGATCAGCAGCACCGCTGCCGCTTCGCGCTCGGCGCGGTCGAGCGCGTCGTGCACGGCTGTGATCGTTGCCGGCGACAGCGCGTTCGCCTTGCCGTCGTCGAGCGTCACCACCGCGACGCGGTCGTCCAGCGCGTAGTGTACTTTCTCGTCCGCCATACCGGTCCCCTCAGCGTCCAGCGCACACCATGCGGCGGGCACCACCGATCGGCCGGCGCGCGTCGCGGTCTCGCTCGTCGAGGGTGTCGTGCCCGCTCAGCGCGGCCGCCACGGCAACGGAATGGGAATCATCGAGCGGCTCGCCGCGACGTGCCAGACCCCGTGCTCCTTGATGAGCACGCTGGTCAACAGCCCCTTGCGGGCCGGCAGCGGCTGGCCGTTGGGATCGACGGCCCCGAGCACCAGATACGTACCGTCGACCAGCGCCACGTCGCCGCTGACGAACCACACCGAATCGACGGTGAGCTTGAGCTCGGTGTCCTTGAACGCCGCGGCGTGCTCTTCGGCGAAGTGCTTCTCGACCTCGTCGCGCCCTTTGGCGGTCACCCCGTCCGGCTCTCGCGTGTCGCCATCGATCGTGTAGAAGCTTGCCAGCTTCGCCGCGTCGTGCGTATTCCACGCCGCCGTGAAATCCGCGTAGAGCTTGCGGATCGCGTCGTCGTTCGCCAAGTCGGAGCGTGGACCGCCGGCACCGGGTTTCGCCTTCGGTGTCGCGCTCTGCGCTCCGACCGTTCCTGCCAAACACAGCACCGCAGCGGCCAACAGGATCCTGCTCATGGCTCCCTCCGTCGGGCTATGGGTGTCGATGCGAAAGTTGTCGCCCCTCCACTACTGCCGTGCTCGACTCGGGGTCAACCGCCGCTGCGGGGGCGGCTGGCGTGTCAGGACTTGCCGGACAGGCACGTCGACATGAACGTCTTGCGCTCCTTGCCCTTCAGCTTCTGCGTCTTCGCCTGGGCGTTGCAGTCCTTCATCTTCTGCTGCTGCGGAGTGAGCTCATGCTGCGCGGCGTGTTGTGTACCACCCGCCTTCAGACACTGCGACATGAAGGTCTCCCGCTCCGAGCCCTTGAGCTGCTTCGAGGTCGCCTGAGTGTTGCAGTCCTTCATCTTCATTTGCTGCGCGGTTTCCGCCCCGGCAAGCGCCGGCGCGAATGTGGCAACGGCGAAACAGGTCGCGATGAGAAGCGTCTTCATGGAGTGTTCCTCCCCTCGGTTGGTTGTGGGTGCGTCCCGGTGGCACCAAGCGGCCGGAGCCTACCGCAGCGCAGGTCGTCCGTCGAGGGCAGTGCCAGGCCACCGAGCGGTGCGCATCGGTGGCTGCCGGGGCTACACGACAGCCTGAAACCCGACCGCGGCCGCGGCGGCGGCGCACACCGTCAGCGCACGCTCGTGCTGCGCCATCCGGTTGGTCACGTAGCCGAAGCCGAAACGGCGTGCGCGGTTCCCCCAGCCGAGCCGAGCCCGCCAAGGCCGAAGCCGTCCGTGTCCACCCGGAAGCCCAGCCCCCAGGCAACGGGCTCGCCGAGCAGGGCGTCCTCTCCCGACACCTGCGGCAACACGGCGGCATCCAGCACGGCCGGGGAGAGGAGGCGCAGCGGGGTTCGAGCCGGTGCGCGACGCGTGCGTCGACGCCCAGGGGTGAGGTCGGCGCCGCCACCTGCGTCGCATCGCCTACCCCGCTGGCGCGGCGCCGCGGTTACGCGCCGCCGCCCGGCAGATACCCGCGCGCCAGCGCCGTGTACTCCGTCACCTGGGCATCCGCCCAGGCCTGGCTCCGGCCGAGCTCGCGGGCGAGCAGTGCAGCCGCGCTCGGCGCGGCGTCGATCGACGCCCGCGCGTCGAGCAACAAGGCGCGCGTCCGGCGCGCCAGCGCGTCCTCCACGGTGCGCGCCATCTCGTGCCGGGCGGCCCAGGTGATCTGGCCGCACAGGTAGGGCAGACGGGCGTGCAGCGGTGCCCCACGAGCCGGGTCTTCGTCGAGAAACGCCTGCACCTCGGCCGCGTCGGATCCGTACATCCGCATGGGCCCCGCGGCCGGGAGCGCCGGGTCGTCGCGGCTCAGACAGCCGTGCAGGCGCAGCTGTTCGGTGGCACAGGGACGCTCGGGCAACCCAGCGACCACGGTCGCGGCGTCCACCGTGTCCTGCGCCATTTTTCGATAGGTGGTCCACTTGCCGCCGATGATCGTGACCAACCCAGAGGGCGAGATGACCACCTCGTGCTCGCGCGAGACCACCTTGCTCGGCAGCGCACCGCTGTGGGGTTGGACGAGCGGCCGCAGGCCGGCGAAGTAGCTCAGCACATCGCGCTCGGAGGGGTCGTGCGAGAGGTACCGCGCCGCGTTGCGCAGAATGAACTCCACCTCCTCTCGCAGGGGCCGCGGCTCGATCACGGCGCTGGCGACCGGTGTGTCGGTGGTGCCGATCAACACCCGCTCATGCCATGGGATGACGAACAACACGCGCCCGTCGTCGGTCTGCGGGACCATGATGGCCGCGTCGCTGGGCTGGAAGCTGCGGTCGAGCACCAGGTGCACGCCCTGGCTGGGCGACACCATCGGGTCGGCAAAGCGGTCGTCGAGCCGCCGCACCGCGTCGGCGAAGACCCCGGTCGCGTTGATCACCACCTTGGCGCGCAGCTCGTAGTGGGTGCCGGTCTCGTTGTCTACCGCCTGCACGCCGGTCACCGCGCCGCCCGCCTTCAGCAGCCCCGTGACCGGCATGTAGTTCACCAGCGCGGCCCCGTAGTCGGCGGCCGTCCGCGCCAGCGCGAAGGCGAGGCGCGCGTCGTCGAACTGCGCGTCGTGGTACATCGCGCCGCCGATCAGATTGCGGGTCTCGACGTTGGGGATGCGCTCGATGGTCTCGCGGCGGTTCAGGCGGCGTGACTTGGCGATGTTCAGCTTGCCCGCCAGCACGTCGTAGAGCTTGAACCCGACACCGTAGAAGGGCCCCTCCCACCACTTGTAGCGCGGCACCACGAAGGCGAGGTCGTGCACCAGATGGGCGGCGTTTCGGCACAGGAGGCCGCGCTCGCGCAGCGCCTCGAGCACGAGCGACACGTTTCCCTGCTTCAGGTAGCGCACGCCGCCGTGCACCAGCTTGGTGCTGCGGCTCGAGGTCGCCTTGGCGAAATCGAACTGCTCGAGCAGCAGGGTGCGGTACCCGCGCGTCTGCGCGTCGACGGCCACCCCGAGCCCGGTCGCGCCACCACCGACGACGACGATGTCCCACGGCCCGCCGTCGAGCAGGGCGATCATGCGCTCCCGCTTCACGGCGGAAGCTCGCGGCGGCTAGCCCTGCAAGAGCTGCGGATCGTAGTAGAAGCGCTCTTTGACGATCTTGCCGCCGGCGATCTCGTGCACCGCGACCTCGTCGAGCTCGACGTTGCGCCCGCTGGCGGCCAGCGTCACCCGCCCGACCCACTCGATGACGATGGTCCGGCCGTCGGCCACCACCGAACGCGGCGTGAAGGTGGCGTCGCTCACCATCCCGCGCCACATCACGAACTTCTGCTTGATCGCGTCGATGCCAACGCTGGCTGGGTTGCTCGCTTCCTTCGACTCGACGTTGTCGGCATAGAGCGCGAGCGTCGCCGCGTCGTCGTTCGCCACCGTCAGGTCGACGATCCGTTGTGCCAGCTCGCGCAGGGCGCGGTTGCGATCCACCTCGACCGTCTTGGTCACGATCTTGGTCGCGATCTTGGTCGCCGCTGGCTTCGGTGTCGCGCGCTTGGCGCGGCTGGCGGTTTTCTTCGCGGCCTTGAGCACCTTCCCGCGTCTCATGCCCATGACTGTCCCTCCAGATGATCGGTGGCGCACCATCCTACGCGCCGGGCGGCGCGTCAAGCCATTGCCGCCGCCCCCCTTGCGGGAGGGGTGATCGTGCTTACGGTGGGGTCATGTCCGAGCCAAACGGTCAAGAGGCGCTGCTGTCGGCGTTCGACCGGCTGTTCGAGCGCGCCGCCAGCAAGCTCCATCTCGAATGCACGAGCGACGAGCTCGCTGAAGCCAAGCGTCACTTCGTCGAGCGTTACCAGGACGCCCTGCGCCTGGTCGACCAAGCTGATCTGCCCGCCATTCCAGACCCCGTGCTGGCGCGCATGGAAGAGGCGATCGACCAACTGCCTGCGGCCTACATCGCCGCCCAGGTCGCCACCGGTCCGCTCGCCCTGTACGTGCAGGAGGCGATGCGCCAGGTCGCCGTGCGCGCCGCCGAGCGGCGCATGGTGGAGCATCTCGCCAATCGAGCCGACGACCGCTACGGCGGGCACTGACGCACCGGCTCAGCTGCGCAGCGTGCGGTGCTCCAAGCACGGCAGCTCGCGGCGCACGCGGTCCAGGTACCCGCGATCGATCTCCGCGAGGATGATGCCGTCCTGATTCGACGCGCGGGCAATCGGCGTGCCCCACGGATCGACGATCAGCGAGTGACCGAAGTCGCGCACGCCGCTGGCACTGATCCCGATTTGGTTCGGCGCCACCACGTACACCTGGTTCTCGATGGCGCGGGCGCGCAGCAGGACCTCCCAGTGGTGCGCGCCGGTCGCAAAGGTGAACGCCGCCGGAACGCAGACGATCTCCGCCCCAGCCGCGCCGAGCGCGCGATAGAGCTCCGGGAAGCGCAGGTCGTAGCACACGCTGAGACCGAGCGTACCGAGCTCGGTGGACACGGTGACCGGCGCGCTGCCGGGCATGCGGGTCTCCGACTCCCGCACCGTGACCTGGTCCGGAATGTCGACGTCGAACAAGTGCACCTTGCGATAGGTCGCGAGCAGGGTGCCGTGCGGATCGAACAGCGGGCACGTGTTGTACACCTTGGCGTGACCGGGAACGGCTTCGAGCAGTGAGCCGCCCACCAGGTAGACCCGCAGCTCGGCTGCCAACGCTGCGAGGCGGTCGCTGGTCGGTCCGGGAATGGGCTCCGCGGCCGCGCGCTCGTCGCCGCGCGCTCCGCGCCAGCTGAAGACCTCCGGGAGCACGACCAGGGCGGCGCCCCGTTCGGCCGCCTCCCGCGCCAGACGAGCGGCGGTGTCGACGTTCGCCGCCTTGTCGGCGCCCGCGCACAACTGAACGGCGGCGGCAAGGAAGCGTGTGCTCATGGCGTTGGACGGACGTGGCAGGTCGCGCAGCCTCCCGCAACCCCGC
>Ga0335084_10001537_pt1 | contig 21658 bp, 19 predicted proteins | sample Lox_Sample_44_FD_206721 | JGI IMG/M metagenome (GOLD analysis project Ga0335084, IMG submission 206721) | Soil microbial communities from Loxahatchee National Wildlife Refuge, Florida, United States - Lox_Sample_4.4 | ecosystem: Environmental > Terrestrial > Soil > Wetlands | place: USA...
CCCCTGTTTGCCTCAATCATCACTATATCCGATACCTATGACGCGATGACGTCAAACAGACCCTACCGGAACGCCATTTCGGAACTGAAGACGCTGGAGGAACTAATGGACTGCGCCGGCAAGCAATTCCATCCTGATCTTGTGAAGATATTCACCAGAATTATGGATAAACGGATTACCCCGGAAATGCAAGAGACACGAGGATAGAAAAGCATGCAGCGCCTTTCCTGGAAAATAATTGCTCTCTATGTGGTCCTGATACTACTAACATTTTTTTCATGCATGCCGCAGAAAAAAACAGCGATTGACCGTGCGATGGTCGATCGAACACGCATAGAAATCGAAAAAACGCGTATGGAATCCGAGCAGTATGTCGTTAAGGGTGATTATAAAAGCGCGATGGACGTCTATGCCGATGCCGGCCGTAAACATCCTAAGAATCCTACGCTCAGCACGAACTACCACAAAACCATAGAGGATATTCATCATGCCGCCGATGAGGCTTTCACCAGAGAAGATTTTGCTTCCTCAGGGCGGGCATATTTCGTCTTGCTGAAAAACTATCCGTATTATCAGGAACTCATCCCGGAGCTGTCGTTTGACAGGGGATTCCTCTATGCACGATTGGAGGATTGCAGCTCGCATCTTTCGCAACTAGCACTGGCCGATTACAGAAAAGGCAACCTTGCCGAGGCGATTTCCATCTGGAAGAGCATCCTTGCATTCGATCCCAACAATTCAGGCATTGCAAAAGACATTGATACAGCCACTATCCAGCTGAAGAATCTTCAGCATAAGAGCGAATGAAATATCCTCTTCCTTATCCTACCTGAAGTTTAAAGTCCGGTTGTGTATTACCGCCCGCGTCTACCCTGTTGCAAAGTCCCGTTGTTTGTGATACGGTAAGCCTTCCCTGTAAGAAACCAAAACCATGAATTCCCTTTTCGCGGAAACGACAAAAGAAAATGGAAATTGTTCTCGCCACACGCAATAAAAAAAAGATCGAAGAGATCAAACGGATTACCGCTGATCTGCCTGTAACCATCCTCTCCCTTGACAATTTCCCGAATTGCCCCGAAACGGTGGAGGACAGGGATACCTTCGAGGAGAATGCGGTCAAGAAAGCAGTCGAGGTCTGCCAATGCACAGGTAAACCGGCCCTTGCCGACGACTCAGGACTCGAAGTCGATGCCTTGAACGGAGCGCCCGGGGTCTATTCCGCCCGGTACGCCGGCGGCACCAGCGGGAACGACATTAGAAACTACGAGAAGCTTCTTGCCGAACTCAATGATATCCAGGACGATAAAAGGGGAGCCCAATTTGTCTGTTGCATGGCCTTGGTCTTCCCCGACGGGACGATCAAGACCTTTTTCGGCTACGCCAAAGGTCGTATCGGGCGCGAACCCAGAGGCAAAACAGGGTTCGGCTACGACCCTGTTTTCTTCCCTATAGGCCATGAAAGAACTTTTGCAGAGATGTCCGGTGAAGAGAAGGACCGCCTCAGTCACCGTGGTAAAGCTCTTGAAAAACTAGCCGATTTCCTCCACAAGCAGCCCCATTTATAAACAAAACTAATATTCAAATTATAATTTTTAACTTGAAAAAAAACTTGTTTTCAACGATTATAGGCCGGTTAAAAACTCACGAAGGTGTTATTGCGCCTTTTTTCATTCTCTCTTCTGAAAATAAACTTTTCTACGGAGGATCCACCTGATGGCAAAGAGGGTAGTGTTGCTCGGAGCTCCCGGAGCCGGCAAAGGCACGCAGGCGAAGATGTTGACTGAAAAGTACAAGATTCCCCAGATATCTACAGGGGATATCCTCCGCAAAGCGGTCGCCGACGGCACGCCGCTCGGCAAAGAGGCTAAGGTGATCATGGACCAAGGTGGTCTCGTGTCCGATAAGATCGTGCTCGGACTCGTTGAAGAGCGCATTAAACAGCCAGACTGCAAGGCCGGTTTCATCCTAGATGGGTTTCCGCGCAACACGGCCCAGGCCGAAGCGCTCGACAAGATGCTCACTGCGATGGGGGCGCCGCTCAACGTGGCCCTTAACATCGACGTGGACATGAACGATCTCCTGAAGCGTCTTACCGGTCGCAGGACCTGTAAAGGCTGCCAGCAGATGTACAATATCTATTTCTCGGCCCCCAAAAAGGACGGTGTCTGCGACAAGTGCGGCGGAGTGCTCTTCCAGCGCGACGACGACAAGGAAGAGACCATCAAGAAGCGTCTCGATGTATACCAGAAGCAGACTGCGCCGCTTATCGATTACTACACAAAGAAAAACATCATGAAGACCATCATGGGTGTGGGCAGCATCAGCGATATCTTCAAAAAAGTGACGGCGGTTCTCGGGTAAGAGCTGTGGCATCAGGTCACAGTGGAATATTTTTTTAAAATTCTTTAAAGGAGGAACAAGTTATGGCACTGGTAAAACCTCACGGCAAACAGAAGAAGCTCATGCCGCTTCTTCTCACCGGCACGGCCCTTCAGAAGGAGCTCAAGAAGGCCGCGAAGCAGAAGCAGCTCAAGATCTCATCGCGCGAGACCGCGGACCTCGTGATGATGGGCATCGGCGCATTCACCCCGCTCAAAGGCTTCATGTCGAAGAAGGACTGGAAGGGCGTATGCGACAAGTACAAGATGGCGGACGGAACGTTCTGGCCCGTCCCGGTGACGCTTTCCGCAAGCGCAGAGTTCGCGAACTCGCTTAAGAAAAACGAAGAGATCACTCTCGTCGATGACGAGTCGGGTACGATTATGGCCACCATGAAGGTGACCGAAAAGTACGCGATGTCCAAAGCCGACAAGGAGCATGAGTGCAAGCAGATCTTCCGCACTGTGGACGTTGCCGGCCATCCGGGCGTACAGAAGGTCATGAGCCAGCCCGACTTTAACCTGGCCGGTCCGGTAAAAGTCCTCTCCGAGGCCCACTTCCCCGAGACTTTCAAGGGCATCTACATGACCCCGGCCCAGACCCGCAAGATGTTCGAGGAAAAAGGCTGGAGCAAGATCGCGGCGTTCCAGACCCGGAACCCCATGCACCGCTCGCACGAGTATCTCGCAAAGATCGCCATCGAGACCATGGACGGAGTCCTGATCCACCAGATCCTGGGCAAGCTCAAGGAGGGCGATATCCCGGCCGATGTCCGCGCCAATGCTATCGACACCCTGATGGAGAAGTATTTCGTGAAGGACACCGCCATCCAGTGCGGCTACCCCATGGAAATGCGCTATGCCGGCCCGCGCGAAGCGCTCCTGCATGCACTTTTCCGCCAGAATTTTGGCTGCAGCCACCTGATCGTCGGCCGCGACCATGCCGGCGTCGGCGACTACTACGGACCGTTCGATGCCCAGAAGATCTTCGACGAGATCCCGAAGGGCGCGCTCGAGACCCAGCCGCTCAAGATTGACCATACGTTCTACTGCTTCAAGTGCGACGGCATGGCCTCCATGAAGACTTGCCCGCATCAGAAGGAAGACCGGCTCATGCTGTCCGGCACCAAGCTCCGGAAGATGCTCTCCGAGGGCGAGAATGTTCCCGATCACTTCAGCCGCCCCGAAGTGCTCGAGATCCTCAAGAAATACTATGCGGGCCTCACCGAGAAGGTGGAGATCAAGCTGCACGGTCACGCAGAGGGCATCCATACGCAGAAATAACCACGGCTTAACGACTGCAAAATGCAGTTGACTACATTCCATAGATAGGAGGTTTAGAACCATGCCGAGTTATGTGATTACAGAGAAGTGTGACGGCTGCAAGGCGCAGGATAAGACTGCTTGCCAGTATATCTGCCCGAACGACCTCATGACCCTGAATAGGGACCTCATGAAGGCGTACAACCAGGAGCCAGAGCAGTGCTGGGAGTGCTACAACTGCGTCAAGATCTGCCCGCAGCAGGCAATAGAGGTCCGGGCCTACCAGGATTTCGCACCCCTCGGTGCGAACGTTATCCCCATGAGAGGTACGGACTCCATCATGTGGACAATCAAGTTCCGGAACGGGATCCTGAAGCGGTTCAAGTTCCCGATCAGGACCACTGCCGAAGGTTCGGTCGATCCCTACAAGGGCAAACCTGAAGCAGATATTGCAAAACTCAAACAGCCGGGCTACTTCACATCAACGAAGCCTATGCCGGTAATCAAGAAATAAGGAGGAAATGACAAATGGAAAAAGAAACCTGTACATTTTCGTTTTGCGCAAAGCCCGCAATCGAAGAGGTTGAGACCGATCTCCTCCTCATCGGCGGCGGTATGGCGTGCTGCGGCGCGGCGTTCGAAGGCGCCCGCTGGGCAAACCCCAAGAAGATGAGAATAACCATGGTGGACAAGGCTGCGACCGACAGGTCGGGCGCCGTTGCCATGGGTCTTTCGGCCATCAATACCTACATGGGTGAGAACGATCCGGCGGACTATGTCAAAATGGTAAGGAACGATCTCATGGGCATCATCCGCGAGGACTTGGTCTATGACCTTGGCCGTCACGTTGATGATTCCGTGCAGCAATTCGAGGAGTGGGGTCTTCCGATCTGGAAAATAGGCGACGACGGCTTCTCACTCGACGGTTTTCAGGCAAAGGAAGCCGGAAAGGCTATGCTGAAGGACGGCGGTAAGCCGGTGCGCTCCGGTAAGTGGCAGATCATGATCAACGGTGAGTCCTACAAAGTCATTGTTGCGGAAGCGGCGAAGAAGGCCCTTGAGACCAACAGGGCAGCTACGGGTGTTAAGCAGAACCACTATGAGCGTGTGTTCATCGTGAAGCTGTACGATGACGCAAAAGAACCCAACAGGGTGGCTGCAGCTGCCGGCTTCAGCGTTCGTGAGAACAAGATCTATATCTTCAAGGCGAAGGCGATGGTGCTTGCGGCTGGCGGCGCAGTGAACGTGTTCCGTCCCCGGTCGACCCAGGAAGGTCAGGGCCGCGCATGGTATCCGGTGTGGAACTCCGGTTCCGGTTACGCTCTCGGCCTTCAGGCAGGCGCGGAGCTGACCATGATGGAAAACCGCTTCGTGCCCGCCCGGTTCAAGGACGGTTACGGACCGGTGGGCGCCTGGTTCCTGTTCTTCAAGGCCAAGGCGACCAACAGCCTCGGTGAGGACTACTGCGCCAAGGCGGACGCCCTGGCAGAGGCCAAAGCGAAGTATGGCAAGTATGTCGATAACCTCGGCACCGCCATCCGCAACCATCTGATGATGCGTGACATGAAGCTGGGCAAAGGCCCGATTCTCATGAGGACTGACGATGCCATGGCGGCGATCAACAAGACCTTCAAGGAAAAGCTCGGTGACAAAGAGGGCGCCAAGAAGGTGAAGCACCTCGAGGCTGAAGCATGGGAAGACTTCCTCGATATGGCCATCGGTCAAGCTGGTCTCTGGGCCGCGAAGAACATCGAGCCGGACAAGGTTCCGTCCGAAATCATGCCGACCGAGCCGTACCTTCTCGGTTCACATGCGGGCTGCGCAGGCTTCTGGTGCTGCGGTCCCGATGACCTCGGCGCACCGGAAGAGTGGAACAAGAAGTGGCCGGCGGGTAACTACAACCGCATGTCGACTGTAAAGGGCCTCTTTATGTGCGGCGACATCTGCGGTGCTTCAGGCCACAAGTTCTCCTCGGGTTCACACGCAGAGGGCCGTATCGCGGCCAAGAGCGCGATTGCGTTCATCCTCGACCACCCGAATTATACGCCATCCATCAAGGAGACGGCGGACCATCTGGCGGCAGAGCTCTATCTGCCCTTCGAGGTCTACGAGAAGTACAAGACCTACACCACGGCCACGGATATCAACCCGAATTACATCAAACCGAAGATGCTCCAGACCCGCCTGCAGAAGATCTCCGACGAGTACTTTGGCGGGATCTCGACTTGGTACATGACCTCCAAGACCATGCTCGACGAAGGCCTCAGGCAGCTCCAGATGCTCAAGGAAGACACGTCCAAGATGGCTGCTAGTAACCTGCACGAGCTGATGCGCTGCTGGGAGAACTATCACCGCATCCTCTCGGTGGAGGCCCATGCACGGCACATCCTGTTCCGGGAAGAGTCGCGGTACCCAGGTTACTACTATCGCGGCGATTTCGACCTGGTGGACGACAACAACTGGAAGTGCTTCGTGAACTCCAAGTACAATATCGAGAAGGACACTTGGGAAGTAAAGAAGGTTCCCTACGTACAGCTGGTTCCGTAAGTCGAACATCGATCCGGGGAGGGGTAACCCTCCCCGGAGATTTATTGAAAGTTGAAAATTCTAAAATGTTCAGTGTCCGATAGTTTCGCTCCGAATCGCTCCAACTTTTAAAATTTCCAATTTTCAATTTATGATGGTGTATTGTTTACTGCCTTAAGGAGGAAGAAGATACCATGGCGGAAAATAAGGTGTTGGTTGTCGGCGGAGGCTTCAGCGGCCTTACGGCGGCTGTAGAAGCCGCGGAAACGGGTTCCGATGTGATCATCGTGGAAAAAAACCCTTATCTCGGCGGCCGGGTGACGCAGCTGAACAAGTACTTCTGGAAGCTCTGCCCGCCAAACTGCGGTCTCGAGATCCAGTACAAGCGGATCAAGAACAACGGCAGGGTCAAGATCTATACCATGGCCGAAGTAGAGAAGATCTCCGGCTCAGAGGGCAACTTCGACGTGACCATCAAGGTGCAGCCCCGGTTCGTGAACGATAAGTGCGTTGCGTGTAACAAGTGCGCAGAGGCCTGCGAGATCGAGCGGTCAAACGATTTTGACTTCGGCATGAGCAAAACCAAGGCAGCTTACCTCCCTCACAACCAGGCATTTCCGCTGCAGTACGTCATCGATGGCACGGTCTGCAAAGGCCCGGCCTGCAACAAGTGCGCAGAGGCATGCAAGTACGACGCGATCCACCTCGATATGAAACCCGAGACCGTGAACGTGAAGGTCGGCGCTGTCGTCATGGCTACGGGCTGGAACCCCTATGACGCCGCAAAGATGGACAATCTCGCATTCGGTAAGGTCCAGAATGTGATCACCAATATGATGATGGAGCGGCTGGCATCTCCCAATGGACCCACGGCAGGCAAGATCGTGCGCCCCTCCGACGGCAAAGAGGTGAAGAACGTCGCCTTCGTGCAGTGTGCGGGATCGCGCGACGAGAACCATCTGCCGTTCTGTTCCTACATCTGCTGCCTGGCATCGATCAAGCAGGCAACCTACGTACGAGAGCTCTATCCTGATTCTAAAGCAAAGATATTCTATATCGACATGCGAACCCCCGGCCTCTATGAGAACCGGTTCTATACCAAGATCAAGGAAGACCAAAGCGTGTCCTTCCTCAAGGGCAAGGTCGCCAAGATCGAGCAGGCACAGAATGGCGACGTGGCTGTGACGGCCGAGGACATCCACGGCGGCGGCAAGGTTACCGAGACCTTCGACATGGTGGTGCTGGCGACTGGCATGCAGCCTGCTGCAGGGTCCCTCAAGAGCGCTGGCATTGCTGTGACCGACGACGGTTTTGTGGACCAGGCAACGCTCCCGAAGGGCATCTATGCCACCGGGACGCTTAAGACCCCCGTTGACGTCGCGCGGTCTGCGCAGGATGCCACAGGTGTCGTGATGAAGAGCATCCAGAGCTTGAGGAGGAAATAAGGATGGAGAAGAAATTCGGAGTATATATCTGTAAGGGATGCGGTATCAAAGAGGCGATGGACGTCGAGAAGGTTGCCGGCGCGGCCAAAAAAGTCCAGAATTATAAATTCCACGACGCGCTGTGCAGCCCTGAGGGCGTACAGCTGATAAAAGACGATATGGCGAAGGAAGGCGTGAACACGATCATCATCGCGGCCTGCTCACCCCGCGTCAAATATGAAGAGTTCGATTTTCCTGGTGCCATCGTCGAACGCGTGAACATCCGCGAGTTCGTGGCCTGGACCATGGAACCGAATACGGATGCCACGAACGATGCTGCCTACGATTATCTTAACATGGGGATCGTCAGGACCCAGAAAGGCGATCTGCCTGAGCCGAACATCCTGCCGGATTTGAGCAGTACGATCCTGGTGATCGGCGGTGGCATCGCCGGCATGACTGCGGCGCTCTCCGCCGCGGGTGCGGGACAGAAGGTCGTGCTTGTCGAGAAGGACGCACAGCTCGGTGGCTTCGTGAACAAGCTCTATAAGAAGATCCCGACGGGTACCTATTTCAACAAGCCGCTCATTGTGGACACCGACATCAATAAGACCGTGGGCGAGGTCGAGAGCAACCCGAACATCAAGGTACACAAGTCCACGACTGTTACCAAGACCGACGGACAGCCTGGCCTCTATGACGTTACCCTCTCGAACGGCGAGACTATGAAGATCGGAGCAATTGTCATGGCCACGGGCTGGAAGCCCTACGATGCGAACAAGCTCGACTACCTTGGCTACGGCAAGCTCAAGAACGTTGTCACGAACCTTGAGTTCGAAGAGATCGCGAAGAAGAACAACGGCAAGATCGTTCGTCCCTCCGACGGCAAACCCGCAATGAAGGTCGCTTTCGTACAATGCGCTGGGCAGCGCGATCCGAACCATCTTCCTTACTGTTCCTCCATGTGCTGCGCCACGTCGCTGAAGCAGGCGCAATATGTAAGGCAGAACGACGATGCCCTCGCCATGATCTTCTACAAGGACATTAGGACGCCGGGGAGGACCGAGCTCTATTACAAGGAAGCCCAGAACGACCCGGGCGTGATGCTCACCAAATCCGACGTGACCGGCGTCTCCGATGCAGGGAACAGTAATCTCTATGTTGAGATGGAGAACACGCTTTTCGGTTTGAAGACCGGCGAAAAGGTGAAGGTCGAGGCGGACCTCGTGGTCCTTGCCACGGGCATGGTCCCGACCACGCGCTGGCCCCAGGAATATGCTGACGGCCTTACGAAGGCCGCAGGCGCCGGCGACGAAGCCAAAAAGAACTATCTTGACCAGACGCCCAAGCCCGATTACATCCTGAACCTCGGCTACCGCCAAGGGCCAGAAATCCCGACCCTCGAAGGCGCATCGGGCTTTGCGGACTCGAACTTCATCTGTTTTCAATACGAGACCCGCAGGACCGGCATCTACGCAGCGGGAGGCGTGCACCAGCCGATGAACATGGCGGAAGCGCAGGAAGACGCGGCCGGTGCCGCTTTCAAGGCCATTCAGGCTATGGACCATGTTGCGCGCGGCGTTGCCATGCACCCCCGCGCTTGGGACATCACGTTCCCCGACCCTATGCTCATCAAGTGCACGGCCTGTAAACGGTGCACAGAAGAGTGCCCCTTCGGAGCCATCGACGAAGACGAGAAGGGCATCCCTTTCTACAAGATCAACCGCTGCCGGCGCTGCGGCACCTGCATGGGCGCCTGCCCCGAGCGCATCGTGTCCTTCAAGGACTACAGCGTCGACATCGTGGGCTCCATGCTCAAGGCCATCGATGTCCCCGATGATGAGGACACGTTCCGGATTGCCTGCCTCGTGTGCGAGAACGACTCCTATCCGGCGCTTGACACGGCGGCCATCAGCCGGACAAAGATCGACCCGAGCGTGCGCTTCGTTTCCATGCGTTGTTTGGGCGGCATGAACCTCGTATGGGTCGCCGACGCGCTTTCCAAGGGTATCGACGGCATGCTGCTCCTGGGATGCAAGTTCGGCGAGAACTACCAGTGCCATTTCGTCAAAGGCAGCGAACTGGCGAACACGCGCTTCAGCAAGGTGAGCGAGACGCTGAACCGTCTCCAGCTCGAGTCGGAGCGCGTCCAGCTGATGCAGATCGCCATCAATGAGTATGACAAGCTCCCCGCTATGATCAACGAGTTCGTAGAGAAGGTGAAGGAGATCGGGCCGAACCCGTTCAAGAGCATGTAAACCACCTGCGGAATGCGGAGTGCGAAAAAAAGCGCTAAATCACTCTCCTAACACAGTTATTGGAGGATAAGGTATATGTCAGAAGCAACGGTTATCAAGCCTGATTTACAATTTGTGAACGAGATCATCAAGGGCGGCGGAGAGTCGCTGAAAAAGTGCTACCAGTGCGCCACCTGCTCGGTGGTCTGCAACGTAACGCCGGAGGGTAACCCCTTCCCGCGCAAAGAGATGGTCCTCGCCCAGTGGGGCCAGAAGGACAAACTCATCGCCAGCCCCGATGTGTGGCTTTGCCATCAGTGTAGCGACTGCACGGCCTATTGCCCGCGCGGAGCAAAGCCCGGCGAAGTGCTGAATGCCATCCGGAAGCAAAGCATCAAGCACGTTGCGATGGTACCGTTCTTGGCAAAGGTCGCAACGGACGCGAAGCTCCTGCCTGTCCTGTTCGCAATCCCCATGGTGCTCTTTTATGCCATTCTGGTAGTGCTCGGGAATGGGAACTTTTCCGCCCCCCGGGCAGAAGGCAACATTATGGCCTATCACAAGTTTGTTCCCGTTCCGGTGATCGATACGGTCTTCATCCTGACGGCGATCTTTGCCGCGGCATCGGCCTTCGTGGGCATCAAACGCCTCTGGAGCGGCATGAAGGCACAGGCAGGAGAGATGAAGTCCACCGGGAGCCTCGCGGGTGACATCGTTTCCTCCGTCACCACGATCTTGGCTCACTCGAAGTTCGCAGACTGCAATGTGAACCGGATGCGGCAGTGGGGCCACATGCTCCTCTTCTACAGCTTTGCAGGCCTCGCGGTCGTGACCACGTGGGCGATTGTTTACCTCTATGGTTTTGAACTGCTCGGCATTCAGCCGTTTGGGCCTTTCCACTTCGGGGAATCACCCTATCCGAACAGCGATCCTGTGAAGATCCTGGCCCTCATCAGCTCCATTGCATTCGCAGCCGGCGTTGTGATCCTCCTGCTTAACCGCTTTGCCAAGGCTGGGAAGGCGGGAATGGGTTCTTACTTCGACTGGATCTTCCTGCTGATCGTGATGGGCGTTGGTGCGACAGGCATGCTCTCCTGGGCGCTTCGGCTGGCTGATATGAGCGCGGGATATCTTGTATACTACTTCCACCTGGTGTTCATATGGTCCCTGTTCGCATACGCACCGTATTCAAAGTTTGCGCATCTGTTCTACCGGACGACTGCGATGGTGTTCGCTCGTCACAGCGGACGTGATAAGAAGTAGACTCCGTCAGAGAATTACAGAGAATGGAATTCTCGAACGATTTATGGATGGTAACCTTATTCTGCCATCGCCAAGCAACAGCGTATGCCGCCGGTAGATTCGGTGGCTTTCGTAAACGGAGTAAACCGTTTCACCTCTATTGTGGAGTAAGCCATGAAAGTTAAAGAGCTATTAAGTATAAAAGGAATTGAATGCTTCAGCATTATGGGCGACCAGACCCTGCTTGATGCTGCAAAGCAGATGACAGAGTGCAAAATCGGCGCACTCCTCGTGATGGACAAGGGGTCGCTCGCGGGGATTATCACTGAGCGCGACATCGTAAAAAACGCGGCAAATGAAGCCCGCCAGTGCAAAGATGTGAAAATCAAGGATGTCATGACCACTGACCTCCTTGTCTCAAAGCCCGGTGATGACCTTGAGTACGTCATGGCTGTAATGACCCAGAACAATATCCGTCATTTGCCGATTGTAGATCATAGCGGCCTTGCCGGCTTGCTTTCGATGCGTGATGTGGTGAAGATCATGGTCAAGAATCTCAAGGCAGAAAACCAGTACCTTAAGGACATGATCGGCGGAAAGCTTGGCGAGCTTGGAGATTAAAATTTTGCTTGTTAATACAGTATTCCAGAAGGAGGGATGCCGTAACAGAAAGAATCACGTGAGGCAGTTTATCGAGAAGGAATTATTTACTGGACATTTGAACAACGTCGTAATCTGTAGTTATGCTAAATAATTTTATTTAAAGGAGGAGATCAATGAGTAACACGATTTTATTTGCCCTGATCTGCGGCGTGGCCGGTGTCATTTACGGCATCATAACCGCGTTTTGGGTGAACAAGCAGGATGCAGGCAGTGCCAAAATGAAGGAGATTTCGGATGCTGTGAAGGAAGGCGCGTACGCGTTCCTTGCACGCGAGTACAAGACGGTTGCAATCGTTGCGGTAATTCTGGTGGTCCTCTTGTCGTTCCTCGGGACATGGACAGCCGTTGGATTCATTATCGGCACTGTCGGTTCGGCCCTCGCTGGCTTCATCGGAATGTGGGTGACGGTGCGTGCGAACGTGCGTACCGCACAGGCAGCGAGCAAGGGCCTCCAGGCCGCCCTCACCCTCGCCTTCAAGGGTGGCTCGGTGACGGGCATCATGGTGGTGGGCCTCGGCATCATCGGCCTCTCCGGCTTCTACTTCATAGCCAAGGCTGCTGCGCCTGAGCAGGCATTCCATGCCCTCATCGGTCTCGGCTTCGGCTGCTCGCTCATGAGCGTGTTTGCCCGTATCGCAGGCGGCATTTATACAAAGGCTGCCGATGTGGGCGCTGATCTCGTGGGCAAGGTTGAGGCCGGTATTCCCGAGGACGATCCCCGGAACCCTGCCGTGATCGCCGACAACGTGGGCGACAACGTAGGCGACTGCGCGGGCATGGCGGCTGACCTCTACGAGACCTATACGGTGACCCTTGTGGCCGCCATGCTTCTCGCGAAGACGATCTTCGGCGAGGGCAGCCAGTGGATCGAGTTCCCGCTCATGCTCGGCGGCGTTTCGATCATTGCTTCCATCATCGGCACCTATGCAGTCAAGCTTGGCAAGAACAACTACATCATGGGCGCCCTTTACAAGGGACTTGCCGTGGCCGGTGTTATTGCGGCCGTGGTGTTCTACTTCATTTCGAAGACTTTCATCGCCGGTCTGACAGGCGCTGATGCAAACGTATTCACGCCAATGACCGTGTTCCTGACCGCCCTGATAGGACTCGTTCTAACAGGCCTGATCGTGGTCATCACTGAGTACTTCACGGCCAAGGAGTATTCCCCGGTGAAGCACATCGCACAGGCCAGCCTGACCGGCCATGGTACGAACGTGATCGCCGGCCTCGCGGTCAGCATGAAGTCCACCGGCGCTCCGGTGCTTGTGATCGTCGCGTCGATTCTCGCCGCTTTCTACCTGGGCGGCGGCTTCGCTGGGAACCCGGGCGGCGGTCTCTTCGCAATCGCGCTCTCGGCCGTGTCCATGCTCTCCATGACCGGTATCGTCGTGGCCATCGACTCCTACGGCCCGATCACTGACAACGCCGGCGGTGTCGCTGAAATGGCTCACCTCCCGAAAGAGATCCGTGACATCACGGACCCCCTCGACGCGGTCGGCAACACCACTAAGGCCGTGACCAAGGGCTATGCCATTGGCTCCGCGGGTCTCGCGGCACTGGTGCTCTTTGCGGAATATTCACGGTCCTTTGGCACAGATGTGAAAGTGCTGTTCGACCTCTCGAACCCCATGGTGCTTGCCGGCCTGTTCATCGGCGGCCTGCTCCCCTACTACTTCGGCTCGCTTCTGATGGAAGCCGTGGGCAAGGCTGCAGGCAGTATCGTTGAAGAAGTGCGCAGGCAGTTTCGTGAGATCAAGGGCATCATGGAAGGCACGGCAAAGCCAGAGTACGGCAAGTGCGTGGACATTGTGACCAAGGGCGCCATCAAGCAGATGATGGTTCCGGCCCTCATTCCAGTGGTTGTGCCGGTGATCGTGGGCCTGCTCCTCGGCCGCGAGGCCCTCGGCGGCGTACTCATCGGTTCCATCATCACGGGTCTGTTCCAGGCCATCGCCATGACGAGCGGCGGCGGCGCCTGGGATAACGCCAAGAAATCCTTTGAAGATGGCGTCACCGACAGCAAAGGCGTCGTGCATAAGAAGGGGAGTGATGGACACAAAGCCTCAGTTACGGGCGATACCGTCGGGGATCCCTACAAGGATACCGCGGGTCCGGCCATCAACCCGATGATCAAGGTCATTAATATCGTCGCTCTTCTGATCGTTCCGATCATGATCAAGCTGGGTAAGTAATATCGCTAACAAACCATGGACACAAGGGGCTGGCCTCATGGCCAGCCCCTTATTTTTTCTCTGGAACGGTGCCGGCAGGACCCGCTCGTCTGCGCCAAATTCGTTGAAATTTACTCCCAGAGTGGTATTATGCAACGACAATGAATAAAACTGAGATCCTTATCCAAGCCGGCTGTTCTGCAGACGTCGTAGCCCACTCCATCGTGGTCTCCCAGTTGGCCCTTTCCTTTGCAGAACGTGCAACGGTGTCCCTCGATCGTGAGCTCGTGCAGCTGGGCGGGCTGTTCCATGATATTGGCCGGTCTCGTACACATGGAATCGAACATGCTTTAGCAGGTGTCGAGATCGCCAAGAAACTGGGATTCTCTGACAGGCTTGTGCATATTATCGAGCGGCACATTGGCGCCGGAATCAGTGAAGAGGAGGCCGTGAAGCTCGGGCTGCCGAAGAAGGACTATGTTCCTCTCACACCGGAAGAAAAGATCGTATCATACGCCGATAATCTGGTAAGCGGCGTGAAGAAGATGCCGTTTCTTGAAGCCCTGGACCGGTTCAAAATTATTCTCGGGCCTGATCATGAAGGCGTTGAGTTGTTTCTAAAGCAGCATCATGAGATACAAAGCTGGATAAAGTAAGCTCAGAAGTCAGAAGCCAAGGTACAGAGGATAGACAAAGGTAACCGTCCCGCACCAACGGGGCGCCGAGAGGGCTGACATGAAAGATAAGAAAGAAGAAATGCAACCAGAAGATTTCGATATAGAACCCTTAAAAAAAAGCAAGACCGATAAGGTTGTGCCGATCAAACTCACGGGGAAGAGCCGGTTCAAGTTCCGTTGCCACAAGGGGGTGAAGTGTTTTACCGCCTGCTGCAGCAATATCAATATCGTTCTCCCGCCTTACGACCTCTTGCGGCTTCGGAAACGGCTTGGCATGACGACCGAGGACTTCATCAACAAATACTGCGAGATCGAGATCCTGGCCAAGACCCTCCTCCCTGTGATTACGCTTAAAATGGGGAATGATGAAAAGAGGAGCTGCCCTTTCGTCACACCTGAAGGCTGTACTGTCTACGAAGACCGGCCGAACACCTGCCGCTACTATCCGGTCGGCATGGCGACGCTCAGAAAGAAGGACGCCGAGGGTGGCAAGGATGAATTTTATTTCATGGTCAAGGAAGACCACTGCAAGGGCTTCGAGGAGGACAAGGACTGGACCATCGACGAATGGCGAAAGGACCAGGAAGCCGACCTCTACGACGACATGAACCGCGGCTGGATGGAGATCCTGATCAAGAAAAAATCATTCGGTGAGAAAGAATTCCCCGAGATCAAGAACCAGATGTTCTTCATGGTCAGCACGAACACGGACTACTTCCGTGAATTTGTATTCGGGAGCAGCTTCCTTGAGGCCTATGATATCCCGCAGGAGCGGATCGAAAAGGTCCGGACAGATGACGCAGAGCTCTTGAAGCTCGGGTTCGAATGGCTCCGTTCTGCCATGTTTGCTGAGGAGACGCTCAAGCTAAGAGAAGGCGTCGCCGAGGCGCGCAAGGACCGCACTGATAAGGTGCTCAAAAAGGTCTACGGGGGGAAAGATACGGAATTGAAGTAAGGGGCATAGGGCGCAATGCTTCTACCCCTGTAACATCGCGGTCATTTCCTCATAAATCGCGTTCCCGATAATAACTCCCTGGTCAATGAACTCCGGACCGTACCGTTTTCCCGTTGCGGTTCGGAACGTTCCCTTTATCCTCTCAATACCCATCATTTTTTCCTTAAAGGTTTTATGGAGAGCTTCGGGCAGCGTGTTATGTGCCTCGACCATGAGCCAGAGTGTACCCGTGAAGTTCTCCGGTCCCCAGCGGAACTTGTCCGCGTCGTAGAGTGCATCGCTTACCATGCAACCCTCCTCATCATCCAGATCGCACGTAGCCTTGAATGCTTCATGGTTCCTGATCGCATAGGTGATATGCGAGCGGCTACGCTCGTCCACATCCAGCGCCCTAAGGATCTTTTCTGCCTCGATGCTTCCACGCACCGCGTGGTCTTGCTCCCGGCGCTTGATGTCATGGAAAAGGCCAGCGATGATCGCAGCAGTAAAGAGCGGATCGATCACGGACTGGCCAATGCCCCGTCTGCGACCCTCGACGAGGACAATCGTCCCGGCATCCCGTGCTACAGCCTCGCAGTGACAGAGCCCGTGCGCGCACTCCAACTGAGATTCGTCCAGATAAGTCCGGCATTTCCGGATGAGCTCATGAGTCCTGAGCGTTTCCTCGGCGAGGCTGATGAGCGTGATGTGTTCTCCGTAGAAAGCGGGACGTGGAAGGGTCCGGGCTATTTTGAGCGCTGTGTCCTGAAGCTTCTGGTATACCGCTTGTGTCATGTGCCATAATAAACGCTGAGGAAGATGATTGTCAAGGCGAGTTTTAGGGAGCATTATCTTCAGATTGACATGCCTTTGCTACATAGGGTAATATGCCATCACTTCCCGGAATTGAAAGGAGTTCCTCTTGTCCGACATCCATAGCGAACGAATATTGATCCTTGACTTCGGGTCCCAGTACACCCAACTCATCGCCCGCAGGGTGCGCGAGGCAAAGGTATACTGCGAGATATTCCCGTTTAATGCCGGGCTCGAGAAGGTCAAGGTTTTTCGGCCGAAGGGCTTGATCCTTTCTGGCGGCCCGTCGAGCGTGTACGATGCAGGTGCTCCGCTCATCGATAAGACACACCTCGACCTAGGCGTGCCGGTCCTCGGCATCTGTTACGGCATGCAGCTCCTGACGCATATCCAGGGCGGGGTCGTTGCCAAGTCCCAAAAGCGCGAGTACGGGAGGGCGGAGCTCACGATTCACAGGAACGAGGGGATCTTTACCGGGATTGGCGAGGGAGGCAAGGCGACGGTCTGGATGAGCCACGGTGACCGCATAGAGAAGATTCCGGAAGGGTTTCACGCTATCGCGCATACCAGCAACTCCCCGACAGCGGCCATGGCCGATGAAAAGCGCAAATTTTACGGCGTCCAGTTCCATCCCGAAGTGGCGCACACGCCCCAAGGGACCCAGATCCTCAGGAACTTCGTGTACACGATATGCGGGTGCAAGCCCTCCTGGAACATGGCGTCTTTCGTTGATTATTCTGTTGGCGAGATTCGCAAGGCAATAGGCGATAAAAAGGCTGTCTGCGGCCTCTCCGGCGGAGTGGACTCCTCTGTGGCCGCGGTGCTTGTGCATAGGGCTATTGGCAAGCAGCTCTTGTGTATCTTTGTGAATAATGGCGTTCTCAGGAAGGATGAGGCAGAAAAGGTGCAACATTCCTTTAAAGATATGGGGTTGAACCTCAAGTATGTCGATGCCTCATCCCAGTTCCTTGACAAGCTTAAGGGTGTTGAGCATCCAGAGAAGAAGCGGAAGATCATTGGTAACACCTTTATCGAGGTGTTCGAGCGGGAAGCGCATGCTGTCGGCGGAGCCGAGTTCCTGGTCCAGGGGACGCTCTATCCGGACGTGATCGAGAGCGTATCGTTCAAAGGTCCTTCGGCGATCATTAAATCCCACCATAATGTGGGCGGATTGCCGGAGAAGATGAAGCTCAAACTTGTAGAACCGCTGAGAGAATTATTTAAGGATGAAGTGCGGGCCATCGGCCGTGAGCTTAAAATGCCCGATGAGATCATCGACCGCCAACCCTTCCCTGGGCCCGGCCTTGCCATCCGAATCCTGGGCGAGGTGACTGAGCCAAGGCTGAAGATATTACGCGAGGCAGATGCCATCGTGATCGAGGAGATCAAGAAAGCAGGGCTGTACAAGGAGATTTGGCAGTCTTTTGCCGTGCTGCTTCCGATCAAAACCGTGGGGGTTATGGGCGATGAACGGACCTACGAAAACGTGGTCGCCATCCGTGCGGTCACGAGCCAGGACGGCATGACCGCTGACTGGGCGAAGATCCCTTACGATCTCCTGGGGGTTATGTCGAACCGGATCATCAATGAAGTAAAAGGCGTGAACCGCGTGGTCTTCGACGTCTCGTCCAAACCGCCGAGCACGATCGAGTGGGAGTGAGGAGGAAATTTTTTCCGCAGAGGACGCAACGGCAAGATGGAACACTCAAGATTAAATATTCGGCTCTGTTTTCTCCCCGATCTTAGCAGTGAAGGGTTTTTCCTTGATCAGATGTTTTCGGCGATGTGATTATGTGCCCGATGTTTGCGTCAGAGGCTTCGTCCCGAGATACGTTACTCATATCCATATCAACACACATGCAAACACGATCCGAAGCGTCCACTCCGAGAGCACATGCGAAGCGCGAAGTCGAAAAGTTCTCGAAGAAATGCATGTTTTAAGGAAAAGAACCCGCGTTTCCAGGGGTTCTTCGTGCTTTGGCAAAAGGAATTGCTAGTCGTTTGTCTTCGGTTCGAATGAACCGAACTCCTGGCCGAACTGGTTCGCTGCGGTGGCACCTGCTTCTTGGAGCATCCGAGCATGGGTTTCCTTGATGAGATCGAGGGAGACATCAAGAGCCTTGGCAACCGTTTCAAATGTCTGGCCTTTGCCGAAGTGGAATTCCGCGATCAGTATTTTGAGAAAATCGGCCTGGATGAGCGATTTTAGGTCCGGGTCTTTTATGGAATAACTTTCGTACGCCTGCTTGAGCGTCTTGCCTGCAGCGATTGCCTCCCTGTACTTATTCACTGCTTCTTCGTAGATATTGCCTTCTTCCGGGGTGAATTCTTTAAAGCTGAATTCCGGCATGTCGGGGTTTTTTTTCACTTTATCTTTTTTCTTCATTGTCCTTTCCCTTTGCTTAACGATGCGATAGGCGAGTATCTGGTTCTATATCGGGCATAACGTTTAAGCCCTCTGCGCTCTGCGAGCGAAAAGCGTTCCTACATCACTCTCTTCTCTTTCGGCCTTCGCTCCGGCACCCCTCGATGCTCAATCTCTCCCTCGTTCCACGCTACGGACACATACAACCCGCAGAAGCAGCTCCCGTAGTCCTTGATGTCAGGATCGCGGTACACGCAGGGGCAGATGATGTCTGCATCTTTTTCCTTGACGCCCCATGCGAGACGGCAGGGGCAGGAACGGTAGCCGTAACGAGCCTCGTTCGTAAGGAGGCCCTGCAGAATATCCATCACGAAAGGTTTGTCCTTGTTCAAGCGGATGCCCTGCGACTCGGCATATTTGGAAAGGATCTCGTAGAGTTTTTGGGAAGTCATGGTATGTTTAAAGCCTTTTTGAGCTTTTCCTCGTTAAAACCGACTATGATGATGTCGCCGATACAAATGGTCGGAAAGCTGCAGTCTGGATTAAGCTTCCTTACTTCGTCCATGACGCTCTCACGTTCCGCACTGGTGAGAAGGTCTACATCGATGAACTCCATGTCGATTCCCTTGTCTTTGAAGAACCGCTTGGTGCGTATGCAGTGAGAGCAGGTGCTCAGGGTGTACAGCTTGATTTTTGATTTCTGTGGCCCCATCTGTGGCCTCCTCGCTTAAGAATTCCAATAATATAACATGGAGCTCGATGGTATGCAAATGAATTAGCAGATCGTGTCAACCCCAAAATAGAAATACCCTATGAATTCGCTGATCGTTTATCGGACGTCTTGACAATGCAATTGTACGGTGCAAAAATATAATCATGAAAAAAATATTTCTTATAACAGTCGCATCGCTGATGTTTTCCTCCTGTGCGCCGGTGCTGAACCGGCAGCTCATGAATGAGGGCGTGAGAGATGTTCAATTCTCCCAGCTCCGGGAGGCTCCCGATGCGTATCGGGGAAAGATCTTCATCCTCGGCGGGCTGATCGTTGAGACCCGCATTACAGGAAGAGGGTCGCAGATTGAGGCATTGTACTTGCCTGTGGATTCGTACGGATACCTCAAAGAAACCGAGCAGTCCATGGGGAGGTTCCTGGCCATATATCCTAGCGAGAAAGGTCTCCTCGACCCCCTGGTATACGAGAAGGGCAGGGAGATAACCCTCGCAGGGGAGTTCCTCGAGATTAGGAAGGGCATGATAGACGAGATGGAGTATGACTATCCTGTTTTCGAGATCAAGCAGATATACCTGTGGGAGGAGCGGGAATATTATTATCCTGATTACCCATACTATTACCCCTATCCCTATTGGTGGTACGATCCGTGGTGGAGGCCCTATCCCAGCCCGTACTGGCCTCCTCCACCGGGATGGTAGGATTTCTATTACCTTATCATTACGGTTCTTCTCCGCCAATTTTTTCCCTTTGTCGGGTAGTCTCTCCTGAAGTGTGCGCCAACACTGCCCTCGCGGATTAGCGCCGAGCGGGTAATGAGCAAAGCGGTGACGATCATGTTCTTGAGCTCAAAGATGTTTCTGTCGGGGGCGTGATTCTTCATCATCCGGTCCCATTCCCTGAGCTGCCTGAGTGCAACGGTCAGATCCTGTTTGTTCCTGACAATTCCGACCTTTTCCCACATGAGCTTTTTCAAGGAAGCGCGGATCGTACTGATAGACTGAGGTGAACACGTTGCGGAACTGCCCGCATTTCCGTGGAGCGAAGAGGCCGGGGGCAGTTTGCCTTTTTCCTGGATCGGTTTCCGCGCATATCGGGCCGCGGCAATGCCTGCGCGCTCTCCATAAACCAGTCCTTCCAATAATGAATTGCTCGCGAGACGGTTCGCGCCGTGCACGCCGGTGCAGGCGGTTTCGCCTGCGGCAAACAGGCCGGAAAGCGTTGTGGCGCCCCAGAGGTTAGTCTTCACGCCGCCCATGATGTAGTGGGCGGCAGGCGAGACGGGGATCGGCTCTTTCGTGATGTCGATACCGAGCCCACGGCAAGTCTTGTAGATGCGCGGAAATCGTCCGATCACGTAGTCACCGTTCAGGTGCGTCATGTCCAGATATACATGGTCGGCACCAGTCGCCGTCATTTCCGTTTGGATAGCGCGTGTGACCACGTCGCGCGGGGCGAGTTCCCTCGCAGGATGATAACCGTCCATGAAGCGCAGGCCATGGATGTTTTTGAGCATCCCGCCTTCGCCACGCATGGCCTCGGACAGGAGGAACTGAGGAGCTCCTTCGCGAAAGAGCGCAGTGGGGTGGAACTGGACGAACTCCATATCCACAAGCGCCGCGCCTGCACGGAAGGCCATGGCCATGCCGTCTCCCGTCGCGACGGTTGGGTTCGTGGTTCGCATGTACAACTGGCCCGCGCCGCCGGTAGCGAGGATCACCGCGCGTGCCGAGATGATGAGGACCTTACGCAGCGCCTGCTGGCACACGACAGCGCCCGTGACTCGCCCATCCTGAACGATAAGGTCCCGGGTGAATGCAAAGTCGATCTTTGATACTTTGCCTGCGGAGCGGACTTTATCCGTCAGGACGCGCATGATTTCCCTGCCCGTAGAGTCGCCCTGCGCGTGGAGAATCCTCCGCTTTGAGTGCGCTGCTTCCTGCGTGAAGGCCAGCTTCGTGCCCTCCTTGTCAAATTCGGCGCCCCACAGAATGAGTTCTCTGATTCTCGTGGGACCTTCCTCGACGAGCGTGCCCACGGCCTTGCGCAGACAGAGCCCGTCGCCCGCCTTGATGGTGTCTTCAAAATGGATCGATATTTCGTCTTCGTCTGACAGCGCAACAGCAACGCCGCCCTGTGCATATTCGCTGCTGCTCTCGGAAGGCGCATCCTTGGTCACGACGAGGACATCGCCGCTACGTGCGAGCTCGATTGCCGCGCGGAGACCGGCAACAC
>Ga0335084_10001538_pt1 | contig 21652 bp, 20 predicted proteins | sample Lox_Sample_44_FD_206721 | JGI IMG/M metagenome (GOLD analysis project Ga0335084, IMG submission 206721) | Soil microbial communities from Loxahatchee National Wildlife Refuge, Florida, United States - Lox_Sample_4.4 | ecosystem: Environmental > Terrestrial > Soil > Wetlands | place: USA...
CCCATGATACGAGGGACAACCAACGCTGCAAGGATGGCCAATATGGCCACAACCACCATGATCTCAATAAACGTAAAACCATGTTGAGATCGGATCGTGTTCCGGATATCTCTTATGCTGTTCGTTCCCTCTTGCACGAGTAGACTCCTTTGTTGTCGGCTGCTCATCGTACCATCTGCCCCATTTCAAAAATTGGCAACAAAATGGCTACCACAATGAAAAAGACGAGCACTCCCATGACGAGAATCATGATCGGCTCCAAGAGTGAAGTAAAACGGGCGATCACTCGATCCACTTCCGCGTCGTAGATTTGTCCGATGCGCCGGAGCATTTCTTCGATCTCACCGCTCCTTTCTCCGACGGCGATCATATGTGTCGCCAAGGCAGGGAATTCCCCGCTACGTTTCAATGGATCAGCGATCGTTTCTCCTTCCTTGATATTCTTTCGAGCATCCTCCACAGTCTGCTCGAGAACACGGTTATTCATGACCCGCTTCGAGACATCCAAGGCATCGAGCAATTGCACGCCACTGCCCAGCATGGTAGCCAACGTACTGGCAAGCCGGGAGATCGACACCATTCTCGCAACCTCGCCGATGAGAGGAACCTTCAGGAGCAACCGATCGGCCGCGGTACGCCCTGTGTCAGTTTTTATAGCACGTCGTAGCGTCCAACCTGCCACCGCGAATGCGCCGAGCAAGATCATCCAGTAATCGGCGCAAAACCGACTGATGCTCATCAAGACGACAGTGGGCCAAGGTAAAGCTTGTTTGAGATTCGTAAAAACGGCAGTAATTTTGGGTACGACGAAGGTCATGAGAAAGAAGAGCAAGGCGATCCCGACGACGAGCATCAAAGCTGGATAAAGCACGGCATTCGTCACTTTATGTTTGAGACTCAATTGCTTTTCTAAAAACTCGGCCAATCGAAAGAGAATCTGATCTAAGGCTCCGCTGGCTTCCCCGGCACGGACCATGTGAACATAAATCTGCGAAAACTCCTTGGGATACTGTTCCAGCACGGCACTCAACGATTTCCCGCCACGGATCTGTTCCCGAACATCGGCCATCAGACTTTTAATGACTTTCTTGTCCGCCTGATCGACTAAAACACCGAGCGCTTCGACGAGCGGGAGGCCGGCCACGAGGAGCGTTGCTAATTGACGTGTCATCAAAGCCACATCGGTGGTTGTCAGAACAGGTGAACGACCGCTCAAAATGCCTGAGGCGGCTGGCGACTTCCCGCCGCTCCTGACCAATGTTTGGCCCTGCTCGACCATGTCGGTGGGAAACACGCCCACCTTCCGCAGCTTCTGCCGGGCAACCTTCGGGCTTTCTGCGTCGACGATACCGGCTGCCGTCCCCCCGTCAGTCCGATAGCCTTTATATTGGTAGACGGGCATACTAGATCTCGACCTCTTGCTGCGTAATCCGCATGACTTCCTCAGTCGTCGTGATTCCGTGGAACACTTTGTCCGCCCCGTCATCTTTCAGCGTAATCATACCTTTGCTGATAGCAGCCTGTTTGATGGCAGTCGAGTCAGCTTTCGCTCCGATCAATCGGCGAATCTCGTCATCCATCACGAGTAATTCATAAATACCCGTTCGTCCCCGGTACCCTGTTTGGGAGCAGGCTGCACAGCCGGTCCCACGATAAAACGTCGGAGGCGTTTTGGGGGGAACGATTCCCAGGCGGATTAATTCCTCATCGTCAGGGTGATAGGCTTGCCGGCAATCCTTACAGACTTTTCGCACCAGTCTTTGGGCAAGCACGGCAACGACCGACGAGGCCACCAAGAATGGTTCGATCCCCATATCGATTAAACGGGTCGCCGCACTCGCCGCATCGTTGGTGTGCAGTGTGGAAAACACCAGATGCCCAGTGAGTGACGCATGAATGGCGATTTCAGCCGTTTCGCGATCACGAATTTCTCCGATCATAATGACATCGGGATCTTGGCGTAGAATAGACCGGAGCCCTGCCGCAAAGGTCAAATTGATCTTCGGGTTCACTTGCATCTGCCCAATCCCGAGCAGCTGATACTCAATCGGATCCTCCACCGTAATGATGTTCTTGTCAGGGGCGTTGATTTGGCTGAGTGCGGCGTATAACGTCGTGGTCTTCCCGCTCCCTGTCGGACCTGTCACCAAAATGATGCCGTGAGTAAGTTGAATCAACTGTTGAATGGTACCGAGCCGATCAGCTGAAAAGCCCATCTCGGACAGAATGAGCAATTTGTTTTCTTTTTCCAACAAGCGCAACACGACGCGTTCTCCGTGCGCCGTCGGCAGCACGGAGACGCGAAGGTCAACATCTTTTCCTGCGGTTCGTATCGTGAATCGCCCGTCTTGAGGAAGTCTCTTTTCCGCGATGTTCAAACCAGCCAAAATTTTCAGGCGGGCGATAATACTGGCTTGTAAATGTTTGGGCGGTGTCAGGACTGGATAGAGCACGCCGTCGATACGATAGCGGACGACGAGCCCTCGCTCGAACGACTCGAAGTGAATGTCGCTGGCTCGTTGACGGACTGCCTGAAACAGGACTGAGTTGATCAATCGGATGATGGGGGCCTCGTCCGTGGCGTCAAGCAAATCCTGTGGCTCATCGAGCGTGTACGCAAGCTGTTCTAAATTTTCGTTTGCCGCGATGTCCTCCATCACTTGCTCCGCCCCGGTAGGGCTCGCCGCTTCATCGTAGACACGATTGAGACACGCCAAAAGGGAAATGCCACTTGTGAGAATCGGTTTTACTGGGAGGCCCAAAAGTAACCGCAAATCATCCAGGGGCATAGTTTCGAGAGGGTCCGTCGTCGCAACGATCACGGAGCCTTCTTCGGCCTTGAGCGGGAGAACCCGATACCGACGGGCGAAATGAATAGGAACTTTCTTGATCCATTCTTGGTCAACTTGACCGGCGTCAAGCTGAGGCAGCCACGGCAGATCAAATTGAAATGCCAAAGCCTGAATGAGCTGATCCTCGTCGATCGCCCGGAGCCTGATCAGAATTTCTCCCAGGCGGCCCCCTTTGTTCTGCTGAACGTTCAGAGCTTCGAGCAGTTTTGCTTCGGGCAGAGCAAATTTTTGTTCGAGGATAGCACCAAGGAGAGGGCGTCCCGAATTGTTCTGCATGGACTGATGTCCTTCGCGGTGGAAGCTTTTATGCTCGGAATTCAAGACTTCGCACGGTCAGGCGCAGCCGTCAAGTTCGATTAAAATACTCTCCCCAGACCCGTTCTGACAAGTTACGATTCAGAATGAATAGGGCAGCGGGAACCTCGTGCGAGAAGCAATGACGAGGATAATTTCGAATGAATGGCGAAGCCGCTAACGAATTTCGTACGTCAACGTCGATCGTTGGTTGTTGCGTAGGACATCCAGCTTCACGGTCTGCTCATTCCTTAGTTGCTGGAACAGGGTCAGCATAGTAGCGGGATCACGGATTTCCACGCCGTTGACCTGTTGCAACACATCTCCGTGCTGGAGTCCTATTTTTTCGTAGAAGCTGGCGGGAGCGACAAAGTCCAGGCGGAATCCATTCATCGACCCATTCACAAAATATGGAACGGCACGTGCTTGTGACAACAGTTTAGGAAGGTCGTTCATTGTTTGTTCTACTTCTCGACGATCAAGCACTTTTCGCAGTGGCAGACCGCTTGCCGGTTTGACACCCCCTGCGGCCACGGGTTGTGGGGAAGCCGGCTTGTCTGATTGCAGCACGGCTAACTCGAGCAATTCCTCTTGGTTGCCTTGGCGAATGACGACGCCGTCTCGATGGATCTCACTGAGTTCGCCGGCATCCGGAATATCACCATGAAGACGCACGAAGAGTTGTCGCTTGCTTGCCAGTTCCTCAATGATGGCTGCTAGACCTCCGTGGTCACCCATGACCACCCCGATGAGCCGTAACTTGGCAGCCAAATTCAATGAACCTCGAATTGGGGCCAGTTGGGCATTTCCCCCAGAACCAGGCTCGGTCGGGGCAGGAGGCAGCGGGAAAATGCCTCTGAGTCGAATCTGTTCAGCGAGTTCCAATGGGGGCGCAGTAGCAACTGCCTCAGATGGAGGCGAGACGGGACTATGCAACAACTCCGGCGGCACGTGTAACGCGTTCGCGATCACCGCATTGACAGCATGTGCAAGAAAGAAGGTCCCACAGACAATGTAAAAAAGAATGATCCAGCGACGAACCGTCATGAGTTGGAAGGCGCCTTTCCGTACAAGGGGTCAATTCAAGCGAGGATTCTAGTACCCATCACAAGTTCGATGCAATAGACCACCACGGAGTGCATCATGGTCGGACGCCTGCATGATGATCCGCAGGGCGTTCAAAGTATGCCATCTCGATAGACAAATATGCCGAATCCATCCATAATTCTGTCTCAAAAGGAGCATGTCCGTGAAAAAAGCTTTGATTACCGGTATCACTGGTCAGGACGGGTCCTATCTCGCAGAGTTTCTGTTGGAAAAAGGGTACGAAGTCTACGGTATTATTCGACGCTCAAGCTCGTTTAATACCGGCCGTATTGATCCGATTTACGAAGATCCGCATGTTCCTCACCGGCGGCTCCATCTTGTATACGGGGATCTGAATGACGCCAGTTCATTAAACCGTATTCTTCGCACCATCCAGCCAGACGAAATTTACAATCTTGGCGCCCAGAGTCACGTTCGTGTCAGCTTCGATATTCCGGAGTACACGGGAGAAATCACGGGATTGGGGACCATTCGTCTTCTGGAAGCCATCCGGGAATCCGGTCTGAAGCCAAAATTCTATCAAGCTTCCTCCAGTGAAATGTTTGGGAAGGTTCTTGAGGTTCCGCAACGAGAAACAACGCCATTTTATCCTAGAAGCCCATACGGTGTCGCTAAAGTCTATGCCTATTGGATTACCGTCAATTATCGTGAAGCATATGATCTCTTCGCCTGCAACGGCATTCTCTTCAACCATGAATCACCGCGCCGCGGCGAAACATTTGTCAGCCGCAAGATCACCAAAGCTGCAGCACGGATTAAACTCGGTGTTCAACAGGACCTCTACCTCGGGAATCTCGATGCCAAACGAGACTGGGGATTTGCCGGTGACTATGTTCAAGCGATGTGGATGATGTTGCAATCGCCGCAACCGGAAGACTTCATTATTGCAACCGGGGAGACTCATACCGTTCGCGAGTTGTTAGAGCTGGCGTTCTCTCGACTTCAATTAGATTGGCGGAAGCACGTAAAGATCGATCACAAATACTATCGCCCGACCGAAGTGGACCTGCTTATCGGCGATGCAAGCAAGGCCAAACAGCTTCTGGGATGGGAACCTAAAGTGCGATTTCATGAACTAGTTTCCATGATGGTGGACGCTGATCTGGCTGCAGAACGGGAGCGGATCGAAGGAATCAAACCGAAGAAATAGCCGTGGGCTCATTCTGGTCGGATAAGCGGGTTGTCGTGACAGGCGGAGCAGGATTTCTCGGCTCGGCCGTTGTTGCCCAGTTGCGGGTGCTGGGATGTTCCACGATTGTTGTTCCCAGAAGCCAAGACTATGACTTGGTCGAGATGTCCGATGTGAAACGTCTTTATAATGACGCCGCGCCTGATTTGATTATCCATCTCGCCGCACGTGTTGGCGGAATTGGCGCCAACCAAGCCAACGCAGGAAAATTCTTTTACGACAACCTGATGATGGGTACCCAGCTGATGGAGGTGGGACGCCAACGGCGGCTCCAAAAGTTCGTAGCGTTGGCCACGATTTGCGCCTACCCGAAATTTACTCCCGTTCCCTTCAAAGAGGACGATCTATGGCTCGGGTATCCGGAGGAAACGAACGCCGCATACGGACTTGCGAAAAAAATGCTGTTAGTCCAATCACAAGCGTATCGGCAGCAGTATGGTTTCAATTCCATTGTTCTTTTTCCTGTGAACTTGTATGGTCCCGGCGATAACTTTGATCTGACTACTTCTCACGTGATCCCGGCCTTGATTCGAAAGTGCTTCGAGGCCAAACATGCCCCTCACTCCGAAATCGTGCTCTGGGGTGATGGGTCTCCAAGCCGAGAGTTCCTCTATGTCGAAGATGCAGCGGAGGGTATCCTGCGTGCTGCCGAGACCTACAATGAAAGCCTACCGGTCAATTTGGGTACAGGGGAAGAAATCACGATTCGGAATCTGGCCTCGATGATTGCAACGGAAATCGGGTTTACCGGCCGAATCGTATGGGACACGTCAAAGCCGAACGGTCAACCTCGACGCTGCTTGGATGTCAATCGTGCAAAACAGTTCTTTGGATTTCAGGCCAAACATTCGCTGCAAGATGGGCTTAAGAAAACGATCCAATGGTTTCGCGCGAATCGCGACTCGCTGCGGGAAGTGACCTTCTGAGCCTATTGGTAGCCCGTTTTCCCCCACCCTTTCCCTTTCTCACAGATTCGATCATGCTTGAAACAATATTTGTTCATTACGGTGCTGCTTATTCAGCAAGAACGTGCAGTAACCTCTATAACACATTGATCATTTACGAACTTTTTCTCACTTTCTTGTGGCCCAAGTTTTGCTGTGTAAATGGCTTAGATGAACGTCGGCTCCGACAGGCCCGTAATCAGGGCCGAAGACGTAGCAATCAACCCACAATCCATGGAACCGCTAATTGACTCGGCAGAATGGTATGAGCGAGGGGTTGCCCTCCGAAAGGCTGGCTTGTTCAAGCAAGCCATTGAGCAATTCGAGAAGGCCGCAAGCGATACTGCCTATGCGCTGAAAGCGCATGCTCAAATAGGCCTCTGCTGCAAGTCGAGCGGACGATACGAAGCCGCGGTCCTCGCCTTCCGTAAAGCGCTTCAGTCTCAGGCCGCTTCCGCCAAGGAAACCGTTCAGATTCTCTATGTTCTGGGCCGCACCCTTGAATCGCTCGGTCGCATCTCGGAGACGCTGGAAGCCTACCGATGGATTCGAAGAGAAGATCCTGAATATCGAGATGTGACTCAGCGTATTCAACAGCTCAGCAGCCGTAGGCGCTTGATGAACGGTCGAAAATCTATTCTTGCTGAGTCGCGAATGAAAGATATGTTTCGCTCCTGGCAAAGTCTGTTACGTTTCTCCAGATAAAACTCTTTGATCTCCTGCGGCCCCACTATGGCTGCACGGTCGCTTCTCTCAACCGCTGATATATCGGCCGAACTGAATGCACTGGTTCCCACCCGAGTATAGCGAGAGCGTCGTCCACATAGGCTGGTGTTCGCATTCCAGCGAGCACACAGGTCACTCCCGGAGTGCTAATTAAGACCCACAAGGCCTTCCGCGAGAGCGATTCCTGTCGTCTCAGCTCCGGCAACAACGGATCGATCGTTGCGGCGATTGTTGCAGAGGCTGTGCGGCTCCGTTCAGTCGCCTCTCTGCGCAGCCCACGCAACAAAACCAGCAGTTCCGGTAGATAACGTTCCCGCCAAGCTTGCCATCGTTCGGCGGTCTCGCCAGTGATTTGCCTTGGGATTGCCTGCAGGACCTGATTTACATGCGGCGCGATCAGGTGATGCTCGATTTGCTCCCAATGTTCGAGCCCTCGAATGTGCGAGCGCACGCGAGCAAGTTCATGGGCCCACTGAAAAAAGTCTGCCGGTGCGGTCCCTTGTCCGCCGTATTGAATTGCCGGTGCAATCGACGTGCGATACTCATCTTCCAATTCGGCCACGATTTGGCGTTGTCGATCAAAATCAACTGGATCTCCTTCAATCGGAAATTCGGTCAATCGCAACACGCCGCTCTCCTTCTCCGGCATGGCATTGAGCGGTCGATTCACCAGCACGGCGATGCCTTCTCGCCGGGCAAGATCTAATACCGTCTGGGTATAGTCGTCACCGGTACTGGGCATCAATAGGGCACCCGATTCGTAGAGATTCATTGGACACTGAAGTACCGCAAAATGATGTCGCTTCCGACCATGAGAGGCGGCTGCCGTTTGTGCCGCGTTGAGCATATCCGATAATGACGTCGCATCTGAGTTGCTGGAATCAGCGGTCGCTGTGTTGGACGACACTCCATAATATTGAAGTCTCCCTGCTGTGACTTGAGACTCGAAATATGCAAAAGCTTTCTCAAGCCGTTGGTAAAACACTCTGCGAAGAGCAGCCAGGTCTTTGTCTCCGCGGTGAGCCGCCGCTGAAAGAAAATACTCCGGATTGTGCAATAAGCAGATATCGAGCGACGCCAACCCAAGTCGATCGAGCGATGCCGTCAGCTGGTCGGCCAGAAAGTCCGGATGGAGGCAATGCCAGATGCCTTCTCCATACTTCACCATCTCGGGGTAGGAGAAGCCGGCACGTTCTCTCGCCTGCGCCTGTTTGAGGTTCTCTCCTTGGACGTACCCGATTTTCGACACGACAATGACGGCATCACGAGTCAGGTCATTCAATTTGACCATATCGCGCAATACAGCTCCAACGAGCCGCTCGCTGTCACCATCCATGTAATTTGTCGAGGTATCGATCAGATTGACTCCCTCACGTAACGCTTTCACCAGTGCCTGACGGTGTTCGGACTGTCTGGTATCGACTCGATATGTTCCAAACCCAAGTCGGGACGTCGTCAGGCCGGTCTGCCCCAACGCCACAAATCCTCGTTCCAAGTGACCGTCATAACTCGCTTGGCTTAGAAGACGAGCGGCATATCTGGCCGTGCCTTCGGCTGTAGCCTTGCCAACAAGCAACGTTCCTTGGAGCAGCACCCTCTCCGGCTCGTGCGTCGCTCTCAGAGAGACAGCTCGAAGGGATTCCGAAACCTCTTGCGGGTTGATCATTGGACGCTGACATGAAAAATTTCGACAGAGATATAATGCCGAATGACCATCGACGAGGCCCTTTCCGGCCAGCAGCGGATGGCTGGATGGTGAGGTACTCGGATCGCCGACGGCTATGATCCGATTCGGCAGATAGAATTCTCGGGCCACCTGCCTGAGTGCTGCCAATCCAGCATCCTTTGAGCGACCGACGAAAGCCAATTCAATCGGTCCCTCGGTCAGGAAATCCACGACGGCCAGGCTCTTCGCAAATGCTCGTGGGTATCGGGTCATTTGTCGTCCATAGGCGCGAACGGCCGCAACAGCAGCCTCACGAAAATCCTGGCGATCAAGGTGGGATGCCAGCCTCGCCAGCGCCGAAGCCGCCACGGCGTTGCCGCTCGGTGTGGCCCCATCAGCCCCCTCCCGTCCCCGGACTATCAGGGTTTCATGCGTCGTAGCCGTGGTATAAAAGCCTCCCTGTTCCTTATCTTGAAACAGTTCCAGGATGTGTTCAGCCAGCTGTCGCGCGGCCTGGAGGTCGCGCTCGTCTCCCGCTGCCTCATAGAGTTCGATCAAACCCTCTGCTAAGTATGCATAGTCTTCCAACACGGCATTCAGATGAGCTCGCCCTTGCCGCGACGTCCGTAGCAGTGTGCCGTCCGCCGTGCGATGCACCTGCAACAGGAAATCGGCCGCACTCCTTGCCCCTGCAACGTAGCGCTCCACACCCAGCACGCGCCCTGCTTCAGCCATCGCCGAAATCATCATGCCGTTCCATGCGGTAATAATCTTGTCGTCAAGACTCGGAGGCACTCGCTGCTGGCGTGCGCGGTAGAGGAGGGGACGTACACGGCTGCTGGTATCGAGGAGTTCGTCGACCGTTACGTCGAGTTCCTTTGCGATGGCCTCAATGGGGCGCAGTCGATTCGGGATGCTCCGGTGTTCCCAGTTACCTGGCTCCGTGATGTCATAACACGCACAGAACCGCCGAGCATCCTCAGGATTTGGTACCACTGCCAGCACTTCGGCCAGTGTCCACACAAAGAACTTTCCTTCCACACCTTCCGAATCGGCATCCGTCGATGAAAAAAAACCACCGGCTGAATCAGTCATTTCACGCAGTACATAGTCGAGGACCTCCATCGTCACCTGTCGGTAGGACGGCTGCTTCGTTACTTGAAACGCTTCGAGGTAGGTTCTGGCAAGGAGCGCGTTGTCATAGAGCATTTTTTCGAAATGTGGGACGAGCCAGCGCGCATCGGTGGAGTACCGCGCGAACCCTCCACCGATATGGTCGTAGATGCCTCCCGCTGCCATGGCATCAAGGGTACGGGTCACCATCTGCAATGTTCGGTTGTCTCCAGTCCGTCGATAGCAACGGAGGAGCAACGAAAGCCCGGCGGCTGGCGGAAACTTCGGCGCGCTGCCGAAGCCGCCATTCCGTTCGTCAAATTCGTCTCTAAATTGCGAGACTGCTTCATCAAGGGTCGATTCGCTGACAGAAATTGGGGAGGGAATATTGAGATCTCCGTTGAGACGATTAGTAAGGTCGCGAGCCTGGTTCCGCAGGCCGGCCGAATCCTGCTCCCAGAGCTCAGCGATTTTCTTTAGTACCGAAGGAAATCCCGGTCGTCCCCAGCGATCCTCCGGAGGAAAGTAGGTTCCCGCAAAAATAGGTTCCTGTTCCGGTGTGAGGAAGACCGTCATCGGCCAACCCCCCTGGCCGTGATTCATCGCCACCGTCGCCTGCATGTAGATTTCGTCAAGATCCGGCCGTTCTTCACGATCCACTTTGACGCAGATGAAGTGTCGGTTCATCAGTGACGCGATCGGCTCGCTTTCAAATGATTCCCGCTCCATGACATGGCACCAGTGACAGGCGGAGTAACCAATCGAAAGGAGGATAGGGCGATTCTGTTCTTTCGCCAGACGAAGCGCTTCCGGTCCCCAGGGGTGCCAATCGACGGGATTGTAGGCATGCTGGAGAAGGTAGGGACTGGTTTCGTGAATCAGTCGGTTGGGATGTTGCTTCTCAATGGGACCGGACATGGAGCACCGTATCATCTGGCTTGCAAAGCGGTCAATGTCGGGGCAAAGAAAAAGGCCTACGGTGCGAAGACCGTAGGCCCTTAAGAGTTCAAGTAGGGCTGTCTAAAAAAATCAACGACCTGGGTCGTGCTTACTTGCCCTTCTCTTCCTTCTTTCTCTCATCCTTCTGGTCGCCGAACGTATCGGCGTGGCCGCCCTTTTTCTCGTCCTTCTTATCCTTTTTCTCCTCACCGTAAATCACGACATGGCCGCCCTTCTTCTCATCCTTTTTGTCCTTCTTCTCTTCACCGGCGAAGGAAGGCGCGCTGAACACGACCGCCACTGCGACCGCCATAATTGCCATCACTATGCGCTTCATAAAATGTCACCCCCTCATAATAATAGATTGTGAAATGGCGTTTGCCTGACTATCAGACAAACAGAAAAGTACCGTAGCGAAATCCTCCTTCCCTTGTCAACGGCCATTTGGCTCCGGCCGGAAGCCAAGTTTCAGCGGCTACTTTCACGGTTCCTGCCTGGGATTCTAACCTGTGATAGGCTTCTAAGAGGAGACGATACCCTCTATGGTTGACATCGGACCCTATTCAAATTATCGACTGACCGTACGTCTCGAACTGGCCAATAAACCCGGCATGTTTGCAAAGGTCGCCGCGCTACTTGCTGATGAGGGTGCGAATTTGGGAGCGGTAGATATCGTTTCCGCGACAGCGGACCGCATGGTCCGTGACATTACTTTCGATGTTCAAGACGAAACGCACGGCGACAAAGTTCTCGCGCGATTGGGGAAGTTACCTCACGTTACCGTCCTTTCAGCCTCTGACCGAATTTTTCTCCTGCATCTAGGCGGAAAAATCCACGTTCAAAGCAAACTGCCGATTTCGACCAGAAATATCCTTTCGATGGTGTATACCCCTGGTGTGGGACGCGTGTCTCAAGCCATCGCCAAAGATCCTTCGAAGGCCTATGTCTTCACGAGCAAGTGTAATAGCGTTGCCGTGATTACCGATGGATCCGCTGTGTTGGGGCTCGGTAATCTCGGTCCGGAGGCTGCCCTCCCAGTAATGGAAGGCAAAGCGATGCTGTTCAAAGAGCTCGCGGGTATTGATGCGTGGCCGATTTGTCTCAACACGCAGGATCCTGACCAGATCGTGCAGACGATTCTCGCGATCGCCCCCGGCTTTGGTGCGATTAACCTCGAAGATATCGGCGCCCCGCGCTGTTTCGAAATCGAGCGCCGGTTACGCGCCGCCCTGGATATCCCGGTGATGCACGACGATCAGCACGGCACGGCAGTGGTGATTCTCGCTGCGCTCTCGAACGCGCTGAGACTCACCGGGAAGAAGATGGAAGAGGTCCGCGTAGTAGTGAACGGTCTTGGAGCCGCAGGAACCGCCTGTTGCAGAATGCTTTTAGCCGGCGGTGTATCACATTTGCTGGGGTGTGAACCGCAAGGAATTGTTTTACATGGTGAATCTGACCAATTGCGGGCGTGCCGGACGAACCTGTCGAGTTGCATCACCCGTGATCGGGCGCACGGCTCTCTTCAAGATGCCCTGAAAGGAGCCGACGTCTTCATCGGACTTTCTGTCGGGAATATTCTCTCTGCCGATGACCTGGATCTGATGGCTGGGGATCGAATCGTCTTTGCCATGGCGAATCCGGACCCCGAAGTTCCTCCACAGCTCGGTAGCTCCCACTGTCGAATTTTTGCGACCGGGCGTTCGGATTTTCCCAATCAGATCAACAATGCCCTCGCCTTTCCGGGCATCTTTCGCGGAGCGTTGGACGTCCAAGCTCGAGAAATCAATGAAACGATGAAGCTGGCTGCCGCGACCGCGCTCGCTGAATCAGTTCCAGCTTCGGCTCTCAGTGAAGACTACATTATTCCCAGCGTGTTCGACAAAGAAATCGTTCCACGGGTCGCAAAGGCCGTCGCCACGGCTGCGCGGGAGACCGGCGTGGCCAGACGCCGGACCAAACTTAGCGACGATTTCGCCGCGAGCTAACCCTGTCCGTCCTTCCTTCTGCCGCAGGGTCCCGCTGTGCTACAATGCGCATGTTCCCAAGGGGGCAATCTCCGATGCCTTTCTCCGCGAGCAAGTTCATAAAGTTTCGAAACGGCATGCAGCGGAGGATTGCTTCCCTCCGTGCCAAAACGGATGACAGTCTCGAAGTGGCCGTTGATACTATGATGGAAGATCGCGTCGACAGTTTTTTCCGCGTCGAGCAAGGGCTGGAAGAAATTGTCAAGTCGCTGGTGCTGATCGAGGAAGAGTTGGAGCAAATTCGCGATCTATCTGGCGCCATGAGATTGGAGTCCCGCCTGGAGTTTGTCGAGGACCGTTGGGATGACTTCGACAGTGAAATCCGGGAGCGGCCTCGGCGACGGCGACGGAAGATCAATCTGGCCGACATGTTGAAAGCCGCGAGTGGAGGAGGTGGCGATCTCTCTCAGGGATCGACCTCGATCAACAACGCAGTGGACGCTTATGCGATCATGGGGGTTGAATTTGGGAGTTCACTGGCCGACGTCACCACGGCCTTTCGGCAGAAAGCGAAACAACTTCATCCGGATGCGAACAACGGAGATCGGACCTCTGAGCCGGAGTTGCGGCGGATGCTGGAGGCGTATCAGTTTCTCAAGGAGTATCTGAGTCTCAGCAATGTCGAACCTCCTTCTCGACCACCGAACACGACGTACAGTCCGGCCGAGTAGCTGCATGCCCACTTCTGCTCCGATCCAGTACATAACCGACCGTAGAGGACTCGAGTCACTGTGTAGAACGCTCGATCAGAGCCCGCGGCTTGCCCTCGACACGGAATTTGTTGGGGAAGAAACCTTTGTCCCCCGCCTCGAATTAATCCAAGTGGCGACGGAAAAAACTGCCGCTATTATTGATTTTCCAGCCGTTCAAGCTGACGGATCCCTTGATGCTTTCTGGCACCTTGTCTGTCGATCTGACGTCGAGAAAATTGTTCACGCAGGGCGGCAAGACCTCGATCTTTTTGCGGCTCATGCCGGCCAGATTCCCAAACCATTTTTCGATACCCAGATTGCAGCCGCAATGGTGGGCTATGGCGCACAAGTGGCCTATGCCAATCTAGTCCATCGCCTACATGGAACCAAGCTGGACAAGGCGCATACGTTTACGAATTGGAGTGCCCGGCCACTCTCACGTGCTCAACTCACATATGCGCTGGGGGATGTGCAGTATCTCTTGTCTATCCACGAACACCTGCATGAGCGTCTCACGGAACTGGGCCGGCTGCAATGGGCGAATGAAGAATTCGCTCGCTTAGAAAGCGTGGTCGGTGAAAAGAGTCGAGAGCCCCATGAACGCTACCAACGCATCCGTGGATGGGATACTCTGAAACCAAAGGCTGCGGTTGTCCTCCGTGAACTCGCCGCCTGGCGTGAAGCAGAAGCGCGCCGAAGAAATGTCCCTCGAGGTCGGATCCTTCGTGATGAGGTTCTCCTACAGCTTGCGCGTCATCCGCCTCAGACCGTGGAGGAATTGCGCTCTCTCCGCGGTATTCATCCCTCGGAAGCCGAACGGAATGGGGAACGGGTGATCGCGACCATCCAATCAGCGCTCGCCCTTCCACCTTCTGCCTGGCCCGCTGTGCCTCGCGAGCGAAAACCGGAGCCTGAATCTACCGGATTAGCTGAGCTTCTGCAGGCAGTGCTGAAGGCCCGTGCAGCCGCCGAGGGCATTGCCCCATCATTGCTTGCCACTGCGGCCGATGTTCAAACGCTTGTTGAGAGCAAGCGGCAATCGATTCAACCGGATCTTCCGGTGCTCCGCGGATGGCGTCGCCAGCTAGTCGGAGAACTTCTTCTTCAAGTCCTTCAGGGGACCGTACTGGTTTCTGTAGACGCGAAAACAGGAGCACTGCAGATCGCGGCGCGGCCTCTGTCGCATTCCACCCTCTAGCCTCTCTCCTGCTTCAATGGTTGGACAGCGAGTCTGAAGAACTGTTCAAAAACGGCCCAGATGTTGGGAGGTATTACACGGCGAGATCATTTCACTTGGCTTGTCTGAGAGGGAAAATCGCAACATATCAGCTATTTGGAGACTCTGGCTGGAGGGCATGTAGGAGAGAAAGCCAAACACAGTTGGTACGGTTCTGGCAAACAGAGCACAACCTGATATTAATCTTTTAGACAGGCGACTCCACATGCGTCAGACGATCTGGAAAACAACGCAGGCTTTTTTGATTCCTGGAGGACCGATTCTCCTTGCGGCGATTGGATTCCTCCGGCCCCATGGACTTCCCGCGTGGTTCCAGCAACCGGTTGCAGCGTTGCCGTACATCGTGCTGGTGTTTGGTCTTGTGTTTGGCTGGTACTTTGCCAGCAGCCGGATGATGCTTTCTCTGCTTGTTCTTGCTCTCGCCGATCGTGCGAACATGCTGTTACCTGCGTCGGACACGCATCCGATGTTTGTCGGCCACAGTGTCTTTGCGATTACAGCGTTTCTGGTACCGGTCAATCTCTTGGCCTTCTCACTCGTGAGAGAAGACGCGATCTCTACTGTGCGTGGAATTGTGCGACTGGTGCTGGTTCTTGCTCAACCATTCCTGGTCCTCTGGCTTTGTATGTCTGAGCAACAGGAGTTGGTGCGTGCATTTACCCAAACCTTCGTTCCCCTTGCCGTCTCGAGTTGGACTATTCTCCCTCAACCGGCGCTCGCGGCCTTCGCGATTGCGCTTGTCCTCCAGTCCGTCAGATTTGTTCTCCATCGCGATCCCTTGGAAGGAGGATCGATCTGGGCCCTCGTCGCTGTCTTTTTCGCGTATCATGGTAGCCAATACGGATGGCGACCAACAAACTTCTTTACAGCCGCGGGGCTCATTCTCTTCGCCACGCTTATCCAAGCCTCCTACCAGCGTACATATCGCGACGAACTCACCGGAATCCTAGGCCGACTCGCCTATGAAGAAGCCAGTAGTCGCCTCCGAACGGGCTACTCCCTTGCAATCATTGGAATTGATCAGCTCAAACAACATACCAACAACCACGGTAAATCGGTCGGTGAACAAATCCTCAAGGTAATCGCACCTAAAATTCAGTCGGCATGCGCTGGAGGGCAGGTGTTTCGGGTAAGCGGCGAAGAACTAACATTGCTGTTTCCCAGCTCTTCGGCCATGGAAACCTTGGCCCGGCTCGAACCGATCAGAAAAGTCGTCGGCACCACGATGCTGTATTTAGGCAGACGCGATCGAGTGTGGGAAGACACTAAAGGTACGCGCAAAAGGGGAGCGAGCGATCGGGAACTGCCTGTCACGCTCAGTATCGGTGTCGCGGAGCATACCGGCGACAACTCATCACTGAGTCTTGTGACTAAGGCGGCGTACCGGGCCCTGTATGAGGCCAAGTCATCTGGAGGAAACGTTGTCAAACGGGGATTCGTACCTGGGGAGCCGGCGCGCCGGTCCTATGCCCATTCAGGAAGAATCGTCGCGAGCGAAGAATTCTAAACCTCGTACCGCAACTACAATAACTGCCTCACCGTTTCCGCCGGTCGTGCCAGAATCGCCCTGTCGCCCCTCTCAACGATCGGCCGTTGAATCAAATCTGGGTGCGTGACCATGAGGTCGATCAATTGATCGTCTGAGAGATGCTTCTTGGCGAGCCCGAGTTCCTTATACGTTTCCTCTTTTGTTCTCAGGACATCACGTGGGGCGAGCCCGGTTTTTTTTAAAAGGCTTTTGAGCTGCGCTCTTGTAAACGGCTGCTCGTAATAGTTTACGGTTTTGAAGGGCGTACCACTATCTTTTAGGACCTGTATGGCCTGCCGACAGGTGGTACAGGTCGGTTTTTGATAGATTGTCACATCGGCCATTACCATCTCCTTCCTTTCCTTCACGCTATCTTGACGTCAAATTTTCGCCTGTGTTAGATGCTTATTCTAGCACTCTGTAGAGGTGTCACAATGCCCGCAGTTGGAACCAGCTCCAGCGGACAATATTCTTGTGCATCAACTACGCAGCACACGCTGCGAGATCTCCGTACCAAACGGAAAGGCCAGCCAGTATTGGTGGTTGGACACCTCCTGGACCGCAAAGGCCAGGAAGCGATGTTTGAAGTCTTTAACGATCGGCTCGCGTTGGTCAAATTCACCGATGGAGACATTCTCGGATTCGACCCGTTAGAGCTTCTTCTTCCGACCGAAATCGACGATACCGGGATCGCATATTTTGAAATCTGCACTTGCCGTCAATGTGAACAGTTGTTTTCCTTGACTGTTGCTGAGTGTGAATCCGACGAAGAACCCACGCTCTGCCCTGCGTGCCGCCCCTAGAATCTCTTCCCCGTCTGCTTTAATCCACGAGCGGAGCCACCTCGATGGCTTTTTTGATCAGACAATCGCCAGCGAATGTTTGCAGCGACATCGGCAACATGGCAGCGTCGATGATACGCACTGACGATATCTTGACCCCTTCAGGCCCTTTGGCGCCCTCGATGCGCATGGCATGACAAATTTCAAGTTTTTTCCAGATGAGATTATTCAGGATCGTGTCCGATGCCAGGAGCTTTGCATCGCTGACGACATCGTTGAGAGATATCCTTGCAGCAACCCGAGACCGGTCTTTGGGCACTTCGCTGACCACGGCGAAAATGAGCTGCTCATCCTCAGCTTGTATCGCTGGGCCGGCTACAAGAAGAACCGACATGAAACTGAAGATGAAGCCCCGGGCATAGATCATGGTCTACTTCGTACCGCCTGCACGGTCCTGATCATTCGTGCTCTCACCGGGTCGAGCAGGCATTACTTTTGAGGGTGGAGTGGCAGGTGGCCCTCCGTGACTGAGGGTGCTTGTGCCCAATGGCTTCGCAGAAAGCGGTGGGGTAACGGTGTGAGAACCGCGTGCAACCATAATGAAGGCGAAAGCCAGGGCAGCCAATGCAACTACGATCATGATCCGGATGAACATGAGATGTCCGTTTCTTTATTGGAAATCAGTATGCCAATCGAAATATCTCATTTCAAGATGATCCTGTTTTAAACATGATAAGCTAATAGGGGTTACCCAAGGACCACGACCATGCCACATGATTTCATGCCCGGACTCGCCGGAGTGCCAGCTGCTAAATCCGCAGTCAGCGACGTAGACGGAGAGCGCGGTGTGCTGGAATACCGCGGTATCCGTATTGAAGACCTTTGCGCAAAGTCTTCCTATCTGGAAACCGCGTTTCTCCTGCTTTTTGGGCATCTCCCGACACAACAGGAGATGACTCGGTGGACGACGGACATCGCCCGGCATCGACGGATTAAATTCAAGATTGTCGATCTGATGAAATGTCTGCCGGACCAGGGCCACCCCATGGATGCCTTACAGGCAGCGGTTGCTGCCCTCGGCATGTTCTATCCGGGACGGAACGTAAAGAATGCTGAGAATAATTATTGGTCAGTCGTGCGATTGGTGGCCAAACTCCCCACCATCGTGGCGGCCTGGGCCAGGCTCCGCCACGGCGATGACCCGATCCCTCCCCGGGACGAACTGGGTTTCTCAGAAAACTTCCTGTACATGTTGACCGAACAGACGCCGCCACCGCTATGGAACGAGATCTTGGACGACTGTTTCATTTTGCATGCCGAGCACACGATGAATGCCTCGACGTTTACCGGCCTGGTCACGGCATCGACCCTAGCCGATCCCTACACGGTTGTCGCGTCATCCATTGGCGCCCTCAAAGGTCCCTTGCATGGAGGTGCCAATGAAGAAGTCGTCCAAATGCTGAAAGAGATCGGCCCGCCGGAATGCGCACGTCAATATGTTGAAGAAAAGCTTCGGACCAAGCACAAACTGATGGGATTCGGTCACCGCGTGTACAAGGTCAAGGATCCGCGAGCGACTGTGCTCCAAGGTCTCTGCGAACGACTGTTCAAGGAATCCACCCCATCGCCCTTATACGCGGTTGCGTTGAAAATAGAGGAAGCAGCGCGGGAATTGCTGCAAGGGAAAGGCATTTATCCCAACGTCGATTTCTACTCCGGCATCATCTATGACAAAATGGGCATTGGTATCGATCTCTTTACCCCCCTGTTTGCCATGTCGCGTGTTTCCGGTTGGCTGGCGCACTGGTTGGAACAGCTCAATGAGAACAAGCTCTTCAGGCCGGAACAGATCTATTCGGGCGAACACAACCAGCCGTACGTGCCTCTCGACAAACGGTAACCAGTTCTTTGATTCCCCCCCTTGACTCTCGTTTAACCGCAATTATCTGAATTAACAGATAGCTGAACAGGCGCAGCGCCACTGTAATGAAGCAATTACGCAACATGTACGGGTAATAAATCATAAGGAGGTTTGCTATGACGGCTCTTATGCGCTGGGATCCATTTCGTGAATTGGAAGATATGTCCGATCGGCTGAATCGAATGTTTGCACGTCCTGCCGCACGAACGAACGGGAAAGAAACGATGATCGTGGCGGATTGGGTTCCTACGGTTGATATCAGTGAAACGGACGGCGAGTACCAGATCAAAGCGGAAATCCCTGATGTGAAAAAAGAGGACGTGAAGGTCACGCTGGAAGACGGCGTCCTCACCATTCAGGGTGAACGCAAACAGGAAAAGGAAGAGAAGGGCAAGAAGTATCATCGTGTCGAGCGGTCCTACGGCAGCTTCGTCCGGAGCTTTAGTCTGCCTGATGTGATCGATGAGGAGAAGGTCAAGGCAGAGTTTAAGGATGGAGTCCTGAATCTTCATCTGCCCAAATCAGAGAAGGCTAAGCCGAAGGCGATTGAGGTAAAAGTCGGCTAAGTCTACCTGCAAAGATCCCCGGAGAAAGGCCCGCATACGCGGGCCTTTCCTTTTTGTCAGCCTGCATCCTCCCGCATTACGAGTTCCCACACACTGTGGTCCAAATCAAAACGAAGCACAAAGCGCCGTCCGCAAGTCGTTCTCACTTTGAAATATGAGTGAGTTTCGCTGTACCATCGGCCAACGATTTCGGCGACGGTGTAACTGGTTCCATTGATGGTGAAGGATCGAGGGGTTTCCTCCCCCTTATAGCCCGCATAAGCCTCGACATGGAATTCGACCTTTGCCATTCCGTCAACACCCGTCGATGATTCCTAACGGACTCAAGACAACTCAGTCAATCCTCTTGGGTCCCAACCCTTGAGCTTCTGGGCAGCAACCGTTTAAGATGCCCTTCCCTTTTAGCGCAATCGGTTCAGCGAGGAGACACAATCATGAAGAAGCGGTCAGGGATCCACTCATCGTCCCCACCATCCAGGCCTTCCGTGGCTCCGGCAAAGACTCGTACTGAGCGGGATACCATGGGTGAATTGGCCGTGCCCGCCGAGGCGTATTACGGAGTGCAGACGGCCAGGGCGATCGAAAACTTCCCTATCAGCCCGCTCCGATTCCCTCGTGCCATGATTCGAGCGATGGGACTGATTAAACGAGCCGCGGCGGCGGTCAATGAATCCCTTAACCTTCTGGATAAGACACAATCGGATGCGATCAGACGAGCCACGACCGAAGTCGTGGAGGGCGCGCTTGACGCAGAGTTTCCCATCGATATTTTCCAAACCGGATCAGGTACCTCGACCAATATGAATACCAATGAGGTTGTCTCGAACCGCGCGACCGAATTGCTTGGCGGGGCGCGTGGCAGCAAGTTGGTGCATCCAAACGATCACGTGAATCTCGGCCAATCAAGCAACGACGTCATTCCCACGGCCATTCACATCGCCGCAGTAGAAATGATGCAAAGCCAACTCCTCCCAGCACTGACCAGCTTGCACAAAGCCCTCGACCGGAAGGCGAAGGAATTCGACAAGATCGTGAAGATCGGTCGCACCCATTTGCAAGACGCGACGCCTGTGCGACTCGGACAGGAATTCGGTGGCTATGCGCGTCAAATCGAACTCGGCATCCAGCGGGTAAAGCGAGCACAAGAGTCGCTCGGCGAAGTCGCGCTCGGAGGTACGGCTGTCGGCACCGGCCTCAATTGTCACCCCGACTTTGCAGGCAAAGTACTGACGATCATCTCGAAAGAAACCGGTTGTTCGTTTAGAGAGGCGTCCAACCATTTTGAAGCGCAGTCGACTCAGGATTCACTGGTAGAGGCGAGCGGGGAGCTGCGAACGATTGCCGTCAGCCTGATGAAAATTGCGAATGACATCCGCTGGCTCGGCTCCGGACCCCGCTGCGGACTTGGTGAGATCAATTTGCCAGAAACCCAACCAGGTTCGTCGATCATGCCGGGGAAAGTAAACCCCGTCATTGCGGAATCAGTGACTATGGTCTGTGCCCAGGTGATCGGGAACGACGTGACCGTCACTGTTGCAGGCCAAGCAGCCAACTTCGAACTGATCGTCATGTTGCCCGTCATGGCATACAACCTTCTGCAATCCATCGAGTTGTTGGCGACAGCGTCTCACAATTTTGCCGCTCGCTGTATCGAGGGTATTCAGGCAAACGAAGAGCGCTGCCGGAGCTTAATCGAGGAGAGCTTAGCGATGTGCACGGCCTTGGCTCCGGAGATCGGCTACGAGGCGGCGGCGAAACTCGCAAAAGACGCGTACAAGTCAGGGAAAACGGTGCGCGAGGTCGCGAAAGAACAGAAAATCTTGCCAGAAAAACGGTTGAACGAGTTGCTGGATCCCTGGCGCATGACTGAGCCCGGAGGCCCAATTGGCAGTGCAGGGGGATAACATCACCTCCAACATGTTTTAGGTTTGATGAGGGGGAGCCCATTTTGACAGTCTCTAAAACCCTATGGTAATGTGCGCGAAAATTTTGAAGGTTCGCCAGTTTAGGGCGTGTTTCCACCAGAGTTAAGATAGATAAGGGTTATCAATGAGTGCCACCGGGTCGAAGGG
>Ga0335084_10001539_pt1 | contig 21642 bp, 23 predicted proteins | sample Lox_Sample_44_FD_206721 | JGI IMG/M metagenome (GOLD analysis project Ga0335084, IMG submission 206721) | Soil microbial communities from Loxahatchee National Wildlife Refuge, Florida, United States - Lox_Sample_4.4 | ecosystem: Environmental > Terrestrial > Soil > Wetlands | place: USA...
CTCCATCTACCGGCTGCCGTCCCCGACACCGGCCCGCTCAATCTGCACTTCGTGCGCGACATCGGCGCGGCCTTCTCGACGATCGGCGCCGCGCTGATTCTGGCCGCCCCTCGACCGGCGGCCCGGCGCCCCGTGCTCCTCGCGGCGACGACCTTCTACGTGCTGCACGCGCTCCTGCACGTAGACGACATCGTCACCGGCCGGCTGCCGCCGTCGCACTGGGCGATCGACTTCCCCGGCGTGTTCCTGCCCGCCGTGCTGCTGGTCGTGCTCTGCCTGCCGCGCTTCTGGGCGCGCCCGGCCCGCTGATGCCGCGCGTCGAGGGCGTCCCTGCCGCTCGCGCCGGCCTGCTGGCCCGGATCGCCTATCGGCTGACGCGCCGGCAATTCGGCATGACGCCCGTGCCGCTCACGGTCGCCGCGCACCATCCGTGGATCCTCCGCGGCTACGTCGCCTACGAGGCGATGCTCGACCGCGCCCGGCTCGTCGACCGGCGGCTTCGTCTGCTGGCGGAACTCGAGGTCGCGGCCCTGATCGGCTGCCGGTTCTGTCTCGACATCGGCGCCGCACTGGGCCGGAAGACCGGCGTCGCCGAGGCCCAGCTCCGCGAGCTGAACGGCTACCAGACGAGCCCGGCGTTCTCGCCGTTGGAGCGGCTCGTCCTCGACTATGCGGTAGCGATGACGCGGACGCCGGTCGACGTCTCCGACGCGCTGGTGCAGGCGCTCCGCGAGCATCTGTCCGACGCGCAGCTCGTCGAGCTGACGGCCGGGCTCGCCTGGCAGAACTACCGCTCGCGGTTCGACCACGCGCTCGGGATCGGCGCACAGGGTTTCTCCGGCGGCGCGTACTGCCCCCTTGCCGAGTGCGAGACGGTCGCCGTTTCCTGACGACGACACCGCGACGACGGCCCTGGGGTGTCGATTTCGGTTGACGGGGCGGTTCGGGCGGCGGTAGCAATCATCGGAAGAAGCCAGCTCCCGCACCAAAGGAGAGCCCATGCGTGCCAGCGCCGTCGTCGCCCCGTTCCTGCTTCTGGTCGCGTCGACCGCGTGGGGGGCCCCCTTCGCCTACGTCACCGGGTGCCGGCTCGACACCTGCGACCAGGTGACGATCGTGGACACCGCCGGTGACGTGGTGAGCGGCGCGGTCCCGATCGCGGGACCGCCGGAGGAAGCCTTCCCGTCGCGCGCGGTGGCCGTCAACGCCTCGGGAACGCGGGCCTACGTGAGCAGCTTCTACGGCAACGGCCTCGCCGTCGTCGACGTCGCGAGCAACACGCAGATCGCGCTGGTCCCCACGCTGGGGGACGGTGGGTTCGACGGCGTGGCCGTCAGCCCCGACGAGACCAGGGTGTGGGTGACGGACGACTTCAGCGGGATCGCGATCATCGACGCCACCACCAATACCCTCCTCGGCGTTCAGCAGATCGGGACCCTCGGCTTCCAGCCGATGGACGTCGTGGCTCATCCCGACGGACAGCGTCTGTACGTGACGACCGACAGCCCGGCGGGCGTCGCCGTGCTCGACACGGCGACGCTCACGCCGCAGGCGTTCATTCCCGGCACCTACACGCGCGGGATCGCGGTCAGCGCGGACGGAACCCGAGTCTACGCGGGGGACTCCACCCGCGTGCTGGTGATCGACACGAGCACGGACACGCTCCTGACCACCATCCCGGTTCCCGCGTTCACGCTCGCCGTGCACCCCGACGGCTCGCGTCTCTACGCCACGAACGGGGCCGGCTCGCTCACCGTGGTCGACACGGCGACGAACCTCCCGATCGCGACGGTACCGGTCGGGTCGTCTTCCTGGGGGATCACCGTGCATCCCGATGGGACCCGCGTGTACGTGACCAGCGACGACAGCGCCGGCATGGCCATCCTCGACACGGCCACGAACACGGTCACCGGGACGGTCCCCGTCGGGACGCAGTCCACCTCCGTGGTGGTGATCCCACTGACCACAGAAGCCGACCTCAAGTGCTACAAGGGCAAGACCGCCCGCGGCACCACCCGGTTCACGCCGCGGGCCCTCCCGGTCGTCGACGTCTTCGAGACCAAGAGCACGAGCGTGACGAAGCCCGCCGACTTCTGCACGCCGATCACGGGCACCGGAAACGTCCCGGCCCACCGTACCTGCTACGCCGCCGCCGACGTGAAGGGGCAGCCGCCGTTCGCCAAGCGCGAGATCACCACGACCGACCGCTTCGGCACGCACACGCTGGTCGTGTCCCGGACCAGCGCGCTGTGTCTGCCCGGCGCCGGCACCGTCCTCGACGACGTGAAGTGTCACACGGCCCGCGCCAAGCCCCACACGTTCACGCCGCAGACCACCAGCCTGACCGACGACTACGAGACCAAGCCGACCGATCTCCTGAAGCCGGTCCTCTACTGCGAGTCGGCGGGCGTCGACGGGGGCGTGCGCCGCACGCCGGCTGCGCGGCGCGTCTGCTACAAGATCCGCGACGTGAAGGGGCAGCCGCCGTTCGCGAAACGCAACGTCGCCGAGTCCGACGCCTTCGGCGCGCTCACGTTGACGCTCACGAAGGCCGACCTGCTCTGCGTCCCCGCAACGCCGTGACGGCGCGCCCTACGACTTGAAGGGCCGCGGCGGCCACCACGGATAGAACTCCGGGAGGTCGCGGCTGGGCTTCAGCGGGAACTCGGGCTTCCGCTTCTGGAGGAACGCGGTCACGCCCTCCATGGCGTCGGCCGAGCGTCCAGCCCAGTAGATGAGCTTCGAGTCGACCTGGTGCGCCTCCATCGGGTCGCTCTGCCCGAGGCCGTGCCAGAGGAGCTGGCGCGCGAGCGTCACCGACACCGCCGACGTGTTGTCGGCGATCTCGCGCGCGATCCCGCGCGCGGTGTCGAGCAGCGCTTCGGGCGCGACCACGCGGCTCACGAGCTTCCCCGCGAGCGCCTCCTCGGCCGGGAACACGCGCCCGGTGTAGCACCACTCGGCCGCCTGGCTGATCCCGACGACGCGCGGCAGGAACCAGCTCGACGCCGCCTCCGGGATGATCCCGCGGCGCGTGAACACGAACCCGAAGCGCGCCGCCGTCGACGCGATGCGGATGTCCATCGGCAGCGTCATGGTGACGCCGACGCCCACCGCCGGCCCGTTGATCGCGGCGATCACGGGCTTCTTCGACGCGAAGATGCGGAGCACCGTCATGCCGCCGCCGTCGCGGTGGTCCTGGATCTGGCCGAGCTCCTTGTAGTCGAACGTCCCGCCGCCGCCCGACAGGTCGGCGCCGGCGCAGAACGCGCGGCCCGCGCCGGTGACGATCACGACCCGCACGGCATCGTCGGCGTCGGCCTGGTCGAAGGCGTCGATCAGCTCGACCATCATGCGACCCGTGAAGGCGTTCAGCTTCTCGGGCCGATGGAGCGTGATGGTCAGGATGCCGTCGGCGACGGCGTACTGGATCTCCCGGTACTCCATCGTCACGCCTTCTTGAGCTCGTAGTCGAGCAGCTCGAGCACGCTGCCGTCCTCGAGCGTGACGCGATAGCTCCAGGCGCCGTTCGACTGGATCAGACGCTCGGTCGTGGTCTTGCCGCGCCGGCCGTCGGGGAGCAGCACCAGGTCGCCGACCTGGATTCGTCCTGCGGGTGGGTTCATGCGTCGTGTTCTACCTGGCGATGGCGGCGGCGTGGAAGCGCTTGATCGCCGGATCGTTCGGAAGCTGCACGACGAACGTGGCGGTGCCGCCGGCGGGGATGCCCTGCGGCGTCGGGAACGCCTGCCCCTCCGCGACGACGTTGCCGGCGGCGTCGATGCCCCGCACCCACACCTTCGAGTTCCGCGTGTCGCGCGAGCCGGTGTTCGTGATCGTCCCCTCGACGAAGATCCGCGTGCCGTCGGTGCTGGTGGTGTCGGTGAGCTGGCCGATCTTGAGCTCGACGGTGGTCGACGGCGGCAGCGGCGAGTCGCGCAGGAACACCGCCGGCGGGACGTCGGGGCCCGGCGGCGGCTTCGGAGCCTTGTGACACGCGAGCACCGCTGCGGCGACGAGCACCGCGAGGCCGGCGCGGGTCAGCCCGCCACCTCGGCGGCCGCCTCGGCGAGCGCCGGGCCGCGCTCGGTGCGCGCCGTCAGCACGACCTTTCCCGGCGCGACCTGCCACATGTCGGTGGTGAGGGTCTCGCCCGGGAAGACGACGCCCGCGAAGCGCACCTCGAACGACTTGAGGCGCGTCGGGTCGTTGCCGCAGAAGGCCGCCAGCACCGCGCGTCCCGCCAGGCCGTAGGAGCAGAGGCCGTGCAGGATCGGCCGATCGAAGCCGCCCATTGCCGCGAAGTCGGGGTCGGCGTGCAGCGGGTTCATGTCGCCGGAGAGCCGGTAGATGAGCGCCTGCTGCGGCAGCGTGGTGTACGAGATCGACTGGTCGGGCTTGCGATCGGGGGGCACGTTGCGCGGCCCGGACGGCCCGCGGTCCCCGCCGAAGCCCCCCTCGCCGCGCACGAAGATCGACGAGGTCGCGCGGAAGAGGTGCTTGCCCTTGCCGTCGACGCTCTCGGTCTCGACGACGACCACCGCCGCTTTGCCCTTGTCGTACACCGCCTTGATCGTCGGCGTGGTGACCACCGTGCCGCTGGTCGGGATCGGGCCGCCCAGCTCGATGCGCTGCTCGCCGTGCAGCACCATCGCCGGGTTCACCGCCATCGCGCCGCCCAGGTTCAGCATCGCGGGGAACGCGGGGATCACGGCGAACGTGGGCAGGACCTTCAGGTCGCGCTCGTAGGTGAACTGGAGGTCGCCCGTCCCGCAGCCGACGCCGAGCGCGTACAGCATCACGTCACGCTCGGTGTAGGTGTGCGTGGTGGGGTTCAGCTTCTTGCCGACGGCGGACAGGTCGATGGGCATGGAGCGAAAACACACACTGATTGACGCCCGAGGTCAAGGGGACTTATCACGACGCGCATGGCGGCCGAGCTCGAGGACAAGTGCGCGATCGTGACCGGGGCGTCGAGCGGGATCGGCGCGGCGACGGCGCGTGTGTTGGCGGGGGCGGGCGCGGCGATCGTGATCGCGGCGCGGCGGACGGATCGACTGGAGTCGCTCGCGTCGGAGCTGCGCGGGCGCGGGGCGCGCGTCGCCGTGGTCGGCGCCGACATGCGGAAGGAAGCCGACGTCGTGCGCATGGTCGCGGTCGCGCGCGAGCAGTTCGGCGGCGTCGACCTGCTGGTGAACAACGCGGGGCTCGGCCGGGCCGCCCCGGTCAGCTCGGCGGCCACCGAGGCGTGGCGCGAGATGCTCGAGGTGAACGTGCTGGGGCTGCTGATCGCGACCCGGGAGGCGATCCAGGACATGGACCGCCGCGGGGTCGCGGGCCAGATCGTGAACGTCTCGTCGATGGCGGGCCATCGCGTTCCCGGTCCGGACTCGGGCGTGTACTCCGGCACCAAGTTCGCGGTGCGGGCGATCACCGAAGGGCTGCGCCAGGAGCTGCGCGCGCGGAAGAGCGCGATCCGGGTCGCGTGCGTCTCGCCCGGCTACGTCGAGACCGAGTTCGCGAGCGTGTTCGCGGGCGGGGCCGCGAACGCCGACGAGACCTACCGGAAGATGAAGGTGCTGGAGGCCGACGACGTCGCGCGCGCCGTGCTGTGGGCCGCGACCCAGCCGCCGCACGTCGAGGTGCACGACGTGCTCATGCGGCCGACGGCGCAGCGGAACTGAGCGCGCTCAGCCACGCATGCCGATGGCGCCCGCCATCGGGTGCAAGCTCCCCTCCGCGCTCGGCCGCGCCGCCACCCGGGCGAGCCACGCGTTCAGGTTCGGCAGCTTCGCGTCGGTCGGCTGTCCCACGGATGCTCCGAAGTCGAGCGCGCAGTACAGGATGATGTCCGCGATCGTGAAGCGGTCGCCGGCGATGTACTGCTTGCCGGCGAGCAGCTTGTCGAGCCACTCGAGCTTGTCGCGCACGATCGCCTTCAAGCCGTCGGCGGCCTCGGGCAGCACCCGCATGCGGCTCCGGAACAGCTCGATCCCCTCCGCGTAGCGGAAGCCGTTGTAGAGGTTCTCCGTGATGTTCAGCTCGACGCGGCGCTGCCACATGCGCGCCTCGGCGCGCTCCTCCGGCGTGGTGCCGACGAGCGCCGGCTTGGGATGCTTCTCCTCGAGGTACTCGAAGATCGCGACCGTCTCGCCGAGCACGCGGCCGTCGTCGAGCTCGAGCGCGGGCAACTGACCGCCGGGGTTCTTGGCGGTGTAGGGCTCGGCGCGGTTCTCGCCGGCCAGCAGGTCGACCGGAGCCGACGGCACGGTCACGTTCTTCTCGAGCAGAAACATGCGCAGCGCACGCGGATTCGGGCCGAACGAGTCATAGATCTTCATCGGAACCTCCGGGCGCGAGAGCTACCAGGCGTCGAAACCCGACACCAGCACCCGCCATGTCGCATGGTAGGTCGGGGAGGACCTACTCCCGTCGAGGTCGTCGTGGTACCTCTGCGACGCGTGCGATTGCTCACCGCCATCTGTCTCGCGGTCTGCCTCGGGGCCTCGCCGGCCCGGGCGTTTCTGCAGTACGACGTCGAGGCGAACTGGCTGCTCGACGGGATCGAGGTGCTCCAGCACCCGCAGCGCGACACTCCCATCGCCATCGACACGCTGGACTTCTCGTTCGGCGGCACCCGCTGCCCGACGGCTGGGTCGCCCAACTTCCTCTGCGCGCATCAGATCGGGCGCGCGGAGCTGGTCGGCAGCGCCATGACGGTGCACGCGCTCACGAAGATCGTGCGCCGCGACGCCGTCGGCGGGATGCTCGAGACGATGAGCACCGACGCCCGCATCCTGATGAGCGGGTTCACCGCAGCCTTCCCGCAGCCCGACCGCGGCTTCGCGGCCTTCTACTTCGGGTTGCATGGCACGCTCGCGTCGACGCCGTCGATACCGCCGTCGCTCACCGTCGAGACCACCGTCAACGCCGAGCTGTACGCCCCCAGCCTCCACGAGGTCGACTGCCTCGGCGACGAGTGTCCGCCGATCGTCATCCCCATGACCACCGATACGGGAGCGACCGACGCTTGGAACCCGCAGGTACACGTCCTGATGCTGCGCCTGTTCACCAAGTCGCGCATCCTGTCGAGCCCCGGCTTCGACGGCTGGAACGCCGACTCGATCGCGGACTTCGGCGACACGCTCGCGCTGCTCGCGATCCAGCCGCAGGACGAGAACCACAACCCCATCGCGGGACACTTCGTCCTCCCCGACGGTGCCGGCCCCGGCATACCGCTGGACATCGCGGACACTCCGCCTCCCACGACCACGACGACCAGCACGCTCCCGGGCGCGACCACGAGTACGACGCCGCCCGCCACCACGACCACCAGCACGCTGCCCGCGACGACGGAGGTGTGCGGCAACTGCATCGACGACGACGTCGACGGCCTCGTCGACTTCGAGCAGGCCGCCTGCTGTCCGGCCGCCGGCGTGCGCACCTTCACCCTGCGACGGGCCCGGCTCGGCGCGGCGGGCACGGGGAGCCATCTCAGCGTCACCGCGAGCGTCGCCGACACCGCGCTCGCGGACGTGGTGCCGGGGCACGACGTCTTCCTGCAGGTTCGCGGCGGTCCGTCGCCGTTCTGCGCGCGCATCCCCGCGGACCACCTGGTCGTGAAGCACGGCAAGACGGCGGTCTTCGTCGATCGCAAGCAGACGGTCGCCGGCGCGGGCGGGATCACCAAGGCGACGCTGCGTGGGGCGAAGAGCGCGCTCGTGATCCATCTCGAAGGCCCGCGCGCCCAGCTGGCGCTCCCGGCCGCCGGGCCACTCGAGCTGGTCGTCGCGTTCCGCGACGTCGCCGGCGCGAACCGCTGCTCCTCTGCGACGCCCGCCTTCCGGAAGGCGGGCAAGAAGGGACTCCGCGCTCCCTAGGCGGTCGCCGCGCGCAGGCGGGCGAGGGCGTCCGCGAAGCGTCCGGCGTAGTACGTCTCGCCGATCTCCGCGACCCGACGGACGGCGTCGATCGATCGGCTCGCGAAGGCCTGGAAGACGGCCGCGTAGAAGGCCTCGCGCGCCTCGTCGAAGACCGGCGGCAGCGACGGCCGGAGCGCCGCGCGATCCGGCAGGAGCGGAAACGCCCCGTGCGGCTCGGTCTGGTACCAGTACGCGACCGAGGCATAGCCGTTCGCGAAGTTGTTCGCGTGCCCGTGCTCGACCGTCCATTTGAGCGAGCGCGTGAAACGCATCGGATCGTGGACGAACCAGCGGTACGCGGCGACGAGCCCGGCCCAGTCGGGCGACTCGATCAGGTGGAAGCCGTGGTAGGGCCCGGCGAACTCCTGGGTCGGGCAGGCGCCGCCGCCGAAGATCTCCTCCGTCCCGGTGCCGTGGATCGCCGGCGGCCACGGATCGCCGTCGACGAAGACCATGTCGTCGCCCTCGCCGTACCAACCGCCGGCGACGTTGTCGATCTCGAGCAGCAGGCCGACCATCTGCCCCGCGCCGGTCGCCTCGAGCGCCACGTAGTTCTCGACGCCGTCGAGGTTGATGCCGCCGTGGAGCTGGCGGTTCGGGTGCGCGCGCGGCCGGCGTCGCGGGCAGCGACGAGAGCAGCAGCGCAGCGACGATTGCCCGAATCATCTCCGGTCCGCTGTAGCAGCAAAGGGGCCGTCCGAAACGACGCAGCGCGCGATCGGCGCGCGCGGAATCAGAGCGCGCCGAGCTTCGCGAGGAACGTGCGCGTGCGGTCCCACATCGGGTCCAACACCTCGGTCAATTCGTGACCGGCGTCGTAGACCACCAGGTCCCGCCCGGCGCGCGCGGCAGCGAAATGCTCGACGGCCGAGAGCGGAACGGCGTCGTCGCGACGGCCGGCGATGACCAGGGCGGGGCAGGTGGGATCGGGCTCGGCGGGGTAGCGCCGGGCGTCGTCGATCAGGCCGAAGGAAAGCGGCAGCTCGCGATCGAGCCCGTAGTGCAGCACCGTCATGGCGCCGTCGCGCTTCCAGCGCGCGTAAGCGTCGGCGCCGATCCGCTGCTCCCAGCGCTGGGCGAACCCGAACGCGGGCGCCAGCAGCACGAGCCCGCGCACGCGGTCGGGCCGGCGCGCGGCGAGGAGTGCAGCCAGGTAGCCGCCCAGGCTGGAGCCCATGAGTACGGCCGGCTCGCCCACCAGCAGGCGCTCGACGATCGCGAGCTGGCTCGTGATCGTCATGTGCGTGAAGTCGGGCGCCAGGTCGGGGATCGCCAGCTCGATGTCCAGCTCCGTGAGCCGGGCGCGGAAGAACTGCGCCTTGGTACTGCCGGGACCGGACGCGAAGCCGTGGAGATAGACGATCACGATCGGGTGGTCACATGCAGGCGCAGGCGCGCTCGATGAACGAGGCTGCGGCACCGGCCGTGGTTTGGTTGGGATTGCGGAAGTTCGCGGCCATCTGCTCGTCGAAGTAGCAGCCGAGGTTGTCGAAGCCCGTGCTCGGGGCGGTGGCGGCCCCCGATTTCCCGAGCGCGTTCAACACCGCCTCGCAATTCGCCAACGTGCCCCCGCTCCCCGCGTACGACGCCGTGCTCGCATCGTACACCAGGCTGTGGCCGGTACAGACGTCGGTGCAACTCTGGGCGGAGGTTCCGAGGAACCAGCATGCGCCGCCGACCCCGACGCCGGCGGCGCACGGGATCGTCGTGGTCGACGTGGTCGAGACCGATGTCGTGGTCGTCGACTGGGTCGAGACCGCTTTGGCCGGGGCGCACAGCAGCTTCGAGACCGTGGCCTGCCCGGGACGGCTCCCGAACTGATCGGCCACCGTCACCGGCGTCTTCGCCTTCTTGCACTTGAGCGTGTAGCAGAGGAACGTCCCCGCGTTGCTGCCCCGTGGGGCGCCGGGCGGAGGTGGGGACACGTTCGTCTTGGCCGTCTCGACGCAGAGGAGCTTCGCCTTCGCGACGATCCGGCAATGTGGCTCGGGGCGGAGCCCGTCGAGGTCGGCGGTGTACGTGCGGGCGCCCGCCGAGTCCGCGAACTTGTAGCACTCGAGGTGATCGGCCGGGATGGCGCGCGCGGGAGTCGGCCCCGCGAGCGTCGCGACGCCGAGCCATCCCAGCAGAAGGGCGCCGAATCGGGAGCCGGTCATCAGTGCCTCCTCGGTCGAGGGCGGACGTCAGTACTTGTCGATCACCGCCAGCCGCTCGCGGTGGTACGTCGGATCGCCGAACGCGACCGCGTTCCACTGCGCGCGTTTGAACCAGAGATGCAGGTCGTGCTCCCACGTGAAGCCGATCCCGCCGTGGATCTCCACCGCCCGGCGCGCCGTCGACGTGTAGATGTCGCCGAGCCTCGCCTTGGCGATGGTCGCGGCGCGCGTCGCCTCGCGCGGCCGGTGGTCGGCGGCGTAGGCGGCGTACCAGATCAGCGAGCGCGCCGGCTCGACGTCGGCGACCATCTCGGCCGCGATGTGCTTCACGGCCTGGAACGAGCCGATCTTGCGCCCGAACTGCTCGCGGGTCTTCGAGTACTCGACCGCCATCTCGAGCGTGCGCCACGAGCCGCCCAGGCTGTCGGCCGCGATGCCGACGCAGCCCATGTCGAGCAGCGTCGCGAGCAGCTTCCACCCCTGGCCCTCGGCCCCCACCAGCGCCGTCTTCGGCACCGCCGCGTCCTTGAACGTCACCTCGCCGACGCGGCGGGTGAGGTCGAAGGTCTCCTCGGGACGGACGCGGACGCCGCGCGTCCCCTTCTCGACCAGCAGCAGCGAGATGCCGCGCTCGCCGGTGCCGGCGCCGGTCCGCGCCGCGACCAGCAGGACGTCGGCGGCGGGTGCCTCGAGCGCGAACGGCTTCGTGCCGGTCAGGCGGTACTCGTTGCGGGACTTCCTGGCCTTCAGCTGGATCCCGGCCGGGCCGTGCGCGTCGCTCTCCTCGAGGTAGGCGAGCGAGCCGAAGGCGTCGCCGGCGAGGAGCTTCGGGAGCCACGCCTTGCGCTGCGCGGCCGAGCCGGCGCGGACCAGCGCCGCGATCACGAGCTGCGTCGCCAGGAACGGCCCGGGGGCGGCGACGCGCCCCAGCTCCTCGTGGAGGAGCGCCAGCTCGAGCGAGCCGAGCCCGAGCCCGCCCAGCTTCTCCGGCACCGCGATGCCCATCCAGCCGTTCTCGGCGAGCTTCGCGTAGAGGCCGCGCGGCAGCCCGTCGGGCGACTTGGCGGTCTCGCGGACCAGCGTGGTGGGACACTCCGCGGCGAGCAGCTCGCGCGCCGCGCGCTGGAGCGCTTCCTGGTCTTCGGACAGGCCGAAATCGATCATGACGCCCTGAGCTCCCGAGGCATGCCGAGCCCGCGCTCGGAGATGATGTTCTTCTGGATCTGGGCGGTGCCGCCGCCGATGATGAGGCCGAGCGCGAACATGAAGTCGATCGGCCACACCGCGCCGTCGACGACGCGCGTGTCCTTGCGCTCGAGCCAGCCGTACGAGCCCAGGATCTCGAGCGCCGCGCCGGCCAGCTGGTGGTTCAGCTCGCAGGTGACGAGCTTCGCGACCGACGCGGCGATCCCCGGCGGGCGCTTGCGGAGCGCGTCGGTCAAGCCGCGGTAGGCCTCGAGCTTCATGGTCTCGACGCGCATCGCGAGATCCGCGAGCCGCTGCCGCACGATCGGGTCGGCGCTCGCGGCCTGCCCGTTCCGCTTGTGCCGGCGCGCGACGCGGAGGAGCGAGCCCAGCATCTGCTGCGTCCGCATCGTCGACGCGAGCATGTTGCGTTCGTGGAAGAGCGTCGCGTTGGCGACCTGCCAGCCGTTGTGGAGCCCGCCGACGAGATTCTCCTTCGGCACGCGGACGTCCTCGAAGAAAACCTCGTTGAAGCCGGCGTCGCCGGTCATCTGGACGAGCGGGCGCACGGTGATGCCCGGGGTCTTCATGTCGATGAGGAGGTACGAGATGCCGCGGTGCTTGGGCGCGTCGGGATCCGTGCGGACGAGGCAGAACATCCGGTCGGCGTACTGCGCCCCCGACGTCCACACCTTCTGCCCGTTGACGACGAACGTGTCGCCCTGGAGCTCGGCGCGCGTGCGGAGCGACGCCAGGTCGGAGCCGGAGCCCGGCTCCGAGTAGCCCTGACACCAGATCTCCTCGGCGGTGAGGATCTTCCGGAGATACGCGCGCCGCTGCTCCTCGGTGCCGTGCCCGATCAGCGTCGGGCCGACCATCTGGATGCCCATCGACCCGATCAGCTGCGGGGCCTGTGCCCGGACCATCTCCTCGTTGACGATGGTCTGGTGCATGACGTCGAGCCCCTGGCCGCCGTACTCCCTGGGCCAGCCGAGCGCGAGGTAGCCCGCCTCGAACACCTTCCGCTGCCAGGCCTTGGCCTGCGCCACGCGCTTCGGGTCGCCGCGCTCGAGCGGGGCCTCGTTGCGCTGCTTCTTGGGGACGTTCTTGGCGAGCCAGGCGCGGACTTTCTTCTGGAAGGCGAGCTCCTCGGGGGAGTGACTCAGATCCATAGGGTCGGGTCGGTACCATGGCCTGCCGGGCGTTGCCAGGTCATCGCGGGGGTTGGCCCGGCGGCGGCTTTTGTGGTCCTAATCGTCGCCAGGCATGACCCAGCCTTCCGGTCCTGCGCACCCGCTCCGCGTGCTGCTCGTGAACGCGCCCTTCGGGCTGATCGAGTACCCGCACCTCGGCGTCAGCCTCCTGAAGGCCGCGGTGGTCGAGGCCGGCTTCGCGTGCGACGTCTTCTACGCCACCGTCGAGTTCGCCCAGCGCATCGGCTTCGGGAACTACCGCGCGCTCGAGTCGAGCGCGAGCCCGCTGCTGCTGCCGGAGCGCGTCTTCGCGCGCGCGCTCTCCGAGCGCGTTCCGCCGCTCGACGCGTACTACGACGCGTGCGTCCGGCACTTTCGTTCGACGGCGCTGGTCCTGTTCGGCGACTCCCCCCGCGGCAACAACTTCGATCGCGACAACATCCTCCGCTTCGAGCGCATGGCGATCGAGTACTGCGACGAGGTGGCGAGCCGGCCGGAGCTCGGCACGTACGACGTCGTCGGGTTCACCAGCAGCTTCGGCCAGCACACGGCGTCGCTGGCGCTCGCGCGGCGCCTGAAGGAGAAGCATCCGCACCTCGTGGTCTGCGTCGGCGGGGCCAACGCCGAGGGGATCATGGGCCGGCAGCTCGTGCGCTCGTTCCCGTTCGTCGACTACGCCTTCTCCGGCGACGGCGACGTGGCCTTCCCGCGCTTCCTGCACGCGCTCGCCGCAGGGCGGCCCGTCGATCTGCCGGGCGTCCACGCCGCGGCCGACTCGCGCGAGCAGACGGCGGAGACCGCGCCGCTCTCCCGTGCGAACCTGGACGAGCTGCCGTATCCCGACTTCACCGACTTCTTCGCCGCCTACGAGCACGTCCCCGAGGGGCGCTCGTCGATCCGTGCCATCCCGATCGAGAGCGCGCGCGGCTGCTGGTGGGGGGAGAAGCACCACTGCACGTTCTGCGGCCTGAACGGCATGACGATGCAGTACCGCTCGAAGTCGCCGCAGCGCTTCGTCGACGAGCTCGCGTACCTGGTGGAGCGATACGGCGAGCGGCACGTGATGGTGACCGACAACATCCTCGACATGAAGTACCTGAAGACCGTCGTGCCGATGCTGAAGGAGCGCCGGTCGCACGAGGTCCTGTTCTGGGAGGTGAAGTCGAACCTGTCCCGCCGCGACCTCCAGGACATGGCCGAGGCGGGCATCACCGAGATCCAACCCGGCGTCGAGAGCCTCAGCACGCACGTGCTCGAGCTGATCGACAAGGGGGTGACGGCGCTCCAGAACGTGCAGCTCCTCAAGTGGGCCGAGGAGCTCGGCATCACGGTCATCTGGATGACCCTGTGCGGCGTCCCGGGAGAGTCCCCCGAGGACTACGCGGCGATGGCCGACCTCATGGAGAAGATCCCGCACCTCCAGCCGTGCCGCGGCTTCAGCCGCGTGACGATCGACCGCTTCGCCCCGTACTTCAAGTGGCCGGAGCGCTACGGGATCACGATCCATCCGGCGCCCGCCTACGCGTACGTCTACGACCTGCCGGCCGACGAGATCCAGAACCTGGCGTTCTGGTTCTACTACGACTGTGCCAACGGCAGCTCGCGCCTGTCGATGGAGGCGCCGGGCTACTGCAAGCGCGCCCTGCAGCTGCGGACGATCTGGGGCTCGATCTACGGGCGCGTCAGGTTCTGCTACCACACGGCCGACGACGGTGCGGTCGTGCTCTGGGACACGCGGCCCGGCGCGGCCGCCGAGCACGTCACGCTGACGCCGCTCGAGAGCGCGGTGTTCCTGGCCGCCGACCGCGTCGTGACGATCGTGCACGTCGTGCGCCGGCTCCGAGACGAGCCCCGCTGGCGCGACGTGGGGCACGACGAGGTGCAGGCCGTGCTCACGGACCTGGAGGCACGGCGCATCGTCGCCCACGATGCGGGACACTGGCTGGCGCTGGCCAACCGGGCGACGGGGAGGGAGAATCGTCCCGTGCCCGCCGGCGGCATCAGCAAGAGCTACCTCTGGCGCAACAGCGAGGACTCCGCCGAGCGGCGCGCGTGACGCGGAGGAGGTGGGGATGCGGAAGGAAGAGATCGATCGACTCTGGAACGATCCGGCCAACTGGGCCACCGGCGTCTACCGGTGCGCCGCGGATCCGCGGGTCGTCGTCCCGAAGCGCACGCAGGCCATGGGATGGACGATCAACTTCGCGCATCCCTGGGCGTGGCCGGTGATCCTGCTGTCCGTGGTGCTGGCAGTCGGCCCGGGCATCGTCGCGATGCTGGCCGGCGTCGGCCCGGGGACGGTCCCGATCGTGGTGCTGGCGAGCGTCGGTGTGCTGATGCTGATCGCGCACGGGCTGGCGTCGCGCACGTCCTGAGCAGGTCGGTCCGCAGCCTCCGTGCGACGTCTCTCCGTTCTGCTGCTGATCCTGCTGCTGGCGCCGGTGGCCGAGGCCCTCAACGAGATCGACCTCGAGACCACCACGTCTCGCAGGCGATCGTCGCGCGCATCGACGTCGGGTTCAGCAACGAGGAGACGGCGATCGTCTACCTGGACTTCGGCCAGACGTTCTGAGCCCGCGCGCCGTCAGGGCCGCTGGAGCGTCGCGACGTAGTCGGCGAGGCCTTCGGTGCGCCGGCGCGCGTAGAGCGACGCGACCCCGGCGGCGCCCTGGCCCGTCGGCCCGAAGTGCTCCTCCCAGACCGGCATCTCGCGGGTGCCGTGGTCGGGGATCTCGCGCGCGCCCGTGATCGTGTCGATCACCAGCTCGCGGGGGAAGGTGCCCCCGGCCCGCGTGGTGAGATGCGTCAGATCGGCCGGCGGGACGCGGAGCCGTGCGGCCTGCGGTCCGTGTCCGGTCCCGTCGGTGCCGTGGCACGGGGCGCAGGCGTGACGGTAGACCTGCTCCGAAGGCTCGCCCGCGCCGGGTCCGACGACGGTCTGGACCTTGGGGGCGCCGGGACTGCACGCGGCCGTGACGATCAGCGCCACGAGCGCGATCCCGCGTCGCGCGCCACCCGTCCCCTCCCGTGCCGCTCTCCCCATTCGCCGCGCTCTCTAGCAGGCGACCGCCGGGAATGCACGACCGGAGCCGCCGACCGTGGCGACGGCGCGCGGTCGGCCCACGCCTAGCTCGCGAGTGCGCTGGCCGTCCCGATCACGGTCACGGTCCCGTCCGCCTTCGCGCACCACACGTCGACGAGCGCCCGCCGCCGGTCGCCTTCCCGCACCACCTCCCGCACCTTGCCGCGCGCCGCGACGACGTCGTTCGGCCACACCACGTTGACGAGCCGCACGTCGAGCTTGCCGCCCTGGTACCAGCCCGGCCCGTAGTGCGCCGCCATCACCTCGGCCACGAAGCAGACCGACATCATCCCCTGCACGACGATGTCGGGGAACCCGAGCGCGACCGCCATCTCGCGGTCGGTGTGGTAGTTCTTCGACGGCCCCGAGAACGCCTCGCACATCGCGTGGGTGATCGTGCGGGTCATCGGCCGGAGTTCTTCGCCGGGGCCGCTCGGCAGCTCGAAGCGCCGGTCGCCGCGCTTCTCGCGGCTCTTGTCGACGACCATCTCCGCCGCCGGCTCGTCGGCGAGGAAGCTCTGGTGCGTGCGGCTGCGCTGGAGCCAGCGCCCCTCCGCGGTCGTGAACAGCACCTCGTTCACGACGTACACCCGGTCGCGCTTCCGGTAGCGCTCGACGACCGTCGAGCGCGAGCGCACCACGTCGCCGACGTACATCGGGTGGAACAGCTCCCACTCCTGGCGCGCGTGCAGGTTGCCGATGATGTTGGGGAGGTACCACGAGAGGTCGCGGTAGACCTCGGAGTGGTAGAGCAGCGCCGGGGCCTCGTTGCCGCGCGCGTGCGCGCCGCCGATGCCGGCGTGGTAGCGCGCGACGTCGGCGGCGGCGACCGTGACCTCGCGGCCGCCGAGATCCTGGCCGACGTGGACCTCGCCGGGAGCGAACAGCGTCGATTCGGGCATGGGTGCGGCCTACCACACCGCCGCGCCGGATGTCAGCGCTCCCGGCGCTCGCCGGGTGGCACCGTGCGCTCGAGCGCCGCGCGATCCCAGCGCGCGAGATCGGCGGCCGCGTCGTACGTGCTTTGAAGGAATGCGAGCAGGGTCTCGTCGGGATTCGCGGCCGCGCGGACGGCATCGTAGGGCAGGATGAACTCGCCCAGCTCCTTGCTGAAGAACGCGCTCGACGGTCGCACCGCCGCGTTCCGGAACCCCGCCGGCTCGGGGTAGGCGTACGCGTAGAACGCCGGCTCCGTCACCGCGCCGCCACCGGGCCAGAACCCGCAGCTGCTCACCTCGTGGGAGTACGCCTCCCGGGCCACCCAGTCCGGGAAGTGCGGCACGCCGCCGGGGTGCATGGGTGCCGGCCGCCCCGAGAAGCGCGTGACGGCCAGGTCGAACGCGCCCCAGAAGAAGTGCACCGGGCTGCACTTCCCGATGAAGCCGGCGCGGAACGTCTTCAGCACGCGATCGGCCTGCACGAGGATGCGCCAGCACCGGTTGGCGTGCTCCGGCACGTACGTCGCGTGCTCGCGGTCGCGCGCGAACGGAATCGCCGGATCGACCTCGTTGGGGGTGGCCTGAATGTGGACGGGCAGCCCCAGGTCGGAGAGGACGGCCATCACCGCCCCGTAGAAGTCGGCGACGGTCTGCGGGACCAGCGGCAGCGTCCGACGCGCCCCGTCGCTGCTGCGCACCACGAGCTGATGGTCGACGAAGTCGAAGTCGATCTCGAACGTCCGCACGCCGTGCGGGATCGGAGACGTCGTCAGCCCCCGCGACGTCACGTACAGCGTGACGTGCCACGAGTGGTTCACCCAGGGGGACTGCGCCAGTCGGATCTTGCCGACGATCTGGGTCCACATGTGCAGCGTGGCGTACGTGTCGCGCCACTCCGCCAGGGGGAGACTCGGCCACGCGTCGCGAGGGCCGTTCATCGTGCCTCCTCTATTGGAACAGGATCCGCGCGAGCTCGCTCCGGAACCGTTCCGTCAGCGGATGATCCGACCCGAGGATCGCGAACAGGTCGACCATCGCCTTGCGTGCGGCGGCGTCGTCGTGCTTCCGGTCGCGGCGCACGACCTCGAGCAATTCGGCGAGCGCGTCCTCGTGACGGCCCGCGGCCGCCAGCGTCCGTCCCAACGCCAGACGCGCGTCGAGGTCGTCGGGGCGGGCGGCGAGCGTCGCGCGCAGCGAGTCCTCGTCGCCGGCGCCGTCGGCGAGGGTGCGGAGCGCGGCGGTGAGGCGCTCGACCTCCTGGTCGAACGGCGGGCCCGGCGGGACGCGCTCGAGCAGCGCCAGCGCGTCGGCGACCGCGTCGCGGTCGCCGAGCAGCCTCGCCAGCGCGAGCAACGCGCGGCCGTGCCGTGCGTCGACCTCCAGCGCCGCGCGCAGCTTCGCCTCGGCCTCGGACGGGCTCGCCGACAGAAGCTCCGCCTCTCGCACGAGTCGGTCGGCCTCCGTCGGCAGGACCAGGCCGATCAGCCGGCGCACGGTCGCCTCCGGCTGGGCTCCGACGAACTCCGCCACCACGCGGCCGTCGCGGAAGCCCTTCACGGCGGGGATGCTCTGGATGCCGAACGCCTGTGCCACGGCCGGCGCCTGGTCGACGTTCACCTTGGCGAGGACGAACGCCCCGGCGTGCTCGCCCGCCAGTCGCTCGAGCACCGGGCCGAGCGTCTTGCACGGCCCGCACCACGGCGCCCAGAAGTCGACGATCACCGGCGTCGCGGTGGAGCGCTGGAGGACCTCGCGCTCGAAGTCCTGGTCGCCGACGTCGACGACGTGCGGGCCGCTCATGACGCCTTCAGCCGCCGCCGGAGCGCGTGCACCGGCCGGCGCATCGCGAGGGCCCCCTGGCCGTTGGCGTAGAACGCGTCGGCGACCCCGTTCGGGAGGAAGCCGGCGCGCGCGAAGACGTGCTGGGCCGTGACGTTGGCCTCGGCGGTGTGGAGACAGAGGTCGCGCGCGCGCCAGCGCTCCGCGATCGTGATGGCCTCGCGCACCAGTGCCGTACCGACGCCGCGCCCGCGGGCGGCGGCCGCCACCGCGACCGCCAGCAGCTCGGCGTCGGGCCGGCGGAGGTGCAGCCCGGGGCGCATGCCGACCATCGCGAACCCGACCGGCGCGCCGCGCTCCTCGGCGATCACCGTGGCGACCCCGCGCGCGCCCAGCCAGCGCGGCAGGACGCGGTCGTAGTCGCCGTAGTCGCCGAACGCGCACCGCGCGAGCGTGGCGACGAAGCGATCGTCGTCGGCGGTGCCGGGACGGAGGATCACGGGGTGGCCTCGGCGGCGTGCTGCGGGATCGGGACGATCGGCCCGCCCGGGCAGGCGACCAGCTCGTGGTCGTCCTTCACGATGCGGAGGTCGTGCAGGTCGAGCGAGCCCTCCCGCACGCGCCAGTAGAAGCCGGTGGGAGCCTTGTAGCGGCCCACCGTGCGGCGCGCGCCGTGCTCGTGTGCGAGCTTGCCGACGACGTCCTTCGGGATCGCGCCGTGGTAGTGGTGGTCGAGGAACGGATAGCACGGGTGGTCGCGCGCCAGCAGGCTGCACGCGGGCGCGAGCGTGAGCCACGCGACCAGCAGGGCGCGTGCGCGACGCGCGGAGACCATCGGCTCGACTATGCGGGGGCGTGCGCTCCTGTCAACGTGGGAGGCGCAATTGACACGCCCGGAGGGCGCCTCCTATACAGGTCGTCCGTAGCCAGTCACGGGATCAACGAGGGGCGACGGAGCCGCGGCTAGCTGGAGGGCGGGGCTCTCGAGGCGTCTCACCCGTCGACCCGGCTGCGGTTTTTTTATGGTCCCGCACGCCGTCGCCATCATACCGGCTCGCTTCCAGTCGACCCGGCTTCCCGGGAAGGCGCTGGCGCTCATCGGCGGCCGCCCGATGGTCTGCCACGTCGCGGAACGGACGCGGCAGGCGCGCGGGCTGGAGCGCGTGATCGTCGCCACCGACGACGAGCGCATCCGCGCCGCCGTCGCCGGGATGGGGGCCGAGGTCGTGATGACCCGCTCCGATCATCCCTCGGGGACCGATCGGCTGGCCGAGGTCGCGCGCGATCTCACCGCCGACGTGGTGGTGAACGTGCAGGGCGATCTCCCCCTCCTGGATCCGCTCATGGTCGAGCGCCTGGTCGCCCGCCTGGCCGCGGACCCGACGCTTCCCATGGCCACGCTCGCGACCCCGATCCGCGACGCGGCGGAGTGGCGCTCGCCGCACGTCGTCAAGGTCGTGGTGGACGCGGACGGGCGCGCGCTCTACTTCTCGCGCGCCCCGATTCCGCACGACCGCGACGGGGTCCGCCGCCCCGGCCAGGTGCTGGGGCTGCGGCACATCGGCATGTACGGCTATCGGAAGGACGTGCTGCTGAGGCTCGCGGCGCTGCCGCCGTCGCCACTCGAGCTGGTCGAGAAGCTCGAGCAGCTGCGCGCGCTCGAGCACGGGATCGCGATCGGAGTCGTGGAGTGGACCGCTGCGGAGCCGCTCATCGAGGTGGACACGCCGGATGACCTCGAGCGCGCGCGCGCGGCGCATCAAGGGGGGACGGGATGAAGGCCAACAGCGGCTCGAAGACCAAGTTCATCTTCGTCACCGGCGGCGTGGTGTCGTCGCTGGGGAAGGGGCTCGCCTCGGCGTCGATCGGGGCGTTGCTCGAGGCCCGCGGGCTCAAGGTCACGCTCGTCAAGATGGATCCGTACATCAACGTGGATCCCGGCACGATGAGCCCGTTCCAGCACGGCGAGGTCTACGTCACCGAGGACGGCGCCGAGACCGACCTGGATCTGGGGCACTACGAGCGCTACGTCTCCACCCGGATGAGCAAGAAGAACAACCTCACCACCGGGCAGGTCTACGACACCGTCATCACCAAGGAGCGGCGCGGCGACTATCTGGGCGGGACCGTGCAGGTGATCCCGCACATCACCGACGAGATCAAGCGTCGCATCCGCGAGGCCGCCGAGGGGCACAACGTCTGCATCGTCGAGGTCGGCGGCACGGTCGGCGACATCGAGAGCCTGCCCTTCATCGAGGCCATCCGGCAGCTCGGGTGGGACGTCGGGCGACAGAACGCGCTCTACGTGCATCTCACGCTGGTGCCGTTCATCCCCACCGCCGGCGAGCTCAAGACCAAGCCGACGCAGCACAGCGTGAAGGAGCTGACGGGCTTCGGCATCCAGCCCGACCTGCTGCTCTGCCGCGCGGCGCATCCGCTCGAGAAGAAGGTGAAGGCCAAGATCGCGCTCTTCTGCAACGTGGAGGAGGCGAGCGTGATCTCCGCGCCCGACGCCAGCACGATCTACGAGCTGCCCGCCATCTTCCACGGCGAGGGGCTCGACGAGCGCATCGTCGAGAAGCTCAACATCTTCACCGGCACGCCCAACCTGACGCGCTGGCGGCGGATCGTCTCGGCGCTCAAGAACCCGAAGGAGACGGTGAAGATCGCGATGGTCGGCAAGTACGTCGACCTGACCGACTCCTACAAGAGCCTGAACGAGGCGCTGGTCCACGCCGGGATCGCGAACGAGGTGCGGGTCGAGATCACGCACGTCGACTCGGAGAAGATCGAGCAGGACGGCCTCCCCGAGAGCGTCAAGACCGCCGACGGCATCCTGGTCCCGATGGGCTTCGGCCCGCGCGGGACGGAGGGGAAGATCGCGGCGGTCCGCTTCGCGCGCGAGAACAAGATCCCGTTCCTCGGCATCTGCTTCGGGATGCAGATGGCGGTGATCGAGTTCGCGCGGAACGTCTGCGGTCTCGAGAAGGCCAACTCCACCGAGGTCGACCCGACCACGCCGCACCCGGTCATCGACCTGATGACGACGCAGCGCGGGCTCACCCAGAAGGGCGGCACGATGCGGCTGGGCTCGTATCCCTGCGCGCTGGAGGAGGGCTCGCTCGCCCGCAAGCTCTACGCCCGGAAGAAGGTGAGCGAGCGGCACCGCCACCGCTACGAGTTCAACAACGCGTACCGCGAGCAGCTCGCCAAGGCCGGCCTGATCCTCTCCGGCGTCTCCCCCGACGGCTCGCTGGTCGAGATGATCGAGCTGAAGGACCACCCGTTCTTCCTCGCGAGCCAGTTCCACCCCGAGTTCCAGTCGCGGCCCATGGAGTGCCATCCGCTCTTCAAGGGGTTCGTGAAGGGCATGATGCAGCAGCGCTC
>Ga0335084_10001540_pt1 | contig 21628 bp, 18 predicted proteins | sample Lox_Sample_44_FD_206721 | JGI IMG/M metagenome (GOLD analysis project Ga0335084, IMG submission 206721) | Soil microbial communities from Loxahatchee National Wildlife Refuge, Florida, United States - Lox_Sample_4.4 | ecosystem: Environmental > Terrestrial > Soil > Wetlands | place: USA...
CGATCGCATCACCCCCGGCGAGACCACCTATCAGGAAGTCCTCCGGCTCTGCGGTCTCACCGGCGAGCTCCACGAGAGCCGCACGACCCCGGAGCGGCGGCGCCTCGTGTACCGAGGGCGGCGGATAGTACCCCATCGTCGACGAACCTTCGGCTGGGTCGCGACAGTGAGTCACTGGGACATCGAGGATCACGAGGTCGTCGTCGAGTTGGACGGCGATCGCGTGCGCGACCTTCAGGCCGATGTGCGGCGCGTGCGCGGTGTGCCCGGGGAAGACAGCTCCCCGGGCCGACGCTGAGGGAGCGCCTAGCGCTGAGCGGGTGGGGGCGACTGCGTCTCAGCCCGATTCGGCGAGAGGCGATTGGCAGGCTCGCCCGGCAGCCGGCGTGCCGGCGGGGCGCCCGCTTCAGTGTGCTGGGCCGAAGGTGGAGGCGACACCGTGCGATGTGGCGGCTGGGGCGCGCTCGTAGCTGGAGCGGTGACTTGGGGAGCTTCAGCGCGACGGGCCCGAGGCGGAGGTGCCGTCGTGGGAGTGGCCGCCGGCTGAGGCGTGGCGGCGGGCGGCGAAGCCACCTGTGGCGTCTCTGTCCGACGGGAGCGCTGAGAAGGCACCACAGCGGGAGCGGCAGTCGGCTGAGGTGGCGTCGAAGGAGTCGTAGCGACCTGCGGCTCGCGCCGCATCTGCGGTGTCACGTTACCGACAGCAGGCGGCTTCGGAGGTGAGAGCGGCTGAGGCCGATCTGGTACACGACGCTCGACCCCGTTCTGCCCGAGAGGCGGGCGCGTTGAAACCGTATTGGCCTCGCGCCGCGGCGGCACTGATACGATGCGCGGTGCCGGCGTGGGAATCCCCACCGCATTCGCTTTCCGCTCCGCGCCGGCCGGCTCCGGCCCGGTGCGCGGCGGGCGCGTGGCAACCACCGGAAGCTTCAGGCTCTGCTCCGGGGGTCGCACACCGCGGGCGGCCGCAGGCACGAAGCTCGCGGGCGTAGCAGTGACCTGGGGCGCCGCGTGGGTGGGCCGGAGGTCCTTCACGTCCACCTGGGAGATGCGCGCCGCCGTGATAGGGCCGCGCCCGAAGCGATTCTCGTTGACCACCACGACGGCGTTCCGCACGCCGGCGTTCCGGTAGACATTGATGTTCTGCACGTTCACCACGGTGGTGTTGTTGATGGTCACGTTGTTCACGACACGCGGCCCACCCCAGCCGCGCCACGACGGCTCGTGAACGAAGCCCGGTCGTCCCCACCAGGGCACGATCGGCTCACCCCAGCCGAGCGCCACCCAGCCCAAAACCGGCCCCCCGACATTGACGCCGACACTGAAACCGGGCCCGCCGAAGAAGGCGACGAGTGCGGGAGCATAGACGGCCCTCGCCACCGGCGGCCCAGGCGCCCATGCCCAGAAGCCATCCACTGAGACCCAGCGCCCGTAGTGATAGGGCGCCCAGCCCCACGGTGCGGTGTCGACCCAGGTCCAACCGTAGCGAGGATCAAGTATCCAGGACCCCGTCGTGTACGGGGCCCATCCCGCGTCTACCGAGGCGGGAACCCACACGGAGCCGTAGCCGGGCACGGTTCGCCATGCGCCATAGCGGTCGAGGTCGCTCGCGCCGTACGTGCCCGGAGACACGTAGCGGGCACTCACCGCATCGAGGGACATGTCGGTGCGGGCGTAATTCCATTTGTCCCAGGCATCGAGCGACGGCGCCACGTACGAGGTGACTCGCGGGCTCGAGGCGCCTTCGATGATGACCTCTTCGCTCGGCGCAGTGACAAAGGCTTCCCCACTGGCGGGAGTGACGGCGGCCTGGCCGGCCCGGCGGGTGATGAAGGATGTCCGATCACCCGTGACCTCCACGCGGTAGTAGCCCGCGTGCTCGATCGTGAAGGCCGCATTGGGCGTGTCCACCTCGACGGTGTGCCCGGGCTCGATCGTGCGCACATCAAAGGAGGCGGAGCCCGCGGTCACCTTGAACTGCAGGAAGTCCGGCTCCTGGTTCGTCAGACCGATCTGGGTATTCGCCCATGCCCGCACGAAGGCACGGGCACCGATCTGGACTTCGAGGTTGGCCGGAGACCCCGTATACACCTCGTCGCCCGGGGCGAGAGGTGTATTGATCTGGGCCGTGGACCAGTCGTCGGCGCCCTGCCGCCAATAGGACACCTTGCCGTCCACGAGGCTGAGCCTCGGCGGAGTCTGTTCGATATCGGTCTGCTGCGGCTCCGGCCCGTCGGCTGCCTGCGCGACGGCGGCGCCACCCGTGAGCATACCAAGCACCAAGACCAACCGGATTAGCCGCCTCGTCCACATTGCTGGCTCCTCCTGCGTTCGGTTGCTCGACTCGGCCGTCGCCTGCCAATCCCACAGTTAAAGACGAATGCCGTAGCCGGCGTATTCTTCGGCGATTCAGCGTCCGGTATCACGGCGGCGAGTGTGCTCCGCACCCCGGGGCTGACACAATTCGACTCGGCCGACGGACGACGGCGGTACATTGGAAGCGGCGGCCGGCAAAACCCAAGAACCGGCCGGAATCTCTATGAGCCTGGAGGGCACGCGAAATGGCAATGACTGATCGTGGTCGGAATGAGATGTCGCGCCGGGAGCTGCTATCGTCGGGTCTCGTGGCGCTACCCGCGGCGGCGGCACTGATCGCGCTGAGCGCGGCCGAGTCCGTCGCCCAGCAGAAGATGGCTCAGAAGCTCGTGCAGTACCAGACGACCCCGAAGAACAAGCAGCAGTGCTCGACCTGTCTTCACTTCGTCGCGCCGGACTCCTGCAAGCTGGTCGAAGGAAAAATCGCTCCCGCCGGCTGGTGCTCCCTGTACGCGCCCAAGCCGAAGTGAGCTGACCCGGTCTATTTGCCCGCGGCGCCGGACGAGGGGAGGCCCAGGTCTCCCGATGGCGCGGGCCGCGGCGTCCCGCGCAGACGGTGCCAGAGCTCTCGCCAGCCGCCTGCCCGCTCCCGCAGGCCCTCGAGACCGAGATAGATCACGGGCGTGATGTACAGCGTCAGGATCTGCGAGAAGATCAGGCCGCCCACCACGGAGAGCCCCAGGGTTCGCCGCGCGTCGCTGCCGGCGCCGACACCAACGGCGATCGGCAGTGTCGCCATCAGTGCCGCCATGGTCGTCATCATGATGGGGCGGAAACGCAGCAGGCATCCCTGGAAGATCGCCTCATGCGCGGATTTGCCCTCGCGCTGTGCGGCGATGGCGAAGTCGATCATCATGATGGCGTTCTTCTTGACGATGCCGACCAGCATGATGATGCCGACGAAGCCGTAGAGGTTGAGCTCCTCGTGGAAGATCAGCAGCGTCACCAGCGCCCCCACGCCCGCCGACGGCAGGCCCGAGAGGATGGTCAGCGGGTGGACGAAGCTCTCGTAGAGAATGCCCAGGATCAGGTAAATGACGAGGACAGCCGCCAGCAGAAGGAGCCCCAGCCCCTTGACCGAGGACTGGAAAGCCTGCGCCGTGCCCTGGAACGTGGTCGAGAGCGTCACGGGCAGCCGCAGCTCACGCTCCATCGCCCGGATCTGCGTCACGGCATCGCCGAGCGCCACCCCGGGCTTGAGGTTGAACGAGATCGTCACGGCCGGCAGCTGGCCCAGGTGGTTGACCGTGAGCGGGCCCACCGAGCGCGTGAGCTTGGCGACCGCGCTGAGCGGTACGAGCTTGCCTGAGCTCGAGCGGATGTAGAGCATGCCGAGGGCGTCCGGGTCGTCCTTGTACTGCGGCAGAAGCTCCATCATGACCCAGAACTGGTTGGTCGGCGTGTAGATCGTGGAGACCTGCGGCGCCCCGTAGGCATTGTTGAGCGCGGCCTCGATCTGCGAGGCCGTCACCCCCAGCGCGGAGGCGCGGTCGCGGTCGATCTCGACCAGCACCTGCGGGCTCGACGCCTGAAGGTCCGTGTTGACGTCGAGCAGGCCCGGCACACCGCGCAGCTTGTCCAGGAGAACCGGCGCCCACTTGTAGAGGTTCGCCGAGTCGGTGTCCTGGAGGGTGTACTGGTAGGCCGCTTTCGTCAGGTTGCCTCCGATGCGGATGGTCGGCAGCTTCTGCGGGTACACGGTGAACCCGGGGATGCCGGTCAGCTTCGTGCGCAGATCCTGGATGATCTCGTCCACGCCGGGACGTTCCGCCCGCGGCTTGAGGCGGATAAAGAAGCGCCCGGTGTTCGGCACCACGCTCGTGTTGCTGGCGCCGATCGAGGACATGAAGGATGAGACGTACGGCTGCTTCAGCACGATGGCCGCCGCCTCCCGCTGATGCGCCATCATGCTGTCGAAGGAGACGTCCTGCGCGCCCTCCGTGAAGGCGAAGATCTGTCCCGTGTCCTCGTCGGGGATGAAGCCCTTCGGGATCACCATGAAGAGCCAGCCCGTCGCCACGATGGTGCCCACGAACACGGCCACCGTCGCCTGAGGATGGCGCAGGACGACCTCGAGTGTCCACCGGTATGCGGTGAGCATGCCCTCGAAGACGCGCTCCGAGGCGCGGTAGATCCGGCCGTGGGACGTGGCGGGCGGCTTAAGGAAGCGGCTACAGAGCATGGGCGTCAGCGTCAGCGAGACCACGCCGGAGACCATTACCGCGATGCCGATGACGGCGGCAAACTCGTGGAGGAGCCGGCCGACCACGCCGCCCATGAACAGCACCGGAATGAAGACGGCCGCCAGCGACAGCGTCATCGAGATGATGGTGAAGCCGATCTCGCGTGAGCCGAGAAGGGCCGCCTCGAAGCGCGCCATCCCGTGCTCCATGTGCCGGACGATGTTTTCGAGCACGACGATCGCGTCGTCCACCACGAAGCCCACACCGAGCGTCAGCGCCATCAGCGAGAGGTTGTCGATGGTGTAGCCGAGCGCATACATGCCGGCGAAGGTGCCGACGATGGACATGGGCAGGGCCAGGCTCGGGATGACGGTCGCCGAGATATTCCGCAGGAAGAGGAAGATGACCAGCACCACGAGGGCGATCGCCAGCAGGAGCGTGAACTGGACGTCGTGCACCGAGTCGCGGATGGACACCGACCGGTCGTAGAGGATGTTGAGGTTGATGGAGGCAGGCAGCTGGGCCTGGAAGGACGGAAGGATCTTCTTGATCGAGTCGACGACCTCGATGGTATTGGTGCCGGGCTGACGCTGGATGGCCAGGATGACCGAGCGCTCGTCGTTGTACCAGGAGGCGACCTTGTCGGTCTGGACGCTGTCCAGGACCTGCCCAAGCTGCTCGAGGCGGATCGGCGATCCGTTGCGGTAGGTGACGATGAGCGGCCGGTAAGCGGCGGCGTCCTTCAGCTGGCCCGTCGCCTGGACGTTGAAGGACTGGTACTGGCCGTAGATCGTGCCCGTCGGCAGGTTGACATTGGATTGGGCGATGGCGTTCTGGACCTCGTCGATGCCCACGCCAAGCGTCGCCATGGCGCGCGGATCGACCTGGACGCGCACGGCGTACTTCTGCGAGCCGAAGACCTGCACCTGGGCGACGCCGGTGATGGTCGAGATACGCTGCGCCAGATTGGTCTGGGCGTACTCGTCCACCGTGTAGAGCGGCAGGGTCGGCGAGCTGAGCGACAAATACAGGACGGGCTGGTCGGCCGGGTTGACCTTCTTGTACGACGGCGGCGTCGGCATGCCGGGAGGCAGGAGCGGCGCGGCGGCGGCAAGCGCCGCCTGGATGTCCTGGGCCGCGGCGTCGATATTCCGGTCGAGGGTAAACACCACCGTGATCTGGGTGAGGCCGAGGGCGCTCGTGGAGGTCATCGAGTCGACGCCGGCGATCGTCGAGAACTGCCGTTCGAGGGGCGTCGCCACGGCCGAGGCCATGGTCTCGGGGTTGGCGCCGGGCAGGCTTGCCGCCACCTGGATGACCGGGAAATCCACATTGGGAAGGTCGCTCACCGGCAGCTGCCGGTACGCCATCAGGCCAAAGATCAGGAGCCCCGCCATGAGCAGAGTCGTCATCACCGGTCGGCGGATGAAGAGATCGGTGCTCATCGCGTCTGGCCTGCCGGGGCGGGAGCCGGCGCCGCCGCCGGACCCGTGGGCTTGACGTCCACGCGAGCGCCCGGCACGAGGCGCATCTGCCCGTCCGTCACCACGTTCTCGCCCACCTTGACGCCCTGTCGCACGACAGTGGTCGGCCCATTGGCAAAGCCAACCACGACGGGCCGCGACTCGACGGTGGAATCCTGCTTCACCACGAAGACGTACTGTCCCTGCTGGCCCACCTGGATGGCCTGCGAAGGCAGGACGAGCGCGCCCGGCTCCGTGCGCACCGTCAGCGTGACGATGGCGAACTGCCCAGGCCAGAGGGCATTGTCGTTGTTTTCGAACGTCGCCTTCAGCTGGATCGTGCCGGTGGTCGTGTCGACCGTGTTGTTGACGAAGGTGAGCGCGCCGCGCGCCGTGACGCTCTGCCCCTGCGGTGTCGCCTCGACGGTCAGCGGGCCAGCCGCCCCCGCGATCTTGATCTGATCGAGGAACCGCTCGGGCACCGCGAAGGAGACGTAGATCGGGTGTATGCGGTTTATGACCACCATGGGGTTGCCGATGTCGTTGGCCTTGACGACATTGCCCTGGTGAATGAGCAGATTGCCCGTGCGCCCCTCGATCGGCGCGCGGATCGCCGTGTAGCTGAGCTGGACCTTCGCGTTTTCCACCATCGCCGCGTCGGCCTGGACGAGGGCCTTGGCGTTCGCCACCGCGGCGCGATCGGCGTCCACGGTCGCCGTCGCCGACTTGTGCGCGGTCATGATCTGGTCGTACTGCTCCCGCGCGATCAGGCCGCCCTGCACGAGCTTCTTGTAGCGCTCCTCCTCGACCGCGGCGTTGTCGGCCTGGGCCTGATCGCGCGCCAGGTTGGCCTCGGCCTGCGAGACCGCGGCCTGGTGCTGGGCCATCGTCGCCTGGGCCTGCTGGAGCGCCGCCTCGAAGGGCCGCGGGTCGATGCTGAAGAGGAGCTGGCCCGCCTTGACGTCCTGCCCTTCCTTGAAGTGGACCTGGAAGATCTGGCCGCTGAGCAGCGAATAGACCGACACGGTCGCGAGCGCCTGGACATTGCCGATGCCCTGGATCTGCACGGGCACGTCGCGGATCTCGACCCGCGCTGCCGTCACCGGCACCGCGGGCGGACGCGCTCCCTTGGCGCGGGCCTGGTCGCCCTCTCCGCGCGAACAGCCGGCAGAGGCCAGCACAGAGACCGAGATTGCCAGCGCGACGAGACGGCAACGGGTCACCGGCGGACCTCAGACACCTGCCGCTGGCGCACCGGCCGGAGGCCGTCGGCCAGCTGCCTCAGGAGGGCGGTGTACCGCGTGGCGAACGCACGATCGGTTGCCTTGAGCCCCGTGAGCAGTCGGGTGAACTGCGGGAAGGCCGCGGGAAACGTGGTGAGCGCGACCATGGCGAGGAGGAGGTGTCCGGGATCGACGTCGGCGCGCAGGAGCCCGCGCGCCTGACGCTCGCGGACTTGGCCTACGCCCTTTCGGAATGCGGCGCGGCGCTCGGCGTCGCCGTTGGCCTCTTCCTCGTCGCGACCAAGGGCCTCCCACTCCATGAGCCGCACCCAGTCGCGGTCCCGCCAGGCGGTGTCGAACCAGAAGGCCAGGCTCTCGGCGGCGTCGTCCGGGGCGGTCACCGCCCATGCCGCGCGCTCCCGCACCTTGCGCGTGAGAATCTCTCGGAAGAGAGTTTCCTTGTTGCCAAAGTAGTGATAGAGCATCCGCTTGTTGATACGGGCCCGGCGCGCGATGCGATCCACGCGCGCGCCGGCGAAGCCCTTGTCGGAGAACTCCCGCAGCGCGGCGGCGAGGATCCGCTCGCGGGTGCGCGCGGGATGACGCGCGACGTGGTGCGGGCGGGCTTTGAGGAGGGCCAGGGTGGTCATGACTCAAGTAACCAGTTAGATAATACTTGGCCCGACGCCAGCGCGCAAGGAATCGGCGATCGGGATCCTTTACACTTCTTTACGCGCGACACACATTGGCTTGAATGAGAGAGTGATAGGGTGAAGGCCATGGTCAACCGCACCGCCGCGCTGCTGATCGACGACGACGCGCGTCTCGGCGACCTCATGACGGAGTATCTCGGCAAGCACGAGATCCACGTCACGGTAGCCGGGGACGGGCCGCGGGGTCTCGCCGCTCTCCGCAAGACCCGGCCCGACATCGTGCTGCTCGACCTGATGCTGCCCGGCATGGACGGGCTCGAGGTGTGCCGCAAGATCCGCGCGACACCGGAGTGCTCCACGCTGCCCGTGATCATGCTCACGGCCAAGGGCGAGGACGTCGACAAGGTGGTGGGCCTCGAGGTGGGCGCCGACGACTATTTGTCCAAACCCTTCAATCCGCGGGAGCTCCTCGCCCGGATCCGCGCCCTTTTGAGACGGGCCGCCCCGGCGCCGGCGCCCGCCCTCCTCCGGGTGGGGCAGCTCGAGCTCGACTTCTCCGCCCGCGAGGTCACGGTCGGCGGCAAGCGCCGCGTGCTGACCCACCACGAGTTCGAGCTCCTGGCCACGCTGGCCCGCGCCGCGGGTCGCGTGTTGTCGCGCGAGCAGATCCTCGACGCGCTCAAGGGCCACGCCGAGGCCTTCGACCGCTCGATCGACGTTCACATTGCCAAGATCCGCGCCAAGCTCGAGCCCGATCCAAAGGAGCCGCGCTTCATCAAGACCGTGCGCGGCGTCGGCTACCTCCTCGCGCGCCCCCCCGACTGAGATGCGCCGGCTCTTCGCACGGATCTATCTCCACTTCCTGGGCGTGCTCGTCGTGGTCGCGGTCGCGTCGAGCCTGGTCTTTGCCTGGACCGCGCGCGGCGCGTTCGTGCAGGAGTCGTCGGGCCGGATCTCCCGCCACATCGCCTCGCTGATGGGCGAAGTGTTCCGCGACCAGCCGGCGCTCACGCGTCGCGTGCAGCAGCTCCACGACGAGCTCGAGCTCGACCTCGTGGCGCGCGATCTTCAGGGGCGCGTGCTTGCCGCCGCCGGCAGCGAGCCGCCCACGTTCACCGCCGAGCAGCTGGCCCAGGTACGTACTGGCCTGCGCATGGTCCAGCCCAGTCCCGAGTGGTCGGTGGCGACCCCCGTCCGGGATTCCAAGACCGGCGCCGTTGTTGGGACCATAGAAACCTCGGCCCATCGGCGCTCCCGCTGGCGTGGGCTGAGCCGTCCCGCGCTGATCCTGAGCCTGCTGCTCGTGATGTTCGCCTTCACCGCGGCCCTTCTCGCCCGTCGCATCTCGCGCCCGGTCGAGAAGCTCACCGAGGCGGCGAAGCGGCTCGGGGCGGGCGACCTCACTGCTCGGGTGTCGGCCGGCACACGCGGTCGGTGGTTGGGGAGGCGAGAATCGAGCCCGGACGAGCTCGCGGATCTGTTGCGGGCCTTCAACGACATGGCCGAGCGCATCGAGCGATTGATCGCCGGGCAGAAGGAGCTCATGGCCAATATCTCCCACGAGCTCCGATCACCGCTGACGCGAATTCGCGTGGCCCTCGAGCTCTTGCCGCGAAGCGGCGCCACCCAGGCGCGCCTCAAAGACGTGGAGGCCGACCTGGACGAGCTCGAGCGGCTGATCGAGGACGTGTTGACCGCCACGCGGCTCGAGGCCACGGGGCTGCCGCCGCATCCGGAGCGCGTCGAGGCGCAGCGCCTCCTCGAAGACCTTGCCGAGCGCGCACGTCTTGATCCCCGCCTGGGCCCTGATCGCGTGCGGATGGCTCCCGGAGAGCCCGTGGAGCTCGAGGCCGATCCGGCGCTGCTCCGGCGCGCGCTCTGGAACCTCGTGGACAATGCCGCCAAATACGGCGCTCCTCCCGTGGGGCTGTCTGCCGTGCGCCACAACGGCACCGTCGCGCTCTCGGTCAGCGACGAGGGACCCGGCATCCCACTCGAAGAGCGCGAGCGGGTGCTCGCGCCTTTCTACCAGATGGACCACGCGAGGACGCCGGGGCGATCCGCGCGCGGCTTCGGGCTCGGGCTCACCTTGGCCAGCCGCGTCGCCCAGGTCCATCACGGCGTCATCACGATCGGCGCCGCCGAGACGGTCGACGGAGCGGAGCGCGGCTGCCGGGTGACTCTCACGCTGCCCGCCGCGGCGAAGGAGTAGTATGGCGGTCCAGCACATCGTGAGGTTGGAGTTGGACACGAAGAGGAGGTCGGCCATGCAGACATCGGCCGTGATGCTCTCAGTGGTCCTCGTGCTGCTGCCGACCGGCATCGCGCAGAGTCAGACCGCGATGCCCCAACCGGGCTCACCTGGTGGAGTCCGGGTCGCTCCACGGCGGCCGGTCACTGCACGGCCGCCGATGGCCGTCCAGCATCCCGGCTTCGCCCGGCAGCCGTTCTTCGCGCACGCGCCCGCCTTTTCCCGTCCGGTCAGATTTCCCTTCCGCTCGGGCTTCTTCACGACCCAGGCCTTCTTCGCTCGCCCCGGCGGCATCGTCACTCCGTGGCCGTACTGGTACACCTACCCATCGCTGGCGTACGCGCAACCGCAGTACTGGGCCTACTGTCAGAACCCGGAAGGGTATTACCCGTACGTGCAGGAATGTCTGGGGGGATGGGTGCCGGTAGTGCCGGCGCCGCCCGCCCCGGAGTGGTGGGGAAGCTCGCCCGACACCGATCAGCCACCGTCGACAGGTGGCATGACGACCGACGAGATTCGCGAGCAGATCGCGCGCTCGAGGGCGGAATGGGACGGCAGCCTCGACGTGTCGCTCGAAACGGCAGCGGGGTCACGGCCCTCGCCGTAACCCCGCCCCTCTGTCCATCAGCGACTACAGCTGCTTCAGCAGACTCTCCGCGTCGCTGACCTCGAACTTGCCCGGCTGTTCCACGTTCACCGCCTTGACCACGCCGTCGTCGACGATCATCGAGTAGCGTTGCGAGCGGACGCCCATGCCGCGGGCGGTCAGGTCGAACTCGAGCCCGAGCGCCTTGGTATACGCGGCGCTACCATCCGCCATCATGCGCACCTTCCCCGCGCTCTTCTGATCCTTTGCCCAGGCGCCCATGACGAACGCGTCGTTCACCGAGATGCACCAGATCTCGTCCACCTTCTTCGCCTTCAGCTTGTCGTAATTGGCCGTGTAGCCGGGCACGTGCTTGGCCGAGCACGTGGGCGTGAACGCTCCCGGCAGCCCGAAGATGACGATGCGCTTCCCCTTGGAGAGATCCGCGACCTGAAAAGCGTTCGGGCCGATCGTGCAGCCCGCGGTCTCGGTCTCGATCATCTCGGTCAGGGTGCCGTCCGGCAGCTTGTCACCAACCTTGATCGCCATGTGCATCCTCCTGGAGTCTTTGTGGACCTAGCGGTTTGAGGAACGAGCGGGCGCCGAGGGGCGCCCGGCAACAGACTATTGGGCCCATGTCCCGACGTCAAGTGGTCGCCGTAGACCCCCTAGCCGTGTCGCAGCCGCTCGGCCGCCTGCTTGATGGCCGCCAGCTTCGCCTCCGCGACGGCTGCGCTCGCCACCGGGCTGTCGGCGAACGTTGCAAAGCCGCAGTCCGGCGTCAGCAGAACACGCTCCGCGCCGAATATCTCGATGGCTCGGCGAGCCCGGGCGACGATCTCGTCGACGGACTCGGCGTGATCCAGCTTCTGGTTGACCACACCCACGCCGATGCGGCGGTCGGCCGGTAGGTCGCTCAGGACCTCGATCTCGCCCGCGCGGGGCGTGCAGAGCTCGAGAAAGAGTGTGCCGACATCGACCTGCTGGAGCACGGGAAGGAGCGGCCGGTAGTCTCCCGCGAGGGCGGCCCGCTCGTCACGGGTCCAGTTGCCGCGGCAGACGTGGAGCGCGAGACGCTCGCGGGGAAGGCCGGCGACGACACGGTTGATCAGCTGCGTGGCGAAAGCCAGCTCGTGCCCGGCGTCGCCCTTTTCGCTCAGCGCTCCGCACATGAAGCTCCGCGCGTTCTTGGCGCCGGTGAATACCACTTCGGAGAGCACCGGCTCGTCGAGTTGGACGAGGGCGGCGCCGCCTGCCAGCAGATAGTGCAGCTCCTCGCGGAGCACGCGCGTGATGTCCTCCGCCAGATGCTCGCGCGAGCGGTAGGCGCGGTCGGAGATGCACTCCATCCACATGATCCGGGTGAGCAGGTAGGGGCCCGGCAGCGCGACCTTCACGGGCTTCTCGGTAAGCTCCCGCACGAATTCGAGCTCGTGCACGGCGAGCGGCCGGCTCCGTCCAAGCGGGCCGAACAGGGCCGGGTGGCGCACGTCCGAGGCCGGGACATCCAGCGACTGCATCTCCTGCTCGAACTTGGCGGGATCGTCGACCAGGGGCAGCAGGTCCGTGAGCGGGATCAGCTGGCAATTGTCGAGCCGCGCCCCCACAAAGCTCGCGTAATTGTCGCGGCGCTGCTCGCCGTCGGTGACGACGTCCACGCCGGCGCGGAGCTGGGCCGCCACGGTGAGGCGTGTCGCGTCCTCGGCGGTCGCGGTGAACTCCTCTTCCGAGAGCCTGCCCTCCATGCGATCGTGAACGGCGGTGAGCATCCAGCGGGGACGCGGCCAGCTCCCGATGCCCATGACGGACAGCGGGCGGATGGCGGGCGCCGGCGCCGGCGTCGGGAGAGACGCCGGGATCCGCACACCGACCACCGCGTGCGATGTGGGCAGCGGCGCGCGCGCCGGGCGCTGGGCCCGCTGCCGCTCGGACAGCGGGCCCTTGCATACGAGAAAGCTGCGCTGCCGCCCGTCGCGCGTCAACGAGACGAGCTCATTGCCCGTCATCCGGCACCAGGCCGGGAAGTCCTCTTCGACGGAAATCTCCGTGGAGCGAAATTCCAGCAGCTGTCCCCTTTCCAGCGGGTCGATGTGCTGGCGGATCAGCAGCAGGAGGCCGTTGCCGCAGTCGAGGTCGCCGCCGTCGAAACTCGCATCGGCCTCGTACGGATGGCGCTCGGCGTACGGCATCAGTAGCTGACGCAGGGGCTACCGTCGGAGAGGAACTCGACCAGCTTGGCTCCGCCCACGATGCTCGCTCCCACCACGAGGTTGTTCTCGTCGAGCTTGCGCTTCTTGAAGCACGGCGAGCACACGTACATGGTCCCGCCTGCCTTGGCGAAATTCTCGATCAGCTCCCGCAGCGGCGCGAAGCCTTCCTCGTGCATGTCGTTGGCGAAGCCCTTCTGGGCGAGGCGGACGCCCTCGACGCTCAGGAAGACCAGCGTCTCCTTGCCAGAGCCCACCGCGGCGTTGGCGACCACGAAGCCGACGGTGGCCTTGTCCGTATTGTCCTTCGCGTGAGTGATGCTGACGCAGAACTTGTTGGCCATGACTCAGTCCTCCTTGCGTTGAATGAGGTACACGGGGTGCTGCGTGGACACCAGAGTATGTCCGGTCATGCGACACCAGGCGGGGATATCAGCCGGCGCCCCGGGATCGAGGGCGACGAGCTGGAGCCGCTCGCCCGGCTTCATCGCGGTCAGACGGTTGCGAAGCTCCAGCACGAGCTCGCCGCAGCCGAGCTCGCCTGCGTTCCACTCGGCGGCTGGGCTAGCCACCGGCGACTCCGGCGCCTCGCTCGTAGATCTGCTCGAGGGCGCGCGCGTCGAAGGTGCGGGTCGGCGCATCCTCGAGGACCCGCCCATCGCGAAGCGCGATGATGCGGTCGGCATAGTCCGTGGCGAGACCGACCTGGTGCAGGCTCGCGATGACGGCCACTCCACGGGAGGCGACCGACCGCAGGGTGTCGAGCACGGTCGCGGCCGACTCCGGATCGAGGCTCGCCACGGGCTCGTCGGCGAGGATGACCGTGGCCTCCTGGGCGAGGGCGCGGGCGATGGCCACGCGCTGTTGCTGCCCACCCGACAGCTGGTCGGCCCGCGTATAGGCCTTGTCGAGCAGGCCCACGGTATCGAGGCACCCGAGCGCCTTCTGCCGATCGGCCCTGGCGAAAATTCGCGTGAGGACCCGCCACGTCGGCAGGATCGCGAGGCGCCCGGCCAGGACATTCTCGATCCCGGTCAGACGGCGAATGAGGTTGAACTGCTGGAATATCATCGCCACTTCGCGTCGCGCGGCGCGGAGATCGCGACCGCCCAGGCCGCAGATGTCCCGCCCGTGGATTTCCACCGACCCGGTGTCCGGACGGGCGAGCCCGGTGAGACAGCGGAACAGCGTCGTCTTTCCGGCGCCGCTCGGCCCGAGGATGCCGACGAATTCTCCCGGCTGAACGGCGAAGGACACACCCGCCAGAGCCCGAACACCGCCGGAATAGGTCTTGGACAATCCCTCGACCCGAACGAGAGCGTCGAGACTACTCAAGGCGGCGCCTCAGCCATTCGCTACCCGCATCGATCAGGGTGACCATGACGAGGATGATCACGATGATGGTGAGGAGGCGCGGAAAGAGCAGCAGGTCCATGGAGTTCTTCAGCTCCTGGCCGATGCCGCCGGCGCCGACCACTCCCAGCACCGTCGAGGCGCGCACGTTGAACTCCCACCAGAAGAGCGCCACGGACACCATGCTCGGTGCGACGTCGGGAACGAGCGCGAAGAGCAGCACCTTGATGCGGGAGGCGCCGGTGGCGGCGGCGGCCTCCAGCGCGCCGGAGGGAATGTTCTCGATCGCCTCGGCCCAGAGCTTTGCCGTGCTGCCCCAGGTATGGAGCGCGATGCCCAGCACTCCCGCGAAGGGTCCAAGGCCGACCGCCGCCACGAAGAGCAGCGCGAAAACGAACGAGTCGATCCCGCGCAGCGCGTTCAGGAACCATCGGGTCGGATAATAGAGCGCCATGCTGGGCGTCACGTTCCGCGCGGCAAGGACGCAGACCGGCAGGGCCAGCAGCGCGGCAACGGTGGTACCGATGGCGGCCATGGCGACGGTCTCCGCAGCGCGGAGCAGCAGGACCGGCAGCTCGTCGGTCGCCGGCGGCCAGGCCTTGGTCGCCCATGACGCCATCTTCGGGAGCCCGGCGGCGAGCTTGCCGAGATTCACCTTTGCCAGATGCCAGCTCACGATATAGAACGCCGCCACCGCGAGCAGTACCAGGCCGCCGCGGAGGCGGCCGGGCGACAGCCACGCGACAACCGGCTCCGGGTATTCGCGGGCCGGCGCTGAGCCGACAGGCATTACGGCTTCTTGATCCGGCCGACGAGGATCCCCGCGTCCTCGATCATCTTGTAGCTCCCGTGGGTGGCGGCCACGAAGCCCGTGTAGTGGTTCGGCAGGATCGTCTTGGCCTCGCTCTCGGTGATGCCGAGGAGAATCTCCTGCAGGCGCTTGGTCGTCGCGGGATCGAAGCCCTTGCGGACGGCGATCGCGTCATTGGGCAGCGGCTCCGAGGTCCAGACGACCTCGGTGGCGGCCTTGTCGAGCTTGCCCGATTCCATCATGGCGTTGCGGTTCCGGTCGAAGTCGGTGGCGCAATCCACCTGGCCGCTGGCCACCGACATCTCGTTGGCGGCGTGCGTGGCGCCGTCCGAGTACGCGAAGAAGGTCTTCGGATCGATGCCGCGCGTCTTGAACCACGCCGTCGGTATCAGCCAGCCGGAGGTGGAGCCCACGTCGGCGAACGACACCCGCTTGCCTTTGCCGTCCTGCGGCCACGTCTTGATGCCGTGGCCAGGCTTGCACACGACGATGGCGTAATAGATCGGCTTGCCGTCGTACTTCGCGGTCGCGATGGCCGTCGCGCCCGAATCGGTATTGGCGAGGACGTAGCCCCACGGTCCCATCCATGCGACGTCCACCTGGTCGTTGGCGAGCGCCACGGAGATGCCCGCCCAGTCCGTTGTTGCCACCAGGTCGAACTCGCGATTCAGCTTCTTCGCGACATACGCGAAGAAGGGCTCATAGGCCTTCGTCGTCTCCGACGGCGTCGGCTGAAGCGGCCCTACGCCGAAGCGGAGCTTGGCCCCCTTGTCCTGGGCGAAAGCGGGAAGCGCGGCCGACGAGACCAGCGCGAGCAGGGCCAGCACGACTATCGAGAAGCGAAGAGAGAGACGCATGGACTCGTGACTCCTGTGGCAGCGCTCCCACGCGCCGCGGCGAGAGTGACTGGCGCCCGATGCCGCGATCGGCGATCGCGCGCAATCAGGTGCCGCTCTGACAAGACCGAGCGGCCTCCAAGGGTACCTGCGAGCTCTCTATGTGTCCAATAGGCTATACCGATATCAGCGGCCAAACTTATTGGCCGCCACAGCTTCTTAGAACCTCAACCGATGAGCGCGCCCTCGTGCCGGAGCAGCCAGCGCTTGCGCTCGAGCCCGCCGGCATAGCCCGTGAGGGTGGCGTTACTGCCGACGAGCCGATGGCAGGGGATGACGAGGGCCACGGGGTTGAGGGAGTTGGCGAACCCGACGGCGCGCGGCGCGGACGGGCGTCCAATGGCCGCGGCGAGCTGAGCATAGGTGCGCGTCTGGCCAGGGGGAATTTGCCGTAGGGCGAGCCAGACCGTCTGCTGGAATCCGGTGCCGCCGGGATCGACCTTGATCTCGTCGAGCGCGTGAAGATCGCCCGCGAAATAGGCTTCGACACTCCCGGCCGCGCCGAGCGGGTCGTGCCGTCGGCGAAGAACGATGTCCTCGAAGCGGCGAGAGAGGAGCTCCATCATCCGCTCCTCGCAGTCAGCGAAGTCGAGCGCCACCACCACCCGGGCGTCCGTCACGATGACGATGGGCCCGATCTCCGAGTGAACCGTGTCGGCAGAGAGCTCAACTTCCGCGCTGACCGCGGACGCCGGCGTCCGCATCACCGCGGCACCCGCGACTCACACCCCAGGGCGAGCGCCACGGCGATGAAGGAACGCAACTCAGGCCGGCGTATGCGTGAAGGGCAGCCTGGCGAAGCGCGCGCGCTCGATCTCGATCACCAGCACCACGCGCTGATCGGGATTACTCCGCATCGGAAAATCCTTGCCCGTGTACTTCCGGGAGATGCGGTCCATGATCCTGAAGTCGGCATCGGTCCACCGCTCGGCCACCCGGCCGCGGAGCTGCGCCTCCACGTAGGGGTTGTCGAAGGCGACGAGCGACAATCCCACGCGGGGATCCCGCTTCGTGTTCTTCGCCTTGAGCGAGCCTTCCCCGGTGCCGATGAGGATCCGATCGCCCTCGAGGTCGACCCAGACGGGGGCCACCTGTGGCGAGCCGTCCGCCATGAGGGTCGAGAGGTGGGCGAAGTTGGCGCCACGAACCAGGGCCTTGACGTCACTGGAAAGCGGAGTGCTCATGTCCGGAGCGAGATCACGAGTCGCCGTTGCCCGCGTGCACGATCACCACGCCGCGCTCGCGGAGGTGCGCGTCGACGTCGACGTGCTGCCGGCGCTCGCTCTGTCGGCGCTCGCCCGGAGGGGCTTCCGCGCGCTGGCGCCGTTCGCCCACGCGGCGGTCCATGATGATGCGGATCCGGTCGTCGTGGCTGAACTCACGCTGCAGGTACTCGTAGAGCTGCGGGTTGTATCGCGCCACGATGAAGATCTCCCCGAGCTGCATCATCTCTTCGCCGCAGTGCCGGACCCAGAAGGGCACGTCCATGCCGCGGAACAGCATGAAGGCGGTGACGAGGTATTCCTCCGCCCGCTCGCGATCGCCCCGGAGACGCATCACCCGCCCCAGGCCCATCTTCGCGTGGGCGATCACGGGCTGCATTCGCAGCTCCTCGGCGATGCCGAGCGCCCGGCGGTAGTGCTCCTCGGCCTGGCCGAGCGCCGCCGCCTCACCGCGCGAGTCGAGGTCGCCCAGGAGGCGCCACGCCCAGGCCTGGTGGCCGCGCTCCTTGTGCGAGACGGCGAGATCGAGCGCGTGGCTCGCGGTCTCGCGGGCCTGGTCGAGCTGCCCCGCCGTCATGAGTCCCTCGGCCAGATTGAGCGTCCAGAGCGCCAGATAGGCGTTGATGCCCAGCACCTCGCTCAGGTGCACGCCGTCCCTGAGCAGCGGCAGCCCCTCGTCGACCTTCCCCAGGAGCGCCTGCGTCAGCCCGAGCAGCGAAGCCGGGATGGGCCGCCAGACATCGAGATGCTTTTCGCGGCAGGCCTCGAGGCTCGGCGCGAGGTATCCGAAGGCGCGGTCGAGATGCCCGCGCCGGAGCCACACGAGCCCGGCCAGGGTCCGCGCAATCGTCTGGCCGTACGCGTGCCCCGCCCCATCCGCCACGCGCAGCGCCTGCTCCGCGCAGGCATCGGCGGCATGAAAGTCGCCAAGCTCGGCCAGCGTGAACGCGAGCCACCCGCTGGACGTGACGTAGGAGATGGCCGACTGATCGGCGGCGGTTCCGCGCGCCAGCGCCAGCGCATCCACGTTCTGGCGCAGGATCAGCTCCGCGCGCCGGTACTGTCCCTGCGCGTGGCAGGAGAGGCCGAGGTAGCCGCGGGCCAGCGCCTGCAGAGCCAGATCCTGTGTGGCATCGGCGATGCGGAGACAGCGCTCGCCGTACTCGACGGCAAGATCGGGCTCGCCGTTGAGGTAATGGTAGTTGACGAGGTAGCTGTAGACGCGGCCCAGGCGGGACTCGTCGCCGAGCTCGGCACCCAGGTGCTCCGCCTCCTTGGACAGCTGCAGCACGTCGCGCAGCCGCCCCAGCTGCAGGAGCGGCGGGCGAAGCTCGAGCCGGATATCGATGGACTGCTCGAGCTTGGCCCGACCCTCGGGGAGATGCGTCAGCGCCTGAAGCGCCTGATCGAGAAGCGCCACCGCTTCCTGATTGGCCGCGCGCGACACGGCCTTGGCGCCGGCCTGTCGGAGATAGCTGATCGCCTTGTCCCAGATCTCGCCGCGCACCGCATGGTGCGCCAATCGCTCCACCTGCTCGCTCAGCCGATCGGCGTTGAGCCGCTCCAGCGATTCCATCGCGCGCCCGTGGAGCGCGCGACGCCGTCCGCTGAGCAGGCTGCCGTAGGCGACGTCGTGGGTGAGGGCGTGCTTGAACGTGTATTCCAGCGTGGGGAAGAGCGTCGTCTCGTAGATGAACTCCGCCGACTGTAGCCGCATGAGCCCGGAGCGGAGCATCTCCTCCGGCAGCTCGACGATGGCCTCGAGGAGGGCGAAGGGGACGTCCTTGCCGATGACGGACGCCGCCTGCAGCAGGCGCTTGTCTTCCGGATCGAGCCGGTCGATGCGGGAGGCGAGCACCGCCTGGACCGTGGGCGGCATCTGCAGGGTCTCGACCGCCGTTTGCAGATGGTACTGGCCGCGCACGCCGGTGAGCGCGCCCGTCTCGACCAGCGACTGCACGCACTCCTCGAGGAAGAAGGGATTGCCCTCGGTTTGCTGGACGAGGAGCTGCTTGAGCGGCTGGAGCGCGACGTCGGGGCCGAGGATGGCCTGCAGCAGCTCCTCCGCGCTCTCCGGCTCGAGCGGGTCGATGCGGAATTGCGTGTAGTAGCTCTTGCCGCCCCAGCCATGGGTGTATTCCGGCCGGTAGTTGACCATGAGGAGCATGCGCGCGGCCGGCAGACTCTCCACCAGGCTGTCGAGGAAAGCCTGGGTCTCGCCGTCCACCCAGTTGAGGTTCTCGAAGATGACGAGCAGCGGCTGCACCTGGCTCTCGCGCAGCAGCAGGCGCTTGAGGGCATCGAGCGTCCGGCGCCGACGCTCCCGCGGATCGGCCTCGTGCCCGTCCGCATCGTCCACCGGCACGTCGAGCAGCGCCAGGAAGACCGGGATCGTGGTGCGCAGGTTTTCGTCGAGCGTCAGGAGCTTGCCCGTGACCTTCTCGCGAACCCGCCGGGCGTCGTCGTGATCCTCGATGCCGAAATAGGTCTTGAGCAGATCGCTGACCGGCAGGTACGAGGTCATCTTGCCATAGGAGACGGGCGAGCTCTCGAGGACCAGCCACCCGTGCGTCCGGTGCGAGTGCGTGAACTCCCAGAAGAGCCGCGACTTGCCCACGCCGGGCTCGCCCGAGACGGCCACGATCTGCCCCTGCCCCGCCCGCGCCCGCTCGAGCGTCTCGCGGAGGCGGGTCAGCTCGCTGTCGCGCCCGACGAAGGGGGTCAGCCCGCGCGCAGCGGCCGCCTGGAGCCGCGAGCGCACCGCGCCCGCGCGGACGATCTCGAAGACCTCAACCGTCTCGGCCAGCCCGCGCACCGGCACGGGCCCCAGCGGGCGAACTTCGATATAGCCTTCGGCCAGCCGCAGCGTGTCCTTGGTCATGAGCGCTGTGCCCGGCCGCGCCAGCTGCTCCATGCGTGCGGCGAGATGTGTCGTCTGGCCGATCGCGGAATAGTCCATGTGCAGATCACTGTCGATGGCGCGCACCACGACCTCGCCCGAATTGAGGCCGACACGGATCTGCACGTCGATGCCCTGGCTCCGGCGCAGCTCGTCGGCGTACCAACCCACCGTCTCCTGCATGCGAAGGGCCGCGTGACAGGCGCGCACCGCGTGATCTTCGTGGGCCACCGGCGCGCCGAAGAGCGCCATGATGCCGTCGCCCATGACCTGATTCACCGTGCCTTCGTAGCGGTGGATGGCTTCCATCATGCGCTCGAGGACGGGATCGAGGATCTTGCGCGCTTCCTCCGGGTCGCGATCGGCGAGGAGCTCCATGGAGCCCTTGACGTCGGCAAAGAGGACGGTGACGAGCTTGCGCTCGCCTTCGAGCGCGCCCTTGCCCGTGAGAATCTTGTCGGCCAGATGCTTGGGGGTATACGACTGCGGGTCGGCGAAGCGTGCTCCCCCGGGAGAGCCGGCCGCCAGCGGCGCGCCACAGGCTCCGCAGAAGCGTGCTCCGGCCGCCACCTCGGCGCCGCATCCCGGGCAGGCCTGCGCCAGGCGGGCCCCGCACTGCTCACAGAAGCGGGCGCCGTCTCGGCTCTGCGCGTGGCAGCGGGGACACGTCACCTCGCAACCTCCTGAAGAATAGGCACAACTCACCCCTCACAACGGTGTCGGGAGTGTAGACTGCGGACGGGCCGTGGTCAAGCAGCGGGAGTTCGGGCCGCGCTATGCTAGGCGCGTCAATGTCCCTCCCTACCGGGCTTCGCGCACTGCATCATGCCGACTTCCGCCGCTTCTTCCTGGCCCAGCTGGTGGCGCAGACCGGTACGTGGATGCAGACGGTCGCCCAGTCGTGGCTGGTCCTCCAGCTCACGTCGTCGCCATTCAAGCTCGGGCTCATCGGCTCCCTCCAGTTCGCGCCCATACTGCTCTTCTCTCTCGCTTCGGGCGCGCTGGCCGATCGCGTCCGCAAGAGACGGCTCATCGTCGGCGCGCAGGTCGCGCAGGGCTGCCAGGCGCTGGCGCTGGCAACCCTGGTCGCCTCGGGCCACGTCGAGTACTGGCACGTGGCCGTGCTGGCCTTCTGCTATGGGTTGGTCAATGTCCTCGACCAGCCGGCCCGGCAGTCGCTCGTGGCCGAGATGGTGGGACGGGCGGACGTGGGCAGCGCCGTCGCGCTCAACTCGGCGTCCTTCAATGCCGCGCGGATCGTGGGTCCGGGCCTCGGCGGCCTCGTGATCGCGCGCTACGGCGTGACTCCGGCCTTCATCGTGAGCGGACTGGGCTGCGCGATTTCCGTCGCCGTTCTCCTCGGGCTGCGGACGAAGGGCCTGCCTCGCGCACGGTCGAAAGGGGCTGGCGTGCTCGAGGACATGCGCACGGGGCTTCAATACGCGTTGAGCACGCCCGAGATCCGGCTGACGCTCGGATTGCTCTTCCTCGTGAGCATCTTCGT
>Ga0335084_10001541_pt1 | contig 21624 bp, 28 predicted proteins | sample Lox_Sample_44_FD_206721 | JGI IMG/M metagenome (GOLD analysis project Ga0335084, IMG submission 206721) | Soil microbial communities from Loxahatchee National Wildlife Refuge, Florida, United States - Lox_Sample_4.4 | ecosystem: Environmental > Terrestrial > Soil > Wetlands | place: USA...
GTCGTCCTCGGTGCGCGGTTCGACTGGCCCATTGTCCTCATCACACTCGCGACGCTCGCTCTCTACGACGCTTGGTGGCTCCGCATGAACAAACGCCATTGGGTGGCGGCCACGGTCGCGGGGGTCAAGTCTTGGCATCTCGAAAACGTCGAGGCCGAGCGCGCCGTCGCCGCTTCCTACGAAGCGGGAGCCGCTGTGCAGGCGAGCCTTCGTGCCGGGCTCTACGGTGACATATGCGGGGCGCTTTTCGGCGGCCTCCTGTTCCTGGTGCACTAGTTCATGCCCTACGATCCTGCGCCGCTGCTGCCTAACAAGCGCATGGAGCCGGCGGGCGCGGTCGTTCTAATGGAAGCGGGGCGTTTGTGCCCTGACGGGCACGAACTCACGTTCAACAGCGGTGTGCCCGGCGCGCGAGTCGCCCGCGGCTCATGTGCGATCCGTTAGGCCTCAATGGTCACCAGCCCGCTTCCCACCCACTCTATCTTTGGGCATGCTCACTTACCTCCTCGCGGCTGTCGTCCTTGGCGTGGGCGGCACCTTGGCCATCGACCTCTGGTCCATCCTTCTGAAGCGCAGCTTCGGACTGCCATCGTTGAGCTATTGCCATCTCGGCCGCTGGTTCCTGCACATGCCTTCAGGCACCTTTGTCCACCCCAAGATCGGGGCCGCCAGTCCCAAGCCCGGCGAGTGCATGGTTGGCTGGACGGCGCACTACTCCATCGGCGTCTCGCTCAGCTTGGGTTTTCTCTTACTCGCCAGCCCGACCTGGCTCACTCGGCCGACCCTTCTCCCGGCCCTCGCTTTCGGCATCGCCACCGTGCTGATCCCGTTCTTCGTGATGCAGCCTTCCCTTGGCCTCGGCATCGCCTCAGCGAGAGCGCCGAATCCCGCTCAAGCGCGGCTCAAAAGTCTCGGGACGCACACGGTCTTTGGCCTCGGCCTCTATCTCTCGGCGCTCGCCCTAGCTCCGTGGCTGGCCGGCTGACGCCTGCCAATCGCCCGAGGCATTGAGGCCTAACAACCGGATGAAGTTGGCAGGGCGCGGCCGTCGGTTTGGGTAGGGGCTGGCATCACCTGACGGCGCCTCCCATACTGCTGTGAAGCGCGCCGCGGCCCTGCAACTTATGCGGGGCGTTAGGCGCATTCGCGCCATTGTCGATGCCCCCCGATTCGCCGCTCCCTACCATGTCCCCTCAGACGAAACGAAGCCGGCGGTGGAGACCCTGGGTGCTCGGATTGGTCATCGGCCTGGCCGCCTATGCCGTTTGGGAGTATCCGACCGGCAGCCTGCGCGCCGTCGGCCGGGACGAGTATCGCGAGATCTTTGGTGCGGGCCAATACACGAAGTGGCAGAGCAACGTCGGGCGCGCACAAATGCTCCAAGTCGTGTTCGCGTCACAAATGGCGAGCATGGCAGACACGGCTACAATGTGGCACGAGGCTAGAGTCTTGGGTCCATTCGCGGAGTCCCTCGCTGCGCGGACCGGCGATAGCATCATTGAATTGGACCATCGCCGCTACCCGCTAACCCGTATGGTCCCCCTGCGGATCGACGTGTGGACGTACTATCATCGGAATCGGGACGGCGGATGGCGTCTATCGACCAGTTTGTGGTACTAGGGGGGCGCGAAGCGCCTAACAAGCGCATGGAGCCGCCGGGCGGTATCGTCTTAGTGGAAGCGGGGCGTTTGTGCCCTGGTGTACAGTTGTTCACGTTCAACCGCGGAGCGCGCGGGGCGCGAGTCGCCCGCGGCTCATGCGCGAGCCGTTAGGCGGAGACCATAAACAAACGAGACACACAGATGACCAAGGTGAGACCTTTCCTGATGTTCAACGACCAGCTCGAAGCTGCCATAGCGTTCTACACCACCACATTTCCGGACTCTGAGATCAAGAACGTCGCTCGCACTGGCAAGGACGGCCCAATCACTTCCGCCGAATTCGTCATCGGTGGTCAGTTCTTCATGGGCTACAATGGCGGCTCGTACTTCACATTCTCCGAAGGTTTCTCGCTCTTTGTCGACTGCAAAGACCAGGAAGAAGTTGACGAGTACTGGAACAAGCTCATCAGCGCCGGCGCAACCCCATCGCAGTGTGGCTGGATCACCGATCAGTTCGGCATCACTTGGCAGATCGTCCCGAGACGTTTCATGGAGCTCATCGGCGACAAGAACCAAAAGAAGGTACAGGCTGTGATGGAAGCGATGATGAAGATGGTCAAGCTCGACGTGGCGGCACTGGAAAGAGCGTACGATGACGCATAGCAGACCAAGGCGGCGCTTGCCGGCTGCCCGGCCTAACAACGGCATGCAGCGGACGGCGCTTCGCGCCGCCGCTGATGCCGAGCGTTAGGCAACCACCTACCACTGGGCGTTTGGCTTAGCCAGCTTGGTTGCAGCCGAGCCGCTTGAACCGCGAGATCATTCCTGCTTAGATTCAGCCGACCCTGCTAGGGTATTGTCACTTCCCTGGTTCCACTTTCCCGCAGGGCGCAAGTGTGGCAACGAATGATTTCTGCAATTCCTTTGAAAGGAAGGGGCTAGGACATGACCTTAACGTCACCGAATCTTTGGCGTCAACTTCACCGGATCCTCGGCATCGCCTTGGTGGGGGCGATCACCTTGGGAGCTTCCGCCGGTCACGCGCAGACGCCCGCCAACGCCCCCGGCGCTGCGCCGAAGTACGCGCCCGACGTGCCTGCCAAGATCACGACAGCGGACACGGTCGAGACCCGCATCGGCACGCTGAAATTCAAGGACGGCGCTCCCGATCCGGCGACGGTCCAGCTGGCCTTCGATCAGCTCGACTTCGGTCGCGGCATCGACACGTTTCTCTCGGGGATGTCGGCGACTTCGGTGTATGCAATCTGTCGTGGCCTGGAAGAAGCAGGTGTCAAACCCAACCAGGGCATCGGCATCACCGAGCAGCTGATGGACGCCCGCTCGCTGTTCCTGACGCCCAACACCACCACCGTCTATGTCCTCATGAGCGTCAATCTGAAGGACGAGCCGATGGTCGTGCGGGTGCCGCCGCGAGCGCTCGGTCCCGTGGACGACGCCGACTTCCGCTGGGTGGTCGATGTGGGGCTGACGGGGCCTGACAAGGGAGCGGGCGGGGACTATCTCTTCGTGCCCCCCGGCTACAAGGGCGCCGTGCCCGCGCAGGGGTATTTCGTCTCGAAGCCGCGCACCAATCGGCTCCTCATCTTCTATCGTGTGTTCGTCGAGAAGGGCGATCTCGCCGCAGCCACCGCCAGTGTCAAGGCCAAGGCAGCGGTGTTCCCGTTGTCCCAGGCCGCTAAGCCTCCGGCGACGACTTTCGTCAACCTGTCAGGTGTGAAGTTCAACACGATCAGCGCCAACGACTTCAGCTTCTACGAGGAACTGAACGCCGTCGTGCAGAACGAGCCCGCCGACTGGGTGGATCCGGACACCGTGGGCCTGTACGCGGCGATCGGCATCCGCAAGGGGCAATCGTTCGCGCCGGACGCGCGGATGAAGAAGATCTTGACGGAAGCGGTCGCGGTGGCCAATGCGATCGCCCGCGCGAACGCATGGGCCTCACGCGATCCGCGCACAAAGATTTTCAAGGACCGCCAATGGACTACGCCGTTCGTTGGGGGCAGTTACCAGTTTCTCTCGGGAGCCGAGCGGCTGCTCGACGCCGAGGCGATGTTCTTCTACCTCGCCACGGGCATCACGCCCGCCATGAGCGAATCGAAGCCGGGGACCGGTTCCGCCTATGCATTCGCTTTTCGCGATGCGGCCGGGAACTACCTCGACGGCAGCCGCACCTACAAGGTGACGCTGCCAGGCCCGATTCCGGCGAAGAACTTCTGGGCCTTCACGGCCTACGACAACCAGACGCGCTCGCTTCTTCCCACCGACCAGAAGTCGGCGGGGATGGACAGCAACGTTCCCGGACTGAAGAAGAACGCGGACGGCGGCGCGACCGTATGGTTCGGACCGAAGGCGCCGGCCGGCAACGAAGCCAACTGGGTGCAGACGATGCCGGGCAAGGGCTACAACCTCCTTCTGAGGCTCTATGGGCCGCTGGAGCCCTGGTTCAACCAGACCTGGCAGCCGGGCGATCTCGAATTGCAACCCTAGAACAAATGGGGGGTGGGCCGTGCGGAGAGAGTGCCAATCGGCCCACATTTCGTCTCAACCGGCCTGTTTGCAGCCGACTTGCTGGAAGAGTGAGGTCCGGGTCCTGCAAGTCAGCAGGCTGATGAACCGGTCTGGCGGTAGCCCAGTCGGAACCAAGGCGCCTCGGAAGAGACGACAGATAACGTGCTGGTGCGGCCCTGTGGCATCTCGCGACCAGCGTGCTGCTCTCACAGCGGCAAATCTCTGGTTACCTAACACGCGCGTGCAGCGGACTCGCTCATCGCCTTCGGCTCTTCGCTCGCCGCTGACGCGCCACCCGTTAGGCGGCTCAAAGGCGTTAGCCGATGCCTAGTCCAGAATTGAACCGCCGCGACCGGTTTGCCTTCGCATACATCGTCGCTTTACTTGCGAGCCTGGCAGTTTTCATGAACCCGGGTACGCACCCGCGCCTTCCGGTATTCAGGATTCTCTTCTTCGTCCTCTTTTTTGGAGCGGTTCCGGTGGCCCTGGCGCTCATCTTTCTCCCGGCTCGTTTGGGACCGGCGCGAGGACCATTACGCCGAAGACCGCCGTTCGCCATTTGCCTCCTCCTACTCCCTCTCGGCCTTATCCTCTTTGCGATAGCCATTGGGCTTCTCTGGGGGCCAGCAGAATGATGGTGCCGCCTAACATGCGCGTGCAGCGGACTCGTTCGTCGGCTGCGCCTCCTCGCTGGCCGCTGACGCGCTGCCCGTTAGGCCGCGACTGGAAGCTGATTGTCCGATGCCGCTAGCACTCTTCGGGATCGCAACCGGTGCGGGCGCAGGAGTCGTAACACTGATAATCGTGATCTCCATCGGTGCGACGACCTTACATCGTCATGTGACGATGGCTGGTGTCTTGTATCTCGCGGTTCCGGCCGTTCTTATTGGAGCGCTCGGCGGCGGTATCGCCGTGTTCCTCTTTCGCCGCCTGCGACCCAGTCGGCCGGCCGCCGCATCTGGTCTTGCAGCCCTGTACCTCGCTTTGGCCTTTTTCCCCAGTGACCTTTTGGCAAGGCTTCCAATTCGCGACGAAGGGGAATCCTTGGCATTTGCGTCTCTAGTCTTGGGCGCTTGGTTTGTTGGAGGTCTGGCGATGATTCCGGCCGGTCTGATCATTCGAAAAGCAGCCGTTCGGTTCGCAAAGGGTGACGCAGCCTGACATGCGCGTGCAGCGGACTCGCTCATCGCCTTCGGCTCTTCGCTCGCCGGTGATGCGCTGCCCGTTAGGCGACGATGAGGGGTAGGTGAGTAATGCAACGCGTTCTTCGAGTCCTTTCCGTAGCTGTCTTAGCCGTCTCGCTTCTCGCGACTTTACAACCCAGCTCGGCCGCGCCAGCCACGGCAGGCAAGGATCTGCTCGGCACGTGGCGTCTGGTCTCTTACCAGGACTGGGATGCGTCGGGGAAGCTCTCCCTGCCATACGGCGAGCACCCGCGCGGATACATCGTGTTCGACGCAACAGGTCACGTCTCGATAAACGTAATGCGCATGCCGGCGTTGCCCCCGTTCACGTCCAAAGACGAGGATGTTGCTACACCTGGGGAGAAACAAGCCGCTTACGATGCGTATACCGCGTACTTTGGAACTTACTCCGTGGAACCTGGCAGATTCGTGACGCACGTCGAGGGTAGCCCCTATCCGTCTTACACCAACACCGATCAGCCACGGCCGTTCGTTCTGAGCGGCGACACGCTGATTCTCGGTGACGAGAAGACATGGAAGAGAGTGCCCGAGAGGGTGCGCTGACCAGCAGACTTCGTAGCAGGAGTTGCTGGGGCTGGTCGCCTAACCCGCGGCTGCAACGGACTTGCGCGCCTCGGTTCCCTCGCCGCAGCTCGCCGCTGATGCGCTGCCCGTTCGGCTGTGTTGCATCTATCACCCTCTCACGACTGAAGGAGAAGGAAAGATGAGAGCGACATTCTCTCCCGTATGGCGAGTGATACCCATTTTGTGGCTGGCGCTGGGCGTCTGCACACCGTACGCCAGCGGCCAGGTGGTCACAAACATCCAACAGGCCACCCTGATGGAGCCTGACCAGAAGACACCCGAGCTCTCGACGGAAGAACTGCGGAAGATCCTGGCGGAGAAGAGCGCCACAGTATTCGACGCACGCCCGTTCAACGAGTACGCCGTCAGTCACCTTCCCGGTGCCGTCAATGTGTCGGCCAAACCAGGAGTCGCGATCTCCCTGTATGTCTCAGACACCGCAGAAATCGGGCGTGTTGTCCAAGACAACAAAGGGGCCCCGATTGTGCTCTACTGCAATGGTCCGTTTTGTGGCAAGAGCAAACGTCTGGCGGAGGAACTGCTGACGGCGGGCTATACGAACGTGCGGCGTTACCAGCTCGGTATTCCGGTGTGGCGGGCCCTCGGGGGGATCACGGAGATTGAGGCAAGAGGCATGCAATACGTCAGGGAGAAGGATCAGACCGCGGTGTGGATTGACGCTCGTGACCCGGAGGAGTTCACGGCCAACCCCATCCCGAAGGCCCGCAACCTGCCCCTCAGTGGCGTCAAGCCTGGCAAGGACGTGGGGGAGGTGAAAAAGGCGAAGGACGATGGGCGCTTGCCGATGGACGACCACAACACGCGCATTATTGTGCTCGGACGTGATGGAGCGCAGGCCAAAGCCGTGGCGGAAGCGATCGCCCGGGAAGCCTTTCACAACGTGTCCTACTTTGCTGGGCCACTGGAGGGGCTGCGGACGGCGGCCGTCCGGTAGTCCGTCAAGGCCAACCCCGGCAGTGCGAGAAGCGCCTCGCCGAACAACCGGCTGCAGCCGACGCCTTACAGCTTGCGCTTCGCTTCAGCTTCCAGGCGCGGCTGAGCCGCAGCGTTAGGCGGCATCTCATGAAGCGTACGTGGACGATCATCGCCGTGAGGGATGTGCCCCGGAGTTTCAGGTGGTATCAGTCTTTGTTCGGTCAGCGTCCGACTGGCCCCGAGCATCCCTACTTTGGTCAACTCCTCGACTCGGACGGAACCGTGTTGCTCTGCCTCCACGAGTGGGGCGTCCACGAGCACCCCTCCTTGATGAGTCCCGATGTCGCGACACGTGGCAACGGCCTGCTCTTGTTTTTCCGCGTGGACGATTTCGGCATGGCCCTGCAAAGGGCACGGGCTCTCGTCTCTCGGCTCGAAGAGGAACCTCATTTGAACCAGAACACTCGAACCAGTGAGTTCTCGCTCCGCGATCCGGATGGTTACTATGTCACGATCAGTGCGCTTTCTGCCGCCTGACACGCGGTTTAGACGCGCCTCCAGAGAGCGACTCCCGAACAGCGCAAGCGGTGGCGGTTGATCGGCGGCGGAATCGGCCTCCATTGGGAGGACGTCGATGAAGACATCTCCGTCGAGAGTCTGCTTTCGACCAAGCCACTGCTGGTCAGCGCCGTCTATCCCGGGGTGCAGCGGGCTCGCCCCTGCGCTTCGCTGCGGGCCCCGCCGCCGACCCGCCAGCCGTTAGGCGGACCGAAGCACTATCTAATTTCACGTAGCCCCGGCCAGCATGTGAGCCAGGCCGGCCGGGGCGAGCAGCGCGCCGAGGTCAGCCGTGAGGACCGATTGCCCACTCGCTGATAGTGTGCCACGAGGGATCGAGGTCGGGACCAATCAGCCAGGCGGCCGACCGCGAGATCGACGAGTTCATGACCGTCCCACGCTCGCGCCCAGGGCGACGAGAAGCTCGTCCAGTTGCTCGAACGTCTCGCTCATCATTTCCGCCGCCCCGGTGCCGGCAGCGTCGAGAGCTTCCTTCGAGGGATAGAGCTCGTGCATGACGAGCAGCGTCTTACCACCTCTTTCCTCGAAGGTCACCGTGGTGACGGGCCCACCGTCACCACCTTCGTCATTGGTCCAGACGAGGCGCGAGTGCGGTGTCACTTCGAGATACCTACCGAAGAACTCGTCAGGGTTTGAGGCATCGTGGCCGAACACCAAACGGTACCTGCCCCCGACACGAACATCCATCTCGCAGGAACGCAGGAACATGCCCATCGACTGCGGCACCCACCACTGCTTGAACAGCTCGGGCTTGGTCCATGCCTCGAACACGATGCGCGCCGGAGCGTTGAAAGTTCGCGTGACGACGAGTTCACACTCGGACTTCCGTTCCACAGTCGTGCGGTTCTTCATCGGTGTGGCCTCACTCTCTCTTCTTGCGTCCATCGACCTTCTCCTTTCGTTTCAATTCCTCGACAACCTTGTCCAACTCGTCGAAGCGTGCGTTCCAGAGCTGGCGGTACCTCTCGAGCCATGCCGTCTCTTCCTCCAATCGGCGCGGGCCGAGCTTGCAGGTCCGCACGCGTCCGAGCTTCTCCGTGGTGACGAGCCCGGACTGCTCCAGGACGCCGACGTGCTTCTTCATGCCCGTGAGGGTCATGTGGAACTTCTCGGCAAGGTCCGTGATCGAAGCGTTGGAACGTCCCAGCTGCTCCAGCACGCCGCGTCGGGTGGCATCCGAGAGCGCGGCAAAGGAGGCATCGAGGCGGGTTCGGCTATACTGAACCATCCGGTTCAGTATAGGACGACTGGGCGCGGCATGCAAGGGGAGCCCGACCGCGGGCTGCGTTTTCGACGGCGGTCGTCCCCGAGGGCGCGCTTCTCTTCTCGGGGACAACCGACGTGTGCAGCAGCTTGGCGCCCGCAACCGTAGATCCATCAGAGGATAGGACCGGTGAGATGATCGGGGCGTCTTAGACCTGAGCACGCGGATGGGCAACGTGGCGAAAGCCTCGAGCCAGCCAGGACAGACGCGCCGAAAGGCTGCCGAGAGGTCTGCTGGATCGAAAGGATCTGGTCACAGAAGTGCTTGGCGATTTGCGGTGGCATGGCTCGCTTGGCGAGCTCGCGGCGCAAACTCGAGAGTCGTGTCGCGCTATCAGTCTGGAAGAACGAAAGAGGCCTCGTGGAAACGCCGTCTAGCACGCGCAGCGGACTCGCTCATCGCCTTCGGCTCTTCGCTCGCCGCTGAGGCGGGGCCCGCTAAGCGGCCGGAGGACGTACCCTCATGATTTCCGCAGAGCAGGCTCTCGACCGCCTACGGACAGGGAATCGGCGCTTCGCGGCAGGCTCCGAAAGCGGCGCGGTCGCCAGCCAGCTGCGTCGTGCCGAGTTGGCGGCCGGCCAGGAGCCCTTCGCGGTAGTCCTTGGCTGCTCCGATTCCCGCGTGCCGGCAGAAATCGTCTTCGATCAGGGGTTAGGCGACCTCTTTGTCATCAGGGTCGCCGGAAACATCGTGGCTCCCTCACAGATCGGCAGCGTCGAATTCGCTGTCGAGCGTTTCGGGACACCCCTCGTCGTCGTTTTGGGGCACTCCCGATGCGGAGCGGTGGTCGCCACGCTGGATGAGCTCACCCGACCGACGGAGCATCAATCTCGGAATTTACGGTTCCTCGTCAATCATGTGCGTCCCACCGTCGAGGCGTTACTCGCCACCGAGCTTCGCGGCGACCCGAGTGCCCTGGTGGCGCAGGCGGTTCGGGCCAATGTGCGGGCCTCCGTCAGCCACTTGCGTCTCGGGTCCCAGATCATCGAACAGCACCTTCAGGACGGCCGTCTCGTCGTGGTCGGTGCCGAGTACGCTCTGGAATCCGGGATCGTTGAGTTTTTCGACGGCGCGACTTTCTGAGACGGGCTCTCAATTTGATCCACTTGGATCACGCGTTCTTGGGGGCGAGCATCTATCGTGAGCCCGTCGATGGATGCGAAGGAGGTTCCCAGGCGAGGGGGTAACGAAAAGGTGCGGTGTTGGCATCCATCGACTCGGGAAACGCGCGATCGCAGGAGAGTGCCGCGCTCGAGCGGCATGCGGCGCGCAAGTCTGAAAGGAGACTGCCATGAGAGGTTTCGTTGAAGACATCGAAGACATGACTGAGCACAACTCGGACTTCCGCCGCGTGCTGTATACGGGCAAAAACCTGCAGCTCGTGCTGATGGCGCTCGCGCCGGGCGAGGACATTGGCGAAGAGGTCCACCCTGATCGTGACCAGTTCTTCCGGATCGAGGAGGGCAAAGGGGAGGTCTGGATCGATGGCCGGAAGACGAAGATCGAGAGCGACACGGCGATCCTGGTCCCCGCCGGCGCGCGTCACAACGTCAAGAACACCGGCGAAAAGCCGCTGAAGCTGTACACGCTGTATGGGCCCCCCGAGCATAAGGATGGGACGGTGCACGCCACCAAGGCCGATGCCCTGGCGGCCGAGGAGCACTTCGCCGGAAAGACGACGGAGTAGCACGGATCCGGGGCCGCGGCGTCGTGGCGCCCCGCGCAGCACGGGAGAACGATCTCCGAGGATGGAGGGCGTTGGCCCGCGCTGCGCGGGGAATACACGCGGCTGGATGAGCGGGGACGTTGTCCCCCGGCGACCCACTGGTTTTCTGCCGCAGAACGAAAGACCAGGGAGGACTCATGACACGGATTCTGCTTGTCGGCTACGATCCGGAGACTGTGGATTTTTCCGACCCCGCCTTGCCACCGGGCATGACCGCCGAGAAGGTTCACGCAGGCATCGCGATCGCGATGAAGAAGTTCGCAGATCGGGGATGGGAGGCCGACGTCGGCTTCATCCGGCCCGATGAAACCGCCGGGCCGAGTGTGGAGCGTCAAGTGGCTTCGAAGAGTTATGCTTGTGTCGTCATCGGGGCCGGTGTTCGCCTGCCGCCCCGGCGCCTCGCCATCTTCGAGGCCGTCATCAACGCTGTCCATAGGGCTGCGCCCGACGCGACGATTGCTTTCAACACACGGCCCGAAGATAGCGTCGATGCGGCAGCCCGATGGCTGCGGGTTGGAAGTGCGCCGGCCGGAGGGTAGGGGACCGAGGGGAGGACGGAATGAGCAAGGCGACGGCGGGGGGCCTCGCGTTCGCTGCGGCGGGAGTGGCCTTCACCGCCTTCGGGATCTCCTGGCAACGCGCGTATTTGCCGATCGGCGCCGCTTTCGTCCTGATCGATTTAGTCTTCATCGGGCGTGGACGCCGTTCGGGACCGCTCGAGTGACTCCGGCGCTCGGGAGGCGCGCGCAGCCCTTCGACTGATCGTGCTCGTGGCGCGTCAACTCGGCCATCGGCTTCCAGCAGGCGTGATGAACGGCCTATGGCAGTGGACCAAGCGTTCGGCGGAAGGCGACGAGGCCCAGAGTGCGCGCGCAGACGGCTCGTCGCGGAAAGCCGGCGGTTCGCTCACCGGTCGTCACCGGGTAGGACGCCCTGCGAAGGAGGAATTCCGATGCCTGACAGCGCGGGCAAGTCCGCCCGTTTCGTGATCTATCTCTTGTTCCTGACGACGGTCTTCTCGCTCTTCGCGGTGGTGGTCCGGTATCGTCGCAGCGGCGAGATCGCGTGGTATCTGGTTGCCGCCGCGGCTTTCACCCTCGTCATGGGCGTGGCCGCACTGAAGCGGTCGAAATCCGCGGGAGTCTGACATGGAGCTGCCAAGACCGATGACTCGTGCGAGCCGTTCGACATTCCTCACACTGGTCATCGCGCAGGCGGCTCATTCTGCCGAGGAGTATTCCACTCGGCTCTACGACGTCCTCCCGCCCGCCCGTCTTGTCAGCGGCCTTCTATCCAATGACCACCGCATCGGCTTCCTGATCTTCAACGTGTCGCTCGTCACGTTCGGCATGTGGTGCTACTTCGGCCCTCTCTCTCGTGGGACGCGCTCGGCCCTGGCGCTGGCTTGGTTCTGGGTCGTTCTGGAGGTGCTCAATGGTTTTGTGCACATCGTTTGGGCGGCGTCGGCGGGAGCTTACCGACCGGGTCTCGCCACCGCGCCGCTCCTCGTCGTCTTGGCGCTTTTCCTGGCCTGGCAATTGAGGCGGTCTGCATCCGCAAGCCGGGCGGCCGTCTGAGGTTCGGGCAATAGCCATGTCGAGACTGCGCGTCCATAGCTTCTCGATCTCGATCGATGGATTCGGTGCGGGACCGAACCAGGATCTACAGAACCCGCTGGGAGTCAACGGTCCGGAATTGTTCGACTGGTTCTTCCCCACGCGAACCTGGCAGCGGATGCACGGAATGGAGGGCGGCGAAACGGGCGCTGACGACGACATTGCCGCGCAAGGTTTCGCGGGGATCGGCGCCTGGATTCTCGGCCGGAACATGTTCGGCCCGGTCCGAGGCCCGTGGCCGGACGAGAGTTGGAGGGGCTGGTGGGGTGAGGAGCCGCCGTATCACGTGCCGGTCTTCGTTCTCACCCACCATCCACGGGCACCGCTCCGGATGAGCGGGGGCACGGAGTTTCGGTTCGTCACCGACGGCATTCACTCCGCGCTGCGTCAGGCGAGGGACGCCGCGGACGGCCGCGACGTGCGACTGGGCGGCGGCGTCTCCACGATTCGGCAGTATGTGCGCGCGGCGCTCGTCGACGAGATGCACCTGGTGATCGCGCCCGTCCTGCTCGGCGCGGGTGAGCATCTGCTGAATGGCATCGACGTCCGCGCGTTGGGCTACGAGTGCGTCCGTCACGCTCCCGGCGCTCGAGCCGCCGCGCATGTCGTTCTTCGAAAACGCCAGTCGACCTTCGGGACGTCGTCACAAGACTGATCGCGGTCGGAAACCTGGTGGCGAGGATCGTGTGCGTCCGCGAAGACCGTGAGGTTCGCGCAAGGAGCAACGACGCCGGCGCAATGGGCGGCGTTCAAGCGGAAGTACAGGGCCGAGATGGCTTCGCCCGACAAGAAGCACGATCTGGAGCTCTTGGCTGCGCTCCCACGCGGCGAACTTCTCCGTGGGCTGCTACGGCGAGGACGAGAACCGCTGCCACCGGTCGGTCCTCAGGCTGCTTCTCATCGAGAACGGAGCGAGAGTCGCGTAATCGGACTTCCGTGCGGCATAATCCCCGCCCGGCCGAGAGCGGATGGAGCGCACACTCGGCGAGGAGGACGATTTGAGGAACCGAGTCGGTGGAGAAACAGGATTTCGGGTGTGGACGAACGAGAGAAGGAGAGTTTGATGCTTCGCCTTTTCCGGAATTCGCTCTTTGGCTTGGCGTCGACGCTGCTCGTTCTCGCGGGCTGCCAGAAGGGTGAGACGGCTGGTCAGGTGGTCAAACAGGACGCCCAAGCGGCCGAGGCCCTCGTGAAGGAGAGAGAGGCGCGGGAGACCGCGATCGAGGCCTACGTCTACGCGTATCCGCTGGTCACGATGGAGATCACACGGCGGGTGTCCACCAACGTCGAGAAGCCCGAGGGCTCGCACGCCCCGATGGGTCAGTTCGCGCGGCTACGCACTTACCCCGCGGTGGACGACCACACGGTGACGGCGCCGAACGCCGACACGCTCTATACGGTCGTCTGGCTCGACGTCTCGAAGGAACCGTGGATCGTGAGCATCCCGGACATGAAGGATCGGTTCTTCCTGTTTCCGATGCTCGACGGCTGGACCAACGTCTTTCAGGACCCGGGCAAGCGCACGACGGGCACGAAGGCGCAGAAGTACGCGATCACGGGACCGGGCTGGTCGGGGACTCTTCCGGCCGGTGTGACGGAGTACAAGGCGCCCACGGGCATGGTCTGGGTGCTCGGCCGCATCTACTGCACGGGAACTCCCGAGGACTACAAGGCCGTGCACGCCCTGCAGGACCAGGTCTCGGCCGTGCCCCTGTCCGCTTACGGAAAGGCTTATTCCCCTGTGCCTGGAAGAGTCGATCCGAGCGTCGACGGCAAGACTTCCGTGCGGGACCAGGTCAACGCCATCGACGCTGCGGCGTATTTCAAGCTGTTCGCCGAGTTGCTCAAAACCAATCCTCCCGCGGCCGACGACGCCCCGATGGTGGCGACACTCGCGAGGATCGGGATCGTCCCCGGGTCCGATTTCGATGCGTCCAAGCTCGAGCCGGCCGTGGCGAAGGGAATCGCCGAGGCGCCGAAGCCCGCGCAGGAAAAGATCATGGCATGGATGAAGGAGGGCATCGTCGCCGGCGACTCGAAGCTTGAGCACGGGTGGCTGTTCACGACGAAGACAGGCCTCTACGGAACGGCATACCGCCAGCGCGCACTGATCACCGCCATCGGACTCGGCGCGAACCGGCCGCAGGACGCGGTGTATCCGACCTCGGAAGGGCCCGACGTGATCAAGAAGTACAGCGGCGAGCACAAGTACGTGATGCATTTCGACAGGGGCGGGCTCCCGCCGGTCGACGGATTTTGGTCGCTCACGATGTACGACGCGAATTACTTCTTCGTCCCGAACGCGCTCAACCGATACACTCTCTCCCAGCGCAACAAGTTCAAGACGAATCCCGACGGCTCGATCGACCTCCTCATCCAGCATGACTCGCCGGGCAAGGACAAGGAGGCGAACTGGCTTCCCGCTCCGTCAGGGCAGTTCATTCTCATGATGCGGCTGTACTGGCCCAAGGACAAGCCGCCGTCGTTGCTCGACGGAACCTGGAAGATCCCGGAGGTGAAGGAGGGGTCTTAGCGAACTCAGCCGACCGGGGCCCGACCGTAGTTAGGGGAAGTGGGGCCTCGGTACGGCGCGCTCTCGAGCGTCCATGATCGTCGCGCTGGCGTCGCCTCGGATCGCCTCGACCCTCGAGGAGGGGCTGGAGAAGGTCAGGAATCTGTTGTCCGAGGCTTCGGCCCAGGGCGCGCAGATCGTGTGTTTTCCCGAAGCATATCTGCCGGGCTTGCGGGGACAGGACTTCGAGGTGCCGCCGTTCGATCGAGCTCGGCAGGAGCAGGCCCTTCGGACCGTCGCGCAGTGGGCGCGAGAGTATGTCGTGGTCGCGATCCTCGGGATGGAGAGATACACGCCCTCGGGCCGGCAAATCGTTTCTTTCGTGATCGACGCCCAAGGCCAGGTTCAGGGATGTCAAACCAAGAATCAGCTGGACCCGACCGAAGATCGGTTCTATGTGCCCGGCGATTCCCGTCGGCTCTTCGAGATCGACGGGATGAAGTTCGGCGTGGCGATTTGCCACGAGGGATGGCGCTATCCCGAGACGGTGCGTTGGGCGGCGGTGCGGGGCGCAAAGATCGTCTTCCATCCTCAGTACACCGGCAGTGATCGGCAGGGTGTTCTTCTGACGCAGTGGGGCGCGGCCGACGGGCCCTACTACGAGAAGGCGATGATGTGCCGTAGCCGAGAGAACACGATCTACTTCGCGAGTGTCAACTACGCGCTTCGCTTCCAGGAAGCGGCGACGAGCCTCATCGCACCATCCGGCGAGTGCCAGGCGTATCTGCCGTATGGGCAGGAAGGCGTCCTGGTTCAACCGATCGAGGCCGAGGAGGCGACCGGTTTGCTCGCGCGTCGATTCGCCCCCGAGCGCTATCGGGACCCGAGTGTCGGAGGCTGAGATGGCAAGAACGCCCAGGACGATCGATGAGTATCTCGAGGCCGTGAGCGAAGAGAAGCGGCCCGCCCTGGAAAAGCTTCGCAAGGCCATCCGAGCCGCGGCACCAGAAGCCGAAGAGTGCATCGCCTATCAGGTCCCTTCGTTTCGCCTGAACGGGAGATTTCTCTTGTCCTTCGGCGCAGGCGCGAATCACTGCGCCTTCTACCCGGGTTCCAGCGCGGTGGAGACGTACAGGGAGGAGCTGAAGAGCTACGACACCAGCAAGGGCACCGTCCGCTTTCGGGCGGAGAATCCGTTACCTGCGACCCTCGTGCGAAGACTGGTCAAGGCTCGCATCGCAAGCAGCGCTGCCCGACAACGAAGTGCCGCGGACCGCGCGGCGCGCCGCCGCTGACGCCGAGCCCGTCCGGGCGGTAGCATCGCGCGGGGGAGGGGGGGACCCCTTTGGAAGGCAGGCGACTCGATGATCCGGAAGCTCAAGACCGGCCAGTACCGGCTGTACTCTCGAAAGAAGAACCCCAAGACCGGCAAGCGCCGCAACCTCGGGACGTTCAAGACGCGGGCGGCCGCGGAGAGGCATGAGCGCGCGGTGCAGTACTTCAAGCGGCAATGAGCGACCACCCGGCGGGCGAGTCGGCAGACATCGGGAAGCCCGCGGCTGCCCACTTCGCCATCGTCTTCGGGATCGGAGTCGGCGGACGAACAAGATCGGGGAGGAGAGCCATGATCATCGGAGCGCACTCGATTCTCTACAGCGCGAAGCCGGAGGCCGACCGCGCGTTCCTGCGCGACGTGCTCAGGCTGACCAACGTCGACGTGGGAGAGGGTTGGCTGGTCTTCGGGTTGCCGCCGTCGGAGGTGGCGGTGCATCCGGCGGAGGAGAGCGGCGCGCAGGAGTTCTACCTGATGTGCGCCGACGTCGGGGCGTTCGTGGCGGAGATGGGCAAGCACGGCATTGCCTGCAGTCCCGTGCAGAACCAAGGCTGGGGTCTGCTCACTCGGATGACTCTGCCGGGCGGCGGCGCGGTCGGTGTCTACCAGCCGCGGCACGCGCGGCCGAAGCCGATGAGCGCGGGCAAGTCGAAGAGGAAGGCGGCCGCCGCATCGCGCCGGCCGCGGGCCGCCCGGCCCGCTCGCCGGAAGCCGTCCCGTTCGAGGAAGTAGGACGCCCGCGCGGCGGAACTGGTCGAGCATGCGCCTCGCGAGCATGATCCAGGCGGTCGACGCGCACGCCTGCGGAGAGCCCGGTCGCGTCATCGTCGGCGGAGTCTTGGACGTCCCCGGCGACACGATGTTCGCGAAGATGCGGCACCTGCAGGAGAACCGTGACGGCCTGCGCCGGCGAATGCTGCGCGAGCCGCGCGGCTATCCGGCCGCCAACTGCAACCTGATCTTGCCGCCCACGCGGCCGGAGGCGGATGCGGGCTTCGTGATCATGGAGCAGGTCGAGTACCCGGGCATGTCGGGCACCAACACGATCTGCGTGACGACGGTTCTGCTCGAAACCGGGATGCTGCCGATGCGGGAGCCGGTGACCGAGCTGACCCTGGAGGCGCCCGCGGGGTTGATCCGCGTGCGCGCGGAGTGCGAGGGGGGCAAGGTCCGGCGCGTGACCTTCGAGAACGTGCCGGCGTTCGCCGTTTACCTCGACCGCGTGATCGAGGTGCCGCACCTGGGCAGGGTGACCGTCGACGTGGCCTGGGGCGGGATGTTCTACGTCATCGCCGACGCCGCGCCGTTCGGCCTTCGCTTGACTCCGGAGGAGGGACGCGACATCACTCGGGTGAGCGAGATGATCAAGGCCGCCGCGCTGGAGCAGCTTCCCTGCGCGCACCCGGAGCAGCCCGGGTTCTCCGGCGTGACGATCGCCCAGCTTTCGGGACCACCGTTGCGGCCCGATGCCGACGCCAAGAACGCCGTCACGGTCTCGACCGGCAAGCTCGACTGGAACCGACCCTCGAGCTGGACAGGGGTGATCGACCGCTCTCCGTGCGGAACGGGAACCTGCGCCAAGATGGCGACGCTTCACGCCAAGGGCAAGCTCGCCCTGAACCGGGACTTCCGGCACGAAGGAATTCTGGGCACGGTCTTCACCGGAAGGCTCATCGCCGAGACCCGCGTCGGGCCGTATGCGGCCGTCGTCCCGACTCTCTCGGGACAAGCCTGGATTACGGGGTTCTCGAGCTACGTGGTCGACCCGGAGGATCCGTTCCCCGAGGGATTCACGGTGGGGGACATCTGGTGAGGCGGTCCCGCGCTGAGCGTCCCCGCCTCACCGAGTTCGCCCTTCCTACTTGACGCCGAGCAGCTCGACTTCGAAGAGCAGCGTCGCGTTCGGGGGAATCAGGCCGCCGCCCGCGCCGCTCGCGCCGTAGCCCAGCCGCGGCGGGATCAACAGCAACCGCTTTCCTCCCACCTTCATGGTCGCGACACCTTCGTCCCAGCCCTTGATGACCCGTCCGTTTCCGAGGGTGAACTCGAAGGGTTGTCCGCGATCGACGGAGCTGTCGAACTTCTTTCCCTTCGCCCCGTTCTCCCAGAGCCAACCCGTGTAATGCATCACGCACGTCTGGCCCTGCTTGGGCGAGGCGCCGTCACCAACCTTCAGATCCTGGTACTTCAGGCCGCTCGAGGTCATGGTCCACTTGTATTCCGTCTTCTGCTCCTTTTGCTCGTCGGCCGAGATGACCGGCGCGGCGAGCAGAAGGACGGCCGCTCCGGCGAGCAGCAACGCGGTCGTCTTCTTCATGTCGTCTTCCTTCCTTTCGGTCGAACTTCGATTCGGGCAGCGAAGTCTAACTCAGGGTTCCCGGTCGCGCGGGCTAGCGAATCTCGCTCATCAACGCCAGCGTGCTCCCTTCGGAATCCTGGAACTCCGCCAGCCAGAGCTCGTGGTCGGGCATCCGGGCGACCCGGTGGGGCTCGTTCAAGAAGTTGGCGCCTCGACTCTTGAGCTCCGCGTGGGTTGCTCGGATGTCGGCCACCCTGAAGTAGAGAATCGAGCTCGGATGGTCGAGCTCCGGCCGGACGGCGGTGCCGACTAAGAGGCGAATGCCGCCGCAGTCGAAGAAGGCCATGCCGGGCACTTCGAACAGAAACCGGAGCCCGAGGGTGTCGCGGTAGAAGGCAACGGCCCGCGGCAGGTCCCTCGCGTTGATGGCGATCTGGCCGATGCGAGCCTGTGCGAGGTCGGAGGCGTCTGTCATGCCGCGGAGTCTACCGCCCGGGGACCCCTCGCCGGGACCGCGGTCCGAACCGGGCTCTAGATGCCGAAGCTCTCCGGACCGGACCGGGGTGTGCCGGAGCGCCGATCGGCGTCGACCCTTTTCGCGCCGGCCTCCGTTTCCCGGTGAGAGGGAGGGTGGCGCCGCTTGCGGACGGCTCGCGATTTTGGGGGGGTCGCGGGCTTGGCATCCGGCGGTGCCGGGATAGGCGCCTCGACGATGTCCACGTCCGGAAGCGCCGCCCACGCGTCCGGCGAGGCCGCGTTCAACGCGAGAACGGCGAGAAGCACGACCAGGCGGAGCGTCCTCATTGCTCGATTCGACGCGTGGAGCTCATGCCGAGCGCAACGCGATCATCGGGTCGAGGCCCGTGATGCGCCGCGCCGGGAGAAAGCTCGCCGCCGCGGCAACAGCGGCGAGGACGGCGGACATCGCCAGGAAAGTCGGAGGATCGGTTGCGTTGACCTCGAAGAGAAGGCGCGACATGGCGCTGGCGAGCAGGTGCGCCCCCGCGAAACCGAGCGCCAGCCCGATGACGACCGGCGTCATCGCCTGCCGCAGCACCAGGGCGACGACCTCGCGCGGGTTGGCGCCGAGGGCGAGACGGATGCCGAACTCCGAGGTGCGCTCACCGACGGTGAAGGCGACGACGCCGGCGATTCCGGCGGACGTGACGAGCAGCGCCAACAGCGCGAAGATCCCCAGGAGGATGAACGTCAGCCTCGGCGAGGCGAGCGCGTTGGCGTGGACCTGTTCGAGGGTTCGGAAGCGGTCCACGGCCTGTTCGGAATCGATGCCGTGAACGGCGTCGCGCACGACGCGCGAGAGCGACAACGGGTCCGCCGCCGAGCGCACAAGCAACGTCGAGGAGAGCGGCGGGAACTGCGCCTGCGCGAGATAGATCTGGTCCGGCGGGCGCCGGTCGAGGCCGTACTGGCGCACGTCTCCAACCACGCCCACGATCTGGATCCAGTGCTCGCCGCGGTCGACCGTGATGCGTCGGCCGATCGGATCCTGGGAGGACCAGAGGTGCAGGGCCATCGTCTGGTTGATGACGCACACGTACGGAGTGTCGGCCCGGTCCGAAGGGGCGAGGCCCCGCCCTCTGAGAACCGGGATCCGAATCGTCTGGAAGTAGTCGGTGCTGACGTTCTGAAAGTCCGCCTGCGGCCGCATGTCCGCGTTCGAGACGGGGCTCCCTTCGATCTCGAACTGGCCGCTCTGGGGGCCTCCGTCGTTCAAGGGGAAGGTGCCGGCGATCGCCGCCGAGACGACGCCGGGCTGGCCCGCGAGCCGCTCGAGCAGCCGAATCTGGAAGGCCCGGCGGCTCTCGAGATCCCGGTACTTGCTGAAGTTCAGATCGAGACGCGTCGTCAGGACCCGCTCGGTCTTGAAGCCGAGGTTGATCTGCTGGAGCTTCCAGAGGCTGCGCAGCATCAGTCCCGCGCCGATCAGCAGCATGAAGGAGATCGCCACTTGCACGACGATCAAGGCGCTGCGCAAGCGATGGCGGCCGACGCCGGCGCCCGACCGCTCGCCGCCTTCCTGGAGGGCGCCAACCAGGTTCCGGCGCTGGGGGAACGAGGGAATGAGCCCGAAGACGATGCCCGTGGCGATCGAGATGCCGAGGGCAAAGAGGAGCACCGGAGTGTCGATGCGTATCTCGGACGCGCGGGGAGTAAAGCGCGCCGCGAAGGAGACGAGCAGCCCCAGCGTGCCCTTCGCGAGCAGGACGCCGAGCAAGCCGCCCGAGAGCGACAGCACGACGCTTTCGGTCAGCATCTGGCGCGCGAGTCGGCCGCGCCCGGCCCCGAGCGCCGTGCGCAGCGCCATCTCGCGCTGGCGGCGAAGCTGCCGGGCGAGCGTCAGGTTGGCGACGTTCGCGCAGGCGAGGAGGAGCACGAGGCCGACGGTCGCGAGCAGCACGAGGAAGGTCGGCCGCGCGTGCTCCGTCAGCTCCCGGCGTAGTGGTACGGCCTGTGCGGTGAAGCGTGCTTCCTTGGGGGGATAGGCCTCGGGATACTGCCGGGCGAGGCGTCCGGCGATCGTCGCGAGGTCCGTCTGGACCGCGTCGAGTGTGACGCCGGGCTTCATCCGTCCGAACAGCGAGACCATCCTCATCGTGCGGTCGTTCGACATGGCGGCGCTTCCGCGGAAGGGACACGCGGAGGTCGGCATGTAGATGTCGTTCTCGTCCGGATAGGCCGGCATCGGCGGCAGCACGCCGATGACCACGTGCATCCGGTCGTTCATCTTGAACGTGCGCCCCACGATCTTCGGGTCGCCGCCGTGGCTTCGCTGCCAGTAGTCGTAGGAGAGAACGAGGGCCGGCTCCGAGCCGGGTGCGTCTTCTCCCGGGAGGAACGTCCGCCCGAGCAGCGGCTTGACCCCGACGAGGTCGAAGAAGTTCGCCGAGACCACACCCGTCTGGACGCGTTCGGGCTCGGGGTCCCGCAGGAGGATGAACCACATCGAGTGGTACTCGGCGACACCCGTCAGCGTGCGGGTCTGCGCCGCGTAGTCGGAGACCTCCTTCGGCGAGAAGGGCGCGTTATCGATTCCGATACCCGGGGCAACCTGACGCAGGTGAACGAGCCGCTCGCCGCCGCCGTAGGGGAGCGACTGGAGGAAGACGCCGTGGACGACGGAGAAGACGGCGACGTTGGCGCCGATGCCCAAGGCGAGCGTCGCCAGGGCGGCCGCCGCGTAGCCCGGGTTGCGCCGCAAGCCGCGCAGGGCGTACCGCACGTCCTGCGAGACGGCCTCGAAGCGGGCCAGGCCTCGGATCTCGCGGCCCTCCTCCTTGTGCTTGTCGACGCCGCCGAAGTCCCGTAGCGCCTTCGTGCGCGCGGTGTCGGGATCGAGGCCGCGCTCCTCGAGCTTGCGAATCTCCATCTCCAGGTGGAAGCGCATCTCCTCGTCCATCTCGCGTTCGACCGCGTTGCGCCGCAGCAGGGAGCGCCCGAG
>Ga0335084_10001542_pt1 | contig 21618 bp, 17 predicted proteins | sample Lox_Sample_44_FD_206721 | JGI IMG/M metagenome (GOLD analysis project Ga0335084, IMG submission 206721) | Soil microbial communities from Loxahatchee National Wildlife Refuge, Florida, United States - Lox_Sample_4.4 | ecosystem: Environmental > Terrestrial > Soil > Wetlands | place: USA...
GAAAGATCCTCTTACGAGCCGCCCACGCGCTTCACCGCGTCTTGCGCCATCTTTGACTTGGGGTTCAACTTCAGCGCTGTCTCGTATTCGCCTTTGGCAGCTCCGATATTCTTCTGCGCCTCATAGAGCCGGCCCAGCCAGTAGTGCGCCTTCCACGGACCGGGATATTCCGAATTCGCCGGGGTGTTCTGCTGGTAGTCGCGCAACAACTTCTCCGCCTCCGCCAACTTCTCTCCCTTCATGATCCACCCGCACGCCTGATAAAACTTTCCGCGCGGATCGTTCGGCGCCAGTGCCTGGCCCTGCGCCGCCACCGCCAGAATCTTATCCGCCTGTCCGCGCTCCAGGAAGTAATCGCCAATGTCGTATACCCGTTTTGCGGATTGCGGTTTGTTCTCCAGTGCTTTCGCGTATTCGGTGTCTGCCCCGGCATAGTCTTTCTTCTGCGCCTTGCAGATCCCCATTCCGTAGTGCCCTTCCGCGGCGTTCAGTTCCATGATTTTCGCAATCACTGCCTGTGCCTTGTCCTCGCCCCCACCCACAATCGAAGGTGCCGTGCAATCGTATTCGATCAGGTCCTGCGCCGCGTCGAAGTTGCGGTTATCGAGCTGAAATGCCGTTTCAAACTCCTGTTTGGTCTTTCGCGCCAGCGAATATGCGCTGAACATCGAAGCGTGATCGGCTTTTCCCCCGTACGCTTCGCCGAGCCACTGGTGATAGACGGAGCTCTTCGGATTGATCGCTACAGCTTTCTCTCCGCTGCTTACCGCATTGTCGTACTGGTCCAATTGAAGGTAGGACTTTGTCAGCAGCAGGTACACCTCGCCGTCATTCGGCGATTTTCCCGCCACCGCCTTCAGCATCTCCACGGTCTTAGCGTAGTCGCCTTTGTCGAACGCAGCTTTCGCGCCCGCCAGCGACGCGTCCTGCGCGCAAACGGCTCTCGCATAGAGCAGAATTCCCAGGGCCAGCCGCGCCTTAGAGTCCCGCATCCTTTTGGCTCTTCACGTTGGGATTTTCCATGTTGATGACGCGTACCACCAGCCCGTCCTTGAAGTCCACATCCCCGGGCAGCGCCACGACGTCGCTCACTTGCAGCCCACCTGTGACTTCGAAGTTCGTGGCGTCAGCGATTCCCACTTGAATCTCGCGTTTCTCCAGCTTCGACAAACTCACTCCGCTCTTCACCACAAAAACGTACCGCCTGCCGCCCTCGGTTTGCACCGCTCCCCGTGGCACGCTCACCACGTTCAGCCGCTCCTTTGAATTGATTCTCACGTTTACGTTGGTGTTCGGCAGGAGTTCCAGGTTCTTGTTCTCCACGGAGCAGAGCACTTCGCCCACGCTTCTTGAACCCCGCGCGACCACTTGCTTCGGTACGTTTTCCGTCACCCCTTGCCATGCGCGGTTCGGCAGCGCATCCCAATTGATGCGCACCGGCAAACCCGGTTCGAGCCCGCCCATCTCCGGTTCGTCGATAAATGCCCGCACCCGCACGTTGTGCAGGTCCGCCATCTCTGCCAGCAGGTCGCCCACTTTCACATAGTCTCCGGCTTTCACGGGAAGTGAATAGAGCGTGCCGTCGATCGCCGCCGCGATTCTTCCCTGGCGCACTTTCTCTTCCAGCGCCGCCACGTCGCTCTGCGCCTGCTGTACGGCCAGCTGATTCCGCGAAACGTCCAGCCCCGCCTGGTGGGTGAACTCCTGCTTGGCGGCGGCGAGTTTTGCCACGTCGGCATTCGCCTTCGCCAGTTCCAGATCATTCGCTGCCAACTCATCCTTCGTCGCCGCGCCTTGCTGGATCAGTCGCTGCAGTGCCTCATGCTTCTGTTGCAGGCGGTCGCGGTCGGCTTGCGCTTTCGCCAGGTCCCCGGAGATCCTCGCCGCCTCATCGGAACGGCCTCCCGCAAGCGCGGAACGCAGATCGTCTTGCGCCCGAATCAGCCGCGCCTTTGCGGACGACAATTGAGCGGACGCGTCCCGCACGTCTAGTTCCAGCAGTAATTGCCCCTTCTTCACGTTCTGTCCTTCCACCACGTGCACGCGATGCACAAATGTATCCAGTTGCGCACGCACGATGTAGGGCAAGAGCGGCTCCACTTTACCATTGCTCGAAACCGATGACGTGATGTTCTGCCGCACCGGCTGTGTCGCCGCAATTTTGGCAACCGGCTGCCTTCCGCTCACCCGCACCAGCACGAACGCCACGATGCCGGCCAGCGCCAGCAGGATCAGCGTCCGATTTCTTAACTTCCTGTCCATGAGTTCCGGTATTCGATCCATCGCCGTCGCCATGCAGGCGAAACACGACACGCGCGAAGCGGTCTGACCGGTACGGCTTGTTTCGCGATTGAACTCGCTAACTGAAAACGAGGGCGGTCGCCTGCTAAGCTAAAGTCTATCAGGAGGTTACCCCATTTCACCACTCTGTTCCGCGACCCCCTTCTTCAGATGCTTGCGAACCTGTAGGGGATGTAGCCGCCCCTTTCTCCTCGCATGATAGAATCCCGCCATGACTGATACGCCCCATGCCGTCGCCCAGCCCGTCGCTCCGGCCAAGCCTCCGGCTCACCCTTCGGTCGGCTTTGTTCATCGCGTCTGCGTCCAGTGCAACAACGTCTTCCGCGTCCCCGCCGAAAAATTTGATGCGAAGCAGTGTCCGAATTGCCACAAAGGCTGACTTCTTCGCCGCCACCGAAATGCCGAACTCCGAAATTTTCCTCGACTCCCGCGCGTATAGTTCCCAGAAGCCGGTTGCCGGTCCGCCTGCCTGCGGAATAAGGGTGCGTCGATGATCGAATCGCGTGGTCTCACCAAGCTTTTTCATGACAAAAAGCGCGGCGCCATCCGGGCTGTCGACAACGTTTCTTTTATCTGCAAGCCCGGCCAGATCTACGGCCTCCTCGGCGCCAACGGCGCCGGTAAGACCACCACCCTGCGCATGCTCGCCACCATTCTCGAACCCACTGACGGCACCGCCGTCGTCTGCGGCCACGATATCGTCGATCACCCCGAAGATGTCCGCAAGAATGTCGGTTTTCTCTCCACGCACACCGCGCTTTATCCCCGCCTCACCTCCCAGGAAATGGTCGAATACTTCGGCCGCCTCAACGGCCTCGAAGAAAACACTCTACGCAAGCGCGTCGACGACATCTTCACCCGCCTCAATATGGACTCCTTCCGCGACCGTCGCTGCGACAAACTCTCCACCGGCATGAAACAGAAAACTTCCATCGCCCGCACCCTGGTTCACGATCCGCAGGTCATGATCTTCGACGAGCCCACCCTCGGCCTCGACATCATGACTGCTCGCACCATCATCGACTTCATTCGCGAGTGCCGCCAGCGCGGCAAAACCGTCATTTTCTCGACCCACATCATGAGTGAAGTCGAAAAGCTGTGCGACACCATCGGCATCATCCAGTCCGGCAAACTCCTTGCCGAAGGCTCACTCGCTGAGCTCCGCGAGCGCTACCGCGAACAGGATCTCGAGGAAATCTTTGTCCAGGTCGTTGCTCCCCACTACGTTTCGCAGGAGAACAACTGACATGAACTTCCGCAACGTCGGCATCGTCTACCGCAAGGAGCTTTGCGAAGCCCTCCGTGACCGGCGCACCCTCATCTCGTCCCTGCTCGTTCCTCTCATCCTATTCCCTCTTCTCACAGCTGGTCTCGGTGCTGCTATCTCCGCGCTCATCGGCAGGGCCAAGGAGGAAAAAGCCACGGTCATGATTCTGGGTGGCGGGGATTCACCCGGCGTGCTCGCAGCGCTGCGCTCCTCTGACAAGCTTTCGATCGTGCCCACGCAGTCCAACTGGAAGGAACAGATCATCGACAAGACGATTCGCGCCGCCGTGGAGATTCCTCCCGGCTTCCAGGAGGACCTCGCCCGTCAAAAATCGGCGACAGTCTTCATCAAGAATTACAATGGCGACCTGAAATCGGGCATCGCCACCGGCGAAGTCCAGAAGAATCTCGAAAAATATCGCGAACAGGTCGTCCACGACAGGCTCTCTGCCCGTGACATCCCTCCTGCGGCCCTCACCCCGTTCGAAGTGAAGGAGCAGAATGTTGCGCCGCCCGAGAAAGTCGGTGGTGCGGCCTTCGGCGGCGTCATCGGCTATATGGTCATTCTGCTCTGCCTGACCGGCAGCATGTATCCCGCCATGGACATCACTGCGGGCGAAAAAGAGCGTGGCACCATGGAGACTATCCTCTCCAGCCCCATCGCTCGCGTCGACCTCGTCCTGGGAAAATTCTTCCTCGTCCTCACCGCGGCGCTCGTCACCGCGGCGCTTTCCGTCACTTCCATGGGTGTTTCTTTTGCCGTCCTCGAGCGCCTTCACGCCTTCGATCGAGCCGGTTCCGATGCCGCACAGCTCAAACTCCAGATTCATTTCACAACCGTGCTCTCGATCTTCATCATGGTCCTTCCTGTCGCCGTCCTCTTCGCCGCCGGGCTGATGACCGTCGCCCTCTTCGCCAAGAGCTACAAGGAAGCCCAGAGCTACATTAGTCCGATCATGTTCATCGTCATCATCCCTGCCGTCTGCGCCATGCTTCCCATCGACCTCGACGCCAAACTCGCCCTTGTCCCCATCCTCAACGCCAGCCTCTTGTGCAAGGAACTGGTCACCGGCACGTATCACTGGAATTTCATCGCTATCATTTTCTTCTCCACCTGTGTTTATGCGGCCCTAGCGCTGTTTCTGGCCGTGAAAATGTTCCAGCGTGAAGATGTGCTCTTCCGTTCCTGAGCTCCACTGCTCCCTTCCGGGCGGGGAACGATTTGCCTGCATTTTTCGTATCTTTCGGCATGCGAATGCTCCTGCGGATCTGCCTCATTCTCCTGGTCGTCCCACCTCTGGCCGCGGCGGTGCTCGGCTGGATCGTTGCGCCTTCCTTCTTGCACCCCGTCCGCCGGCCGCTCACACCCAACCTCGTGCAGCAAGCCGATGTTTCGCTTGCGCAGATTGCCGCTCATCGAGAGCCGCTCGACGTGCGTGCGCCTGACGGCGTTCTGCTTCGTGGTTGGAAGATTCGCGCTCCCCAGCCCAACGGCTCTTGGGTGATGTGCTTCCATGGCGTCGCCGATAATCGCATGGGTGTTCTGGAGCATGCGCTTTTTGCTGCTCAAAGCCGGCTACAGCGTCACGTTGATGGACGCCCGCGCCCACGGCGAAAGCGACGGCGATGTGGCCACGTATGGTTGGCTGGAACGAAACGATTCCCGGGCGATTCTCGATGCGTTGATCGCCGTCGAACATCCGGCGCACATCTTTGCGCTCGGTGAATCGATGGGCGCCGGGATCGCCTTGCAATTCGCCGCTGTGGATCCGCGCATCGAAGCCGTCGTCGCCGAATCGCCCTTCGCCAGTTTGCGCGAAGCCTCCTACGACTATGCTGGTCTGCAGGCCAATCCGTGGCTCGGCAAGACCCTGTTCGCCCCGGGTGCTTGGGCCATGCTGGCGCGCGGGCAATCGCTCGCGGGATTTTCCGCCGCAGATGTTTCTCCTGTGCGCTCCGTCGCGCAGCGCTCCGTTCCCGTGCTGCTGATTTGCGACGCGGCGGATACCACCCTTCCCTGCCGTCACGCGGAGCTGATTTACAAGGCCGCTACTGGGCCGAAGTCGCTGTGGGTCGTGCCCAATGCCTTCCATACCGCGGCGCTGGGCTATGAACCCGTCGCGTTCAAACACCGCGTGTTGGACTTTTTTGCCGCGCACGGCGCCACGCCCTGATCAGCGATACGCCTCCCGGCTGCTCTCCGAAGATTGCGTAAATTCCATGCTGTGCGCCTGCCAGTCCTCGCTCAGTCGCCGCACCGTTTCGCGCATCCGCACCGCAAGCGCCGCAATCGTTTCCAGGCGCAAGCGCGCCTGCTCCGGCAGCACCCCGTCCCCGCGCTGCATCTCCACGAGCAGCAATTCCGCGTTGCCCAGGATTCCCGTCAGCGGATTGTTCAGTTCGTGCCGCAACAGCTCTCCGAAATCTTTGAATGGACTGCTTTCCTGCTCGGTTTCCCTCATGTTCCCTCGTTGTGCCTCGGTCAAAACGGCGCCCGAACTCATTCATCACGGCGTTGCGGCATGGCGCTCGCCGTTTAGCATCCCCCGCACGGCTGCCATCAACTCGTCGACCCGGAACGGCTTGGCCACGTGCGGCAGTTGGTATTTTTCTAGAAATTCCTGCGTGCGGCTGGCTAGTACATCGCCGGTCACAAACAGGAATCGGCCGCGAACCGGAAATTGCTTCTGAGCGAGCCGGGCATACAGACTGCGGCCATCCATGCCTGGCATCTGCAAATCGCAAATCGTCAGGTCATAGCGATTGCGCTGCACCGCCTCCAGCGCCGCGGCGCCTTCCGTCAGCACGTCCACCCGCATGCCCTCGTCTCGCAAGACATCGGCAATCAGGTTCGCAACCGTTGGCTCATCTTCGACCACCAGGATGTGCGCGACCCTCCCTCGTGTACTTTCTCCTGCCCGCGAATCGACTGTGGGCATCAACCCGGCCGGCCGGAACCGTACCACGCGATTGTCCCGGGCCTCTGCGCTCTCCTGCGCCACCGGCAGTTCGATCGCAAACCGCGCACCCCCCAACGCAGGGCAATCCAGTGAAACGCTGCCGCCGTGCTGCCGCACGATGGCGGACACGATTGCGAGCCCCAGCCCCGTGCCAATTCCGGGCGGCTTGGTGGTGAAAAATGGCTCGAAAATACGCTCCCGCAGCTCAATGGGAACTCCCGGGCCGTTGTCCCAAACCTCCACTCTCACTCGGCCCCCGGCCGTCACGGACGCCCGCACGCCCACCGTGTCGCCCACTCCGCTTAGTTCAATCGATTGCTGGGCATTTTGCAGCAGGTTGATCAGCACCTGCTGCAGCTGGCCATAGTCGCCGTCAATCCGCGGCAACCGTTCGCCGACTTCCAATCTGAAATGCAACGCGAATCCGTTCAAGCTGGCCCGGTGCAGTTCGACCGTGTGCTTTACGAGTTCGTCTACTGTCAGCAACTCGTGCTGCACCTTCGTCTCCCGCGAGAGCCGCAGGAATTGCCGGAGAATGCCGCTTGCTCTTTCCGCCTGCTCCAGGATCTGCCGGACCTCGCTGCGCGGAAGATTGCCGTTCTCCCGCGCCAGTATCCTCTGCGCGTGCCCCAGAATCGTTGTCAGCGGATTGCTCAGCTCGTGCATGATTCCGGTCACACGCTGCCCCAGTGACGCCAGCCTTTCAGCCTGCAGCATCCGCGAGCCGATGGCTTGCGGGTCTGGTGCCTCTCGATAAATCTCAACGCGGCCCACCGGAATCCCTCGCTCGTCCCGCAATGCTCGCGACCATCTCTCAACCACTCGTGCCGCGGGCTTTTCCATCTCCAGCCGCTGCTGCCGCCGCTTGCCAGGGTCTCGCGACACTTCTCGCCAATCCGCCGCGAAGCCGTCCGGATCTTTGGCGTGGCTGGCCGTTGCGTCGATGAGCTCACCCAGTGTGCGGAATTCCGGCTGTTCCGGACCAATACCCAGTAACTCCCGGAACCGGGTATTCCCGGCAAGCACCGTTTCATCCCGATGAAAGACCGCCACTCCGTCTTCAAGCCCCTCCACCACTTGCCGTACAAACCCTTCCACTTGCTGCGCCTTGCCAAGCGTCACTCCCTGCCCTTTTCTCTCGATACGGACGAGCTGGAATTCCTCGCCCTGAATCTCCAGTCGCTTCAACAGGACGGGCGTGGCCGAACTCAGCTCTGCTTCCAGCTGACCCTCGCTGCCATCATCCCGTTTTCCGCTCCGGCCTGTCGCCCAGTCTTCGACTTTTTCCCAGTCCCGCGGCCGGAACAACTCCGCAAAGCGCAAGTCCCCGGTCGGACCGGCCTCCGGTGGCAAATTGCCCAGTGACGTTCGCGCTCCCCGGGAGACTCCAGCGACCCGCGAATGCCGGTTCAACAGCACGATGCCATCGTCGGCAGAGTCCATCAGCGCTGCGTGCCAGGCGTGTTGAATCCTGCTCTGACGCTCTCGCGCCTCCCTCTGGAAGATCTCCGTGGCTAAATGCGCGCGCAGCTCGAGACGCTCCAGTGCGCTCAGGTTCGCTCTGAATTTTGGCAATCCCACAAGGCACACAGCCACGAACTTTCCTTCGACTGGCAACGGAATTCCGATAATGCGTGAGATCTCCTTTGCGAAAATCAACGGGCCGGTCTCTTCCCCAATGGCCTGCCCCTTCTCCAGGGCGCTCTTCCAGAACGGCCGTAACACTTCGGTGTTGACGCGATGCGCCCATTCCGAATCGCCGCTCTCCGCCCGGATGCTCAGTCGCTCCGCTGGGCCCTTTCCGTTTCCCGATTCGAGCTCGCCCGTCAATGCAAAGACCGCGCCCACCCCTCCGTTCGCTTCGCCCCGCGTGCAGTTTTCCATCAGCTGGCCCAGAATCCGGTTTGCGCCCTGGCCCTCGCTCACCATGCTGCGAAACCGAGCCCACAATTCCAGATCCGCCTTGTAGAGTGCCGCCTGTCTGCGCTCGTCATGAAGCTCAATCAACGTTGTGAACGCCGCGGCCACGTCTTCCGCCAGCACCGACGGAATCGCCCCGCTCTTCATCCGGCTTCCCAGCATCACCAGGCCGCGGAGCATGCCACGCCGCGCCACCGGCGCCCAAACCACTCGGCTCAATCCCGCCACCGGTCCCATGATCGGCCCGCTGCCCGGATCGTCGAGTACGACCTCGAGACTTGCATTCCCGTTCAGCAGGTCCACCGGAAGCGGCGCATCGCGCGCCAGCCGCCTCCATTCCGCAGGCCCCTCTCCAATTCCCTGCTCCCAGACTTCGCCGCGAAACACGCAGCACCCGCTCCCCGGACATTCACCCTCCCCGGGTTCCTCCACCCACACACCGATCCGGTCGACGCTGGTCTCTTCCAACAAGAAATGAATGGCCGCGGAGACCCATTCCGTAGGACTGCTTGCGGACCGAAGGCTTCGGAAGAATGAACGGCTGGCCGTTTTCCCTTCTCCCGCCACGGTGCCCAGTTTTGCGCGAAATCGCGTGAACACGCCTCGCCCCCTGCTGGCTGCTCACACCCGTACCCAGCATCGCGCCTACCAAAGCGGAATGGGTTATCTGATTGAAAAACCAGAATCTGGGACGAGACTGAAATCCCAAGTCGAGAATGCTCTTCGCTTCTTTCCCAAAACGGCTTGCGGCCGCTCCCTTACTCGACTTGCGGCTCGGTCGCTTCGATCTGATATTGCTTTAGTTTCCGGTACAACGTCGTCTTGCCGATTCCCAGTGCGCGCGCCGCGGCCTGCTTGTCCCCGTTTGTCTGCCGAAGCGTGCTCAGGATTGCCCGCCGCTCCAGTTCCTCCAGCGGCAGCATTTCGTCTTTTGCCGGTGGACGCGCATCGATCCGGTATTTCACGCTGGTGGGCAGATCCAGCGAACTGATCAGCGGCCCAGACCCCAGCGCCACCGCGCGTTCAATCGCATTCTCCAGCTCACGCACATTTCCCGGCCAGTCGTACGCGATCAGCTCCCGCATCGCGTCTTCCGTCAACTCCCGTGGCGTGTCTTCCTCCCCGGCGAATTTCTCAAGGAACGCCGCGACCAGCAACGGGATGTCGCTCTTTCGCTCCCGCAACGGAGGCAGCTTGACCTGCACCACGTTCAGCCGGAAGTACAGATCTTGCCGGAATGTCCCGTTCTTGATCGCATATTCCGGATCGCGATTTGTCGCCGCCACGATCCGCACGTTCACCGGCCGGTGTTCCGTCGCACCCACCGGCTTCACTTCCCGCTGCTGTAGCACGCGCAGCAGCTTCACCTGCATCTCCAGCGACATTTCTCCGATCTCGTCGAGAAACAGCGTTCCCCCGTTGGCCGCTTCCACCAGTCCCTGCCGCGCCTGCATCGCTCCCGTGAACGCCCCCTTCGTGTACCCGAACAGTTCTGACTCCACCAGTGTTGGCACCAGCGCCGAGCAGTCTACCGGAACGAATGGCTTGTCTCTCCTCGGCCCTGTGAAGTGAATGCTGCGTGCCACCAGCTCTTTGCCCGTCCCGCTTTCGCCCAGAATCAATACCGGGTGGTCGCGCTGGCTCACCTTCTCGATAATCTTGTAAATCCGCTCCATCTTCGGCGACATCCCGATCAGTCCGCCAAAGCCCGGTCGCATGCGCACCTGCTCCCTCAACAATTGATTCTCGCGCTTCAGCTCCACTGAGTGCGCCACATGCTCCAGCCGCGCTCGTAGTTCCTCCACGCGGAACGGCTTTGTCACATAGTCCGCGGCGCCGTTCCTCGTGGCTTCCACGGCGGAATCAATCGTCCCGTACTGCGTCAGCATCACCACCGCGATATCCGGATGCAAAACAGATACCCTCTTCAGCAGCTCCAGCCCGCTTGTTCCCGGCAGCCGCAGATCCGTCAACAAAATGTCCACCGAAGCCACTTCCATCACTTCCAGCGCCTCCTCCGCCGTGCTCACATCACTGGCCCTCATTCCGGATTCGCTGGCTACTACTTTGCACAGTTCCCGAATGTGCGCATCGTCGTCCACCACCAGCAGGTTCAACGGGACGCTGCGCGTCGTGTTCCCCACCGGCCTCCCTATCTCGACATACCCCACCCCCGCGGTGGGCCTGGCATCCGTCAACCGGCTGGGCTGCGTGTTCATAGCTGCCATCCTCCAACGTTCAAATTGTGAGACGAAACCCGGAGCGAGTCCCGGGGCAGGAAGGGGGTAGATTCGTGCCATTACGGGAACTACAACAATCCCGTTTTAGTCCATAATCATTAATATTGTCAAGTACGTAATTATCTAAACTAAATTATCGAAAAATGTGTACCAAATCGGAATCTCGGCTGACGCCTATGCCGATTACTTCAAGCTCAATCCCAGAATTCCCTCACTCTGCGACCCGATCCTTAACGTTCCTGCCTCCACAAATGCCATTCCGCCAATACGACCCCGTTCGGATTCCCGATCGGCCCGGCTCCACGTCTGCCCCTGATCCTTGCTGAAATAGATTCCGCCGCTGCGCTCGGCCACCACCCAAAGTCCCCCCTCGCTCGCAAATACCTCGGTGCTCCCCGTCGGCAGACCTCCTCCCGACCGCTTCCAGTGCGCTCCTTCATCACTAGACAGGAACAGTCCCTCGGAGGTTCCCAGCACAATCACCCCCTGCGCCCCCACTTCGGCTGCGTCCACCCAAAGCGGCCGGGCAATCCCCCCGGGGAGTTCCCCCCACACCGCCGTCTTCCCTCCGTCTACTGACCTTCCGACCTTTCCATCCCTGAGCACCAGGAGTTGCTCACCCGACCGCGATGCCCAGAGCCCCGCAAACGCGCCCGGCCCGCCAAATGTCTTTAACCGCGTGCATTTGCCTGCCTCGTCGCACCGCAGGATGCCTTGTTGGCTTGCCACGAACGCAAAATCGCTTGCCAACACCAGCGATCTCCCCCCTGGATCGACGGAAACCGCCCGTGTAGTCGGCTTTTGCGCTCCCCCTTTTGCTCCAGATGGTGGGCTTTCCGCCGCCACCCGCGGCCTCCACGGCCGTAGAACCGCGGTTTTGCCGTCACTAATCCATAGATTTCCGTCCACCATCCCCAGGATCCACCCCCAGGGACCGCCGTACACTTGGTCGATCTGATTAACAACCAGAGTCTTTTCCTGCTTCCCGGCTCCACCCGTCACCAGCGACAGTGCGCTCCACTTATTCCCCTGATCCGTGCTCTGTAGCACCTCCCTCCCACCGTGCTCAACAACTGCCAACAGCTTGCCGCCCCCTGAAGCGCTTGAAATTAAGTTCTTTACTACCATGTGCCGGAACCCTTCGTTCGACGCCGCAAACGAAGCCCCGCCATCCTCGCTGACTTCAATGCCTTTCTCCGTGCCGATCACAAGCCGGTCCGCTTCTTCCCCCTTCCCCGGAACCACCACGATGGCGTTGACGACCCAATCCTTCGGTGTTGTCCGTCCCCAGGTCTCCCCCCCATCCCGGGTGACCCATCCCCCCTCCGTCGTTCCCGCATAAACAGTCTTCGGACTGTCCGGATCCTGCACGAGGACCTGCGTTCGCCGCGCCGCATACGGAATACCCTGCAACTTGGTCCATGACTCTCCCTGATTCTCGCTGCGATAAATCCCGGAGCACGCGCTCATGTAGATGCGCTCAGGATCGCTAGAATCGAGACTCAGGCTCATAATGTCCGAATCGTCGATGATGCCCGTAACCACAGGCTCCCACGATTTGCCGCCGTCTTTCGTGCGCCAGGGGAGGTGATAGGTACCCGCATAGATCACGTTCGGATTCCGCGGATCAATCGCGAGCGAGTCCAGGTTCCTCAACTCGGGATCTCCTTCGGGTGAGATTCGCTGCCACGTCAACCCGCTGTCTTTCGACCGAAACACCCCCGAGCGGGTGCCTGCGATGAGTTGGTCAGGATCGGAAGGTGACCGTTCCAGCGTTCGCACAGCCTCCCCCTGCAGTCCCGCTGGATGCCAGCTTCGAGCCCCGTCGTCGCTGCGAAATACACCGCCGTCTTCCGCCGACTCGCGATACCACACCGAAGCAAATGCGCGCTTACCGTCGCGCAGGTCCGGTACCACGCGCGTCACCACGGCATCGAGACGCACCCCGACGCGCCCGCGGAGTTCCCAATGAGAAGCGCGATCCTCGCTGACAAAGATGTGTCCATCCGCTGTTCCGAGGTAAATGGCGCCGCTCACCCCGGTGCTGAGCGAAACGACCAGCCCGCCGACGGGCCCCAGCCTTTGCCATTGTTGTGGCCAACTGCCCGCGGCGACTCCGAGGAGCAGCAGCAGTCCGAAATAAGCCCTTAATCGCAATCGTCTTTTCATATTCAGCCCGCGGAAATATGCCCGTACACAAAGGAACGGGCTCCCCAAGGATCACCTCGGAGAGCCCGCTGCTGGTTCCGGTCAAACGCCGCGCCCGGTGCAAATGCACCTGCGCGAGCTTCAACTAGTAGGTCGCGCCTTCGGGAACGAAGATGAAGTCAACGCGACGGTTCTCCTTCTCGGAGCCCTTCTCGGTCGACGCCGTTCCAACGCGCGTGGAAATACGCGAAGCATCGATGCCCTTTTCGCCTAGGTACTTCTTGGCTCCATCGGCACGCGCTTGCGCCAGTTTATCCGCCTTCGGTTCTTTCTTGTCAGCGTAGCCGACAATCACGACCTTGGCGTTCGGTTCGTTCTTCAGACGCAGCGCCACGTCATCGCCAACGCGCTTGCAAGCGTTGTCGAAGCGGCCCGCGCCCACCTTGGTGTAGCCGCAATCGCCGACCTTCGAGGCCTGCGGCGGCGGTGCTGGTTGCTGCACGTCGACACGGGTCGTGCCGCTGGTGCGGCCGCCCTGGCCGTCGTCGGCCGTGCAGGTGACGGTGTAACTGCCTGCCGCCAGACCGGTCGAGTCGAACTGAGCCGTCGGGCCGTTGCCGGCGACCTGGCCGCCGCTTGCGGAATAACTGTAGGTCAGCGGATCGCCGTCCGGATCGCTGGCGGTGGACTTAATCGCCACGCGCTCACCCGCAATAATCGGGTTGCGTTCCGGCGCGCAAGAGATCGTCGGAGGCCGGTTCGGGCGCTTGTTGACCGCGATGTCCGTGGCGCAGGTTGCGGTGCCGCCGCGGCCGTCGTCAACCTTGGCGTTCACGGTGTAAGAGCCAAGTGCCAGCCCGGACGGATTCCAGCGGACATCTGGGCCAGTGCCGTCGATCGTGCCGCCCGTCGCCGTGTAACTGTAGGTCAACGCGTCGTTATCGGCGTCAGTGCCCGCTACGTGCACTGCCACGGGGTCGGTTGAACCTTGATAGACCGAGGTTGGACTCGCCGAGCAGGATGCCATCGGCGGATGATTCGGCTTCGGCGGTGCCGGAGGATAGCCCCAGCGGAGCACCAGACCCGAACCAATGCGGAAGTTGTTTTGCCGGCCGTTGGCACCAACCGCTGAGCCGGTAAAGTTCGTCATCAGGTAGTCAGCTTGGAAGAAGCGCCACGCCAGATTCTTAATCAGAATGATGTCCACGCCGCCGCCTGCCGCCAACGCAAAGCTCGACTGAGAGGCATCACCTGTCAACTGCGATCCAGCATGCGCCGCACCGAACAGCACTTCGCCGAACGGCACGAAGTGGTCGAACTTGCGCAGGTTGATGCGCGGACCGAACAGGTAGGTCTCCCACCCGCCGGTGATCGAATTCACCGGGTAGGTGATGGACCCATCCTCATTCTCGATCGGCGCCCCAAAGATCTTGCGCTTGAAGTGGTAACCGCCCACCTCGGCAGTCAGGCCCAGCCACTTATTCGCGTTATACGTGAATGAGCCCGTCGCGCCGTTGTTGTTGAAATTCTGAAAGCCCGTGCCAGGCATAAAATTCACATATTGATACAGGCCGGCAATTTCGAATTTCGGCGTCAGCAATCCCCACGCGTGCCGGTTCCAGGGGTTATTCTCCCAATCCGAGAAAATATCCGGCTTCGGTGCGGCGGCCGCCGGCATCGCAAAAAGCGTGCGCGATGCGGGAGCGATACTGAAGTCGCTCGCTGCGGCGTTTGCGGTCGCCGATGTTTCCGTGCCATTAGACTTCGTCTCTGTGCTCGCGTCTTTCTGCTGCGCACAGAGTGGTAGAGCGAATAGCGCGCCCAAAACCACGGTTGCACACCAATTGCGCATTGTTTCCTCCCTAAAACCTTCCTGAGAATTTCTCCAAATCCATGAATCTGCCTCTGAACCACATGCAGCGCTGGACCGGGATTCTGGCGTGCACCAGCGCGCTATTTTGATCCAAATGTTTTTTGGGCGGTTCCGCGAGCTCTACTCAATTCCCTGCTCGGAGCGAGACACGGATAGAACCGTTCGCTGTGCGAAAAGCATATTCCACAAGTGCAAGATTCTGCAAGTGTTTCCTATCGATTACCAGGTGAGCGAGTCCCGGTACTTCCCACCCCGCGAGTGCCGTCTAATGTATCATAGTTTCCCTTTACCTTGCGCTACACTTGAAAACTCATGCCGCCCTCTTCCGTCCTCGATCTCCATTGGATCGGCCATCCCCGTTCGATCGCCGCCGCCCTGCTTCGCGACAAAGACTCAGTTGCGCTGATCGATCCTGGGCCTGGGTCGACACTTGAGTCGCTTCGCGCAGGATTGGGGGCGATCGGATTGCGTGTCGCTGATCTCGATTCGCTTTTGTTAACGCATATTCATTTGGATCATGCCGGCGCTACCGGCGCGCTCGTCCGCGAGAATCCCCGGATCCGTGTCTACGTGCATGCACGGGGCGCTCCGCACATGGCCGACCCGTCCAAATTACTGCACAGCGCCTCGCGCCTATACGGCGACCAGATGGGCCGCATGTTCGGTGACTTTCTTCCAGTCGCCAAGGACAATTTGCGCGTTCTCGACGGGGGAGAGGACATTATAGTAGCCGGTCGCCGCCTCTCGGTTCTCTACACTCCGGGCCACGCCACCCACCACGTCACGTATTTTGACCACAACGATGGCACAGCCTTCGTCGGCGATACTGCGGGCATCTGCATCAACGGCCACTCTTTTGTTCTTCCGGCAACCCCCCCGCCCGATATTGACTTTGAACTTTGGAACGAATCCCTCGACGCGATTGCCGGCCTCCACCCCAAACGGCTCTTTTTGACGCACTTCTCTTTTTCCGACCATCCTGAGGCTCACTTGAAGCGTTTCCGTGAGCGCCTGAAATTGTGGAAGGATCTGTCCGCGAAGATCTTCGCGACTGCCGCGGATGACAGTGCCGCGATGCATCGTTTCGCGCAGGAAGTCGCCGCGGAAGCGGCGCAGTTCCTCAAGCCCGAGGAGCTTTCTCACTATGTCTTCAATGGGGCGTTGAATCTGTCCTGGGCCGGCCTGTCCCGCTATCACCGTAAACGCGCGGAAGCCCTCAAACCTGCCTCGATTTGATTCACCGCGCAGACGGGCTGTGCAGCCCAAATTCCCGGTGCAACCCCTGTAGAGCGGCCACCACCGATTTCTCTTCAATCACGAACGAAATATTGCTCTCGGACGATCCTTGTGCGATCGCGATCATGTTCACGCCTTCCCTGCCCATTGCCCCGAACGTTTTTCCGGCAATGCCCGGTGAGCCGCGCATATTCTGGCCCACCACCGCCACGATCGCGATGTGCGGGTCTACCGTGATGTGCTCGACTTTCTGGTGTGCCAGGTCCTGCGCGAATTCTTCGCGCAACGCCGCTACCGTTCGCTGCGCGTCCGCCGACGACACCACAAAGCAGATGTCGTTTTGCGATGACGATTGCGAGATGAGCAACACATTGGCCCGCACTTCAGCCGTCGTTGAAAACGTGCGCCCCACCACGTCTGGCAAGCCCACGATGCCCGGTCCGCCGACGCTGATCAATGTCACTTCCTGGATTGCCGTCAGTGCCTTTACGCCGGCACTGCTCGCTTGACCCGCCGGGGTGATCTTGGTTCCCAGCCTCTCCGGCGCGAAACTGTTGCGAATCCAGACCGGAATCGCCGCTTCCACGACAGGCCGCAGCGTCTTCGGATGCAGTACTTTCGCTCCAAAGTAGGCCAGCTCCGCCGCCTCCCGGTAAGAAATCTCGGGTATCACCTGCGCTTCGCGCACCAGGCGCGGATCGGCCGAGAGGACCCCGTCAACGTCAGTCCAGATGATCACTTCATCGGCATCGAGCGCCGCTCCCAGAATCGTCGCGGAGTAGTCCGACCCGCCCCGGCCCAGCGTCGTCAATTCGCCGTTCGCCGTCGCTCCCAGAAATCCCGTCACGATCGGCACGATTCCCCGCTCCAGCAGCGGCAAGATTCGCGCGTGCGACTTGCCGCGCGTGTGATCCATCAGCGGCTCGGCTCCGCCGTGGAACGAATCTGTAACGATCAACTCCGTCGCGTCCACCGCTTCACTCACGAAACCCAGTTCCTTCACGGCCGCTGATACCAGCGGTGCCGACAGCCGTTCACCCAGGCTTGAAATGGTGTCCAGCGTGCGCGGCGAAAGCTCCCGCAGCAGCGCCGCTCCTTCGCAGAACCGCCTTCCTTCTGAAAACACCGCGTCCAGCCGCTGGCGCACCAGGTCGCGTTCCTTGTCGTTCTTCACCAGTTGCTGCAGCGCCGTTTCGTGCTGTGTGCGCAGGGTCTCGATAATTCCCGTCGCTCCCGCAGCACTGCCTGCCTGCGCCAACCTGGCTGCCTCAATCAATTTGTTGGTCACGCCGCTCATCGCGGAAACCACGGCAACGCACCGTCCCTCCTTCGCCCCTTTCGCGATGATTTGGGCCGCTCGTGCAATGCACTCTGCATTGCCCACAGATGTGCCACCGAATTTCATCACTTGCAAACGTGCGGTCATTCTCTCCGTCCTCAGACGTGCAGCGGGCCCTCAGTCCGGCGGATTCCTCGCCGGATCTCTACCATTTTATTGTGCGGGCGCCCCGGAAACGCAGCCGACCTCCGTAAATTTTCCTAACCGGCATGACGTCTCCTCGTCGCGCCGGACCGTTTTCAATGGCTCCTAAAACGGAATATGCTGGATTGTGGTGCTTGAGACGGAGGTCACTGTGCTTCTGCAAACATCGCTCCTGGGCAACAATCCTTTTGCCGTGCTTACCGCGATCGTTGCTCCGGCGATTCTGACGAACGCCTCTTCCGTACTCGCATTGGGCACAAGCAACCGCCTGGGACGCGTCGTCGATCGTACCCGTGTCGTGTATGCGGATCTCGCCGCTACCGAACCTGGCTCGCGCGAGCACCGCGAATGGACCGCCCAGCTGGGAGCATTGCGCTCTCGCGCGCAAATGCTCCTGCGCGCCTTGCGCCTGTTCTATGCCGCACTCGGTTTCTTTGCGGCCTCGGCTCTCGTTTCTGTCACGGGCTCAATCGCTGCTTTCTACGGCGAGCGGCTGTTGTTCGAAATTGCGGCCGGACTGGCGGTCATCACCGGCGCCTCAGCCGTGGTCGGCCTTGCCGTCGGCTGCACCTTGATGGTGCACGAAACCCGGCTTGCGGTGCAGAGTCTGGCGGCCGAGGCGGAAATCCGCCAGCGGCCGGCCCGGCCCGCCCTATCTTGAGTGCTTTGGGTTTTCAGGCGCGCCGCTGGTAGGCATCCAACGCGTTCGACATACTCTCAAAGTCCAGACCACCAATTTTCGAAAGGTATTGGCAGTCCGGGCATCCGTATTCGTGCCGTTCCAAGGATGCGTGCGCTCGCTGGTAGTTCGCCTGCAAACGACTCAAATCCGCTGATCCTCTCGGGCGTGGCGTCGGGTGGTGTGCAAAGAGCGCAGCCTGCCTCTGCCAGGCTGCCAGAGCTTTGTGACAAGTCGCCAGCAACCGTTCGTATTCGGGACAAACCCCGGACCGTGGAGAGATCGAAATCATGGCAGTTTCTCCTTTCGGCCGCGAAGAGTTTGCTTGCTCAACTCTCGCTCCATTTAGTGCTCTTGCAATAGAGAAAGCAAGAGTCTTGAAGGCCAGGATGAGCGGACAGGCACCGGCTGGTCTATCCCTCCTGTCGGGTAACTCGCGAGTTCTGGACTCTCGGAGTCCAGAAACCCTCGACACCTCCAGTGCGTCGTAGAATTGGGTGCCGCGCCATGTTCATCGGACACTTCGGGGTCGGTTTCGCGCTAAAACGATTTGCTCCTCGCGCTTCACTGGCGGAATTGATCGGAGCGGCGCTGTGGGCCGACATTCTTTGGACGGCTTTCCTCCTGCTGAGGTGGGAACACGCCCGCATCGCTGTGGGCGACACAAAGTGGACCCCACTCGACCTTTACGATTACCCCTGGTCCCATAGCCTGCTGCTGCTTGCCATCTGGGGCTTCGTTCTTGGCCTCGCTTATCGTGCCTGGCGCAACGAATGGGCTGGCGCGGTGGCAATCTTCTTTGGGGTCATCAGCCACTGGCCTCTGGACTGGCTGACCCACCGGCCAGACATGCCGTTGTATCCGCAGGGACCGAAGTTCGGTTTGGGCTTGTGGAACTCCATCCCCGGAACCGTAATTGCAGAATTGGCGGTTTTTCTACTTGGCGTCGGCCTCTATGTGTGGAGCACACGCGCTCGCGACCGATGGGGCAAATGGGGCTTCTGGACCTACGTCGCCCTGCTCCTCATACTTTTTGTCGGGGATCGCTTCAGCGCGCCCCCGGAAAGCGTGTTGGGAATTGCATGGACGGGCTTCATCGCTACCATCGTCATGCTGGGGTGGGCCTGGTGGTTTGACCGCCACCGCAGTACAGGTGAAATTCCTCTGATGAACGAGCTGACTCCGAGCCGGCGTTCTTTCGGACACGAATTGGAATAAGCATTCCGACTGCTCAGTCGCTTGGCGACGAAGATGGCTCCGGTGTGGCCGCTTCGGTACTCGGCGGCGCCGGCGAGTTCAACGCCGCAAACCGCGTGGCCAGCGCGTCCACAAGCAAATCCACGATCTTCCTCGCTGCAGAGCCGTCCGCGTCTTTTTCCGGATTGTATTGCGCAATGTCCAGAGCGAGCAGGTTCTTGTGTTTTGCAAATTCCGCCAGCGAATCCCGAACATCCGCGAAGTTCAGGCCGCCGCTGCTCGGGACGTTCGTTGCCACGAGATCCTCCTGCCCAATTACGTCGAGATCGACGTGGAGCATGAATTCCCGCGCCTCTGCGTGTATCTGGGCTAGAGCGTGCTGTGCCCCGTTCGCCGAGCCGCGAATCTGTATGTCCGCAGCGTACATGTGGCGCATCGGCGAACGCGTCAGAAAGTCCTGCTCCGCCGGGTCCACCTGTTCGAGGCCGTAAATCAGCGTGTCTGGCTCACGTACCAGCGGCGGCTCACCCCAGAACCGTACGAGTTCCGGCGAGCCTTTGCCAATAATCGCCGCCAGGGCCATGCCATCCAGGCGTCCGGAAGGTGTGCTCGCGGGGGTATTCAAATCCGCGTGCCGGTCGAACCACAGCAGGCTGATCTGCTTGTGATAGCGGCGCCCACCCGTCAACATCGCGATGATCTGGGTGCAGTCCCCGCCGAGCACCAGCAGCAATGCGCCAGACTTGATCGCTAACTCGGCTCGTGGTTTCAGATCGTTGAGCGACGCTACAATCTCGGGGAGGTTGCGTGCCCGTTTGTGCTCGTCGTCGTCCGCAAACAGTCGCGGCGAACAGTCGCCGAAGTCCGTGACTTCGTATCCGATTGCTTGCAGTTTGTCGATGATTCCGGCCGCGCGCAACGCTGCCGGTGCTTTTTCGCTCCCGAGGGAAAATGCGGCGGCGCTGGACGGGGCGCCGATAAGGGCAATCTTGTTCGGCTGACGGACAATTTTGACCGCCAAGGTTCGGCTCCTTGTGCAACTTTAGTGTGTCCGGGCCCGGCGAAATGCCGGGAAATCCCCTGCCCGGCAAAGCTACAACGGTACGGCTGAAAAACCCTGTTCTACCGCCGCGGCGCTGGCGCGATCGAAGCCAATTCAGGAGGAAGCGTGAATCGCACATCCTCACGAATCAGGTCCAGGTCGCGCTGGTCCGTAAACCCGAACTGCGCCAGGCGCTCGCTGACCTGTTCGACCAGTACCTCCGGCGCGGACGCTCCGGCCGTCAATCCGATCCGGCGAACACCCTGCAGCCAGACCGGGTCGATGTCATTTGCGGAATCGATCAACTTGGACTTCACGCTCAACCGTTCCGCCAATTCCACCAGCCGGTTGGAGTTGGAACTGTTCTGCGAACCCACCACCAGAATCAGGTCCACGTCCTTTGCCACTTGTTCGACCGCTTCCTGCCGGTTTTGTGTCGCATAGCAGATGTCGTCGCTCGCCGGCCCGATGATCTTCGGGAACTTCTGCCTTAACCGCGCCACAATCTCCTGTGTGTCGTACAGACTTAGCGTCGTCTGTGTCAAAAATGCGAGTTTGGCGGGGTCTTCCACCTCTAATGCGTCCACGGCCGCCACAGAGTCCACCACCAGTGTGCGATCCGGTGCTTCGCCGGAGGTTCCGATGATCTCCTGGTGATCCTTGTGGCCGATCAGGATGATCGTTCGCTTCTCACGCGCGAATTTCAGTGCTTCCATGTGCACTTTCGTCACCAGCGGGCAGGTAGCGTCGATCACCCGCAGCGACCGATCCTTCGCCTCGTCCCGCACCGTGGGTGGTACGCCGTGCGCACTGAACACCAGCACTGCTCCGTGCGGTACCTCCTCAATGGTTTCCACGAAGATGGCGCCTCGCCGCCGCAACTGCTCCACCACGTATGTGTTGTGCACAATCTCATGGTGCACATACACCGGCGCGCCGTACGCCTCCAGTGCCAATTCCACAATGTCCACCGCGCGTACTACCCCGGCGCAGAATCCGCGCGGCCGCACGCGGAGGAGTGTCTTTGCTTCCGTTTGTGTCTGCATCAATGTCCTAAGCCGCAAATTTGCAAAGTCCTATCATATCAAAGACGGCTCACCCTCGCATGGTTTCCACCTGGCGATCGTCTGCTCGGGATACGAAACAACTGACTCAAAGGCCAGTTGGATTGCGCCTCCAGAGGCGTAAAATGGCCGAATCGGCAGCAGAACCATGGCAGAAACGCAAAACCGGCGTCGAAGTGAACGCGTCATCCTGCGGATGTCGGTCGTTG
>Ga0335084_10001543_pt1 | contig 21617 bp, 18 predicted proteins | sample Lox_Sample_44_FD_206721 | JGI IMG/M metagenome (GOLD analysis project Ga0335084, IMG submission 206721) | Soil microbial communities from Loxahatchee National Wildlife Refuge, Florida, United States - Lox_Sample_4.4 | ecosystem: Environmental > Terrestrial > Soil > Wetlands | place: USA...
GGCGTCTGTTGATCGGCAGGCGGCATCTCTGGCGACGGCGTCTGCTGGCTGGGCGTCGTCGATTGCGGTGTCTGCTGGTCCGACGGCGTCGAGGCCGACTGTGCGTTGAGCGCGCTACCCCAGGAGATCATGCCGAGCGCGATCGCCAGGGTGGCGAGAAACGAAAGAGACTGAATACGTGTTTTCACGAAAAATCCTCCAGGAGCCAAAGCGGCTCGTTCCTTCGAGACCTAGCAAATCCCCTGCCACCTGTTCGCGCGAAACGATCGACTCACCATCATTCCATTGAATCTGCGAGTGTTAGCCACTTCTACTCGGGAACATCAATTGCGCCCCTCCACGAAGTTTCCCAATCACATACATCGAACGCTGTACCCGCCAATCTGCAAGGACCGAAGATCCGCAGCCCAAGGATGAGCATTTCCTGCCACTCGTAAGCAAAATCTTCCCGCAAAATTCACCGCAAAGAAGAAGAGCCACGACGAAAAGGTCGCAGCTCTCCAAGGTTTCCAATCAAAATCAAAAATGACCATTATTTTCCGCGAGCCGGGTCCTGCGGAAAGTCACAGAAAAAAGTCGCAACCGAAGCTGCGACTTTCCTTCGTTCATTTTTAATTCTTGATCGATGAAGATCCGTGCAAATCCGTGGCAAGGGCTTAAACCCTAGTGTCTTCCCCCCCCACCATGCCCACCGTGGCCGCCACCGTGACGTCCACCTCCTCCACCGCCACCATGACGTCCGCCCCGTCCGCGACCACGCCCACCGCCTCCGCCGCCGCGTCCACCGCGTCCACCACGATCTCCACCGCGGTCGCCTCCGCGCCCACGGTCTCCGCTCGGAGGAGCGCCCTCGCGATTAAAGTTCGGCTCATCTGGTTCGTCCGGGAAATCCCCGCCGCCTTCAATCACCAGCGTGCCACCTGGTGCTGGCTCACTTTCCGGGGCTGCCGCAGCAACTTCCTCTGCGCCACCCCCCTGCACAGCCATCTTCGCTCGCTGTTCTTTCAGGATCGCCTTGCGCGACAGCCGGATTCGGTTTCCTTCCACTGCCAGCACCTTCACCAGCACTTGGTCGCCCTCTTTTAGTTCATCGCGCACATCAGCAATGCGATGCTCCGCCACTTCGCTGATATGCAGCAACCCCTCAGTCCCCGGAATGATTTCAACAAATGCTCCGAAGTCCGCCAGCCGCGTGACTTTTCCAAGGTAGGTCTTGCCCACCTCGGCCGTCGCCGTGATATCGCCGATAATCTGCAGCGCCTTCTGTGCCGACGCCTGATCGCTCGACGCCACTTTCACCAGTCCGGAGTCTTCCACATCGATCTTCACTCCGGTCTGCTCCACGATCGACCGGATCATCTTTCCTCCGGGCCCAATCAGATCGCGAATCTTGTCCGTCGGAATCTGCACGGTGTAGAACCGCGGTGCGTAATCGGAAATCTTCGCGCGGTGCTCCGAAATGATCTCCTCCATCTTGCCGAGGATATGCATCCGTCCCCGCTGCGCCTGCGCCAGCGCCTCACGCATGATCTGCGACGTGATACCTGAGACTTTGATATCCATCTGCAGTGCCGTAATACCTTCCCGCGTTCCGGCAACCTTGAAATCCATGTCGCCATAGTGATCTTCCGCGCCCGCGATGTCCGTGAGGATCGCGTAGTCATCACCTTCCTTCACCAGCCCCATCGCGACTCCTGCTACCGGAGCCTTCAACGGTACCCCGGCATCCATCAGCGACAAAGAAGCGCCGCACACGGTCGCCATCGAAGACGATCCGTTCGACTCCAGGATGTCAGAGACCACGCGCATCGCATAGGGCCACTTCTCTTCCGAAGGAAGCACGCCCGAAATCGCTCGCTCCGCCAACGCCCCATGCCCGATCTCTCTCCGTCCCGCACCGCGCAAGAACGCAACTTCCCCAACCGAGAATGGTGGAAAGTTATAGTGCAGAAGGAATCGTTTCTTGGCTTCGCCTTCGAAGCCTTCCAGGCGTTGCATGTCGTCGCTGGTACCGAGCGTTGTAGTCACCAGGGCTTGAGTCTCGCCGCGAGTGAAGATTGCGCTGCCGTGCGTTCTGGGCAGAACTCCGGCTTCGATCCAGATTTCGCGGATCTCGTCAAACTGGCGTCCGTCGGGACGCCGCTTCTGATGCGTCACCTGCTCGCGGAAGATTCTCTCGCGCAGAGTTTCATAATAGTGAGCGAGTTTCGTCTTTGCGTCTTCGTCATCTTCCGGAAGAGCGGCCTCGAGTTTTTTCTTCAATTCTTTGACCAACGAATAGCTCTCGAGCTTGGGATGCTTCTTGGTATCGAGCGCATCGGTCAGTTGGGCGCCCACTTTGCTCTTCAGATCGTTGTAGTACGCATCGTCAAATGCCGGGGGCTCGACCTTGCGCTTTGGCTTCCCTGCCCTGTCTCGCAACTCATTGATCGCAGCGCAGATCTTCTTGATCTCGGTGTGGCCGAACTCGATCGCGTCGAGAACTGTTTCTTCCTTCACTTCTTTCGCGCCCGACTCGATCATCACGATGCCCTCGGACGTAGCGACGACCATGATGTTCAGCAGACTCTCGCGCATCTCGTTGTAAGTAGGATTCGCGACGAACTGTCCATTGACCAGGCCGACGCGCACGGCGCCTACCGGACCGAGGAATGGAATATCGGAAACGTGGAGCGCTGCCGATGCCGCATTGATACCGACCACGTCGGGATCATTTTCGCTGTCAGCAGAAAGCACCAGCGCGATGACCTGCGTCTCGCACTTGAATCCCTCGGCAAACATCGGACGGATCGGGCGATCGATCTGGCGGCTGGTGAGTACTTCCCGTTCACTCATGCGCCCTTCGCGCTTGATGAAGCCTCCCGGAAAACGCCCGCCGGCGTAGGTGTACTCGCGGTAATCCACCGTGAGCGGGAAGAAGTCGATCCCCTCCCGCGGGTCGGCATTGGCCGTTGCGGTTGCAAGCACAACATTCTCTCCGAGGCGAACCACCGCCGATCCGTGGGCCTGCTTGGCTAATTTTCCGGTTTCAAATGAGAGTGTCTTGCCGCCGACGAGTGTGACTGTAACTGTAGTTGGTTCTGGTTTCATTAGATTTCCTTTGGAGTGCGATGAGCAGTGAGCTTTGAGCAATGAGTGGGCTTCGAGCTATCAGCTTGCAGCCTCGAGCGAACAGTTTTGCTTGGGAATGGGACACGTATCCCATTGCTATCTGCAGGGTCGCTTGCGCTTGAAAAACGCACTTGTGGAGAGTTCCTCGATGCTGCCCGTCTCACCAGAGACGGATTCTCAGAAATAGCTGGAAACTTCCCCGCTTCTCAGGCCAAACGCATGTGAGAAATGGGGTTACCTGTCGAGGTAAGGGTTCCCGATGCCTACTTGCGAATTCCGAGCTTGCCGATCACGGTCTTATAGCGCTCGGAATCATATTTCTTAAGGTAGTCGAGCAAGCTACGGCGCTTGCTGACCAGCATGAGAAGTCCGCGGCGTGAGCCGTGGTCTTTCTGGTGCGTCTTGAAGTGCTCCGTCAACTGGCCAATGCGTTCGCTGAGCAGGGCGATTTGAACTTCTGGGCTGCCGGTATCGCTAGCATGCGTGCCGTACTGGTCAATGAGGGATTTCTTTTGCTCTCTGGCTAACACTAAACTGGTGCACTCCTGTCTTTAATCGATTGTCTATGTGACGTTTAGAGGATATCACGGGTTGCGAGCACGGAGCAATGAGCGCCGAGTGTTTGAACTTTCAGCTTTCAGTTGTCAGCTTTCAACTTGCGAAACGCGCTGCTGCGGAAACCTCAAAATCCTTAGCCACCCGCGCAACCCGTCCCTGAAATCCCCGGCTACCCGATGCCGGGAGTGGGCATCACAATTCATGCCGGCGCTGCCGGGCTCAACAATTTCATCTACCGATAGGAAAGGAGTATGCACGTGCAGGAGAGGAAAATTACGGTCCCCGAACTCATCTTGGTTGCAATTACCCGCGCCGCTCTCGGATTCGGAATTGGTCTGCTCGTATCCCAGGCGCTCAACAATGATCAACGCAAAGCCGCGGGCATTGCCTTGACGGCACTGGGAGGCCTCACGACCATTCCCTTGGCCGCCAACTTCATCCGGCAGGGTCGACGCACGGAACTCGTGGAGGACCGGATCGCACCCAGCACTGCCGCATAATTTTCATTGTTGTAAGCTGCGCGAAATTTCAAAAGCGCTGGGCCATGAGCACATCACTCGTGATGTTGCCCGGAGGCGAGGCCACGCCCCCGCCACTTTCGCAGCAATTCATAGAGCACAATGCCTCCGGCAGTAGCGACGTTCAGAGATTTCTTATGGCCGCGCATCGGGATCCGCACATGCGCGTTGGCTAGGTTGATGATTTCGGGACGCAGGCCGTCCACCTCGTGTCCGAAAGCGACGCAAACTGGAAATCTGGGTTGCCACTCGAACAGATCCACGGCGTGCGCACTAGTTTCAATGGCCGCGATTTCGAATCCGCTGGCACGCAAGCTCTCCGCCATGTGGACAGCGTCCCAATCATGTTCCCACCGGACGGTTTCTTCGGCTCCCAGCGCCGTCTTTGAGATGGCTTTTTTCGGCGGATGAGCCGTGATGCCGCACAGACACAGCCTTTCTAACCCCACACCATCGGCCGCGCGGAAGAACGCACCTACGTTGTACATGCTGCGCACGTTGTCGAGCAGCACTGCAACCGGGAGGCGGAGCCGTTGGTCTTCTGGTGCAAGATCAACGGTGGAACCCGCGGCCGTTCGGAAGGGGGAATCCTCATTGTTCATGGTGGGAGTATCCACCATTTCGCGACGGCCACGGAAGCATGCAGCCCGCATCCGTTGCGCTAGGAGACGGCTCGAATCACGGCTTCACCGAAGCGTCTGGCGAGATCGCTGGGCAGTGAGACGACGGACGCCGCCCTGTCAGCAAGCTGCAAATCAATCAGAACGGTGGCATCGTCACGCTGAAACACGCTGACACTTCCGCCGCAGCCCGTGGCATCGTCCACGAACGTAATGCAATCGATCTTTCTCATGGGTTGACCTCCTGCCGCAAAAAGAAGGCCCGGTACAGATGTTTGGCAGGAGATTACCGTTGAAAGTGGGCGTCGTCAATTTGGAGACGTGGTTCCCTCTCGTCACTTTCCCTTTGCGCTTCTACAAGAGATGGTGTACTTTCTTGTAGAAGTGATAGGGGAAACACGATGCCATCTCGATCCATTGATCTTCCGCAGGGTACGCTCGACCTGCTGATCCTCCGTACCCTGGCGCTTGAGCCGCTCCACGGCTGGGCCGTTTCTGAACGTATCCAGCAGATCTCGAGCGACGTCCTGCGCGTGCAGCAGGGATCGCTGTATCCCGCGCTGCATCGACTGGAGCGCCGTGGCTGGATCAAAGCGCGCTGGGGTACATCGGAGAACAACCGCAAAGCCAAGTTCTACGAACTCACCAAAACCGGACGGCGCGAACTCGAGATCGAACAAGATGCCTGGCAGAAGCTGACGGCCGCCGTGAGCCAGATCCTCGAAACTGCCTAGGAGGCCGCGTGATCCTACACGACTTACTCTTCCGGCTGCGTAGCTTGATGCGGCACCCTGCCGCAGAGAACGAACTCGAGGACGAGTTGCGTTTTCACCTCGAGCGCGAGACTCAGAAATATGTGAAGACGGGAATGAGCGAAGCCGAGGCCGCGCGTCGCGCCCGGCTGGAGTTTGGCGGACTGGATCAGGTCAAGAATGAGTGCCGCGAGGCTCGCGGCGTCAGCCTGGTTGAGTCGCTGGTGCAAGACTTGCATTACGCGACTCGGACGCTGTTTCACTCACCTGCCTTTACCGCCTGCGCCATGCTGACGCTGGCTCTCGGAATCGGCGCCAACACGGCAATTTTCAGCGTGGTCAATACGGTCTTGCTGAATCCACTGCCATACCCCAACCCGCAGGAGTTGCTGGCTGCGCGCGAGAATGATTCACTGGCGAATCTTGAAGATATGCAGCGCCAGACCAAATCGTTTGCCAGCAGTGGTGGAATCAATATCGAGCCGATGGACTTCACTGGCACGGGTGAACCGGTGCGCGTACACGGCGCCTACATCGATGCGGGCTTGTTCACAACACTCGGCGCACGACCGATGTTAGGCCGTTTGATCTCAGCCGATGAAGCCGTGAAAGGCGGCCCACGGAATGTAGTACTGAGCTATTCCTTCTGGCGCGACTTCATGGGCAGCGATCCTCATGTGTTGGGCAGAGCGATCCGGCTGAGCGACAACAGTTACACCGTGATCGGCGTGATGCCCAAGGATTTCACCCTGCCAAAGGAACTTGCGGATGTCTTCCTTTCGCTGTGGGTGGGATATCCCGACGCGGCTGCCGAGCGTGATGTGCATTTCATGCACATGTACTGGCGCCTGAAGCCCGGCGTGCCGCTTGGCCAGGCGCAAGCAGAGATCGCGCAAGTGGACCACCGGCTTGCCGAAGAGTTTCCCCACACTGAGAGGGAGCGCGTCACCTTACTGATACCGCTGCAGGAGTGGCTGGTGGGCGACGTCCGCCCGGCACTGTTGATTCTGTTTGGCGCGGTTGGGCTGGTGCTGCTGATTGCGTGTGCGAATTTTGCCATGCTGCTGATGGCCAGGGGCATGGCACGTCAGCGCGAGCTGATGATTCGCGCCTCGCTGGGTGCACGGAATGGCCGCCTGATTCGTCAGAGGCTTACGGAGAGCACGCTCTTGGCGCTGGCTGGCGGAGCAGCAGGATTGTTGGCTGCGAAGGCAGGCACAGAGTTGTTGCTGACGTTGAAACCGGCGGAACTGCGTCGCTTCGACGCCATTCCCATGGACGCTCGAGTCTTCGTGTTTGTCTTCGTTATCTCACTGCTGACGGGACTGCTGTTCGGACTTCTGCCGGCATGGTCCGCATCTCGCGGCGATATCGCGGAAGGGTTGCGGGAGAACGCTCGTACTACCGCCACGGGCGTTTCTCGCAGTCCCTTGCGCAGCTTCCTGGTGACCGCGGAACTTGCGCTGGCCCTCATTCTGCTGGCAGGTGCGGGATTGCTGATCAAAGGCTTCCTGCGCCTGCGATCCGTGGATCCAGGATTCAATCCGGCGAACGTCATCACCATGTACCTTCAATTGCCGGGATCGCGCTATTCGGAGTTCTCGCTGCAGACGAATTTCCGCCGTGAGTTGCTTTCTCGGATTAACGCCTTTCCCGGAGTGGAGGCGGCGATGATCACCGACCTTCCCTTGGCCGGAAATTACGTAGGCCATCGCGTCGTAGTTGACGGACACGCCACCCTTCCCGAGGGAACCGAACCAGTCGTGCAAACGCTATCGGTCATGGGCCAATACTTCGGCGTCATGCAGATTCCCATCCGCGCGGGACGCGACTTCAACGCGATGGACCGCGAAGGACAACCACGAGCGGCGATCGTCAACGAAACGTTCGTGCGGCAACTTCTTCCTGGCCAGAACCCAATCGGAATGCGAATTGACTGGTCCCGATCGAGCGACCCTCCTCAGTGGATGACGATCATTGGTGTTGCGGGTGACGTGAAGCATTCGGGGCTGAATCAGCCAGTAGATCCTGCCGTCTACTCTCCGTTCAGCCAGAATGACGAGGCGTGGCGGAAATTCATGACGCTGGTGATCCGGACGCGAGTTCCGGCAGCAAGCCTCGCCGAGGATGTGAAAAAGCAGGTCTGGAGCCTCGACAGCCAGATTCCGGTAAGCAGCATTCAATCCATGGACGATCTATTGGCGGTCTCGGTTGCGCAAGAGCGCTTCAACGTGTTGTTGCTCGGGAGCTTTGCCGTGCTGGCTGTGGCGCTGGCTGCGGTGGGCATCTACGGAATGGTTGCGTATCGCGTGAATCAGCGCACGCGTGAGATCGGAGTCTACATGGCTTTGGGCGCGCAACATCGCGACGTCCTGAGGCTGGTTATGAAGGACGGATTGAAGCTCGGGGCACTGGGCATCTTGCTCGGGCTCGCCGGCGCACTCGCGCTGACACGGGTGATGGTCAGCGTGCTCTTCGAAGTGAAGCCTACTGATCCAACAACACTGATTGGCGTCGCGTTGTTGCTAGCAGCCGTCGCGATGCTGGCCTGCTACATCCCGGCGAGGCGGGCCTTGAGCATCCATCCAATGACCGCCTTACGCCGGGAATAACTATCTTCGCCAGCTCTTGCCGTGTTGACGTTAGCCTCGCCGCGCTGCCTCGATGGTGGCGACGTCGATCTTCTTCATCTTCATCATCGCCTCGAAGGCACGCTTTGCCTCACCGCCACCCGCGGCAAGCGCGTCGGTCAGCGCGCGCGGAGTGATCTGCCACGAGAGGCCCCAGCGGTCCTTGCACCAACCGCACGCACTTTCCTCGCCGCCATTGCCCACGATTGCGTTCCAGTAACGATCCGTCTCTTCCTGAGTATCCGTCGCAATCTGAAAGGAAAAGGCCTCGTTGTGTTTGAACGCTGGACCTCCATTAAGACCAAGGCAAGGAATGCCAACCACGGTGAAGTCCACCGTCAGCACATCGCCCGTCTTGCCGCTCGGATAGTCTCCGGGCGCTTTGTGAACCGCCGCTACTTTGCTATCGGGAAATGTGGCGGCGTAGAAATTTGCCGCCTCTAGGGCGTCTTTGTCGAACCATAGGCAAATCGTATTTTTTGTCTTCATGTTCCATATCCCGTCTGAGTGGTGATGAGTTTCAGATTACGCCCTCAGCCGAAGGGTTGGCGAGACGCGGCGGATCCGTCCTCATCTGTGTTTTACAACCTCTGTAAGCGGCGGAGCGGCTTCGGGGAAGGCTTTTCTGAAATCCATTCCCAGAGACGCCGCAATTGTGGCCGCTATCTGCGCTTGCGCGGCCTGATTATTCGAGAGTTCGCCGCGAGCATCGATGTCAGGTCCCATCGCGGCAATCCAGATATTCTCGGAGCCTTTCTCCTCGACTCCGTGTTCTTTCCACTCGTTCAATCCACTGCCGCGGCCGTGATCGGTCGTGATGATGAAAGTCGTAGTGCCGTGGTATTCCGGCATGGATTGCATGGTGTCCCAAAGCTGGCGCACGAATGCGTCAAATTGATGCGCGCTTTCAAGCACAAGATCGTACCGTCCAGAATGTGCCCAGTTATCGGTCTCGCCATAACCAACGAAAAGCACTCGCGGATGTGCCGCCTTCACATATTCGAGAAGCGGCACTTGCATGAATGAATCCCAAACGTCTTCGTCATCGAGGCGGGTGGTGGTGCGATAGAGGTCGTTGAGCAACTCCTGTTTCGGCGTGAGCGTGCCTTTCTCAGGTAGATCCCAACCGATCTGCATCGGCAGGTGGCTTCGCGGCTCATTGAAGATGTTCTTGAACACTTCCCAGGTCGCGTAAACAGCGACATGTCCTTGAAACTCGGGGGACTTGTTCAACCATTCAAAAACGCTGACATTCGGATTGGGCCCAAACTCGTTGCTATTGATGCGCGGATCGGGACGCCCCGTGAGCATCTCGTTGTAGCCAGGATAGGAAAAAGCCATCCCATTGGTGACGCGCGCGATGCTGCCATTGTTCTGATTGCCGAGGATGAGGCCCTCTTTTGCGACGACTCCCCATAGGAATGGAAAGAGCATCTTCCGCCGCTGCACAGGGTCGTCATTCCAGAAAAGGCTGCGCAATTTGTCGGGACTCGCCCAGATGCCGCCATGTTTTTCGCTGATCAAGTCGGGATCGGCGCCCGTGAAGACTTCCTGCCAGCGCAGACCGTCGCTGACGATCAGCACGACATTGCGGGTCTTGCCTTGCGCGTGTGCCGCGATCCCAGCGTAGAAAGTGAGCAATAAGACAACGACGACTCGCGCGCGGATTTTCAATATCTGCCCTCCCTGGCTCCCGGATGATTCAAAAACTATGGCGCAGGCCAAACTGCATGACTCGCGGCTTGGTCAGCGTCAGAACCTGCGATTCGCTAAACTGCCAACTTTTTGCCAAACTCATGTCGACTCCAAAATATCCAGGCCCGCGAAGATTATTGCGCTGTCCCGCTTCGCCGGGATGCGGTCATGAATTTTGTACCAGTACTCCACAAGGATTTTGTCGTGTGCCTTGGAGGCGTCTGCCAGGTTGCCACTGAACTTCGAACCTTCCGGGCCAGTGCGGCTTGTGCATCTCCGGGTCGGTAACGACCCATCCTCCACCCGGCAAGCACACCTCCTCTTCCTTGTGAATCATGACCTCTGAGTCCTTCGATTCGTATTCTATGAAGAGGCTGATCGGTAGGAGACTGATGGGCGGATGTTCGGGATGCGCTTCATTGTGCAGCCGCGCCTGGATGACAAGAACCGGCGCGGCCATCAAAGAAACCAGCAGCAGCCCCAAGAAGTTCCGGTCGCGCATAGCTCGCAATTATGCCACCAGTGGCGGTTGTGTGAGCCTGTTCTCGCTCCAGAACAACATTACGGTTCGTAGCAACGTTTTTCCGCTCAGACGTATCTTCAATACTGACAGGGGGTTGGGGATACGGAATTACACAGAAACATCCCAAAAGGCATAGTTCGCGTTCGAAATTGCATCTATAATTTTGGAAGTAGTTTTTTCTAAAGTACTTAGCCGTTCTGAAATGGGAAGCCGGGTGGCAGCGAAGTTGCAGAGTAACGATTGGGGCGAGTTCTCCTCCCCACCTCCTCAACCCTCGTGGGGTTCGGGGCCAGTATCGACGTCCATGAACCGGGAAAGCCAAGCTCGTTTTGTCGCTATCATCCTCTTCCTGCTCACGGTGGCGGCGGTCGTCTTTGCCGGTTTCAATTTCCGCAAGGAAGCCGAATCGGCTGTCCCCGACGACGGCATCTGGTGGGTAGAGCGCTCGGGTGGTCTGGTCGCGGAAAGCGTCGACCCCAATGGACCTGGAGCCCGGGGCGGCGTCAAGGTTGGAGATGTGTTGGTCTCGGTGAACGGGCAGGATGTTCACAGAACCCCGGCGCTGGTGAGGCAACTGTATCACACCGGCGTCTGGCACAATGCCTCCTACTCGCTGAGCCGCAATTCGGTCGTGCTCGATGCCAGCGTGCTACTGGTTCCGGCCGATCGTTCCCCGAATAATTCCCTGCGCTTGATTGCGTTGATCTATCTGGGAATTGGCCTGTATGTTCTCCTGCGGCGCTGGACGGCAAATGGATCGACTCATTTCTATATTTTCTGTGTCGTTTCTTTCATCGCGTATTCGTTTAAGTACACCGGCAAGTTCAACGACTTTGACTGGATCATTTATTGGTGCAACGTCGTCGCCGGGGTCCTCCAGCCTGCACTCTTCTTACACTTTGTCCTGACTTTTCCCGAGAAGCGAAAGCTCGTACAGCAACGCCCATGGCTGCTGACCTTGGCCTACCTGCCGGGCGCCGTGTTGTTGGTACGGCACATCATCGCTTTGCGGCTCGCGCAGGCCAGCGGATTGCTCCGCTGGGATATGGACCGGCAGGAGATGGCATACGGCGCCGTGGTTTTCCTGACCGCCGCCGGAGTGCTCTGGTACAGCTACCGGCACGCCAGCACGACGATTCTGCGTCAACAGCTCAAGTGGGTGACGCGCGGGACAGTTCTGTCGGTTGTCCCCTACACCATCATTTATGTGATCCCGTTCCTGATGGGAGCGCTCCCGGGAACGCGGATGAAGCTCTCAGTGCTTTTCCTGAGCCTGCTGCCGCTGACCTTCGGCTACGCCATCTTCCGCTACCGCTTGATGGATATCGACCTGATTTCAAAGCGGGTGGTGGTATACGCGGTCGCAGCCGCCGCAGTCGTCGGCATGTACTTTGCGCTGGTGGCCGGCGTCGCGACGCTGGTCCACAGCCAGCAGCCGAATACCGGGACCACAGGTCTGATCCTGGCAATGGTGATTACGGCCTTGCTGTTCGATCCGATCCGCAAGTGGATTCAGGACCGCGTGGACCATCTTTTCTATCGGACGGTATATGACTACCGCCGCACGCTGATTGAGTTCGGCCGCGAGCTGAGTACGGAGACGGATCTGAATGCGCTGTTGTCGTCGATCGTGGACCGTCTTTCGCGCACCCTGGCGGTCGATCGCATCGCCATCTTTCTGCAATCGGCGGAGTCCGAGCAGTTTGTATTGTCGAAATCGGTTGGACTGAATCCTACCTGGAAACTTGACTTGGGATTTCTCAGCACACCCCGGCCTGAGCCTGCCGGACACATGTTCTTCGAGAACACTCATCAGGTTCCCCGGGAGAGCCCGAGAGCGCAGGAAGCAATCGGACGACTCGATCTGAACTACTACATCCCCTGCCGAGCGCAGCAAAAGACGATCGCGTTCCTTGGTTTGGGGAAGACCACCAAGGGCGACTACCTCTCCAGTGAAGATGTAGAGCTGTTGGAAACGCTTGGCGGGTACATCGGAATCGCCATCCAGAATGGCCGCCTCTATGCCTCACTGCAGCAGAAGATGGCGGAGTACGAGCGGCTGAAGGACTTCAACGAGAACATCGTCGAGTCCATCAACGTCGGTGTGATGGCGCTCGATATGGAAGACCGCATCGAAAGCTGGAATGCCCAGATGGAAGTGATGTATGCCCTGCCCCGTTGGCAGGCGCTGACCCAGCCTCTGAGGAGTGTTTTTCCTGATGAGTTCGTGGAGGAGTTCTACCGCGTTCGGCAGAATGCCGGCATCAACAATCTGTACAAGTTCCGGCTGTCGACACCCGCAGGCGAAACACGAACCGTTAACGTCGCGATTGCTCCATTGGTCACGCGCAAGTTCGAAGTCATCGGCCGCCTGGTCATCATGGATGACATTACGGAACGCGTGGACCTCGAAAGCCAGTTGTCGCAGGCCGACAAGCTCTCGTCGATCGGTTTGCTGGCAGCAGGTGTGGCGCACGAAGTGAACACGCCCTTGGCCGTGATTTCGTCGTACACGCAGATGCTTGCCAAGCAACTGCAGGGCGATCCGCAAAAATCCGGACTGCTGGAGAAGATTACCCGGCAGACATTCCGCGCATCTGAAATAGTAAATAACCTTCTCAATTTCTCGCGGACCAGCGGCACGGAATTTGCCAACGTGGACATAAACAAAGTCATCACCGACACGCTGGCGCTGCTCGAACATCAGTTCAAGACAGCGAAGATCCAGGTTCGCTCCGATCTCATGCCAGGCATCTCGGCGATCCAAGGAAATCCCGGAAGACTGCAACAAGTATTCCTGAACCTCTTTCTGAACGCCAAGGATGCCATGCCGGGCGGCGGTGAACTCTCGGTCGCCACCAGCAACGGCGAGATGATCAGCGTGCGCGTGAGCGATACGGGCTCGGGCATCGCGCCGGAACACATTCAGCGGATCTACGATCCATTCTTCACCACCAAGACGGCCCCCAAAGAAGGCCAGAACCGTGGGACTGGGCTGGGCTTGTCGGTCACCTACGGCATCATTCAAGAGCATGCCGGAAAGATTCGCGTCGAGAGCAACCCGGGAGCAGGCACCACGTTCGCTCTCGATTTTCCGATGAGCAGGAAGGCAGTACATGTCTGAAGCAGCAGTTATCGCGCGCGGTGCAGTCAACGGCGGACCGTCGCAGTCGGGTTCCGTATTGATCGTCGACGACGAAGCCGAAATCCGGGAATCGCTTCAGACCTTGCTCGAGTTGGAGGGATTCGAGATCGAGACTGCGGTAACGGGCGAAGATGGTCTCGCCCAGATGGCCGATCGCCCCTTCGATCTGGTACTCCTCGATCTGACGTTGCCCGGGCGCAATGGGATGGAGATCCTGTCCGAGATCCGCTCGCACGATGCGCACCTGCCCGTGATCATGATTACCGCGTACGGAACCGTGGAAAACGCGGTCCGCGCAATGCAGTCGGGCGCGGCAAATTTCGTCCAGAAACCGTGGGACAACGAAAAACTGCTGGCGGACGTTCGGGCCGCCATCGGATGGCGCCGTGCCGAAGAGGAGAACGTCCAGCTCAAGCGCGCGCTGAAGCAGCGCTATAACTTCGAAAACATCGTGGGCAAGAGCGAGCCCATGCTCAAGATCTTCGATCTAGTGGGCCAGGTCGCTAACAGCCGCTCGACCGTGCTGTTGCAGGGCGAGAGCGGAACCGGCAAGGAAGTCATCGCCAAGGCGATTCACCTGAACTCGCCCCGCCGCGACAAGCCATTTGTCCCCGTGAACACCGGATCGATGCCCACCGACCTGCTGGAGTCCACGCTATTCGGGCATGTCAAGGGCGCGTTTACCAGTGCAATCGCCTCGAAAAAAGGACTCTTCGAAGTGGCGGACAAGGGCACGCTCTTCCTCGACGAGATCGCCACCATGGGGTTGGAAACGCAGGCGAAGATTCTCCGCGTGCTGCAGGACCGCCGGTTCATGCACCTGGGCGGAATTCAGGAGATCCAGGTGGACGTCCGCATTATCGCGGCGACAAACATCGACCTCCGGCAGATGGTGCGCGAGGGGCGCTTCCGCGAAGATCTTTTCTATCGCCTGAATGTGATTACGGTGGAACTGCCGCCGCTTCGCCAACGAAAAGAAGACATCCCGCTGCTGGTCGATTTCTTCCTGAAAAAATATGCGGAAGAAAATGGACGCTCCGTGCCGCGCGTGACGCCGGAGGCCCTGCGCCCACTGATGGGTTACTCGTGGCCGGGAAATGTCCGCGAACTCGAAAATGTGATTGAGCGCGCCGTCGTTCTTTCGTCTGGACCAGAGATCAGCGTAGAACTGCTTCCGGATTCGCTCATGGGTCGCGGCTCGTCTCTCTCTTTGCATGATGCTCCCACCGATGCTTCTCTGTTCGAGATCGTCGAAGACGTGGAGCGACGCGTCATCACCGATATGCTCGAGCGCTGCAACTGGAATCAGACAGAAGCCGCGGAGCGCTTCCACGTGCCGCTCTCAACGCTGAATCAGAAGATCCGGCGACTGAATATTGAGATCAGGAAGAAGGGACGAGGGTAAAGCAGGCAGCGGCCTCAGGCCTCAGGCGTCAGACTTCAGACCTCAGACCTCGGAAGACCTCGGAGCTCGGACCTCAGACCTCAGGCGATCGGTTTCAACCGAGCAGCCCACGAACCACTACCCTGTCATCCTGAGAGCCAGTCTTTCTGGCTCGAAGGACCTATGCATTCCTATAATTAATATCCGAACTCAGTCGCACAGACATCTTTACCTGATGCCTGCCGCCTGACGCCTGCGCCCGAAGTCTGCCGCCGCCCGATCTGTTATATTTCCGTCAAGCCCTGTGCCTGCACTCAGAAGCGCAGAACTGAATCGCATGGAACTGATCTCTCCCACGGAATTCGCCAAGGAAAAAGTTCAGGCGGTTCAGGAATACACGCTGCTCTCACTGCAGTCTCTCGGAAACCTGTTTCGCAAACCCCTCTATGTCGCCGACATGGTGCAACAGGCCGATCTCATCGGCGTTGGTTCGCTGCCCATTGTTGTGCTGATCGGCTTCTTCACGGGCGCCGTGCTGGCCGTACAGACGGCGAATACGCTCCAACGATTCGGATCGATCACGCTGATCGGTCAACTGGTAGCTCTATCGATGGTGCGGGAACTAGGTCCTGTGCTGACGGGAATCCTCGTGGCGGGCCGGAATTCGTCGGGCATGGCCAGCGAACTGGGATCGATGGTAGTCACGGAGCAGATCGATGCCATGCGCGCGCTCGGAACCGATCCCATGAAGAAGCTCGTAACCCCGCGCGTCATTTCCACCGTGTTCATGCTGTTTTTCCTGACGGTACTTTCCGATCTGGTTGGATTGGCCGGTGGCCTGATGGTCTCGAAACTGTTGCTCAATCTCGATGCTCGGCAGTACTGGAGCAACGCCTGGCAGTCGCTCGTATTCCAGGACGTGTTTATGGGACTGCTGAAGCCGGTTCTATTCGGCTTCATCATCGCGACTGTAGGCTGTTTCTATGGCATTACAGCGCGCGGCGGAACACAGGGAGTCGGCCGGGCAACTACTCAGGCGGTGGTAACCGCATCGGTGCTGATTATCGTAGTGAATTTTTTCACGACCCAGTTCCTGATGAACGTTCTCTCGTACAAGTGACGTATGGTAACTCCAACGCTGCCTCTTGGCGCTGCCGACACAGAGATCCGCGAGAAGCCGGTGTACTCTGTTGTTTTCGAGGACGTCTGGCTGGCCTTTGACCAAACCGAGGTGTTACGTGGCGTTTCGTTTTCTCTGCCTGTCGGCGAAACCAAGGCTTTGTTCGGGATCGCGGGCGCGGGCAAGAGCACAATCCTGAAGCTTGCGCTTGGCCTGATGAAACCGGACTCGGGCCGCATCCTGGTGCTCGGAGAAGATATCACCCAGCTGAAAGAGGAGGATCTCTTTGCTCTGCGCGGAAGGATCGGCATGGTGTTCCAGGAGAGCGCTCTGTTTGATTCTCTGACCGTTCGCGAGAACGTGGCCTTTCGCCTTACTGAAGAGCACGGAATTTACGACGATCCGATCGACAACCGGGTACGCGAGTCACTGCGCTTCGTAGAACTGGAGCATACGCTCGACCTGTTTCCTTCCGAACTATCCGGCGGAATGCGGCGGCGCGTCGCCATTGCGCGCGCCATCATCACTCAACCAGAACTCCTCCTCTATGATTCGCCCACCGGTGGATTGGATCCCGTCACTTCAAACACAATCGTCGAACTGATCATGAAGCAGCGCGATGTGAACCGCACCAGTTCCCTGCTGGTTACACACCGGTTACAGGACGCATTCACGATGGCGACTCATCAGTTCGATCCGAAAACGCACACGTTACGAGCCTTGCCGCGCGGTTCCTTCTGTGATGTCCCAATGAGCTTTCTTGTCTTGAGAGACGGGAAGGTGACGTTTGATGGCGACATCCGGGAGCTGGCTCACACGAAAGACGAGTACATTCGGGAGTACATTTCTTAGGCGGCAGGCGTCTGGCGTCAGGCTTCAACAACACGTTCGGACCCGCAAGAGATTGCCAAACTTCCAAGAGTTGTCATCCTGAGGATCGCATCTTTTGCGATCCGAAGGACCCACGGAGTTGTGAAAGCCTGATATGCAGGATAGGAATACGCAGGTCCTTCGAGCCGCAAAAAACAGCTCTCAGGATGACACCTCCGGCGCTTGGTGAGAACTACAGGCTGAAGCCTAACGCCCGACGCCCGAAGTCCGACGCCCGACGCCTGCTTTTCTACTTCCCCGCCATCACCTTTTCTACATCTTCAGCCTTCGAGGGCAAGGCGGCACTTAGCTTGATCAGTTTGCCGTCTGCGCCCACAAGATAATCGTCCTCAATGCGGACTCCGACATTTTCTTCCGGGATATAGATTCCAGGCTCGATGGTGAACATCATCCCTGGCACAAGCGCAGCGTTGTAGTCACCGACATCGTGGACGTCCATCCCAATGTAGTGCCCGAGACCGTGAATGAAATATTGATCGAGCGCCTGTCCGTGAAGATCCTTGCCATGCGCCTTGATGTAATTTCTGGCAACGGTATCAAGCGACGTCTCTGGAGGTCCACCAAGCGTGGACTTGCCGGATTGAAAAGCGGCGGCCGCCGCTTGCTGCGCGCCCAGAACGATGTCATAGATTTCCTTCTGGCGGGCGGTAAAGCGCCCGCTAACCGGCAAAGTCCGGGTGATATCGGCGGCATACATAGAACATTCGGCGGCCGCGTCGATCACAACCACGTCCCCAGACTTCATCGTTTCCGTGTTCTCGGAGTAGTGCAGAACGGTGGAATTGTGACCCGAGCCGACGACCGGCGGATAGGCATCCCTTTCGCACCCACGTCTTCCCCATTCATATTGAAGTAATGCTCCGACTTGATATTCCGTCACGCCTGGTTTGACAGCTTTCATCACGGCTTCATGCGCGGCAATAGAGGCGTCCACGGATTTCTGCATCAGCCCGACTTCGCCATGATCCTTGATACTCCGCAGCGATTTCAGAACTGGTTTGACATCCTGAAAATAGAGCAGGCCAGTAGTCCGCTTCAGCAATCCCAGCGGTTCGGGTGCGTCGGGACTGGGCTCAGCCGACTCCACGTCGGCGTAAATCAGGTGCTTGCCATTGCCGATGAGCGTGGCCAGTTCCTCCGGCATCTTGCTTAAGTCCTGGACGCGATCGAACCCGGTAATCTTCGGGGCTTCAGCATTGTCTGCACCCAATTTTGGTCCCGTGAACTTCTCCATGATCGGGATGTGTGGCGGAAGAAACAAAATTTCGGTGTAGGGCCGGGCCGGCGAATTCCCTTTTGCATCGAGAGCGGGCGCAATGAGAAGTGCGGGGCCGGGCTCCGTCAGACCTGAGAGGTAATAAAAATTGTCTTCCTGCCGAAACGAGTAAAGCGACTCATTCGGTTCGAGCGCCGAAAACAATACGACGATACCTCCGGCTTTTTTAGCAAGCGCCTCCCGCCGGGCGCGGTAGTCGGCATTGGGCTGCCGTTCCAGAGAAAAGGCCACCGGGCTTAGAACCCACAGCGTGATAAGGCAGAGGACTAGCTTCCGCATCGAGCCTCCAGAATGAAGTTCAAATCTTAGACCGCGTCTATTTTGGTGCCGACAGATTCTTTCCCGCTTCGATAAAGGTCTGCACGTTGCTCTTGTCGATCAGATCCGAGCCTGTGTCGATAAAGCTCGGGATCGGCGCATAAGTGTCGGTCGACCAGTCCGTCTCTAAAGATGACGGTTTGTGGTGATAAAGGTTATCGAGCATCTGCATGCCGACGAAGGCCATCGTGTAGGGCTTTTGCGCGATCGTGGCCTGGATCATCCCTTTCTGGATCCAGTCCAGCGTTTCCTGGTCGGTATCCATTGCGATTACCACTTTTCCGGTCACGTGATAGCTGTTCAGGACGCCCGCGACTTCTTTGCCCGATTGGGCTTCAAGGCAAACAAAGGCGTCGACCTTATCGCGCTCCTTGCCTACGATCTGCGTGGTGGTGTCGAACGCAATGCGCGGATCACCCTGAATGTCAACGACGCGGGTGACCTTGATGTCAGGCGTCCGAGCCAGCGCATCTTTGTAGCCGCGCAGGCGGTCCTGAAGGTTGTGCTGATCGGGCATCGTGAATACGACCACATTGCCTTTGCCTTTTAACTCCTGCGCGAGGCGCTGGCCGCCGGTAAATCCTGCCTGGTAGTTGTTGGTTCCGATGAAGAACAGACGCTTGCTGGAAGGCGCATCGGAATCAATCGTAATCACGGGGATTCCGGCCGCGACTGCCTTGTCGATGCCGTCTTTGAGCACTGCGGGATCGGTCACCGCCAGCAGGATACCTGTCGCCTTCTTCTGCACGGCTTGATCCAAAGCATCGCGCTCGGCCTTGGGATCGTAATTCTGCGGTCCCGTGAAATCGGCGCGGGAGCCCTTGAACTCAGCCGCTGCGTTCGAAAATCCATTTCCTGCAGTCTTCCAGTAAGGGACCTGCAGGTTCGCAGAAACCAGCACAAAGTATTCGTCCGAATTGTGGGCGCTGCCACAACTGAGAAGAACAGCGAACATCACCGCAGCGGCCGCGGCGTGGAGAATTCTATGCGAGCGAAGCATCGCATCCTCCTTATGGGGTGCTCGATGGCTCTAAATAGGTGGGACTTGTTCTGCGACAGGATTGTAAAACGAGGGGCTACGCGAAAGCCAGAAATCAGCGCAGGGCCTTGTCGAGCAAATTGGAGATGCTGTCAGACTCGACCTCACCGGCGGAGTTGTAGACTGGCATCCCTGACGCATCCAGGACCACCACATGGGGAATATACCCTGTGTAGTATTTCTTCTTCAGTTCCGCTTGCGCCGCAGGAAGTTTGTGGTCCAGATCGATGATCACGAACTGCACGCGGCCTTTGTACTTCTCGTATAGGTCCACAGTGCGCCGCGCCTGGTGCTTTGAGTTGAAGCAACCTTCCCCGTACATAATCACGTAGGCGGGCTTGCCGGCAGTGACGCCCTCATCCATATGATCCCCGGTGATGAGCGGCCCGTCCTGGCTGTCACTGGTGTAGTCGAGCTTCGGATTGAGCTTTAAGTTATCTCCCGCAAACGCAAAGGCTGAAAACAACAACAGCAGAACAAAGGCTGAACGAACTCTCATGGAGAACTCCGTGTGCTCGATAATAAGATGACGCCCAATACGCGAAGTTACAGATGTATAGGGATTCCTGCCGCCGATCCTGGGACTCAGTAGTCTCGATCCGGAATCGCCTAACGGTCGCCAGCACTGCACAATCACGCTATAAAGCCGGGCACCCAACGCCCGAGCGGTTTGGCGCGGCCCCACATCTGATGTGCAACTCTAAAGGCTCTCTTTGTACTCCAACGTCGAACGTGCCCAGCTCGTCGAAACCCGCGCAGGAATTAGTGAAAGATCCGGAAAGCCCTGTTTCCGGGCTTGAAGAAGCCAAAAAAGTAAAGGAGCGCGTAGCAGTTGGTGCGCACATCGTCTACGAAGCTGTTCGGCTGGAGGGGGAAGACGAACTCGAGCGGCCTGCTGTGGCGCTGGCGTGGTCCGGTTTGGCCGCCGGACTTTCCATGGGCTTCTCATTGTTGGCTGAGGCAGCTCTCTTTTCGTTTCTTCCGGATCGCCCCTGGGCCTTATTGATCTCCCATGCCGGATACTCCATAGGATTTCTGGTTGTCATCTTAGGACGCCAACAGCTCTACACCGAAAACACTTTGACCGTCGTCCTTCCCCTCTTGCTCCACACCAACCTGGCAACTTTCTGGAAGGTCCTTCGGCTTTGGAGCATCGTGCTGTCGACCAATGTGGTGGGAACGTTTCTGTTTGCCTTGACAGTTGGGAGACTGCATTTTCTTGAGCCCGGATTGCAGCAGAGCCTGCTCGCGGTCTCCCAGTCGCATATGGGGCCGGGCTTTTGGACAATTTTCATGCGCGCAGTTTTTGCTGGCTGGCTGATCGCGCTGATGGTGTGGATGTTGCCCAACGCTGGTACTTCGCGGGTGGTGATCATTGTGATCATTACGTACTTGATCAGCATTGCCCAACTCAGCCACATAGTCGCGGGTTCCACGAATGTGTTCTTCCTTGTCGTGTCGGGCCATTTACCGCTGAGCAGTTATTTCACAAGATTCTTCTTCCCCACTCTCTTTGGCAACATTTTCGGGGGAGTCTCCCTCGTAGCGGCGCTCGCGCACGCACAGGTTGTCGGCGGCAAGAAGTAAGGACGTCGCTGCAGTACAACAAGAGAGTTGTTCTAGACGCCGACCGGGAACGGCTTGCTGTGTGTGCTGGCTCTTCTCGATGCCCCGGTGAAGCGGCCTTGCAAGAGGGACATCAGCCCCGTGTACCAATAGCCCACCACGAACAGCAGAAGAAATGGAACTGTAATGTAATTCTCGTTCTCGACCGCGTAGTAGACCGTCATTGCAAAGTAGGCGCCGATCAGGAGTTCCAGCCATGGCACCCATCCCAGGCGCTTGCGATATTTTGTGGCGCCGACCTTGTCCCCCTTGGCGACCACGCGGTACTTGGGCGTGCGTGCGAAGGCGCTCTGTTTCCCGATCAAGGCTTCAATGACGGCCTTGGTATTCGTGATGGTAAGTCCGATTCCCAACGCCATTAGGAATGGTAAGTAGAGCAGCGCGCGCGGCCAACTGCGCGGAAACAATTCA
>Ga0335084_10001545_pt1 | contig 21609 bp, 15 predicted proteins | sample Lox_Sample_44_FD_206721 | JGI IMG/M metagenome (GOLD analysis project Ga0335084, IMG submission 206721) | Soil microbial communities from Loxahatchee National Wildlife Refuge, Florida, United States - Lox_Sample_4.4 | ecosystem: Environmental > Terrestrial > Soil > Wetlands | place: USA...
GCGGGCACGGATACTGCGGCCGGCAAGCACTTCCACGGCGGGAATCGAACGGGCCACAGTGAACGTGCGCTCCGGAGGCTGGCTTCCCGTCTCAATGGATTTCATCATCATCTCGATTCCCGTCCCAGCGTTGGCAGGAATGAATACCGTCGCCGTCAAAATATTGCGGCGCACCCAATCCTGGCCGGTCTTGGGCAGACCGTCGCAGCCCAGGAAAGGAATGTTCTCCCATTGTTCGCGCTTGCTGCCAAGGCATTCTTCGAACGCCTTGCGCGCGCCCAGAGCCATGGAGTCGTCCTGCGCACAAACCGCAACAATTTGAGTATCGCGCGACGTCGACAAGCGAAGCCATGAAGCGACCGCCTTATGCGCGCTGGCCTCAGTCCATTGCGCCTTGAGAACGCGGAGTTGTGCTGTCTCCGGTTTGGTTTCGAGCGTTCCCAGGTAGCGCTGCTTGGCGGCGGAACTTTCACTAGGCCCCTGGATGTAAAGAACGGTACCGCCGCCGGGCAAGAGCGCGACCAGTTGGCGCCCCTGGATGCGGCCGATCTCTTCGTGGTCCGACGTAATCGCAAACACGGGCACGTGGTAGGTGCGGCGCAGTTCCGGAACGTAGTCCGCGTCACGATTCAATACCACCCAGCCGATCCCGGCCGCGGCCGCTGCGCGTGCCACTTGCGGCAGGCCGGTGGAACCGGCCGGCTCAAACAGAATTGCCTCGGGACGCGGTTGCGTCGATGACTGAATCCGGTCCAGCAGTTGTTGGCTCTGCAGTATGCCGTCATTCTTGGCGTCGATGATTTCCACACTCACGCCCAGCTTTGCGGCAGCACTGCGGGCAGCCGAGGCCTGTTCGATCTGATAATCGTTGTCGTCGTTCGTCAGAGAAAGCAGGAAACTCAGCTTCTTCATTTGCGGGGACCCGTGTCTGGTTCATCATAGGGCGGACCGGAAGTTTGCGCGCATGACGCAAGTAACCGACAGCGGCCTTGTCCACAATGGGACCCACGGCCGGGGGTCGAGGACCGCTCCGGGCATTGAATCGCACTCGACAGAATCTTCGTGCGACAATAAACCTTGCAGCGCAGCCCTGCCGCGACACCGGCCGCACTCGGGGGCCCGTAGCTCAACGGTTAGAGCAGCAGACTCATAATCTGTTGGTTCCTGGTTCAAATCCAGGCGGGCCCACCAAGCCATGCAGCGAGAGTCAACCTGAGTTTCGCGGAGCGATCACCAGCAGTCCCCCGGACTTCACCCCGATCTCCACCGGCGTCTCACAGACAAACTCGCCATCCGCATAAACCGGCAGCGGACGATCCGTCTCCAGGCAAACATGCTCCGCTTGCGAGTATTCGACTTCGTGCATCGACCGGTGTCCGCCGAAATACACAGTTGGGAACATGCAAAATAGCTTGACGGGACTCAGAGCGGCGATGCGGCAGACATCGAGTTTGCCATCGGCAGGATCGGCATCCGGGGCGATGCGCATCCCGTCGCCGTAATACGGTGTGTTCGCAAAAGCCGCCAACAGCGTGAGCCTGGAGTTCTCAGTGTGCTCGGCGCCATTCACCGTTTTCACCGTCAGAAGGAAAGGGGGGAACCTGAGGAGAGTTGGCAGCAGCGCCGCAACGTAGCCGCCATGTCCGCGCAGCCAGCGGGGCATCTTATTGGCAAGTTCAGCCGTAGCGGAATCGAGCCCGCATCCGGCGACGCAGCAGAAGTAGCGCCCGCGCTCGGGTTCGCCGCGCGGCCTGATCACGCCCAGATCGATGGCCCGAGCCCGGATTTCCCCTGCTTCGAAAGTCCGCCAGACACGCACAGCATCCCGGATCGACCGCAGACCCAGCGCCCGCGCAAAGTCATTCCCGCTGCCGACGGGAACGGTCAGGATAGGAAGGCCCAACCGTTCCAGCGCGGGAAGATGCCGGTGAATCGTGCCATCGCCACCAAAGATCAACACTGCATCTGCCCCTGAGGCAGAGGCGGGAACTCCCTCGCTCCACTCGGTCGGCGACCCCTCGCGAAAGGGACGCAGCTCGGAAGGCGAAGATCCCAGGCCGAAGATGGCAGCGGCGCGCATGAGATCAGGTCCCAGGGGTCACGTCCCGGGTACCAGGAAAGGCGCCGTGTCGGCGGCGGTCACTTGATAGGCGCAAAACTTGAGATCCGACACTCGTGACCCGCCTCACTTCAGGCACTTCTCCATGAAGTCCACGAGGTCCTTCTTCATCTTGCTGTGTTCTGCGCGATCGACGTAAACCATGTGCCCGGCTCCATAGGTCGCGTACGACACGTTCTGCCGGTACCTGGCGTCGAGATTCAGGTGGTCCATGGTCCAGTCCGCGGCGGCAAACGGAGTCGCCAGATCGTAATGCCCTTCCATCACCAGAATCTTCATGTACGGGTTCTTGATCATGGCGCCGCGCAGGCCGCCTGCGGTGCTGGGAAATCCCTCGACCGCATTGCCCCACTCCCACCTCTGAAATCCCACCTCGTCGTAGGCGAACACTCTGTAAGGCATGTCAGTTTTGTAGCCCAGGTCGGTGCGGACATAGTTGTTGAACACGGACGTGTAAGGCGGCAGGATCGCCGAGCCTGTGGGATCGAAGTAAGGACTATCCTCCGGATCGGGGCTGCTGAAACGGCCGTCCAGCCGGCCGACGACCAGCTTCTGATCCCGCAGCAGTTCGTGCGTGAACGTGGGTACGTCGATGCGCAGATTGTTGCTCTCGATCACATCCGGGCGCAGCCCGGTATAGCGGGCCAGTTGGTCGACAACTTTCCTGCGCTCGTCCGGCGACATTGCATCGCCCTTGGCCAGCGCCAGCATGTAGTCGTTGGCAGCCCAGTGCACGACTTCTTCGCGAGTTTTGCCCATGTCCTGCGACAGATCGCCGGACAGCTTGTGGTGATAGCCCGCGATCATGTTGAACGTTGGCAGCAACAGCACATAGGGCAGATCGTTCGACTTGTTCCATTCCAGCGTTTGAAAGTCGATGGCCATCGAAAGCAGCGTCACGCCGTTGAAGGCAACTCCGTGATCGGCGAGATATCCGGCCAGCCCCGCGGCGCGCGTCGTGCCGTAACTCTCGCCCAGCAAAAACAGCGGCGAAGTCCAGCGATCGTACCGCGAAATATAGAGACGGATGAATTCTCCGAAAGCCTGCACATCACCTTTTACGCCAAGAAATTTCTTCGTCAGTTCGGCATTCGCGGCGCGCGAGTATCCGGTCGCCATCGCATCGACCATGACCAGGTCGCTGCGATCGAGAATCGTGTCCGGGTTGTCTTCGATTCGGTATGGCGCTGCGGGCATGAAGCCGTTTTGCTGGAGCACAACCCGTTTCGGCCCGAGCGCGCCCATGTGCAGCCAGATCGAAGCCGATCCCGGGCCGCCATTGAAAGCGAATGTCAGCGGCCGCTTGCTCGCATCCTGCCCGTCGAGTGTGTACGCGACGAAGAACATCTCGGCTTCGATCTTGCCGTCGCCCCGTTTGAGCGGAAGCCGCCCCGCCGTCGCCGTATAGCTGAGCGCCTTGCCGTTGACCGTGACCTGGTGATGCGTAACGACCGGCGCAACCTCGGTGACGTCGAAGTGCTCTTCCTTGTCGGTCGCTTCGCCATCCGATTTTGCCGGTTCGGCGGGCTTGGCGTTTTCCGTGGATTTCTCGGTCGGAGCCGGCGCCGCCTGCGCTGTCTGTGCTTTCTTGTCCTTCTTCTCCTTCGACTGCTTGGTCTTCTCGGCGTTGTCCGCCTGCTGGCTCTGCTGGGCAATTCCCCCAACGACCAGGCATGCGCACACCATCAGCGCAAAAGCAATCCGCATGTGGCTCTCCCCAAAAGAGTGTTGTGTGATTCGACCGGACCGATTATAGCGGTTCACTGCAAGTGCCGGATCATTCGTAGCGCAGGCTCTCGATCGGGTCAAGGCGCGCCGCTCGGATCGCCGGCACCATCCCGCTGACGATCCCCACCAGACTGAGAATGACCGTCGCAACCGCGAGGCTGCTCATGTTGATGCTCAGGTGAATATCGCCCGCCTGCAGGTTGTCGCCGAATGCGCTCATCAGAGGCACTGCCCCTACCGCCCACGAAATCAGATATGCAATAGCAATTCCCGCGAGACCGCCCGCAAATGTGATGGCCATGGCCTCCGCCAGAAACTGAAACAGGATGTGTGCTTTATGGGCGCCGAGCGCCTTTTCCACGCCGATCTCACGCGTCCGCTGCTGCACCGAGACGAGCATGATATTCATCAGCCCAATACCGCCGATTCCCAGCGTCAGGGCTCCGATGAACGCCAGCAGACCTTTCAACGCAATCGTGACGACGCGGAATTCGTCGAAGTCCTGCTTGAAATCGGCGATGAACACGGCCCGCCGGTCATCGGGACGAAAATTGTGGTGTGCCGCCAGCACCGACCGCACGACGCGCGACAGTTGCTGGTGATCTTCACCTTCATAGTCCATGAACATGCCCGTGATGTACTGCGTGTCGAACAGGTCGCCCATGGAGCTGAACGGGATGACCACCATGCTGTTGTCGTTGTTGTCGCCCCCTTGCACCTTGTGTTGATATACGCCGATAACTTGAAAGCTCAGACCGTTGATCCGGATGTTCTGCCCCAACGCCGGCTGTCCCGAGAAGAGCCGCCGCTTGGCCTCGTCGCCAATGACCGCCACCCGTGCCCGCTGGAACTGGTCTTCATCGCTCAGGCCGCGGCCGGTTGCCACTTTGAATCCGCGGATGCGTTCATAGACAGGAAACACACCGGTCAGAAACAGGTTCGTGAAAGTGCGCGTGTCGTGTTGAATGGTCGTCCCCTGGCGGTCGAAGATCGGCGTCACTCCCTTGATCATCGGCACCTCATTCCGGATGTAATCCACGTCCGCCAATTTCAATCGCACTTCGCTGCCGGCCTTGGATCCGCCTGCCTGCAGGGAAGTGCGACCGGGAAATGCGCCGATGATGTCCACGCCCCAGGAACTGAAGATCAGGTTGATCGCGCGCTCAAAGCCAGATCCGAAGGCCAGCAGGATGACGACCGTCGCGATTCCCCACGCCATGCCCAGCATGGTGAGTGTGGTTCGGCGGCGGTTATGCCGCATCGCGCCGTAGGCTTCTCTCAGCAGATCGCTCGTCATCATCACTCCTGCCGCAGCGCTTCCACCGGTTCGAGGAAAGCTGCTTTGCGAGCCGGATATAGTCCCGCGATCACGCCCGCAATCGCCAGCGACAACACCGCCCCTACCGCGGATACCGGGATGATCCGCGGCGTATCGAATCCCTGCGGGAGTTGCACGCCCGACAGCAGCCGGATTACGAGCATCGCGCCTGCCACACCAACTGCGCCGCTGATCAGCGTCAGAAATGCGCCTTCCAGGAAGAACTGGAACAGGATGTTGCGGTTCGTGGCCCCCAATGCCTTTCGCAGACCGATCTCGCGAGTGCGCTCTGTCACCGCCACCAGCATGATGTTCACGATGCCGATCGCTCCGAGCGCAAGCGTCACCAGTCCTACGCCGCCGAGGAACCAGTCCATCGCGGTGAAGATCTTGCCCATTGTTTTCTGGTTCTTGATTGTGTCCCATTCTTCCCAGGTATCTTTCCCGGTGGGGTCGAAGCCGCCATGGTTGCGCGCCACGATGCGGTGCAACTCATCTTTCGCCGCTTCATTCTCTTCGTAGCTGCGCGGCTGATAGTTGATGAATGAGACAGCATTCCCGTCCTGCGAGTTGCCACCTCTCAGTGGGAATAGTTCGCGCATCGTGTCGAACGGGACGAAGATCCGCACATTGGTGGCGTTCTGCTCCTCGTGGCCGATCATCGACAACGTGCCAATGACCTGGAAGCGCACGCCATTCAAGAGAATCGTGCTCCCCACTGCCGGGCGCCCAGGGAACATATTGCGCGTCATCTCTCGGCCGAGTACGCATACACGCCGCCGTTGATCGTTGTCTTCGTCATTGATCCAGCGTCCAACCTCCAGCGGAATCGTGCGCACCCGGTGATAGATGGCCGGCACGCCCGAGACCTGGCCATTCGTGCTCGTGTACTCGCTGACCGCCCGGATGTCGTCGCGGGCAATGACCGGCGAAATGTTCACTGCCAGCTTGGACTCCCTGCGGATCGCCACGTAGTCGTCATAAGTGAGGTTGAACCATCTTGCTGAGCTGAAACTGCCCTCGACCGCTGGTGCGCGACCGCCAAAAAAGAAGATGATGTTCCTACCGAAAGTTTCGAGTTGCTTGCGGTTCCCGTTGCGAAAGCCCTCGCCGACACCGACCAAGAGCAGTAAAGAACCCACGCCCCACGCGATCCCGAACATCGTCAGGAAGGAACGCAGCTTGTGTGCCCATAGCGTGCGCAGTGTCTGGCCAACCGTGTCGAGCAGCATGCGCATGGTCAGAACCTCTTAGAACGTGGATGTATGGAAGTCGCGGATTCAGCCTGACCCTCTTTGGACTGTCCTGGACGAGATCAGTTATCGAATTTCAGAAAAAGCGCGCGAGCTGCCACAAGCAATCTGACCACACACTGTGTGGTGTTATGTTATGCCTTGCCGGGTGGTAATGAGAGACTCATCTTCTTAATCAGCGTGGAAAAGCGCGGATCCGCGCGGAGGGGATCGAGCATTGGATCGGTCTTGAGCAGAATCAGAGACCCTTCGCGAGCCTGAATGGCGATGTCCAGCCAGTGAAACGCTTGATCCCGATCGCCAAGTGCCGCATATGCGATCGCCATGGCATGGGCAAGATTCTTGCCCTGCGACTCCTGCCTCTGCATTTCGACCAGCTCTCTCCTTGCTTTTTCCTTACGTCCGACCATTGCGTCCCCGGGCGCTGTGGCGGTCAAGGGGAGACCGTGCAGATCCGCCTGCATTGCACGGAATGCCTCGTCCATTTCCGGGGCCATCCGCCTGACAGCGTAAATTTGGTACAGGGAGAAGCTGGCTAGTTCGAATTGAGGGTCACGTTCCAGAACTTTGCGGCACTGCGCAATCGCTTCGTCGTAACGCCTCGCAAAGTAGAGCATATCCGCCACATCGCGCTGAATAATCAGGGATAGAGGATCGAGTTGTTCGGCGCGACGTATCTCGGCCAGGGATTCGTCCTGCCGCTCCATCGCCATCAGATAGTACGCGTACCAGTGATGCGCCGTAGCGTAGCTGGGATTGAGCTCAATCGCGCGGCGAAACTCTCTTTCCGCAGCCACCCAATTCCAGTCGTAGTGCATCTCCACAAATCCCAACGATGCGTGCGGTTCCGCCGATAGTTCGTCCAGCGATATGGCTTTGAGCGCGGCCGCTCGCGCACGCTCCATGGCTTGTGGCCGGGGGACAGGACTATCCGGCAGCGATCCCATGATCGCCAGCGCATCGGCGAGGCCGGCATAGAACTTGGGCTGGGTCGAGTCCAGCGCCACAGCTTCCTCCAGATACCGCACAGCCTTCACCAGACCTTGCCGGTCGCGCCGGTTCCAGAAGTATCGTCCCTGAAGGTAGGCATCATAGGCTTGCAAGTTGACAGATGCGGATCTTGTAAAGCGCGCGGTCGCTTCTGGAGTCAGCTTCAGCTCGATTTGCTCTGCAATGGCGCTCGCAACCTGGCCCTGGATTTCGAGTACATCGCGGCCTTCGCGATCGTAGTTCTGCGCCCATAGATGAGTCTGATCGCGAACCTGAATCAGCTGCGCGCTGATCCGAATCCTGTCCCCGGAGCGTCGTACGCTCCCCTCCACGATGTACTGCACGCCGAGTTCGCGCGCGATTGCATCCACTCCCAGCTTCGTATCGCGGTAATGCATCGCTGAGGTACGCGCAATCACCCCCATGTGAACAGGATCCAGGTGCCCGAGTTGCGTGATCATTTCTTCCGTAAAGCCATCGCTGAAGAAGTCCTGAGCTGCATCTCCGGTTAGATTCTCGAAGGGCAGCACCGCCAGCATCACCTTGCTGGGCGCTGCCTGTGCGGATGGCGAACGGGATGACAACTTCGCCTGCAAGCGCGGCCACACCGCAGCTGCGATGGCCAGTAGCAGCAAGGAGCCCGCAATCGCAAGTTGCCAGCGGGAAATTCGAAAGCCACCGGCAGACGATGAATCTCCTCGTAGCCCTTCACCTGCCGGTTCTGCCTGCGAAATCAGAGTAACTGGAGAAACGAAGCGGTACCCCTGCTTGGGAACCGTTTCGATATAGAGGGCTCCACCCTCTCCCTCCTGCAAAATCCGGCGCAGCATCGAAATGTGCTGGGCCAAGCTCGACTCTTCCACAAAACTATCCGGCCATACCTCCTTGAGTAGGTCTTCTTTCTGCATCAGCCGGCCGCCACTGCCGGCCAAGACGATCAGCAGGTCAAACGCTTTGGGTGGAAGACGAACCTCAACTCCCTCGCGCTGGAGCAACCGCTCCGCGGCGTCGAGCCGGTAGGGCCCGAATTGCCAAACCGGTCTGGTTTTGAGGGACATACCAACCTTCAACGAATCTTTAAGAAGAATTGAGCCTGCCTTCAAGACAACGGATTGCCGTCTTTGCTAACTCTTTCGGCTGCCGTAAGTGGGGGGAGTGGTACGGGGCCTGAAAGCATACAGGGGACACATCGCAGTTTCGCGGTCAATCAACCGCGCGGCGTGCGCGGAGCCCCAGATTGGCGGAGTATTTTACCCCAATCCTGACACAATCAACAGTTTGGTTTGAACGGTCGCAGCCTCCCCCCTGACACCGGGTGTTACCCAATTCAGGCACCTATCCACGGGAGGGGACCCATGAAAATCGCATTTTGGACATTCTTGACTTTCAGCCTTTTCGCAACATTTGCGCTGGCCCAGGACACGCCGAGGCCAGCCTCAACCACCTGCGCTTCCACTTATACGACGGGGTCGGGGCCAACCCTCTTCCAGTGGTGCGTTACCTCGAACGGCAACGTCGTCTCTCTTCAGAGCCCGGATGGGGAGGAGCATATTCTCTTGAGTGCCAGCGAAGGCTATCAGGTCTGCGACTTCTCCGCCTTGGTGGCCTACACCGACTATGCCGCAGCTGCCGATACCAGTAACTGGAAAGCTTCTGTAGTGACCCAGCCCCACGGGCCCAATACCTTCCCCCTGACCATCAAGCGCACCACGAGCGATGGCAAGTACACCCTGACCCAGAAATTCAGCCAGGTGCCCGCCGATTTCACCATCAAGATCGCCACCACGCTCAAGAACAACACCGCTGGCTCGCCCTTCATTTACGTTTATCGCTACGCCGATCTCGCGATTGACGGGGGTGGAAACTCCTCCATCGACTGGTTCGATCAGAGCGCCAACTCTGCTTGGGGATATCTGCCCTTCGGCGATGGCGTCATGCTCACCACCGGCACGCCGGCTCTGTTTCACTCTGCGAACGCGACACAACTGGTGCCAGCGCACTGTGACTTTCCCTCGGTGTCCACGCCGGCCCACGTTAACGGCGGAATCTACCTCTTGCACGGTTTCACCGCCGCTCCAAAGTCGTCAACCACGTTCACGGTGATTTACCGGAGGTTCTAAACGGCAGAGAGCATCGCCAGCCGATGCATCGAAGGGCGTTTAAAGAATGAAAAGGAAGGGGGGCGATGCCGCGTTCAGGCCTCAGCCCCTATAGTTTCAGCACAGCTTGCACGGTTCCATCCTCGAGGTCCGTCTCGAGCTGGAACCCAAGCTTGCGGCAGATGGCCTGCATTTCTCGGTTTTCCGCCAAGATCGTCGACAGCACCCGCGTCAACCGTTCCTCGCGTGCCACCTCGAGCAGACGACGGTAAAGCTCCGTTCCCAGCCCCTGGTGTTGAAAGCGATCATCCACAAGCACCGCCATCTCGGCCTCGCTTCGGCCACGCAACTTACTCAGGCGACCAATCGCGATGATTTCTGGATTGCCCTCCGCCGTCTTTCGCTCAGCAACCAGGGCCATCTCGCGGTCATAGTCGATGAAGCAGATCCGCGTCAACCGTTCATGTGCCGTCCGCTGGCTCAACTTGAGTGGCTGGAAATAGCGCATATAGACCGAATGATCCGACAACGCCTGGTGCAGCTTGATGAGCAGTGGCTCATCCTCGGGGCGAATCGGCCGCACCAGAATGTCTTCGCCGTTCTTCATTTTCCCCGGCCGCACGTGCTGCTTCGGATACGGCCGGATCGCCAGCCGCGGCAACTCGTCGGCCGCGATACTTTGCGGATAGACCACAACACGTGCGTCCAGCGCCATTAGCCGACCGGATGACGCGAGTAAGGGGTTAATGTCGATCTCTTTGATCCATCTTTGCTCCACGACCAGCTGACTGAAACGCACCAACAGCTCTTCCAGCGCGCCGAGATCGACAGACTCCCGGCCCCGCACGCCCTTCAACGCCTGGAAGATCCTGGTCTGCTCCATGAATCGTCGAGCTAATGTGGAGTTCAGTGGTGGCAACGATAGCGCCCGATCGCGGAAAACCTCCACGAGCTGCCCGCCGGCTCCAAACAACAGAACGGGGCCAAACTGCGCGTCGACCGTGCTGCCGAGAATCAACTCGTAACCTTCGGGCCGCACATAGGGCTGTACGGTTACGCCCAGGAAGTGCTTAGCCCCGGCCTTCTCGCGGACGGCGCTTTCAATTTCGCGCCAGGCGTTTCGCACCGACGCCACGCCACTCAAGTTCAATTTCACGCCACCGACATCCGACTTGTGCGTGATTGTGTGCGAAAGCAGTTTGACGACGACTGGATATCCCAATTCCTCTGCCCGCGCCGCGGCTTCGTCTTCGCTGTGCGCCTCAAGCGTCGCTACGGTGGGAATCCCATAGCAGGCCAGAAGCTCTTTCGATTCCGGCTCCGTCAGCAACTCTCTATCGGACTGGCGGACTTTCTCGACGATGCTGTCGGCGCGTCCGCGATCCGGGCCCGTCTCGCCGTGCGGCAAAACCGGGGTCTCGTACAAGCCCCGCAGCAGATAGGTGTAGCGCCACATGTAGTAGAAGATCCGCGCTGCCGTATCGGGGTAGGAAAACGTGGGAATGCCCGCGCGGTTCATGATCTCGATCCCGGCTGACACCTCCACTCCTCCCATCCAGCTCGCCAGTACTGGTTTGCACAATCCCGTTGCGAACGGAACCAGCTTCTCGGCCGTAACCGTCGGATGCGACATCCCCTGCGGGCAGGTCACCGCCAGCAGCCCGTCATTGTTCGGGTCGTTCGCAACGATTTCGACGACTTTGGCGTATTTGTCGGGCAGTGCATCTCCGAGGATGTCGACGGGATTGTTGTGGCTCCAGTGTGGGGGCAGCAACTGGTTGAGCTGCTCCATCGTCGCCGGCGTCAGTTCCGCCAGTTCTCCACCCGCTGCGATGATCGAATCTGCCGCCAGTACTCCCGGGCCGCCCGCATTCGTCACGATCGCCAGCCGAGGTCCTCGCGGACGCGGCTGCTTGGAAAGCGCCTCTGCCATATAGAACAGATCAGCGATCGTGTTCACCCGCAGCACGCCGCAACGCCGGAAGGCCGCTTCGAGCACGTCGTCGCTGCCGGCCAAGGTTCCCGTGTGTGAGGCTGCCGCATGCGCCGCTGCATCCGTTCGCCCCGCCTTGATCACGATGATCGGCTTGTTGAGCGAGACTTCTCGCGCCGCCGACAGGAACGGCCGCGCCTCGCCCACCGATTCCATGTACATCACGATCGAATGCGTCCGCGGATCGCTCCCGAAATAGTCGACCAGGTCTCCCCATCCAACGTCCAGCATCGACCCGATCGAGACAAATGCGCTGAAGCCCACCAGTTCCTGTTTCGCCCAGTCCAGGATCGCCGTGCACAATGCTCCGCTCTGGCTGATGAACGCCACGTTCCCCGCTCGCGCCATGCTGTTTGAAGCGAACGTCGCATTCAGGCCGCTGATCGGATTCATGACTCCCAGGCAATTCGGGCCAATCACCCGCAGGCCGCTGCCGTGGAGCTGTTCCAGGATTTGCCGCTCCAGTTCCTTGCCGTGTTCGCCATGCTCCTTAAAGCCGGCAGAGATGACGATCGCCCCTCGTACACCGGCTGCGATGCACTCGGCAACAACCCCCGGCACGCTGTCTGCAGGCGTCGCGACCACCGCCAGGTCAATCGCTTCCGGCACGTCTTCGATCCTGCGATATGCTTTGATTCCCAACACACTGGCGCGCTTCTCGCTGACGGGGTACACCGTCCCGCCGAAAGGGCTGCTCACCAGGCTCCAGAGCACCGCTCGTCCGATGCTTCCTTCCCGTTCGCTCGCGCCGACTACGGCTACCGTCTTCGGGCTGAAGATGGCGTCCAAGGGATGCCCCTCGGTGCGCAGCATGCCCGCTTTGTCAGGGGTGCTGCGCGGCTTTGAGTCCTTACCTGTGCGCGTCGTGCCCATGGCAGCAAAGTCTATCTAAGCTCTACACAGGGGTCTGTGACCCTTCTCACCACCCCCGTAAGTGCGCATTCCGTCGCCCTGCTTATTTATACGCTCTCGGCCCTCCGGCCAATCCCTCGTGCGCCGCAAGCCCGATGCGCGAATGCACTGATGGTACCGCGTCCTGCTTGGAAGAAGGTTGACCTCCGTTCTACAATTCTCGCCTCACCCTGTGACACTGGCGCTTCTGGAAGTCACGGGGGGCTGTGTGTCCGCAGGGAATTCCAAGGAGCGTTGTATATGAAGAAGCTGCTCACATTGTTGTTCGCGATCGCCCTCTCGATCTCGCTGTCGTCTTTCGCAGCGGCTCAGGACACCAGCACCGACAAGCCTGCCGACAAGAAGGCGGATAAGAAAGAGCACAAGAAGAAGAAAAAAGAAAAGAAAGAAGACAAGAAGAATGATTCTGCGGGAGGCGAGCAGAAGTAGTCTTGCGATGGCGCTTCTTGTTGCTCACGCCCCGGCCAGTTGGCCGGGGCTTTCCTTGCGCGGCATACGCGCGGGGCATCCGGAGACGGATGCGGGACGTGCTAAAATTTCGTTGCGCCAGAAGTGGTTCCTCCGGCTCGCCGGCGTACGATCTCTCCATCCGGTATTAACGGACTGAAAACGTGGCCCAGAATCCCAATCCACAGAGCGTTCCGATTACTTACGCCGACGCTGGCGTCAACATCGATCGTTCCAACCGCACGAAACAGCGCATCAAGTACCTTGCTCACAAGACTTTCACCAAGGGGGTCCTCAGTGAGATCGGCGGTTTCGGCGGCCTGTTCTCTGTCGACAAGAAGTATCTCGATCCGGTACTCGTTTCGAGCGTCGACGGCGTCGGCACTAAGCTGAAAGTCGCCTTCGAAATGAAAATGCACCACACGGTCGGTGGCGACCTGGTCAATCACTGTGTGAACGACATTGCCGTGCAAGGCGCGGCGCCGTTGTTCTTCATGGACTATCTGGCTACGGGGAAGCTGGAGCCTGAGGTGGCCGAAAAGATCGTGGAGGGACTGGCGGACGCTTGCAAGCACAACGGCTGCGCGCTCATCGGCGGCGAGACAGCCGAGATGCCGGGCTTCTACCCCGAAGGCGAATACGATCTCGCCGGATTCATCGTGGGTGTCGTCGAGCGCGAAAAAGTGATTACCGGAAAGGATGTCCAGGTCGGCGATATCGTACTCGGCCTGCCTTCGAACGGCTTGCACACCAATGGCTATTCGCTCGCCCGCAAGCTGCTCTTTGAGATTGCCGGCTACTCCACCGACACTTTCGTCAGCGAGATTAAAAACAAGGTCGGCAACGAACTGATGCGCACGCACCGCAGCTACTGGGGAATTGTGCGAAAACTGATCGCGGGAGAATGCGTCGCTGCGCTGGCGCACATTACCGGAGGCGGTATCACCGAGAATCTGCCCCGCGTGCTGCCTCGCGGCACCGCTGCCGTCATTGAGCGCGGCACATGGCCGGTTTTGCCGATTTTCGAGCATCTGCAGAAACTCGGGAATGTTCCTGACGACGAGATGCTCCGCACTTTCAATATGGGAATCGGCATGCTGGTTGTCGTGCCTGCCAAGAAATTCAAGAAAGCCGAAACCCTGCTCGACCGAGCTGGAGAGAAGTTCTACAGCGTAGGCCGGATCGTCAAGGGCGAACGGAAAGTGATGTACAGCTGATTGCAATCACAGTTCCCGAGATTTTCTCCGTGCCTCAATGCCTCCGTGGTGAATAATGTTGCTGTGAAGAACCTCGGCATCCTCCTCTCCGGTCGCGGCTCCAATTTTGTCGCTATCGCTGACAGCATCGACGCAGGACGAATTCCCGACGCCCGCATTGCCATTGTGATTTCGAATCGTGCCGATGCTCCCGGCATCGAGACAGCACGGAAACGCGGGCTCCATGCATTCCTCATTCCGTCCAAAGGCAAAGAGCGGGAAACGCATGACCGCGAAGTTGTAGCGGCGCTGAAAGAAGCGAAGGTGGATTTGATCTGCCTGGCCGGCTACATGCGGCTCCTGTCACCATGGTTCGTGCAACAGTTCCCGCAGCGGATTCTCAACATTCATCCATCGCTGCTGCCCGCGTTTCCGGGCTTGGAGGCACAGGAGCAGGCATTTGCCTATGGAGTCAAGGTGTCAGGATGCACGGTGCACTTTGTCGATGAGGAACTCGACCATGGCGCGATCGTCGTGCAGAAAGCAGTGCCTGTCCTCGACTCCGACGACGAGCACGCACTTGCCGGAAGAATCCTCGAACAGGAGCACATCGCGTACACGGAAGCGATTCGGGTTGTATTGGAAGGCAAGTTCGAAGTTGCCGGGAGACGTCTGGTGCGGACTGCCTCAGTATGAGCTGACCCGGCGGATCTGCGGTCGTTACTTTCCAATCTCCAGCAATACCAGCGCATTCGGCGTCAGTTGCATTTTCAGCTTCCCATTCTCAAGCGCAGCCATCTTGCTGGAAACAACTGCCGCACGATTCAGTTCATCGATCTGTCTTCTTGTGGGATAGCGCGGCTTTCCCATCTTTTCGTACGCGGCCAGCGTGTTGCCGTTCTCGGAATCGACCCGTGTGACACGCACGTTGGCGCTTGCCGGAATCCCACGAAAATCGAACCGCACCGTCCGTGTGGTTCCGCTCTGATCCGGATCGATCAGATTCCAGGCAGCCACAACCAGGGCCCCGTCTTTCCGACGCGTGACGAGGACTCCCGGCGCGGCATTGGCGAGCCTTTCGTGGCCAAGTTTATGCAGGAGCGCATATGCGTGATATGCCGGCTTCTTGATACCTCCCGCGGCAATCAGGCCAAAGCCACCATAGAACGGTTCCCGGACCGGGCCGTTCTCCTCGAAGACGTCATCGAAGGTCCAGTAGGACATCATGTCGACCAAGCCATCGCACTGGGCGATGTCGTCGGCAAGCGCCGCCCCAACGTAGATCGTGTCGCGGGCTTTCAGGTCGCCGAATGATGGCACATTCCACTCCGTCCACATCAGCGGTAGCTTGGGATACGGCGAGTCTAGAATTTGCTTGTGCACTTTTCCGATTGCGCGGCAGACGCGCTGATCCATCGGAATTTCTTCCTTTGTGCCGAACAGGTCTTCGACGGTGTCGTCGGCATATCCGTGCGAAGAGACGAAATCCACCGGCACTTTGTTCTCCGCGACATGCGCGAGAAAATCGTCGACCCAGTGTGCGGAAGAGGTTGCCGGACCTCCGACCCGCAGCCGCAAGTTCACGGCCTTTAGCGTTCGCGCCGTGTGATCGTAAAGTTCGAAGTAAGTGGGTTGCTTTGGCTCGCCTGCCCAGAAATCAATGTTGGGCTCGTTCCAGACTTCAAAGTACCACTGCACCACTTCGTCGATGCCGTAACGCTCGATCAGATGTTGACCAAAATTGCGAATGAGATCGTCCCACTTGGCATAATCCTTCGGAGGCGCAACGTTCTGCTTGTACCAGAACGGGTGAATCGCCTCTTGCGCAGCCAGCTTGCGCGGCATGAAGCTGATTTCGACAAACGGTCGAATGCCGTTGGCCAGTAAACCGTCGTAGATCTGGTCCACATAGGAGAAGTTGTAAACGGGGTTGCCCTGCTCGTCTTCATCGTACACGCCATTCTCATCGTGGAGGATGGCGTGACAACGTACGTAGCGGAATTCCGTCACCCTGCGCACCTCGCGGAGGTCGTTGCGGTAGCTCTCGCGGAGCGCCAAGACCGCGCGCCCGGAACCAAACGTCTGTTCCCAGAAGTGAGGGAAAGGATGCGCAGCCGCAGAGGCGTCGATCACAATCGCCTCCCCCGAGCGAGTCTGGGCGGCGTTCGGGCCGACGGTCGACAAGGTTAGAACCACCGAAAGGAAGACGGTAGCAAGAGAGCGCATGTGTGACTCCTGCTAAATCGGTTTAGTCACGATCCCATTATCAACGAAAATGCCGGTTTGAGGAAATCTGCGTTGCTAGCTGGATGGCGAACCCTTCCTCGGCTTCATCACTTGCCATTCTTCTTCGGTGAGCCGCCGTCCGAGGGCGGTGAACTCCCCGGCACCTTCGAGCCACTCACCCCCGTCCATAGTGACCACTTCCCCGTTGATGTAGCCGGACCCGTCGCTGATGAGAAACGCCGCCAGATTGGCGAATTCTTCGACGGTCCCGAACCGGCCCAGCGGATTCTTCTGTTTGGCCAGCTGCTCCAGTTCAGCACGCGGCAGCAGCCGCGAGAAAGCGCCTTCGGTGGGAATCGGTCCCGGCGCGATGGCATTCATGCGGATTCCGCGCGGACCCCACTCGACCGCAAGGCTGCGGGTTAATGCTTGGACCCCTGCTTTGGAAACAGCAGAAGGCACCACGAACGCCGATCCTGTCTCTGTGTAGGTAGTGGTCACATTCAGCACAACGGCATGGTGACCGGAGGCGAGCCAGCGGCGGCCACAAGCCATGGTTGTGTGCAGTGTGCCCATCAGCACGATGCCGATTACAGCCTGGAATGCGCCCAGTGACAACTCTTCGGTCCGGGCGAGGAAGTTTCCCGCGGCGTTGTTCATGAGCACGTCAAGCGGGCCATCCGCCCATATGGCGTCGAGCATGGCTTCCACCGCCTCGGCGTCGCGAACGTCACAGCGATGCGCGTGGATCCTGCCGTTGGTGCGCTCTCTCAATTCCGCCTCGGTCGCTTCGAGGACATCCTGACGGCGCCCGCAAATGTGGACTTCCGCCCCCAGGTCGAGAAATCTTTCCGCCGAAGCTCTTCCCAGGCCGGTACCGCCGCCGGTGATCAGAATCCGTTTATTGAGGAGAAGGTTAGTAGCGAACATGGGGAAGATTGTAGCTGTTCATCGCTCGCTATTCGTTCGTGGCAGCGCCGGTCGCATTCGGCCGCAGATGCTTCAGGGCCCACCGTGCATGCTCGGCTACGACCGCGTCAGGATCGTCTGCCAGCCGCCTCAGAGTCGCCGCGAATTTCGTGTCACCGCTGTTGCCCATGGCGATCACGGCATTACGGCGGAGGCCGGAGAGCTTCGCGCGCCTGATGGGAGACCCACGAAACGCTTTGCTGAACTCTTCCTGCTGCATCTCCGCAAGCCAGTCCAGAGCCGGATTTACGAGGCCTTCGCGCGGCTGAAACTCGGCTGCCGTTGTCGCGGGCGCCTTGCGGTTCCAGGGGCAAACGTCCTGGCAGATATCGCAGCCGAAAACATGACGCCCCATTTCGGAACGCAACCCTTCCGGAACCGCTCCGCGCTTTTCAATTGTCAGATACGAAATGCAGAGCCGCGCGTCGAGCTTTCCAGGTTTGATCAACGCACGCGTGGGACAGGCATCGATGCATCGTGTGCAGGTTCCGCAACGGTCCGGCGCGGGCAAGTCGGCTTCGAGTTCCAGCGAAGTCAGGATCACGCCTAGAAACAGCCACGAACCCAGCTTCTGATTGATGAAACAGGTGTTCTTGGCAATCCAGCCGATGCCGGCGTGCTTGGCGTACACGCGTTCGATCAGCGGGCCCGTGTCAACGTAGGAACGAAAGCCGTGGCCAGTGGTTCGTGGATTGTGGTTGGTTATTTCCTGCTGAATTAGGGATTCGAGTTGGCGCAGGCGTCGCAAAACAACTTCGTGATAGTCCTCGCGACTCCAGGCGTAGCGCGAAATCCAGCCGTGAGTGGAGTCCGGCGTTTGCGTTGAGTACGACTGCGCGGTGTTGTAGTTTACCGCGCACACGATCACACTGCGCGCCCAGGGCGCAACCCGCGCCAGCGAGGCGCGCTTCAGTTCGCCGGCATCGTCCCGCGATTCCATGTAGCGCATCTCGCCGTGGTTGCCGTCGGCAATCCACTCAGGAAACGTGTGCAGTTCTCGAAATTCGCGAACGGGCGCGATGCCGCACAGGTCAAACCCGGCCCGGCGGGCCAGCTCCTTGATCCGAGATTCCACGGGAGGGGCCATTCCTGATGGAAAGTGTCTCAGATTCCCGAGCCGGGCGGTCGTTTTCAAGAGTCAGGAACGCGTAAGTTCATGACTTTCCGACCTATTGCGGGTGATGACCGTCACAGCCCCTCATCACACCACCACGTGACAATCAAGGTGGAGTGCGAAGGTGCCCACGTGTTCAAAATCGTCCATGCTCAATTCATCGCTCCAGGAATCAAGCGCTTCGTCATCGAAGCGCCCCGGATCGCGCGCAAGCAGCGCCCGGGGCAGTTCGTAATTGTCCGGATCGTCGAGAACGGCGAGCGTATTCCGCTCACCATTGAGAAGTCAGATCCGCAAGAAGGCACGGTCAACATCGTCGTGCAATCCATTGGCAAGACCACCCACCTGCTGAACTCCCTCGAATCCGGTGACAGCATCCTCGATATCGTTGGTCCGCTTGGCAAACCGTCAGAGATTGAGAACTTTGGCACCGTCGTCGCGATCGGCGGGGGGGTGGGGACCGCCATGGCGTATCCGACGGCCTCGGCGATGAAGCACGCCGGCAACCGTGTGATCTCCATTATCGGCGGGCGTACCAAGGACCTGGTGATCCTCGAAAACGAAATGAGGGAAGTGAGCGACAATGTCTTCGTCACCACCGACGACGGCAGTTACGCCGACAAAGGCCTGGTCACCGACAAACTGCGCCAACTGATCGAAGACGGAACGACCATTAACCTTGTGCTCGCGGTCGGCCCCATCCCGATGATGCGCGCGGTGGCGGACGTGACGCGTAAGGCAAACATCCGCACCATCGTCAGCCTGAACCCGATCATGATCGACGGCACCGGGATGTGCGGTGGCTGCCGCGTTCTCATCGATGGCAAGAGCGAGTTCGCGTGCGTGGATGGGCCCGAGTTCGAAGCGCATCGTGTCGATTTCGATGTGCTGGTGCAGCGGAATGCGATGTATCGCGAAGCCGAGAAGCGTTCAATGGAGCAGTACCGAAATGAACTCGAAGCGAAGAAGGCAGCGAAATCTGAAGAGTCCGTTGCTTGCGCGCTGGAGGTGAAGTGATGCCGACCACTCCAACGAAATCAACGAACCCACTGCCCAATCGCGACCGTATGAAGATTCCGCGGCAGCACATGCCGGAACGTCCGGCTGCGGAACGCGCCCACCAGTTCACCGAAGTGAACCTGGGATATTCAGCAGAACTGGCGCGACAGGAAGCGCTTCGTTGCATCGAGTGCGCCAAGCCGACCTGCACGGAGGGATGTCCGGTTGGCGTGAACGTAAGGGAATTCATCCAGTTGATCGTCGACGGCGACTATCTGGGCGCCGCCGCCAAGATTCGCGAAGACAACGTGCTGCCGGCAATTACAGGACGAGTCTGCCCGCAGGAAGATCACTGCGAAGGCGACTGCCTGCTCAAGAAGAAGGGCGAGTCCATGGGTATCGGCTACCTGGAACGCTTTGTCGCTGACTACGAGCAGAAACACTTCGACGTAAAGAACATCGCAAAAGCTCCGCCGACAGGGAAGAAAGTCGCGATTGTCGGCAGCGGCCCTTCGGGACTGACGGCAGCAGGCGATCTCGTTCAGAAGGGCCACCAGGTCCATGTCTTCGAGGCGCTGCATGAAATTGGTGGCGTGCTTGTCTATGGCATTCCTGAATTCCGCCTTCCCAAGCAGATCATCCGTCAGCAGGTCGACTACATGCGTGCCATGGGCGTGGAGTTCGAAACAGACGTCGTTGTTGGCCGGACCGTGACCATTGACGAACTGATGGACGAAGAAGGATTCGACGCAGTCTTCATCGGAACCGGCGCCGGCCTGCCGCAATTCATGGGAATCCCCGGCGAGCATCTGAACGGCGTCTACTCAGCGAATGAATTCCTGACCCGCATCAACCTGATGCACGCGTACGAGTTTCCGAAGTATGACGAGCCGATGGTGGATTTTCGCGGCAAGGATGTAGCTGTGATCGGCGGCGGCAACACAGCCCTCGACGCAATCCGCTCGGCGTTGCGTCTGGGCGCTCGCAAAGCGTACGTGCTCTATCGCCGCAGCGAAGCTGAGATGCCGGCGCGAATCGAGGAAGTAAAGCACGCCAAAGAAGAAGGAATCGAATTCCACGTGTTGACGGCGCCGGTGGAATTCCTCTCCGACGGCAAAGGCTGGCTGGCAGCGGCGCGCTGTCAGAAGATGGAGCTCGGCGAGCCTGACGCTTCGGGGCGCCGTCGTCCGGTACCAATGCAGGGTTCTGAGTATGACGTGCCGTTATCTGTCGCAGTTATCGCTATCGGCACCAGTGCGAACCCCATCGTCCAAAGCACCACACCGGGGTTGAAGACGAACAAGAGGGGATACATTGAAGCCGACACGACCACGCAGAAGACCTCGCGCCAGGGAGTGTTCGCCGGAGGTGACATTGTGACGGGAAGCGCAACGGTCATTCTTGCGATGGGCGCTGGCCGTCGCGCAGCAAAAGCGATCCATGAGTATCTGACGACGGGAACGTGGTAGAAACGGCAGCTGCTTAGGCCACCCACACCGTCTTGATATTCACAAATTCCCGGATCCCGTGGACACCAAGCTCGCGGCCGTGTCCCGATTGTTTCACCCCGCCGAACGGAACACGCGGGTCCGACGCCACCATCTTGTTGATGAACACCATGCCCGCTTCCAGTCCGTTGATGAAGAGCTCGGCTTCGACGGGGTCATTGGTCCAGGCACTGGCGCCTAGTCCGAAACGGCTGTCGTTGGCGATTGCGATAGCTTCCGTCGCATTCTTCACCCGGAAAATCGAGGCGACCGGGCCGAAGAACTCTTCGCGATAGGCGGGAGAGTTCTGGGGTATGTTCGTCAGTACCGTCGGAGCATAGAAATTCCCGGGAGGAGTGAGCGGGTGTCCTCCCGTCAACAATTTGGCCCCGGCAGCAATCGTTTTTTTCACATCGGCGTCCAGAGAGGCGATGGCCTCCGCATTGGCCAGCGGTCCTAGTTGTGTGTGCTCGTCGAACGGATCGCCCACGTGCAGAGCTTCCATGCGACGGACAAACTGGCGCTCGAATTCGTCGGCGATCGGCTCCGCCACGATAAACCGCTTGGCAGCGATGCAGGATTGCCCGTTGTTCTGAATGCGCGCTTCGACCGCAGTTGCGACTGCGGCTTCGAGATTTGCGCTCGGCATCACGATGAAGGGATCGCTGCCGCCCAGTTCCAGTACAACTTTCTTGATTCTCTTCGCGGCTGAAATTCCAACCTGGATGCCCGCCTGTTCACTTCCAGTCAGCGTGGCGG
>Ga0335084_10001546_pt1 | contig 21604 bp, 16 predicted proteins | sample Lox_Sample_44_FD_206721 | JGI IMG/M metagenome (GOLD analysis project Ga0335084, IMG submission 206721) | Soil microbial communities from Loxahatchee National Wildlife Refuge, Florida, United States - Lox_Sample_4.4 | ecosystem: Environmental > Terrestrial > Soil > Wetlands | place: USA...
TCCGCCGGGTCGGCGAGGGTACCCCCCGCCCGGTCCTCGGCAACGCGTCTCAGTTGGAGCAGCTTTTCCTGAACCTGTGCTTAAATGCCGTGGAAGCCATGGATCCGGGCGGGGAGCTCACGGTACGTGTGGCCGACCTCTCCGAGGGTGGCGGCTCGACCCTGCTGGTCGAGGTCTCGGACACGGGCAGCGGGATACCGGAAGACATCATCGAACAGATCTTCAACCCGTTTGTGACAACCAAGGACCACGGTACCGGACTTGGGCTGGCCATCTGCCGCGCCATCGCGGACGCGCACCGCGCCATTCTGCGCGCGCGCAACAACGTCGGTCGGCCCGGCTGCACCTTTACCGTGGAGTTTCCCGTGCCCGTGGCGAAACCGGCGAGAGCGACTGCGTGAGAACAGTCATGCTCGTCTCGGATGACGAGACGCTCAACATCCGGCTGCTTCGCGCGCTGCCGGACTGCTCCGTCTTCCCCGCCCCGACCGACGAGGAAGCACTCCGAAAGCTTCGCCTCACCGAGGTGGACCTGATCGTCAAGCACGTCACCCCGCCCATCGGTGATCTCGAGAGCTTCATTGCGAAAGCGCGACAGCTCAGGCCCAGCGTGGTTTTCGTGTGCATAGTGCCGGCCGAAGGCCTGGCGCCGGACGACGAGACCGCGGCCGAAGCGGCGGATTTCGCCGTGCTGCACCCCTTCACCACCCCGCATTTCCGCTCAGTCCTGCGCCAGGCCGACGAGAAGCTCCGCCTCCTCCAGGAATTGGCGGCGCTCCGGATAGCGCGGCGCTCAGCCGGACCTGAGCCGCTCGCCGAAGAGATGGAGCTTGCGGGCGAGGGTCCGTCGCGGGAGCTGACCCAGGTCGCCAAGGAGTTCGCCAAGGCGCTGGCGGCGGGCTTCGACCTGCCGCGCGTGCTCGATCTCTTTCTCGATGCGGTCTCCGAGCTGGCGCGCCCGAGCCGGAGCGCCATCCTCCTCGCCGAGGACGAGCACCGGCAGTACCGGGTGCGCGCCTCCCGTGGGCTCGCGCCGCACGTGGTCGACTCCGTCAGCCTCCACGCCGACAGCGGCCTGCCGCTCTGGCTGATGGCCGAGGGACGCCTCATCCAAATCGACGAGGCGCTGGGGCGGGCGACCGAGGCCGCGGCACGCGAGATCGCCCGCGAGATGGCGGTGCTGCAGGCCGTGGTCGCGATCCCGCTCGCCTCGCACGGCGAGCTGGTCGGCATCCTCACGCTCGGCCAGCGAATCACGGGCGGCGCGTACGGGCGACGCGAAACCGAGAGCCTGTTCAACCTGGCGAGCCATCTCGCCGCGGCGATCCGCGACATTCGCACCCACCACCAGCTCCAGTACCAGAAGGAGTTCAACGAGCGGATCCTCCAGCGCATGTCGAGCGGCGTCATCACCATCGGGCCCGAGCACCGCGTGGTGATCATGAACCGCCGGGCCGAGGAGATCCTGGGCATGGCCGCGAGGGACGTCTTGAACCGCGACCTCCGCGCCCTGCCTTCGCCGCTTGGCGATCTCCTCTACGAAACGCTCTCGCGCGGGCGCTCGGTCACGCGCAGCGAGATCCAGTTGGCGCTGCGCAACCTCCCGCTCGAAGTCTCCACCTACCCGGTCATGGGCGAGGGCACGGCGCCGCTGGGCGCGGTGCTCGTCTTCGAGGACCTGACGGCCCAGCGCCAGCTCGCCATGGAGCGCCGCGCCGCCGAGCAGCTTCAGCTGCTCACCAGAGTAGTCGCGCGCATCGCCGACGAGATCAAGAACCCGCTGGTGTCCATCAACGCATTCATGGAGCTCCTGGGCGAGCGCTACGACGACGTCAGCTTCCGCCACCACTTCACGTCCGTGGTCGGGCGGGACGTCCGGCGGCTGGTGCAAATGTTCGACAAGCTGGCCGCGCTCGTCAACGAGGGCGACTACAAGCGCGACGTGGTGGACATGCGCGAGGCCTTCGAGGAGGCCCTTGTCGAGATGGGCGTGGCGTCGATGTCCGTCGCGCCGGCCGACGCTCACCTCCTCACCTTCACCGACGAGTCGACGCAGAAGCAGGTGACGGTCAATTTCTCTCACGAGGGGGGCGCGTTCCTGGTCAAGGGCGACCGCGGCATGCTCAAGAAGGCCGTCGCGTACCTGATCTGGTACCTCCTGCGCAAGACGCCGGGGCAGGAAGCCAAGATCGCCGTGACCATCTCCCGCGCGGCGCCGGCCGAGCCGCTGCAGATCACGCTCGCCTCGCGCACAGCAGAGGTGAAGCCGGAGGAGCTTCTTGCGATCTTCGATCCCATCCAGGTCGTGCAGGAAAGCCTCATCGACGTCGGGCCCTGCGTCAGCCAGCGCATCCTCGAGGCCCACGGCGGCCACCTCGACGTCAAACAGGGCCGCGCCGAGGTCAGCTTCACGGCGACGCTGCCGGTGACACGTTCGTGAGCGAGCGCGCGCGTATCCTGGTGGTGGACGACGAGATCGGACCGCGGGAGTCCCTGCGGATGATCCTCAAGCCGAGCTACGACATCGCCACGGCGGACAGCGGCGACACGGCGCTGAAGACGCTCGAGGTCTTCAGCCCGGACCTGGTCTTCATGGACATCAAGATGCCGAAGATGGACGGCATCGAGCTCCTGCGGCGCATCAAGGCCATCGACCCCACGATCGAAGCGGTCATGATCACGGCCTACGCCTCGCTCGACACGGTCAAGAATGCGCTCACCCATGGCGCCTTCGAGTATTTGATCAAGCCCTTCAGCCGCACCGACCTCGAGGACACCGTGCGGCGCGCGTTGATTCGACGCCAGACCGAGCTCGGCAAGACCACGCAGTTGTCGGGCCTCGTCAACGAGATGCGCGCGCTTTCGACCAAGACACGCACGCTCGAGGAGGCGGCGCGCCGCGAGCAGGCGGAGCAGTCGCTCCGCGTCACGCAGCTGTCCATCCTGCGCGAAATCTCCCGCGGGATCCTGGGCCAGCTCGACCTGGCCGAGCTGACGGCGGGCATCGCCGCGCAGCTTAAGGAGTCTCTCGGCTACGACGAAGCCCAGGTGCTGTTGGGCGAGGCCCTGCCCGAAGGGGCGCAGGCAGAGGGCGCGATCCTCTGCCCGATCCGGGACGAAGGCGTGACCGTGGGCTTCCTCTTGGCGGCCAACCGCTCGAGCGCCCGGCCGATCGACCCGCGCGAGCACGAGCTGCTCGAGATGCTCGCGGATTCCCTCGCCGTCGCCATCCGCAACTCGCGGCTCTACGGCGAGGTCGCCGAGACCAAGCGCTCGCTCGAGCAGCTGGTCCGTTCGGCCGGCGACGCCATCATCTCGATAGACCGCCGCGGCAACATCACCGGTTGGAATCCCGCGGCTGAACGGATCTTCGGCCTGACGCCCAAGGAAGCGATCGGCCGGTCGCTTCGCGGCATGTTCCCGGAGCGCTACGAGCAGGCGGCGCGCCTTGCCCTCAGTGGGACGCAGCCCGTCACCTCCTTCGATCTCAGCGCCAATCGGCCCGACGGGGGCCTGCTGAACCTGGCCGTGACGCTATCCGGAGTCCCGGGGCGCGACGGCAGGGTCGAGGGTCTCCTCGCCATCGTGCGCGACATGACGGCGCAGCGGGAGCTCGAAACCCAGATGCACCAGTCAGAAAAGCTTACCGCCCTCGGACAGGTGGCGGGCGGCATCGCCCACGACTTCAACAACCTGCTCCAGGCGATTCTCGGCTACTCGCAGCTGATGGCGAAGAACATGGAAAATGCCGACGTGGTGCGCCGGGGGCTGTCGGTCATCGAGACGGCCGCGTCCGGCGGCGCCGAGACCGTGCGGCGCATTCAAAAGTTCGCGCGGCTCCGACCCGATGAGCCTTTCGTCTCCGTCGAGCTCAACCAGGTCATTCATGACGCCGTGGCCATCACCAGGCCGCGGTGGGAGGAGCGAGTGGCCAAGGGCGGCGTACCGTTGAGACTCGACCTGCGCCTGACGCCCCTCCCCGACGTGATGGGCCGGCCGTCCGAGCTCAATGAAGTCGTCACGAACCTGATCCTGAACGCCATCGACGCGATGCCGCAGGGGGGCACGCTGGCCATCTCCACTCGGCCCGAGGGCGACGCGCACGTGGTGCTGACGATCGCCGACACCGGCATCGGCATGCCCGAGCCCGTGCGGAAGCGCGTCTTCGATCCCTTCTTCACCACCAAGGGCGAGGTCGGCACGGGCCTGGGGCTCTCGGTGTCCTACTCCATCATCGAGCGCCACGGCGGCGAGATGCGCGTCGAGAGCCAGCCGGGCCGGGGGACCACGTTCACCGTCGTCCTGCCGGTCGGCACGGCCAAGATCGAGGAGGCGCCCGCCAGCCCCGAGGCCGGCGCGGCACAGCGGAGCGGCCGCATCCTCCTCGTGGACAACGAGCTGTCGGTCATGACCATCCTCGGCGAGATGCTGACCGAGGCGGGTCACCACGTGCTGCCCGTGGCCAGCGGCGCGGAGGCGGTGCGTGTCTTCATACCGGGCGGCTTCGACCTCGTGATGACGAACCTCGGCATGACCGGCATGACGGGCTGGGATGTCGCCGAGCGGGTGCGCGCCTGCGACCGGCAGGTACCCGTGGTCTTCATCACGGGCTGGGGACTTCAGGCCGAGGATCGGGAGCGCTGCAGGAAGCTGGGCGTGAGCAGCGTGCTCTTCAAGCCGGTGCGCCCTGCCGAGCTCCACACGGCCGTCCAGCAGGCGCTGGCCGTCTCCGGACGCCGTCAAGGCGGCCAGACGTCCTAGCTAGCGAAGCCCCGCTTCACAATTCTTTACGCCCCGCGCGTCGCCAGGTCGTGAGGACCCGTGTAGAATGCCAGGTTGAGTGATCGCGATGCTGAGGCCGTGACGCTTTGAACCCTTCCCGGCTGTTCATTCTCCACCCGGTGGCGACGTCGCTGCTCACCGCCGGTGTGCTTCTGGCCGGTGGCGTCGCGTACACGCAGCTCCCCATCTCCGCGCTGCCACAGGTCGACTACCCGACGATCCAGATTCTCACGTTCTACCCGGGCGCGAGCCCCGAGGTCATGACCTCGTCGGTGACGTCGCCGCTCGAACGGCAGTTCGGCCAACTGCCCGGCCTCAACCAGATGACCTCGACCAGCTCGTTCGGGGCCTCCCTGATCACGCTGCAGTTCACGCTCGAGCATCCGATCGACGTGGCGGAGCAGGAGGTGCAGGCGGCGATCAACGTCGCCTCGACCTACCTGCCGCGCGACCTGCCCAACCCGCCGATCTACAGCAAGGTCAACCCTGCCGACACGCCGATCCTGACGCTCGCGCTCAGCTCCGACACCCTGCCGCTCAGCCGCGTCGAGGATCTCGCCGACACCAACCTTGCCCAGAAGATCTCCCAGCTCCCGGGCGTCGGGCTCGTCTCCATCAGCGGCGGCCAGCGGCCGGCGGTCCGCGTGCAGGCCGATCCGACGGCGCTCGCCTCTTACAGCCTGGGCCTCGAAGACCTCCGGACGGTGCTGGGCCTGGCGAACGTGGACCAGGCCAAGGGCAACCTCGAGGGCCCGCGGCAGTCCTTCACGATCGGGGCGAACGACCAGCTGCTCACGAGCGGCGAGTACAAGGGTATCGTCGTGGCGTACAAGAACGGGGCAGCCGTCCGCCTCTCCGACGTGGCCAACGTGATCGACGGCGTCGAGAACGTGAAGCTCGCGGCCTGGATGAATACGAAGCCCGCCGTCATCGTCAACATCCAGCGCCAGCCGGGCGCCAACATCATCGCCGTGGTGAACCGCATCAAGCGCCTGCTGCCCCAGCTCAAGGCCTCGCTGCCGTCCTCCATCGAGATCACCACGCTGACCGACCGGACGACCACCATCCGCGCATCCGTCGAGGACGTCCAGTTCACGCTGATCCTCACCATCGCGCTCGTCGTCATGGTCATGTTCCTCTTCCTGCGGAGCCTCTCGGCCACAATCATCCCGAGCATCGCGGTCCCGATCTCGATCGTCGGCACCTTCGGCGTCATGTACCTGCTCGGCTACAGCCTCGACAACCTCTCGCTGATGGCGCTGACGATCTCCACGGGGTTCGTCGTGGACGACGCCATCGTGATGATCGAGAACATCGCGCGATACATCGAGGCCGGCGAGCCCCCGCTCCAAGCCGCGCTGAAGGGCTCCGAGCAAATCGGCTTCACGATCGTCTCGCTGACCGTGTCCCTCATCGCCGTGCTGATCCCGCTGCTGTTCATGGGCGACATCGTCGGGCGGCTCTTCCGCGAGTTCGCCGTCACGCTCAGCGTGGCCATCCTCGTCTCCGCGGTGGTCTCGCTGACGCTGACCCCCATGATGTGCGCGAAGATCCTGCGCGGCGAGCACGAGGCGTCCCGCACGCGCTTCTACCATCTGACCGAGCGCGCCTTCGACTGGGTGATCGAGCGCTACGGCACGACGCTCCGCTGGGTCCTGCGCCACCAGCTCGGCACGCTGATCGTCACCGCCGCCACGCTCGTGCTGACGATCCTGCTGTACATCGTCGTGCCGAAGGGGTTCTTCCCCGTGCAGGACACCGGCGTGATCCTCGGCGTGTCGGAGGCGCCCGAGACGGTGTCCTTCGCGGCCATGGCCGAGCGGCAGCAGGCGCTCGTACGCATAATCCTCAAGGACCCGGACGTCGCGAGCCTGTCGTCGTTCATCGGCATCGACGGCACCAACATGACGCCGAACAGCGGGCGCATCCAGATCAACCTCAAGCCCCGCGACGAGCGGCACGCGGACGCCACGGAGATCATCCGACGCATCCAGCCGGCGCTCCAGAGCGTCGAGGGCATCACGCTCTTCATGCAGCCGGTGCAGGACCTGACCGTGGAGAACCGCGTCAGCCGGACGCAGTACCAGTACACGATCGAAGATGCGGACGCGAAGGAGCTGGCGGAGTGGACGCCCCGCCTCATCGCCAAGCTCAAGCAGCTGCCGGAGCTGCGCGACGTGGCCAGCGACCAGCAGAACGGCGGCCTGCAGGCCATGCTCGACATCGACCGCGACACGGCGTCGCGGCTGGGCATCGCGCCGCAGCTCATCGACGACACGCTGTACGACGCCTTCGGCCAGCGTCAGGTCTCGACCATCTACACCCAGCTGAACCAGTACCACGTCGTGCTCGAGGTGCTGCCTGCCTTCCAGGAGAACCCCGAGGCGCTCAAGAGCATCTATGTCAAGTCGGCGACGGGCGCGCAGGTGCCGCTCTCGACGTTCACACGGGTCGTGTCGGGCTCTGCGCCGCTCGCCATCAACCACCAGGGCCAGTTCCCGGCCGTCACGCTGTCATTCAACCTCGCCCCGGGTGTCGCGCTCGGCCACGCCGTCTCCGCCATCAAGGTAGCCGAGCAGCAGATCGGCCTGCCCGTGTCCATCCGCGCCAGCTTCCAGGGCACTGCGCAGGCCTTCCAGGCCTCGCTCGCCACCCAGCCGCTGCTGATCCTCGCCGCGCTCATCACCGTCTACATCGTGCTGGGTGTTCTCTACGAGAGCTACATCCATCCCATCACGATTCTCTCGACGCTGCCGTCGGCGGGCGTCGGCGCCATCTTGGCGCTCCAGCTCTTCCGGACGCACCTCGACATCATCGCGCTAATCGGCATCATCCTGCTGATCGGCATCGTGAAGAAGAACGCCATCATGATGATCGACTTCGCCTTGGAGGCCGAGCGCGGGGAAGGCAAGCCGCCCGCGGAGGCGATCTACCAGGCCTGCCTCCTCCGCTTCCGGCCGATCATGATGACGACCATGGCGGCGCTCCTGGGCGGCCTGCCGCTGGCGCTGGGCACCGGCACAGGCTCGGAGCTCCGCAGGCCGCTCGGCATCACGATCGTCGGCGGCCTCATCCTCTCCCAGGTGCTGACGCTGTATACGACCCCCGTCGTCTACCTCTATTTCGATCGCCTGGCCAGACGCTTCCGCCGGGCCCCCTCGCCCGGCGCCGTGCCGGCCGCGGCGGCAGCGGACTAGGCGCGCGCCCGTGAACATCGCCGGGCCCTTCATCAGGCGGCCGATCGGCACCTCGCTCCTGAGCGCGGGCTTGCTGATGGCCGGCATCATCGCCTACCGCATGCTGCCCGTGGCGCCGCTGCCGCAGGTGGAGTTCCCGGTCATCCAGGTCCAGGCGTTCCTTCCCGGCGCGAGCCCCGAAACCATGGCCTCCGCGGTGGCGACGCCGCTCGAGCGCCACTTCGGCCGCATCGCGGGCGTGACGGAGATGACCTCGACGAGCCTCCTCGGCGCGACCACGGTCGTCCTGCAGTTCGACCTGAACCGGAACATCGACGCGGCCGCGCGGGACGTGCAGGCCGCGATCAACGCGGCGCGCAGCCAGCTGCCGCAGAACCTCCCGAACAACCCGTGGTACCGCAAGGTCAACCCGGCCGACGCGCCCATCATGATCATCGGCCTGACCTCCGACGTTCTGCCGGTCGGCCGACTCTACGACGCGGCGGACTCGATCCTGGCCCAGAAGCTCTCCCAGGTCGAGGGTGTCGGGCAGGTCTTCGTCGGCGGCGGCGCCAAGCCCGCAGTCCGCGTCCAGGTCGACCCGGGGCGTCTGAGCGCGCTGGCCTACGGCCTCGAGGACGTGCGGGCCGGCCTGCGCGCGGTCAACGCCAACACGCCGAAGGGCGAGTTCTCCGGCGCTTCGTCCTCATGGGCGATCAACGCGACCGACCAGCTCTTCGACGCCGACCAGTACCGGCCGGTGATCGTCGCCTACCAGAAGGGCGCGGCCGTGCGGCTCGACGACTTCGCCGACGTCGTCAGCTCGGTGGAAGACGTCCGCACGGGCGGCCTCGCCGACGGCAAGCGCGCCGTCGTGCTCGTCCTCTTCCGCCAGCCGGGCGCGAACATGATCGAGACGGTCGACCGCGTGCACGCGCTCCTGCCCACGCTCCGGGCCTCCGTGCCGTCGGCCATCAAGGTCTCGGTGGTGCTCGACCGCACCACGTCCATCCGCGCCGCCTTCGCGGACGTCAAGATCAGCCTGGTCATCGCGGTCGTGCTCGTGGTGCTCGTCGTCTTCGCCTTCCTCCGCAGCGTCCCGGCGACGATCATCCCGAGCGTCGCGGTGCCGCTGTCGCTCGTCGGGACCTTTGGCGGGATGTACCTCTTCGGCTACAGCCTGGACAACCTCTCGCTGATGGCGCTGACCATCTCGACGGGCTTCGTCGTGGACGACGCGATCGTGGTCCTCGAGAACATCACGCGCTACATCGAGGAGGGCGAGTCGCCCATGGCTGCGGCGTTCCGCGGCGCCAGGGAGATCGGCTTCACCGTGGTGTCCATGACGGTGTCGCTGGTCTCCGTCTTCATCCCGATCCTGCTCATGGGCGGCCTCGTCGGGCGGCTCTTCCGGGAGTTCGCGGTCACGCTCACGATCGCGGTGACGCTCTCGCTCCTGATCTCGCTGAGCGTCACGCCGATGATGTGCTCGCGGTTCCTCCGGCCGCCACGGGCCACCGGGCACGGCCGGCTCTACCGGTTCGGCGAGTGGGCCTTCGACGGCGTCGCCCGCCTGTACGAGCGCAGCCTGCGCCTGGTGCTCCGCCACCAGTTCGTCACCATGGTCATCACGATCGCCACGATCTGCCTGAACATCTACCTCTACGCCATCGTGCCCAAGGGGCTCTTCCCCCAGCAGGACGTGGGACGCATCGTGGGCGCGATCCAGGCGGAGCAGGACATCTCCTCCGTCGCGATGCGCGAGAAGATGCGCGAGTTCGTCACCACCGTCATGGCCGACCCCGACGTCAGCAACGTCGCCGCCTTCTCGGGCGGCGGCGGCAATACGACGAACACCGGGCGCATGTTCGTCGTGCTCAAGCCGTGGGGCGAGCGGAAGGTCCCGGTCGACCTCGTGATCCAGCGCCTGCGGGGCAAGCTGGCCCACGTGCCGGGCGCGACTCTCTTCCTCCAGGCCGTCCAGGACGTGCGCATCGGCGGCCGCATGAGCAACGCGCAGTACCAGTACACCATGCAGAGCACGGACCTCAACGAGCTCAACGCGTTCGCCCCGCGGATGCTGGCCAAGTTCAGGACGCTCGACGGGCTCCGCGACATCTCCACGGACCAGCAGAACCGGGGGCTGCAGGCCGCGCTCGTGATCGACCGCGACACGGCCTCGAGGCTCGGCATCCAGCCGCAGCTCATCGACGATACGCTGTACGACGCCTTCGGCCAGCGCCAGGTGTCGAACATCTACACGCCGCTCAACCAGTACCACGTCATCCTCGAGGTCTCTCCCCAGTACCAGCAGAACCCGGACGCGCTCAAGGCGATCTTCGTCAAGGGCGCGAACGGCGCCCAGGTGCCGCTCTCGGCCATCACGCACTTTTCCTCCGGTACGACGCCGCTCGCCGTGAATCACCAGGGGTTCTTCCCGGCCGTCACGCTCTCGTTCAACCTCGCCCCGGGCACCGCGCTGGGCGATGCCGTCGCGACCATCCAGGCCGCGGAGCGGCAGATGAACATGCCCGCCTCGATCCGCGCCAGCTTCCAGGGCACGGCACAGGCCTTCCAGGCCTCGCTGGCGAGCCAGCCCATCCTGATCCTGGCGGCCCTCGTCACCGTGTACATCGTGCTGGGCGTCCTGTACGAGAGCTTCATCCACCCGATCACCATCCTCTCGACGCTCCCGTCGGCGGGGGTGGGCGCCATCCTCGCCCTCCTCCTCACGGGCGGAGCCCTCGACGTCATCGCGATGATCGGCATCATCCTCCTCATCGGCATCGTGAAGAAGAACGCGATCCTGATGATCGACTTCGCGCTCGACGCGCAGCGGAGTGAGGGCAGGGCGCCGCGCGAGGCGATTCTCCAGGCCTGCCTCCTCCGATTCCGGCCGATCATGATGACGACGGCGGCGGCCCTCCTGGGCGCCCTGCCGCTGGCGCTGGGGCAAGGGACCGGCTCCGAGCTTCGGAGGCCGCTGGGCATCACCATCGTCGGAGGGCTCTTGGTTTCCCAGCTCCTGACCCTGTACACTACCCCCGTCGTCTACCTCTACATGGAGCGCTTCCGGATGCGGCTGGCTCGACGGAAGAGCGCCCAGGCCGTGGCCATTCCCGGCGCGGTCGCCACATCGCACGGAGACGGGGGATCATGAAGCCGGGCTCGCCATACTCGATGGTCGCGTGCCGTGCCCTTCGGGTGGCCCTGCTGCTGCTGGTGCCGGCCTTGGCAGCGGGCGCCTGCTCGAAGAAGGCCGAGTCCAAGCAGCCCCGCCAGCCGGCCGTCCCCGTCGCCGTCGCGGTGGTCGAGGAGAAGCCGATGCCGGTCCAGATCCAGGCGATCGGCAGCGTCGAGGCCAACGCGGTCGTGTCGGTCAGGGCGCAGGTCGGCGGCGAGCTCGTCCGCATCCATTTCAAGGAAGGTCAGGACGTGCGCAAGGGCGACATGCTGTTCACGATCGACCGCCGCCCGTTCCAGGCGGCCCTGGCGCAAGCCATCGCGACCCAGTCGCAGCACCAGGCCCAGGTGACGCAGGCCGAGGCGAACCTCGCGCGCGACCAGGCCTCACTCGAGAACGCGAAGGTCGAGGAAGAGCGGTACCGCCGCCTGGTGGCGGGGGGCTTCGTCGCGCGGGAGCAGTACGACCAGTTCCACACGACGCTCAAGACGGCAGAGGCGACCATCCAGGCCGACCAGGCCGCCGTGGCCACGGCCAAGGCGCTCGTCCGCGCCGACGACGCGATCGTCGAGACGGCCAGGCTCAACCTCGCCTACACGGAAATCAAGGCGCCCATGGACGGGCGGACCGGCAGCCTGATGCTGCACGAGGGCAACGTGGTCCGGTCGGGTGGGACGTCGGACTCGACGCTCCTGGTCATCAACCAGATCCAGCCCATCTACGTGTCCTTCACCGTGCCCCAGCAGCAGCTCTCCGCGATCAAGACCTACATGCAGGCCGGCACGCTCAGCGTCGAGGCGCTGCCGGCGGGCGACAAGCGTCCCGAGCGGGGCGTAGTCACGTTCGTCGACAACGCCATCGACCCCACGACCGGCACCGTGCGGCTCAAGGCCACCTTCCCCAACACGGAGAGGCGCCTCTGGCCCGGGCAGTTCGCCAACGTCACGCTCACGCTCACCGTCGATCCCGCGGCCCTCGTGGTGCCGTCGCAGGCGGTCCAGACCGGACAGGGGGCGTCGTTCGTCTTCGTGGTGAAGCCCGATCTCACCGTCGAGAACCGGCGCGTGGTCGTGGCGCGCACGCAGGGCAGCGACTCCGTGATCACGGCGGGCCTCCAGGCAGGCGAGCAGGTGGTGACCGACGGCCAGCCCCGGCTCTCACCCGGCACCAAGGTGGAGGTCAGGGGCGCGCCCGCCTCGGGCGGCCGGCCGGGTGGACCCGGAGCGCGACCGGCCGACGGCAAGGCGGCAGCGCCGGAGGGAAAGGCAGCGCCGGCCGAAGGGAAGGCGGCTGCTCCCGACGCGAAGCCCGCAGCGCCTGAAGGGAAGGCTGTGCCGCCTGCTGCGGTACCGGTGGCGCCCGCAGGAAAACCGAAGGCCTAAGCGCGCGTCAGCGGGCCCGCGGGGGTAGTCCGCCGTCCCCGCCTCTTCCGCGCCGGGTCGGGAGAAGCAGCCTTCCCGTCGCCCGCGTGCCAGCGCGCCACCTCCTCGCAGGTGGTAAACGACACGCCCCGGAAGCGACGCATGTAGGCGACGAGATCCTCGAGCAGAGCGATGCGGGAGGCGCGGCCGCTCACGAAGGGGTGGCAGGTCAGGACGAAGCAGCCGTTCTCGGCGTGCATGCCGGCGAACTCCTTGCTCCACATCTGGAGCACGCGGCTAGGGTCGGCGATCGCGTTCGTGGACCCGTACACGTGGCGGAAGAGCGGCGCGTCGTCGAGCAGCCACTGGACGGGCACCTCCACGAGCGGGCCCGCTTCGCTGTCGATCTGGTACGGGACGTCGTTGCCCATCAGCGACGAGTCGTAGAGGAAGCCGTGGCGCTTCAGGATGCCCGGCGTCCAGGTGTTCACGTCCCACGAAGGCGACCGGTAGCCCGCCGGGGTCACGCCGAGGCGGTCGCGCAGGATGGCGAGCTGCTCCTTCATAACCGCCTCCTCCTGCTCAGGGTCGAGAAGCCCGACGGCCTCGTGGAGGTTGCCGTGGGCACCGATCTCGTGCCCGGCGTCCTGGATCCGCTTCGACGGCGCGGGGTGATTTTCGACGGTCCACCCGGGGATGAAGAAGCTCGCCCGGAGCTTCAGGCGGTCGAGCAGGCGGAGGATCCGGTCCACGCCGACTCTCGGGCCGAAGCGGCGCTCCTCGAGGTCGCCGAGGCTCCGCTTCGCTTTCTCCGGCTCGCGGAAGAGAAAGCCGGACTCGGCGTCGAAGTCGAAGGACAGCACGACCGCGGACTGCTTGCCCTCGGGCCACCGGTAGCGCATCAGGACGGCGCAGGCCTCCCGCTCTTCTCGAGCCAGAACCTTGCCAGGTCGATCGGCCTCGGCCACCACACGTCCTTCTTCCCGAGCATGCGCTGGATGAGGCGCTCGACCATGCGCAGGCGCGAGGGACGGCCGATGACCTGCGGGTGCCCGAGCCAGTTGTAGAAGCCGCCCTCCTCGTACATGCCCTCGAACTCCTCGGACCAGATCTCCCAGACGTCCTCCTGGCTCCAGATGCCGTTGCCCACGGGCGGCGCCCCACTGAAGAGGAAGAAGGGCGCGTCGTTGTTGCACCACGAGGTGGGAAACTCGACGAGCGGGCCGAGCGGCGTCTCGATGCAGTACGGCAGGTCCGTGTCGAGCGCGTTGCTGTGATAGACGAAGCCGTGCTTCTTCAGAAGTTCCATGGTGTGCTTGCTCGGATCGGCGGACGGCGACCGCGAGCCGAGCGGCTTGACGCCAAGGACCTTCTTGAAGATCTCGAGGCTCTTGCCAAGGAGGGCCTCTTCCTCCTCGCGGCTCTTGAGGGACGAGGGCCGCTCGTGGAGATAGCCGTGCTGCCCGACCTCGTGGCCGCGGCGGACGATCTCCTCGCAGAGCGCCGGATAGCGCTCGACGATCCAGCCGGGGATGAAGATGCACGTCTTGATTTCATAGCGGTCCAGCAGGTCGAGGATGCGCGGCATGCCGGTCTTGGGCCCGTAGGAGCCCATCGACATGTGCAGAAAGCGGTCGGCGAGCGCCGGGTCCCGCTGGATCCAGGGCGATTCGCCATCGAGATCGAACGTCATCATGATGGCGCAGCGCGCCCCGCCGGGCCACGTCACAGGACCCGTCATGGTGCAGAAGGATAGACCAGTGCCACCACGACCGCAATGCACCGCCCCCTCAGTGAGGCGGCGGCGAGGTCGCAGGCTGGCGAGAAGGGTCCAGATGCGAGGCGGCGAGCGTCGCGGCACCCCGAGGCGTACTCTCTGTACGTTGAGGGGTGCCGCAAGCTCGCCAACGAAGCAGATGGGCCCTTATCGGCAGCCTGCTACAGGCGCTCGATGATGGTGCCGATCCCCTGTCCAAAGCCGATGCACATCGTCTGCAAGCCGTAGCGCTTCTTCGTGCGCTCGAGCTCGTGGAGCAGCGTGTTCATGAGGCGCGCGCCTGAGCAGCCGAGCGGGTGACCGAGCGCGATGGCGCCGCCGTTGACGTTGACGCGCTCCATGTCGGGGTGGAGCTCCCGTTCCCACGCGAGCACGACCGAGGCGAACGCCTCGTTGATCTCGAACAGGTCGATCTGATCGATCTTGAGCCCGGCCTTCTTGAGCACCCGCTGGGTCGCCGGGATGGGGCCCGTCAGCATGATGGTCGGGTCCACGCCGGCCAGCGACGTCGCCACGATGCGCGCCCGCGGCGTGAGCTTGAGCGCCTTGGCGCGCGCCTCGGACATGATGAGGAGCGCCGCGGCGCCGTCGGAGATCTGCGACGAGTTGGCCGCAGTGACGACTCCGTCGGGCTTGAAGGAGGGGGCCAGCGAGGCGAGCTTGTCCCAGTTGACCGGCACGCGCACACCCTCGTCGACGTCGAAGACGCTGCCGTCGGGCAGCGTGATCGGCACGATCTCGCGCTTGAAGCGTCCCTCGGCGATGGCGCGGCCCGCCTTCTCGTGGCTCTCGCCGGAGAACTTGTCCAGCTCCTCGCGCTTGAGCCCCCACTTCTCCGCCAGCATCTCGGCCGAGATGCCCTGCGGCACGATGTTGTAGAGGGCCTGCAGCCGGGGCGAGAGCGGTCCCTCGCCGGGGCCCGAGGCGTTCGAGCCCATGGGCACGCGGCTCATGTTCTCGACACCGCCGGCGATGACGCAGTCGTACTGGCCGGACATCACGCCCATGGCGGCGAAGTTGGCGGCCTGCTGCCCCGAGCCGCACATGCGGTCGAGCGTCGTGCCGCAGACATCCAGCGGGAAGCCGGCGATGAGCGCCGCGTTCCGCGCGATGTTGAGGCCCTGCTCGCCCAGCTGGTCCACGCAGCCGATGACCACGTCCTCGACCTCTGCCGGGTCGATCTTCGTGCGCTCCACGAGAGCCTTGAGAGTGTCGGCCAGCAAGTTGTCCGGTCTCACCGTTGAGAGCTTGCCGTTTTTCCTGCCGACGGCGCTACGGGCCGCTCCGACGATCACTGCGTTGTTCATGGCTGCCTCCGTGTTGAGATGTGATGGTGGGATCAGGCGCGGCGGCGCTTGACCTGGTCGCTGAGCTTGCAGAAGGCGCAGATCTCGCCGGTGGTGACCTGGCCGCAGATCGCGCACTCGTTGAGCACGGTAGGCTCGGAGCCCTCGAAAACGCCGCGCGCCTTCTCGAGGAAGCCGAAGAGGAAGTTGTGCTTGGCTCCAGGCGAGGCCTCCTCGAGCCTGTCGAGGATCTGCTTGTGGGCAATGGACGTGGCGCCCTTGGCGAACGGGCACTCGTCCACGATGTAGTCGATGCGCCGCAGGAAAGCGTAAGCAGCCGTCTCCCTCTCGGACAGGCGATAGAGCGGCTTGACGCGCCGGGCGAGCTTCGGGTGCGTCGAGGCGAGCGCGGGCGACTGGCGCGCGAGGGGGTCCATCTGCCAGTGGAGCACGTTGCCGAAGAGCACCGCGGCCTCGTCGTCCAGGTTGTGCCCCGTCGCGATCACCGGGTAGCCGTGATCGACGGCCGCGCGATTCATGAGGTAGCGCTTGGAGAGACCACAGGCCGAGCAGGTCGGTCGGCGCGTGGCCTTCTGGACCTCGGGGATGCCCGCCCCGACCGACTCGGCGACCGACTCGACGATGAGCTTCTGGCCGCGCGAGGCGGCGAACGCCTCGCACCTGGCCTTGGACTCGACCGAGTAGTCGAAGATGCCGAGGTCGAGGTAGAGCCCCGCCGTCTGGTAGCCGGTCTCGATCAGCACGTCCCAGAGCGCGAGCGAGTCCTTCCCGCCGGAGACGGCCACGAGCACCGGCTCCTCCGTCGTGAACATCTTGTGCTTGCGGATGGCCTCGGCGACCTGCTTGCGGAAGAACTCCTGGAAGTCGGGAGCGCAGAAGGCGGCGTTGTGCCTCGGCAGCTCGATGACGGCGCCGGCGCCGCACTTGCGGCACTTCATGAGGTGGCGCTCCCGCCCGACATGACCGGGCGCACTTCCAGCTCGTCGCCGTCGCCCACGACTTCGTCGGCCGTCAGGAGATCGGCGCCGCGGATCACGAGCACGGTCCCGGGAAGGATGTCGAGCTCGCGCAGCACGTCCTTGACGCGCTTGCGCCCTGGCAGCTCGACTTCGCGGCTTGGATTGCGGAGCTTGATCTTCACGCCTTGGGGAACCCTGGCGCGGCCTTGACCGCCCGCAGCTGCTCGAGATGGATGCCGTCGTGCCAGGCCTGGAGCATCCACCACTGGGCGAGGTCGAGGGTGCCGAGGCGCGGGTGAGAGAAGGTCAGCGGCCGCGGGTCGACGGCGCCAAGCCGCTCGATGGTCTGCCGGCTCCGCTCGCGGGCGGCCTTCATGTCAGCCACCAGCGCATCAAAGGGCTTGCCGCGCTCGGGCCAAACCGTCTGGGGCGCTTCCGCACGGCCTCCGGAAGGCGTCGCGATAGGCGCGAAACCCTTCAGGTCGGCGGGGAACGGCTTGACCGTCTGCCCCGCTTCCTTGAGCACCTTGGAAGTGACCTTGCCCGTGCCGACCTCGGCCAGCGTCAAATGATGGATGATCTCGCCCACCGACCAGTCCGTCTCGCTCGGGCGCCAATCGGCCTGCGCCTGCGAGAACCCCTCGACCTCCTTGAGCAGCTGGCCGCGCGCGGACTGGAGATCGTTCCACAAGGCTTCGACAGGAGCGGGCAGCGGCATGGGCGCGTTCCTCCGCAGGAGATATGCGACAGCTCGATTATAGCCCACCGCGCGGGGACATGATACTAAGGTAAGGTGTCCTTGGCCGACTCCGACCGACCGCATCCGCACGCGCGCGCGCCGTGGCAAACGCGCTCGACGCGCCCCGTCTACGAGAACCACTGGATCAAGGTGCGCGAGGACGTGGCGCTCCTGCCTGACGGCCGGACCACCATCTACGGCGTGGTGGACTGCGCCGAGTGCGTCGGCGTCCTCCCCTTCGTCGACGCGGACACCGTGCTCCTGGTCGGACAGTACCGATACGTCGCACAGGGCTTCTACTGGGAGATCCCGACCGGCGGCATGCATCCGGGCGAGAGCCCCGAGCAGGCCGCTCAGCGCGAGCTGGCGGAGGAGGCCGGGTGCGAGGCGGGCTCCCTCATCAAGCTCTGCGACTTCCACACCTCCAAGAGCATTCTGCGCGAGACCGCGAACCTCTACCTCGCGCGCGACCTCCGCCCGGCCTCCCGACAGCCAGACGCCACGGAGTTCATCGAGCGGCGGGAGTTCCCCTTCCCCGAGGTGGTGCGCATGGTCGAGCGCGCCGAGATCAAGGACGCGATGAGCGTCATCGCCATCCTCCACGCCGCCCGCCTCCTCGGAGGCTGACCGTCCGCCTCAGCCCTTCATCGCCCCCAGCGTGAGGCCCCGCACGATGTGCTTCTGGACGAGCAGGGCGAGCAGGAGGACGGGGAGCGTGATGACCGTCGCGGCGGCGGTCAGCCCGCCCCAGTTGATCTCCTCGTAGGAGAGGAAGCTGTAGACCGCGATCGGCAGGGTGCGCGTCTTGAAGCCCGCGATGATGAGCGAGAAGAGGAAGTTGTTCCACGAGAAGATGAACGCCAGGATGCCCGTCGCTACGATGCCGGGCTTCGCGAGCGGGATCGCGATTCGCAGGAACGCGGCCCAGTTCGAGCAGCCGTCGATCCGGGCGGACTCGATGAGGTCCCCGGGCACGTCCTCGAAGAACCCGATCATGACCCAGAGCACGAGCGGCAGCGCCACGATGAGGTGGGTCAGGATCAGCGCCGAGTACGTGTCGATCATCTTCGCCTTGGTGAACAGGATGAACCACGGGATCAGGTAGCCGATGCCGGGTGCCATCCGCGCGGTCAGGATGGCCAGCGCGATGCCCGTCCGCTTGTAGCGGGCGATGGCATAGGCGCCGGGCAGGCCCAGAAGCAGCGCGAGCCCGGTCGAGCCCAGCGCGACCACCATGCTGTTCACCGTGAAGGTGAAAAACGGGTTCTTCTGGAACACCTCGCGGTAGTTGGAGAGCGTCGGCGCGAAAACCCAGACTGGCGGGTAGGCCGTGTTCTGGACCTGGGTCTTGAGCGAGGACAGGAACATCCACGCCAGCGGAAACAGGAACGGGATCAGCAGGAGGACGAGGAGCACGTAGGTCCAGGGGTTGACGCGCTCCCGTCCCCCGCCCGACACCCTCAGCATGTCACCACGCCGCCCTGCGGACCTTGATGAGGAGCAAGCTCACGCCCAGGACCAATGCAAAGAGGATGACCAGGAGGGAGCTCGCATATCCGATGTGGAAGTAGAAGAGGCCCACCTGGAAGGTGTAGACGTTGAGCGTCTCGGAGGCGAAGCCCGGCCCGCCCTGCGTCATCACGTAGATGATGTCGAACGTCTTGAGGCAATCGATGGCGCGGAAGAGCAGCGCGACGACGATCGTGGGGCGCAGGAGCGGGAGCGTGATCCGCCAGAACATCTGGGTGACGGAGGCGCCGTCGATCAGCGCCGACTCGTACGGCTCGATCGGCAGCGTCGCCAGCCCCGCCAGCGTGATGAGCGTGATGAGCGGGGTCCACTCCCACGTATCCACGACCGCCAGCGCGGGCACGACGATCGCCGCGTTGCTGACCCAGCGGTACGGCCCGAGGCCGGCCAGCCCGACGAGGTAGTTCATCACGCCCAGCGTCGGGTTGTACATCATCATCCACACGAGCGCGATGGCCACCGGCGTCGCCACCATCGGCAGGAGGAAGATCGAGCGCATGAACCCCTTGCCGCGGAACGGCCGGTTCAGCACGAGGGCCAGCGAGACGCCGAGCACGAGCTGGAGCGCCGTCGCGAGCGCGGTGAAGTACACGGTCAGCCAGAACGCGTTCCGGAAGCGGTCGTCCGAAACGAAGGCGCGGTGGAAGTTTCCGAGCCCGACGAAGTTGGGACTCGTCAGGCTCGACGCGTACCAGGAGTGGACGCTCATGTAGAGCGTGTACACGACCGGAAACGCCATGAGCAGCGTGACAGCGACGACGGAGGGGAGCGTGAAGACCGGCACCGGGTGGCGCTCGACGAAACGCGACCACCCGGTGCCGAGGTGCCGCAACGGGATCTACTTCTTCTCGGTCTCTAGCATGATCCGCTTGACGTCAGCGGCCGCCTTGTTGTCCGCCGCCTTCACGTCGCCGCCCTGGATGGACACCACGATGGCGGCGCCGATGGCGTCGCGGCACTCCGCGTCGGCCACGACCGGCGGGTTCCACAGCGGCGTGCCCATCTTGGAGCCGACCGTCAGCGACTCGCGCAGGTCGGCCGGCACCTTGGCCATGCCCTTGGGGTCCTTCCAGACCGATTCGCGCGCCCCGAGGACGCCCTTCTCGCTCTGGACGGCGAGAACCTGCTCCTTGGCAGTCGCCCACTGCATGAAGAGCCACGCAGCCTTCTGGTTTTTGCTGGTCTTGGGCATCGCGAGACCCCACGCCGCCACCGTCGAGCCGTACTGTCCCTTGGGCCCGCGCGGGAAGAGCGCGTACCCGATCTTGCCGACGACCTTGGACTTCTGCCCGTCCTCGATCACCGGGAAAAGCGAGTTGGCGTCGGTGTACATGGCGGCCTTGCCCTGCGAGAAGATCGACGAGGCCTCGTACCAGTGGTTGTTCTCCGAGCCCGGAGGGCCGTAGAGCCGCAGCAGGCGGCCGTAGAGCTCGAGCGCCTTGACGCCGTCTTCATTGTTGAAGATCGGCTCGCGGCTCGGCGAAAGCCACGTGCTGCCCATCGCGTGGAGATAGGCCGCGAACTGCGACGTGGCCGCCGCCCGCTTCCCTCGCGCGACGATGCCGTAGCCGGGCTGGCCGTCGTCCGTCATGGCCTTGCCGTTGAGCGCCTTGGCCGCCGCCTCGAGCTCGTCCAGCGTGGTCGGCACCTTGACGTTGTACTTCTGGAACACGTCCTTCCGGTACATCAGCGACGTGTTCTCGACCTGGATGGGCGGGCCGATGATCATGCCCTCGATGACCATCGCGTCACGCGTCTTCTCGAGAAAGTCGTTCCAGTTGTAGTCGAGCGCGGTCAGCGCAGGGCTCTTCAGGAACTCGTTCACCGGCTGGAGCCAGCCTGCCCGCACGTACTTGAGGCCTTCCTGAGCCGGCATGCTCATGAACACGTCGATGGAGCTCGCGCCCGAGGTCAGCTCGACGAGGACCTTGGCGCGGAACTGGTCCTCGGGGTACACCTCGGCGACGAGCTTGATCCCCGTGAGCGTCTCGAATTCCTTGAGGTGCGGCTCGATCGCCCCCTGCCAGGGATGCTTGTTGAGGAGGACCCGGAGCTGGGTCCCCTTCGCCTGCTGCCAGTTGAACTGCTGGGCGAGCGCCGGTGAGGCCAGCGCCACGCACAGCGCAATCGCAAGAACCCACACCTTCCGCGTGACACGCATGAGCTGCCTCCCCTGTTCGCCTATCGGCGACGTTGCCGTAGTTGACCGCTGGTGAACGCGTGAATGACCGCCCGGACGTGACGTTCTTACTATCGCCGGTCTTCTATGTCAATCCACCGCCACCGCAGGGCGCTTGACATGCCATGATATATGCCATATTTTCATGGCATGAAAAAAGCCATCATCACGAGTTCCGTGAAGAACTTTCACCTTCCCCTCCCCGACGACATCTACGGAGCCCTGCGTGAGGAGGCTGCCGCGCTCGGACGGCCCGCCACTGTCATCGCCCGCGAGGCGATAGAGGCCTGGCTGCGAGGGCGGCGGCGGGCCTCGGTGCGCGAGAGCATCGCTGCCTACGCAGCCAAGCATGCGGGCACCACGGCCGACCTCGATCCGGCCCTTGAAGCCGCCTCCCTCGAACTCTGGCGGCCAAAGCGCAGGCGGCGGCGATGAAGCGGGGCGATGTCTTCTGGGCTGAGCTGGCCCCTCGATCCGGGTCGGAACAGAGGGGACGGCGGCCTGTCGTCATCATCTCGCACGATGGCTTCAACGAGGCCCCCGGTTGGCGCTCACTGATCGTCGTGCCCGTCTCGACGTCAGCGGCGCAGGCCCAGCGGGGCCCTACGGC
>Ga0335084_10001547_pt1 | contig 21603 bp, 22 predicted proteins | sample Lox_Sample_44_FD_206721 | JGI IMG/M metagenome (GOLD analysis project Ga0335084, IMG submission 206721) | Soil microbial communities from Loxahatchee National Wildlife Refuge, Florida, United States - Lox_Sample_4.4 | ecosystem: Environmental > Terrestrial > Soil > Wetlands | place: USA...
GATGCGAGACCCCAGGACCCGGCGGCCGAGAAAACCCTCTTGGAGTTGATGGCCGAACTGCAGAAGATGAAGCGGGAGGCCAACGAGATACTCGGATTGAAACCCCGCCGCGAGTTGAAAGAGCATCAGCGGCCGAGTCACGGCGGCTTAAAAGACATTACCCCTTGACTTCGCTTTTGAGGCGGGACTAATATCAGCGCTGTGAGCATGGACGATCCCCAAACATCGTACGCCGTCAAAGTTCCCGCCTTTGAAGGTCCGCTTGATTTTCTGCTTCACCTTATTAAGAAAAACGAGATTAATGTCTATGATATTCCGATCGCGCTGATCACCCGGCAGTATCTGGAATACCTGGACCTGATCAAGTCGTTGAATCTGGCGCTGGCCGGAGAGTTTCTGGTCATGGCCGCAACGCTGATCCATATCAAGTCCAAGATGCTTCTTCCTCCATCCGAAACGGATGATGAGGAAGAGGACGAGGACCCGCGCACCGAGCTGGTGATGCGCTTGTTGGAGTACCAGCGTTTCAAAGAAGCCGCCCACGGTCTGGAGGCGCGCGAACAGGAATGGCGCGAGGTGTTCCACCGTCCCGCCTCGCTCGGAAGCGGAGAACCGACGGATGAAATCAACCTTGTCGATCTGAGCTTGTTTGATCTCCTGGAAGCCCTCCGGGGGGTCATGCAGCGCGCGCCGGAAAAGAAGGACCTGGAGATCGTGGTGGACGCGTTGTCGGTTCAGGAACGGATGGGCCTGATCCTGGACCGGCTGGATGAGCAGGAAAGCATCACCTTTACTTCACTGTTCGATGACGACACGACGCGTCTCGCGATGGTCGTGACTTTTTTGGCCTTGTTGGAATTGATCCGTCTGAAACGTTTACGCATCCTTCAAACCGAACTTTTTGGCGCGATACGCATATGGAAGAGCACGAGCTTACAGCCGTTCTAGAGGCGATTCTTTTCGTGTCGGGCGAGCCGATGTCCTTGGAGAGTCTCTCCGAGGTTCTGGAAGGGGCCGAACCGGACCGAATCCGACAGGCCTTGGAACATCTGCGCCGGAACTACGAATCCGCCGGGCGGGGATTACGTATCGTGGAGGTGGCCGGAGGATATCAGATTGCCACCCGTTCCGAGTGCGCCCCCTGGATCCGTTCTCTCGAGAAGATAAAGACCGCCACCCGATTATCTCGTTCCGGGCTTGAGACCCTGGCGATCGTGGCCTACAAGCAGCCGGTGACGCGTGGAGAGATCGAGGCGATTCGCGGCGTGGATTCGGCCTACGTCCTCAAGACGCTTCTGGAACGCCGCATCGTGAAAATTGCCGGGCGCAGGGAAGGGCTGGGTCGGCCCATCCTGTACGCCACCACGCGGGAGTTCCTTCAGTATTTCGGCTTGAAGGATCTTGCCGAGCTGCCCGCACTGAAGGAATTCAAAGATGTGGCCGAAACCCTGCCCGAACATGAACCGATCCATGAACCGGCGGGCGGCCTTTCGAATTAATTTATTATATAATGGCTCGCGTCGCCCCCTCCACACATCGGCTGCAAACCGCCGGGTGCCGGCCGGCTAAGCGGCTCGACTGAGCTCGCCGAAGGCCTCCCCCTCTCGCTCACCTGGCTCGCGGGGTAGGTCACCAAGGCGGCACAAGCCAGAGGACCGAGGATTTCCGACCGACCTGTCGTTATGACTGCTATGACAAAGCGTTCTATTCCTCGAAAAAGTCAGGCCGAACTCCTCTGTCAAATGTTGCGCTTATTCTATGACAAGGGATGGGTGGCCGGGACCGGCGGAGGGATTTGCGCCGCCACCGGGCCGAATACGGCCCTCATGGCGCCGACCGGCGTCCATAAGGAAACGGTCGCTCCGTCGGATCTGTTTGTCGTAAACCGGAAGGACGGGACGGTCCTCCGGCGGGCGCGAAACCGCTCGCTGGCCGTGTCGGAATGCAACCCTATTTTTTGCGCCGTCATGAGCCTTCGGGCCGCCGGTTCGGTCATGCACAGTCACGCGCTTTCCGCCGTCCTGGCCGCCGACCTGGCCGGGGGTCGGGATCATTTGATCATCGAGGAACTCGAAATGCTTAAGGGCCTTCGCGGCGTCTCCAACCAATCGAAGCATGCCGTTCCCGTGATCCACAATACCGCCCGGGAAAGGGAGTTGGAGGACCAGATCCGCGGAGCCCTGGCGAACCCGGCTTACCGAGAATCGTACGGCATCCTGGTACGGAATCACGGCGCCTACATTTGGGGAGAGGACATTTGGGAGACCAAGCGACATGCCGAGATTTATCATTTCCTGTTTGAGGCGGTGGTTGCGCGGTCGCAACGAAAACCGACACCATAAACAACAAGGAGGTCGCCATGTATACCTGTTCCTGCTGCCAGCAATCGTTAGATCGGACCAAGATTGACATCCAAAGCGTCGCCGATGCGGTCGAGAAGGACAAGCTCACATCAAAGGATGTGTTCAAGCGGACCTACATCGGCCACGGAAAGCAATCCAGCGTCTTTGTCTTTCAAGGTCACAAGGGGCCGTTCAAAAAACATGTCCATGTCACGCATGACGAGATCGGCTATGTCCTGAAAGGATCGGGAAGGGTCGTGGTGGGAGACCGGGTGCAGGAGGTCCGGGAGGGGGATATCTGGGTGATTCCGGCCAACACGCCCCACGGTGGGGAATTTCAGACCGAGCCGACCCAGGTCCTTTTCGTTTCTTCGCCCATTGACGACCCGGAGAATCCGGACCGGGTCTGGCTGGATTGAAAAACGGCCGGAAGGAGACGGGTGTGTCGGAAAGCGAGCGGATTGATTTCGAGAAAATGACCCGGTTTCAGTTCGACCGCGCCGCGGGGGCGATGGCGCTGGATGCGGAGATGCGGGAACTGCTCAAAATGCCGTTCCGGGAGATCCAGGTCAAAATACCGGTCCGGATGGACGACGGCCACCTGGAGGTTTTTGCCGGCTACCGGGTTCAGCACAACACCGCCCGGGGGCCGATGAAGGGCGGGATCCGGTATCATCCCGAAGTCGATCTGGGGGAGGTCCGGTCGCTCGCGGCCCTGATGACCTGGAAAACCGCCGTGGTCAATATCCCCTTCGGGGGGGCCAAGGGTGGGATCGTGTGCGATCCGAAACGTCTGTCGCCCGCCGAAACGGAACGAATGACCCGAACCTTCATCTCGATGCTGGATGCGGCGATCGGACCGTATCAGGATATCCCGGCTCCGGATGTAAACACCAACCCCCAGGTGATGGCCTGGATCATGGACGAGTACAGTCGGCGGCACGGCTACACCCCCGGCGTGGTCACCGGGAAGCCGGTCGACGTGGGCGGTTCAAAGGGGCGGGAAGAGGCGACCGGCCGCGGATGCATTTTCGTTCTTCAGGAAGCCGCCCGGGAATACGGGTTGGATCTCGGTAAGGCCCGCGTTGTGATTCAGGGGATCGGCAATGTTGGGAGCCATGCCGCCCGAATTGTGAGCGAGCTGGGCGCCCGGATCATCGCGATCAGCGACAGCCGGGGCGGAATCCACAACCCCGACGGGTTGCCGGTGGACCGCGTCCTGGCCTACAAATCGGAAAAACGAAGTCTGGCGGGGTTTCCCGGAGCGCGGCCCATCGCGAACGAGTCGCTGCTCGAAATGGACTGCGACGTTCTGATCCCCTGCGCCCTGGGCGGCGCGATTCACAAGTTCAACGCCGATCGTATCAAGGCGAGGATGATCGCCGAGGGGGCCAACAATCCGACGACCACGACGGCGGATGAGATCCTCGAAAAAAAAGGGGTGGTCCTCCTCCCGGATATCCTGGCCAATGCCGGGGGCGTGACGGTTTCCTATTTCGAGTGGACGCAAAACCTGCAGCAGCGTTCCTGGGAAGAAGACCAGGTGAATCAGGAGCTCCTCAAGGTCATGACACGGAGCTATCAGCACGTGGCTTCGGTGGCTCGGGAGAAAAAGGTTTCGCTCCGTCTGGCCGCCTACATCGTGGCGATCGACAAGGTCGCCCGGGCCACCCGCCTGCGCGGCATGTGAGGCTCTACGGCGCGATGTCCTCGCCGAAAACGCCCATCTTCTTGAATTTCTGATAGCGCTGTTCCCGCAGGTCGTCGGTCTTTAATCCGTCGAGCATGGCCAGTTGGCTCTCGATCGCTTTTTCCAGGATCTCGGCCATCTGAGGCGGATCTTTGTGCGCCCCCCCGACCGGTTCCGGCACGATCTCGTCGATGACGCCCAGGGATCGGAGGTCCCTGGCCGTCATTTTCAAAACGTCCGCCGCTTCCGGGGCCTTGGCGCCGTCGTTCCAGAGAATGGCCGCGCAGCCTTCCGGCGAAATCACGGAGTAGATGGAGTGCTCCAGCATGAGGATGCGGTCTCCGACGCCCAGTGCCAGCGCCCCGCCGCTTCCGCCTTCCCCGATCACGATGGAAACGATCGGCACCGCCAGTCGGGACATCTCGATCAGATTCCGGGCGATCGCCTCGGCCTGCCCGCGTTCTTCGGCCCCGATTCCGGGATAGGCCCCGGGGGTATCGATGAAGGTGATCACCGGCTTCCTGAATTTTTCGGCCTGTTTCATCAGGCGCAAGGCCTTGCGGTACCCTTCGGGGTGCGGCATGCCGAAATTGCGGTCGACCCGTTCCTTCACGCTCCGGCCTTTCTGGTGTCCGATAATCACGACCGGCCGGTTTCGGAAAATCCCGATGCCGCCGACGATGGCATGGTCGTCTCCGAAGAGACGGTCGCCGTGAAGCTCGACGAAATCATGGATCATGAATGCGATGTAATCCAGGGTGTTGGGCCGGTTCGGATGCCGGGCCAGTTGTGTCCTTTGCCACGGGGTGAGCTTGGCGAAGATTTCGGCCTGGACCTCCTGGGCTTTTCTCTCGAGGACCTCGATCTCGCGGTGAATCAGCGGGTCGGTCTTGGCGAAGGGCTTCAGTTTTTCGATTTTCTCTTCGAATTCGACGATGGGTTTTTCAAAATCCAAGTGATCTTTCAATGAGCGACTCCTTTGGTTCGTTGACGATCAACGCAAGACCACGGTCCCCTTGCCGAATTCCCGCTCGACATCGGTGATGAACAGATCGGTCGGTTTGATCCGGACCTCTTCATCCACCGCGATCGTGGACTCGGAATGATTGGGCATGCCCAGGCGCAGATAGACGGGGCACGAACCGCGGTGACGGAGCAGGATTTCCTTCAGGCGCTTCAGATCCTGGGAGGTCAACCCGGTGGAATTGAGGCAGATGTCGACCCGACGGGTGGCCTGTTCCCGAACGTTGGCCAGCGGTTCAATGCTCATGGCTTTGACCTTGGCCCCCTTCTCGCCCTTGTCGACGAATCCCGTCACGAAGAGCGGGATGTCCGGGGTCAGGATCGCCGAGGTCTTCTTGTACAGGTCCGGAAATACCAGAATCTCGATCGTGCCTTGAAGATCTTCCAGGGTCAGATAGGCCATTTTGTCGCCGCGTTTGGTGGTCGTGATTTTTTGCTGGGCGATGATGCCGCACAGCTTGACCTGCCGGTCTTCCGGGACGTCGTCCAGGGTTTCGGCGTTGGCCGTGGCATAGCTGCGCAATTCATCCGCAAAGCGCACCAGGGGATGGCTGGTGATGTAGAAACCGATGCTTTCCTTTTCAAGCCGCAGCCTCTGGGACTCCTCCCACTCTTCCAGAGGCGGTAGCGGGTCGGGATCGGACCGCTTATCCGGGCCGGATTCCTGGCCGAACAGCGCGGCCTGCCCTTGAAGCCGGTCCCGCTGCGCCACATTCCCTTCCTCGATCGCCTTTTCCATGACGGACGTCATCTGCGACCGCTTGGCTTTCGTTGAGTCCAGGGCCCCGCTTTTGATGAGCCCCTCGATCGCGCGGCGGTTGACTTTGCGGGAGTCGATCCGTCGGCAGAAATCGAAAATGGAGGTGAACGCCCCGCCCTGTTCGCGGGCCTCCCGGATGGAGTCGATCGCGTTTTCGCCCACGTTTTTTATGGCCGCCAGGCCGAACCGGATTCCGTCCTCGACGACCGTGAAGTCCCTCCGACTTTCGTTGACATCGGGGGGGAGGATCTGGATTCCCATGGCGCGGCACTCCGTGATGTATCGGACCACCTTGTCGGCGTTTCCCATCTCGCTGGAAAGCAGGGCGGCCATGAACTCGACCGGGTAGTGTCCTTTCAAATAGGCGGTCTGGTAGGAGATTAAGGCATAGGCCGCGCTGTGGGATTTGTTGAATCCGTAGCCCGCGAAATAGGCCATCAGATCGAAAAGTTTCTCGGATTTCTTTTCGGGGATTCCGTGATCCCGCGCCCCCTTGATGAATTGCTCTTTCTGTTTTTCCATCTCCTCGGGTTTCTTCTTTCCCATCGCCCGACGGAGCAGGTCGGCCTGTCCGAGGCTGAATCCGGCCAGGACGTTGGCGATCTTCATCACCTGCTCCTGATACACGATGACCCCGTAGGTTTCTTTCAGAATGTCTTTGAGTTCCGGCAGTTCGTATTTGATCGGAACGAGGCCGCGCTTCCGCTTGATGAAGTCGTCCACCATTCCGCTACCGATCGGCCCCGGTCGATACAGAGCCAGGATGGCGATCAAATCCTCAAACCCCTCCGGTTTGAGTTTGACCAGCAGGTCGCGCATTCCCCGGCTCTCCAATTGGAAAACGCCGATGGTTTCACCGGAGGAGAGTTGTTGATAGGTTTTCGGATCATACAGCGGGATATCACCGGGCCGGATGGCCTCCTCGATCGGCCGTTTCTTATTGATCAGTTTGACGGCCTGATCGATGACCGTAAGCGTCCGGAGACCCAAAAGGTCGAATTTGACCAGCCCGATCTTTTCCAGATCGTCTTTGGCGTATTGGGTGACGATTTCGCCCTTGGCTCCGCGGTACAGGGGCACGTGTTCGGTCAGCGGTTCTTCCGAAATGACGACACCCGCGGCGTGCGTGGACGCGTGACGGGCCAGTCCCTCCAGCGAGCGGGCCAGCGATAGAAGCTCCTGGATCTTGGAATCGGTCTTGGAGAGCTCCTGCAAGCGCGGTTCGGCCTTTACGGCTTCGTCCAGCGTGATCCCCAGCGTATTCGGAACCAGCTTGGCCACCTTGTCCACCTCGGCGTAGGGGAGTTCCATCACCCGCCCCACGTCCCGGATCACCGCCTTGGCGGCCATCGTCCCAAATGTGATGATCTGGCAGACATGATCCGAGCCGAATTTTTCAGTGACGTAACGGATCACCTCCTCCCGCCGGTCCATGCAGAAATCCATGTCGATGTCGGGGAGCGAAACTCGTTCGGGGTTTAAGAACCGCTCGAACAGCAGGTCATACCTCATCGGATCGATGTCGGTGATCTTCAGGGCATAGGCCACGAGGCTTCCGGCGGCGGAGCCCCGGCCCGGTCCGACCGGAATGCCGTGCGAGCGGGCGTAGTTGATGATATCCCACACGATCAGGAAATAACCGGCGTATCCCATGCTGTTGAGAACGGCCAGCTCGGTCGCAAGGCGTTGCGTGTAGACCGCGTCCGGCGGGAAATCCGGAGATTTGCTCTTCAGCCGTGCGGCCAATCCTTCCCGGGCCAGTTTCTCAAGATATTGTTCCCGGGTGAAACCTCCCGGGACTTTATAGTGGGGAAGATGGATTTTATCGAAGGTCAGTTCGAGATTGCAGCGTTCCGCGATCAGTTTGGTATTGAGAACGGCTTCGGGGAGCTCCGAAAAATTGGCGGCCATTTCCTCGGCCGACTTGAGATAGTTTTCATCCGATCCGAACCGCATTCGATCCGGCTCATTGACCGTCTTTCCGGTTTGAAGGCAGAGAAGGATGTCGTGCGCGCGCGCGTGGTGGCGGGTCAAATAATGGGCGTCGTTGGTGGCGGCCAGCGCCATCCCGGTCCGGCGATGGAGTTCGACCAGTTCCTTGTTGACCTTTTGTTGCGCGTCGATCCCGTTGTGTTGGACCTCCAGGTAAAAATTTCCTTTGCCCAGAATTTCCTCATATTCTCCGGCCGCGGTCAGGGCCTTCTCCGGTTCGCCGTTGATCAGGAGGGTCGGAATTTCACCCCGGAGACAGGCCGACAGACCGATCAGGCCTTCATGATGCTTTTGGAGCAATTCCTTGTCGATGCGGGGTTTATAGTAGAATCCCTCGAGGTGGGCGGTGCTCACGAGCTTGATCAGATTTTTATATCCCGTACGGTCGGCCGCGAGCAGGATTAAGTGAAAATATTCATGATGGAGTCCTCCCGACTCTTTGTCAAGATGACTCTTGGGGGAAACATACATTTCACATCCGATGATCGGCTTGATTCCGGCTGCCCGCGCTTTTTGGTAGAACTCGATCGCGCCGAAAAGGTTTCCATGGTCGGTGACGGCCAAGGCCGGCATCCGGAAAGTTACAGCCTGCTGAAGGAGGGCGTTGATCGGATTCGCGCCGTCCAACAGGCTGTACTGGGTATGACAATGGAGATGAACGAAGTCGGAATGCTTCATGGGTTTGTGCGCCCGGGGTTAAATTTCAAGTCATTCTACCGTTATGCATGGGAAGAAGTCAATCGAGCCAAAATGTTGATTGAGGCGATCGGACCCGATGCATAGGTCGCCCCGAACCCGGAAACGTGGTTGCAATCGACACCCAAACTTATGTATCGTTGTAAATGAGACTGGAAACTGTCTAAGGTCTTAAACAATCCGGAATTATATGAAAATTAAAGGTCTGTTGGCCCGATCGATTCAAAATGTCCATCTATTTTGACAACATCCGTTTGGAAGGAGTCAAATCTATCCGTCAGGTTTTCGTGATGATTATTAATCATGGATGATTTCGCTTTGTGAATTTGAGAGGTTTGGCGCCGCTTGGGGCCGCTTCCTGTTATCGAGCCGCTTATAGAGATTTAAGTGGCATGGTCATTGCAAATTCTAATTATCGTTGGTTGCTTCGCGCATGGAACCCCAAAAGCGATATTTTAAATAGCGGGCTAATCATGGTGTTCAGGAATCGAGATGAGGCCGCACGCTTGCTGGCCGAAAGGTTGATCACATACCGCGATCAGAATCCACTGATCTTAGCCATTCCCCGCGGCGCCGTTCCCATGGCGCATATCCTTGCCGAAGCCCTGGAGGGGGAGATGGATGTTGTGTTGGTTCACAAGCTCGGGGCACCGGGTCAACCGGAACTGGCGATCGGTTCGGTGGATGAAAGGGGCCAGGTTTATGTGGGGGACCATGCCGCCGGCCTGGGGGCCGGTGACGAATACATCGCCCGTGAAAAAAAAGCGCAGATGAAAATCCTGAAAAGCCGCCGTGCGCAATACACGCCCGTGCACCCTCCCATCGATCCCATGGGGCGCGTCGTGATTGTGGTGGACGACGGCATCGCCACAGGTGCTACGATGGTGTCCGCCCTCCGGGCGGTGCGTGTCCAAAATCCGCGCAAACTGATTGCCGCGACGGCGGTGGCATCCCGTGAAGCATTGGAAATGATACGGGGCCTGGCGGATGAGGTCGTCTGTCTGAAGGTTCCGGAGATATTTTATGCGGTCGGACAGTTTTTTCTCGAATTTCCCCAAGTTTCGGATGAGGAGGTCGTCACGCTCCTCAGGCAGAGCCGCTCCAAGGCCGGCAACGTAAACCGATCGGCCTGAGGGACAGGGGCTATCCGCTCACCCGACGGCGATAAGGAGAAAGCCCATGCCGCTCTACGAGTACGAATGCACGTCTTGCGGAAAGATTTTCACGGCCGCGCTGTCGCTTCGTGAACACGATCAAAAAAACGTGATCTGTCCCGGTTGCGGTTCAAAAAAAGTGGAACAACTGATCACCCCGTTCATCGCCAAAACCGATCGTAAGACTTGATCCGGGGCGCTCGGAGGGTCGAATTGTCGCCAGCGCACGTTGTTTTCACCACAAACCGGAGGAGTCCCATGGGGGGGAAATTTTCTTTGCGGATCCGCGTTGAACTCGTCCTTGTCGGCGTTGTTTTTTCCGCAACCCTCCTGACCCCGGAAATTTCACTCGGGCTTGAGGGGGCCAAGGTGTTTGCTGACAAGTGTATCGCCTGCCACGGGTCTAAAGGGGAGGGCACCCAGGTGGGTCCGGCCTTGAAGGGCGATCCCTTTGTCATCGAGGGAACGGCGGCCGAGATCAAACACGTGATCACTTCCGGCCGGACACAGGAGGAAAAGAAATACCCGAAGATTGTAACCCCGATGCCGGGCGGCCTGGCCTCGGCGGATGAGGCGGATGCGCTGATCATCTACCTAAAGGGTGATTTGCAGAAAAAATAAGAACCGGTCCGCGTCCTGGGGCGGCCTCATTACATGGAGAGAAATGATGGCACGCGTCGTGGTCATCGGGTCGTCCATCGGCGGATTGCCGGCGGCCTACGAATGCCGGAAGCTCCTGGGTGGGAAACACAACGTCACCGTGGTTTCGAATGTGGATTTTTTCCATTTCGTCCCGTCGAATCCCTGGGTCGCGGTCGGCAGACGCTCACGGGGGGATATCTCCTTTCCGTTGGCCCCGGTCCTTAAAAAGAGGGGGATCGCGTTCATTCACTCGGCGGCCGAGCGGATCGACCCGGAGCGGAATCGCATCCTCACCGCTCAAGGGGAGGTTCCTTATGACTTTTTGATCATTGCGACGGGGCCGAAACTGAATTTCGCGGCCGTCTCGGGATTGGGCCCGAGCGGGTATACTCAGTCGGTCTGCACGGTGGAGCACGCGGAGCAAGCCTGGGGAGCCTATCAGGCCTTTTTGAAGAATCCCGGTCCGGTGGTGGTCGGCGCGGCGCAGGGGGCTTCCTGTTTCGGCCCGGCGTATGAGATGGCCTTTATCCTGGATGCCGACCTTCGAAAGCGGCGGCTTCGACGGAAAGTCCCGATCTATTTCGTCACGCCGGAACCCTATGCCGGGCATATGGGATTGGCCGGCGTAGGAAAGTCCCGACGATTGATGGAGGATGAATTCGCCGAGCACTCCATCAAGACCGTTACGAACGCCTCGATCAAGGAGGTCCAGCCGGGTAAGCTGGTATTGGAGGACGGCCAGGAAATCGTATTTCAATATGCGATGTTCATCCCCCCGTTTCTCGGGGTGAGCGCCGTTGCGGAGACCGCCGGCCTCTGCAATCCCAAAGGCTTTGTGAATATCGACCCCTACCAGGCCAATCCCCGGTATCGGAATATTTACGCCGTAGGGGTTTGCGTCGCCATCCCTCCGGTGGAGCCGACTCCGGTTCCGACCGGAGCGCCCAAGACGGGTTACATGATCGAGTCGATGGTCTCGGCCGCGGTCCACAACATCAAGGCCGACATCGAAAACAACCCGAAGCGGGAAACCGCCACATTGAACGCGATCTGTCTGGCCGATATGGGCGACACCGGCATCGCCTTTGTGGCGCTGCCGCAAATGGCGCCCCGAAACGTGACGTGGGCCAAAAAGGGGAAGTGGGTCCACCTGGCCAAGATCGCCCTGGAGAAATATTTTCTTCACAAGATGAAGCGCGGGGTGAGCGAACCGTATTATGAAAAGGCAGTCTTGAAAGCCCTTGGGATTGTAAAACTGGAAGCCCGGGACTGAGCAACCGGGTCAAATAATTCTAAAGGAGGCGATGTAAAAAATGAGGAAACGGGAAAATCGGCGCTCCCGTCCGGAGTGGCGGTGGTAAACGTTAAAAATCGACGATGCTGCATCACCTTGGATCTCAACCCTGTTGGCGAACATCCAAGCCGTCATGCCGCACAAGGAGGGAAAACATGAGCCGCTCGTCATACTCGCAAGTCCGTTGCGGAATCGTATTGGCCGGAGGGGAAGGTAAACGGCTTCAGCCGTTTATCCGGCGTCTGCGGGGAAAGGATCTTCCGAAACAGTACGTCAATTTTATCGGAACGCGATCGATGCTGGAGCATACCTTTCATCGTGTCGAAACCCTGATCCATCCCGAGCGTCTCTTCACGGTGGTGGCACGACATCATCTGGAACATCCGGAGGTGTGCCGACAGCTTTCCGGCCTTCCGGAGGGCAATTTGATCCTTCAACCTGAAAACAAGGAGACGGGGCCGGGGATAATGCTTCCGCTGATGCGTCTTTATAAATTTTATCCCGATGCGGTCGTGGTGCTCTTCCCGTCGGATCATTTTGTTCTGGAGGAAGCCCACTTTATGAATCATGTGGACCTGGCCTGTCATATCGTTGAGAGAGACCCGTCACGCCTGGTTTTGCTTGGAGTCAAACCCGATGCCCCGGAATCGGAATACGGCTATATATTGCCGGTGGAAGGAACGGACGGGTTCACCCAATACGGCCTCCGCCCGGTTTCGCAGTTTATTGAAAAGCCGGACCCCCCTGCCGCAAATGAACTTTTCTACCGGGGGGGATTATGGAACACGATGGTGATAGCGTTCAAGGCCAAGACTTTACTGGCACTGGCCCGGAAAGTGGCTCCGGTTCTCAGCCGTTCCTTTCATCGGATCTGGAAATCGGTCGGGACGCCCGCCGAGACCGAGGTCGTGGAGGATATCTACCGTCATATAAAACCCGTGAATTTCTCCAAAGATCTGCTCGAAGCTATTTCGGTCCGGTATTCATCCCATCTGCAGGTCCTTCCGGTCCGGGGTGTGTACTGGAGCGACTGGGGCTCCGAACAGCGGATTAAGAGCATCCTTAGACAAATGAAATATCCGTCGGCGTTCGCGGAGATTCAAATGGCTTGAAAACGGGAAGGGCGCGGGGATAATATGAGAGCGTAACTAACGGAAGCCTCATCGCATTAAACGACCAAGGAAATCATGGGAGGGATCGACGATGAATAAGAAAGAAAATCCGATGAGCGTTTCATCCAAATCCGCCTTTTCTGAGGCGGTTGCTTTGAACCCGGAACTCCGTGAACGGATTGCCCAGAAGGCCTACGACCTGTACGAAAAACGGGGTTCGGTCCACGGTTTGGACGTCCAGGATTGGCTGGAGGCTGAACGGTTGATCATGGCGCAAACGATGGCGGAGACCAAGGCCCCGAAGTCCCAATCGAAAACGGAAAGCGTTTCCAAGGCTAAGACCCCGATCCGGGAAAGATCGGCCGCCGCCAAACCGGGGTCGGTACTGGGTCGACCTTAATCCATCTTGATTCATGCGACGAAAGGAATACCGCGATGTTCCAGATCCGCATCCATGGCCGAGGCGGACAGGGCGTCGTGACGGCCGCCGAGATCCTGGCCGTCGCGGCCTTTATTGACGGCAAATATGCACAGGCCTTTCCAAGCTTCGGGTCCGAGCGAATGGGCGCGCCGGTGATGTCGTTCTGTCGCATCGACGACAAATTCATCCGGCTTCGCGAGCCGGTGATGGATCCCGACGCCCTGATCATCCAGGACCCCACCCTGCTTCATCAGGTGGATCTTTTTTCCGGTGTCCGTCCGTCGGGGTATATCCTGATCAACTCCTCCCGGAGCCTTGAAGATCTCGGAATCGCCGAGTTGATTTCTCGTTTTCCCAACGCCCGCCTTCGAACGGTCCCGGCTTCCGAGATCGCCCTTGAGAACACCGGACGATCGCTTCCCAACGCCGCCTTGATCGGCGGTTTGGCGGCCTTAACCGGGATTCTCGGTTCGTCCGCGGTGACGGAAGCCATACGAAAAAAATTTCCGGGAAAGGTCGGGGAGGCCAACGCTGCGGCGGCCGAGGCGACCTATCAGGCCGTTGCATCCGGTCGGGCCTGGGTGTCCAAGGAGACGCGTCATGCCGGAACCTATTGAGGGCTCGCAGGCGGTGGCCGCCGCCGTGGCGCGCTGCCGGCCGGAAGTGATATCCTGCTACCCGATCACGCCGCAAACCCACATCGTGGAGAATCTCTCGAGCCGCGTCCGAAAGGGAGAGATCGGAAACTGTCAGTTCATCAACGCCGAGTCCGAGTTCGGGGCGTTGAGCATTCTCATCGGGGCCTCGGCCGCGGGCGCCCGCAGCTACACCGCGACGAGCAGCCAGGGGCTCCTGTTCATGGCCGAGGCGATCTACAACGCAGCCGGGCTGGGTCTTCCGATCGTGATGACCATCGGCAACCGGGCGATCGGAGCCCCGATCAATATCTGGAACGATCATTCCGACAGCATGTCGATGCGGGATGCCGGGTGGATTCAGATCTTCGCCGAGACCAACCAGGAGGCGGTGGACCTGCATATCCAGGCCTTTCGTCTGGCCGAGGAGTTGAGCGGCCCGGTGATGGTCTGCATGGACGGATTCATCCTGACCCATGCCTACGAGCCGGTCGAGATTCCCGCGCAGGACCAGGTCGATGCCTTCCTTCCCCCCTATGACCCCGTCCAAGTTCTGGATCCGGCCGATCCGGTGACCATCGGCGCGATGGTCGGCCCGGAGGCCTTCTCCGAAGTGAGGTATCTTGCCCATCATAAACAACTTCGGGCGCTGGAACGGATCCCGGAGCTGGGGGGCGAGTTCCGGGAGCGGTTCGGGCGGGCCCCCGTCGGATTGACCGAGGCCTACCGGACGGAGGATGCCGATACGATTGTTGTGGCCCTCGGTTCGGTCAACGGGACGATCCGGGAGGCGGTCGACGAATTGCGGGAGGGGGGGATCAAAGTCGGCAGTCTTAAAATCGGCCTGTACCGGCCGTTTCCGACCGCACAGGTACGCGCCGTCCTCCATCCCGCGAAACGCGCGATCGTGGTGGAAAAAGATCTGGCACTGGGAAAAGGAGGGATCGTTTCCGGCGACGTCAAGATGGCTTTGCGCGGGCTTCCGACGATCGTTCAGACGGTGATCGCGGGATTGGGCGGCCGGTCCATTACAAAGGCGTCCCTCCTCCGGATGATCGGGGAGGCGCGTGCCGGAAAGCTGGACGAACCGCACTTTTTGGATCTGAACTGGACCGTGATCCATCAGGAGCTTGAACGGCAGCGTCGCCAGCGTCGCTCGGGCCCGATGGCGGAACACGTCTTGCGCGCCGTCAATGCGGTCAGCTCCAAAATAACATAAAGGGCCTTTTTTCCATAGGGAGAAAGAATGGACGATCGACAGCGCATCAAGTTCTACCAAACCGGGACCTTTACAGTGGGGAACCGCCTCCTCGGCGAGGAGGACCGGACCGTTCAGTCCAGGATGGAGCGGACGAACTCCCTCAATTCCGGCCACCGGGCCTGTCAGGGATGCGGCGAGGCCTTGGGCGCGCGGTATGCCGTCGATGCCGCCATGCGCGCGGCGCAAAACAGACTGATCGCCGTCAACGCCACGGGGTGTCTGGAGGTGTTCTCGACCCCTTATCCGGAAAGTTCGTGGCGGATTCCCTGGCTGCATTCGCTTTTTGGAAATGCCCCGGCCGTGGCCGCCGGCGTCGCGGCCGCGCTCCGGGCCAAAGGTCGAACGGACGTAAAGGTGATCGCGCAAGGCGGGGACGGGGGGACGGTCGATATCGGGTTTGGATGTCTTTCCGGAATGTTCGAACGCAACGATGACGTCCTTTACATCTGCTACGACAACGAGGCCTACATGAACACGGGCGTCCAGCGCTCGGGATCGACCCCGCCGTCCGCGCGGACCATGACCACGCCGGCCGTCGGAGAACACCCGGGAAATCTTTCCGGAACCGGAAAGGACGTCCCGCGCATCGCCATGGCCCACGGGCTGGCGTACGTGGCGACCGCCTCCGTCGCGGACCTCCGGGATCTGGAGGCCAAGGTGACGAAGGCGATGGGAATCTCCGGTTCACGGTACATTCATATTCATGTTCCCTGTCCGCTGGGCTGGGCCCACGATCCCGCGCTGACGATCCGGGTTGCCCGTCTTGCGGTCGAATCCGGTCTGTTCCCGTTGTTTGAGGCCGAAGGCGGAAAAATCACTGGGCGGACGATGATTCGCCGAAAGGTTCCGGTGGAGAGATATCTCGAGCTTCAAGGCCGATTCAAACATCTTTTCGGCGAACGGCCCGATCGAGCGGCCCTTGCGGCCATCCAATCTATCGCCGACGCTCATATCGCCGAATACGGTTTGGTGGACAAAGGGACTTCCCGGGGGGATTCAAGTGGAACGTAAGCCGTTCGCCATCACGCTCGACCCAAATAGCAGCCTGCCGAACCATACGGGTTCGTGGCGGACGATGCGTCCGGTCTATGTCGATCGCCTCCCGCCGTGCAATCACGCTTGTCCGGCCGGAGAAAACATCCAGGGCTGGCTGTATCCGGCCGAGGAGGGGAAATACAAAGAAGCGTGGGATGTCCTGATGCGGGATAATCCTTTTCCGGCGCTTCATGGACGGGTCTGCTATCACCCCTGCGAGGATGCCTGCAATCGGGCCCAATTGGATGAGGCGGTCGGTATACATGCTGTCGAACGATTCCTGGGCGATCGGGCGATCCAGGAGGGATGGCGCGTCGAGTGCAGACCGGCGACCGGCAAAAAGGTTCTGATCGTCGGCGCGGGTCCGAGCGGTCTGTCGGCCGCTTATCATCTGGCCCGCCTCGGCCACGCCGTGACGATCTGCGATGCCGGATCCAAGGCGGGCGGAATGATGCGGTTCGGGATCCCGAAATATCGCCTGCCGCGCGACATTCTCGATGCCGAGATCGCACGGATCGAAGCCATGGGGGTCACGATCCGACTGAATCAAAAAGTGGGGGACCTTGAGGCCGCCATGCGTGAGGGTGGATATGACGCAGCCTTCCTCGCGATCGGGGCGCATCTCGCCAAACGGACCGAAATCCCGGGGCGCGACGCGGGGAAAATTCTGGATGCCGCCAGTTTTCTGAAAAGCATGGAAGGCAAGGCCCCTCCCATGTTAGGAAGGCGGGTGATGGTGTACGGTGGTGGAAACACCGCGATCGACGCCGCACGGACCGCGAAGCGGTTGGGCGCGGAGGAGGCCGTAATCGTTTATCGGCGGGACCGGAAGCACATGCCGGCCCATGATTTCGAAATGAGGGAGGCGCTTGAAGAAGGGGTCGTGATTCACTGGCTTCGGACGATCACGCGGGCGGAGGAATCAAAATTTACGGTCGAGGTGATGGAACTGGACCAGTCGGGGCGCCCGATGCCGACCGGACGGTTTGAAGAAATCGACGCGGATACCGTGATTCTCGCGTTGGGCCAGAACGTGGACACGGCCTTCCTTCAAAACGTCCCGGGGTTGAGGATCGCCGAGGATGGAATCATTCAGGTAGACGAGACGATGATGACCGGACGGTCCGGAATATTCGCGGGGGGCGATATGGTCCCTTCCGAACGCACCGTGACCACGGCCACCGGCCATGGAAAAAAAGCCGCGCGCCACATCGATGCCTATCTTCGCGGAACCCGTTACGTGAAACCGGAGCCGCACCCGGTCGCGACGTTTGACAAGCTGAACACGTGGTATTTCACCGACGCCGAAAGGTCCAAACAGCCGGTTCTGGAAGCCATCCGGAGACGTTCGACCTTTGAGGAGGTGACGGGCGGCCTTGATCCGAACACGGCACTGCTTGAGGCACGGCGGTGTCTATCGTGTGGCAATTGTTTTGAATGCGACACCTGCTACGGTGTCTGCCCCGACAACGCCGTGATCAAACTCGGCCCAGGTAAGCGGTACGTGTTCAATTACGATTACTGCAAAGGCTGCGGCATCTGCGTCCAGGAGTGCCCCTGCGGCGCGATCGAAATGGTCAAGGAGACGATTTAGAAGGTTTCGTGATCCGGGTTGAACGCTACAGACCGAACCCGCTTGGAATCGGTGCCTAAATAAATCCAAGATGAGACGGAAGGAGAGATCGAATGCGACGGAAAAAAGTTACGGCGTGGGGACTGGTATGGCTGGGTTTAATCTTAGGCGCTCCCGAGGCCTATTCTCAAGACGCCGATCTGGTTAAACAAGCCAATCAGTATTTCAAGCCTCTCCCGAGCGCGATGCCCGCCCCCGCGGATAATCCGACGACACCCGAAAAAGTCGCACTGGGGAAGATGCTCTTTTTCGAACCGCGTTTGTCAAAAAGCGATACGATCAGTTGTAATTCCTGCCACAATATGGCCACCGGCGGAGTGGACAATCTTCCGACCTCGATGGGCCATCTCGCTCAATTCGGTCCCCGGAACTCTCCCACCGTCCTCAACGCGGGCCTCGAGTTCGCCCAGTTCTGGGACGGCCGCGCCCCGTCTCTTGAGGAGCAGGCGAAGGGACCGATCTTAAACCCGGTCGAGATGGCCATGCCGGACCGGGAAATGGTCCTGTCCCGGATCCGAACCATCCCGGAATACGTCGAGAAATTTAAAAGAGCCTTTCCGGACGATAAGGATCCGATCACCTATGACAACATCGCCCGGGCGATCGCGGCCTTCGAAAGGACCTTGTTGACGCCCTCGAGGTTCGACGACTTTCTCAAGGGAAAAGCGGATGCCCTGACCGCCGGCGAGAAACAAGGGCTGGGACTGGTCATGAAAAAAGGATGCATCATCTGTCACAACGGGGTTGGGGCCGGCGGGGGGATGTTTCAGAAATTCGGTATCCGGGACCGGTATGAATACAGCGATGATCAGGGGCGGTATAACGTGACAAAGAACGAGGCCGACAAATATTTTTTCAAAGTCCCCATGTGGAGGAATGTCACCCGAACCGCCCCCTATTTTCACGACGGCTCGATCTGGGACCTGAGCGAAGCCGTCCGCATCATGGGACGGATTCAGCTCGGAGCGAAACTGACGGATGACGAGGTCGATTCGATCGTCGCTTTTCTTCATTCCCTGGAGGGGAAGATCCCGGAGGAGGCCCTGATCCTGCCGGTCCTTCCCGCGTCCACCCTCGCCACGCCGAAGCCGGTGTTCAAGTGACCAAACTCGATCCACATATCAACGCAACCAAAGAAAGAAGAAGGAGGCAACCATCATGGCCGAAAATCTACTGAAAGTGATCGAGGTTCTTTCCGAGTCAGACAAAAGCTGGGAGGACGCGGCCCAGCAGGCCGTGGCCCGCGCGGCCAAGACCCTGCATGGAATCAAATCAATTTATATTAAAAACTTCGAAGCCAAGGTCGACAACAACAAGATCGTCAAATATCGGATCAACGCCAACGTCACGTTCTTGCTGGATTAGAATCGTTGCTTCGGAGAGGGGATGCGGTGCGCCATTCCCGTTCCTTATATTCGGGCATGCGCATCATTCGCGATCAACCCGACATGAAGGAGGCATTCCAATGGATAGCAAGAAAATTATAGAAGGGCTCAACCGGATGCTCGAACAAGAGCATGCCTGCGCCATCCGCTATGCAACGCACGCCGCGGTCGTCACCGGGCCGTACGCGGAGTCGGTTGCGGCCCGCTTGAAGGAGATTGCCGGAGACGAGCGGGATCATGCCGAGAAACTTCGCGACCGTATCACGGCCCTCGGCGGAACTCCATCCATGCAGGTCGCGACCGGGGACCTCAAGCCGGCCGTTACGCTGTCCGAGATTCTGAAGATCAACATGGCCGAGGAACACGGGGCGATTTCCGGCTACACGGAAATTCTCGAGGGAATCGAGCCCGCAAATGTCATCCTGCACCATACGATCCGCGAAATCATTCGAGACGAGCAGGAGCACCTGGAGGAATTGGAGACACTACAATCCCCAAAGTAGGCCGGCGTGATGGGCAAGGGATCGCCCGGGGTCCTTCAAACTTCAAACCTGGGAAATTCATCCGGTCGGGTCCGCCCGGGGGTGGTGCGATAAAAGATAATAAGTCAAAAAATTCCGGGCGTATACCAAGGAACTCAAGGGTTATCTGTTTACCACCCGACCGGTCGTTCGCGAAGAATCCGGGATAATTGTCTAATTTCGATATGAGTTCCGATCGATGAAACCCCGCCTCTTGATTCTAGGAGCCTTGGCGGTCGCGGCCGCACTCATAATTGGGTTGGTTTATTTAAGAGGCGGAGGGACTCCTTCCCGGAAGGAAACGGGAAAAACCGTCGTGGCCGCCACGATCTATCCCCTCTTCGATTTGACCCGTAATGTGGCGGGGGAGAATGCGGAGGTGAAGCTCATTCTGCCCCCGGGCGCTTCGCCTCATTTGTTTGAATTTTCTCCGAGGCAGCTCAAGGAGCTGCAGAATGTAAAGACGGTCTTTGCGATCGGTCACGGTCTCGATGATTGGGCCGCCCAAGTTATTCATGTCGCCCCGGAGGCGCGGCTAATCGTCGTGGATCACGGCATCGACCTGCGGAAATCCGGAGGGACGGAAGAAAATGGAGCCGAGATCAAGCGCGAACACGAACCTGGGCCGACCGATCCGCATTACTGGCTTCATCTTGGAAATGCACGGCAGATCGTAGATAATATCGCAAAAGAATTGATCGAAGAGGATCCCGCTCACGCGGATGCGTATGGGGCGAATGCGCAGGCGTACAAAGACAAGCTGGCGGCCGAAGAGCGGCGGCTGAAAGAGGCGTTGGCGCCGGCGCGGGGTCGGCCCATTCTGACCTTCCACGACGCCTGGTATTACTTCGCCGAGGATTTCGGGCTTGAGATCGTCGGAACGCTTGAACCTGCGGCCGGGGAGGAGCCGACGCCCCGATACCTGGCGGAGCTCCAACGGGAAGTGAAGATGAAGCGGATACGGATCATTTTTATCGAGCCGCAGCTTTCCACCGCGGTCTTGAAAAGCTTCGCCGAAGACAACGCCTTGAGCGTGGCGGAGCTGGATCCGCTCGGGGGGGTGGAGGGTCGGAAAACGTATCTGGACCTGATGGAGTTCAATGCGGACTCCATCCAAAAAGCGCTAAACGAATAGAGGCCGAAGTCTAAGCGATTCGATGGGCGACACCGACGCGGTTCAGGCCAGAGGCATATGGTATTCATTTAATTCCGATGCTGCGACTCTTGAAGATGTTTCTTTCGATATACCCCAGGGAAGCATCGCGGCCATTATCGGGCCGAACGGATCGGGAAAGACGACGCTGCTCAAAGTGCTTCTGGGCTTTCTCTCTCCACAACGGGGGGAGGTTCGTATTTTGGGAAAGGAGCCCCGGCAGGCGCGAAAAGACATGGCCTACGTGCCGCAGCGGTTTTCTTTTGACAAGAGCTTTCCGGTGACGGTTCTGGAATTTCTCCAGCTTTCCCATCCCGAAAGCTCCAGGGAGAAAATCGTACGGTATCTGGGTCACCTGGACATGGAGGGGATGCTGAACCGGAAACTGGGCTCGCTCTCCGGCGGACAACTTCAGCGGGTGCTCGTGGAGCGCGCGATGCTCGGCGATCCGAAAGTCCTCTTCCTGGATGAGCCCGCGGCCGGGATGGATATCGGCGGGGAGCGCACCTTCTATGAGCTGGTCCTGCACCTGCATCGGGAACACCAAAGCACCGTCGTGATGGTGTCTCATGAACTGGACGTGGTGGCCCGCTATTCGGATCTGGTGCTGTGCCTGAATCGGAGGCTGCTTTGCCAGGGAAGACCGGAGGTGGCGCTGAACGCGGAGACCCTCCGAGCGTTGTACGGGAAAGAAGCCGCGATGTACCATCACAAGGACAAATGACCGTGGAACTCATGACGATCCTTCAACTCCCTTTTATGCAACGGGCGCTGATGGCCGGCATCGCCCTTGGATTGATCCTGCCTTTCCTCGGGGTTTTTGTGACGCTTCGAAAGATGTCATTCTTCGGGGA
>Ga0335084_10001550_pt1 | contig 21590 bp, 10 predicted proteins | sample Lox_Sample_44_FD_206721 | JGI IMG/M metagenome (GOLD analysis project Ga0335084, IMG submission 206721) | Soil microbial communities from Loxahatchee National Wildlife Refuge, Florida, United States - Lox_Sample_4.4 | ecosystem: Environmental > Terrestrial > Soil > Wetlands | place: USA...
GATGATCCCTGTTATGCTAACCCTCATCTGCGCGACCACATTCCTGGTGTTGTTCTATGGACTCGCCTGGCACAATCAACCTGCCAATCAACGGGAGGGTGCGCGGCAGGGCGATAACCAGAGCGAAGAGCTTCGTGCAGCGCTCGGCCTCAAGAGACCAAAGGCCGCAGCACGCAGGCACACATTTACGACAGGGCAGAGCGTGGTTGGCGAAAGCAACAGGATGCAGGCCATTGGACCGACAAAGAAAACAACGATCCGCGTCCAAGCAGAAAGCCTGGCAAACCCGACGATGCCTTGAGACCGGCCTAGCTCGGGCCTAGGCCGAGCCGAGAACTGCGCGTCAGGCGACCGTGCCCGGCTCAGGTTGGGTCGAAAGAGGCTCTTACGGGCGCCACAGGGTTGAGCGTCGTTGGAGGTGATCGCCTTATTACCTTCTGCGTGCTCCTGTTTAGGCGGTTGCTGTGCGGACCGCTGTCCCTAAATTAGCCGGCGCGAGGAGAGCCAAGCTTTTCAGCCATTCTGACCAGCTCGGCGAGAGATTCCGCATCCATTTTCTGCATGATGTGGGCGCGGTGAAATTTGATGGTTCGTTCCGTGGTTTCCAGTTTCCCGGCGACTTGCTTGTTCAATAGCCCCGCGACGACCAATCTCATCACCTCTTGCTCTCGCGGCGTGAGGTGCTCGTATCGCGCGCGCAGGTCATCGGTCTCCGCTCGCGCCTGGCAAGACGCCAGATCCCGCTCGACAGCCGCCTGGATGGCCTCCAACAGAATGCGCTGTTTGACTGGCTTGGTCAGAAACTCGGCGGCTCCCGCCTTCATTGCGCGCACGCTCATCGGGATATCACCGTGACCTGTCAGGAAAATGATTGGGATTTGCTTGCCAAACCGACTCAACTCCTGCTGTAAATCCAATCCGCTCAACCCTGGCATGCGCACGTCCAGCACCAGGCAAGCCGGACCGTCTGGCCGCCGACATCCGAGGAAATCCCGTGCCGACTCAAATGTCTGCACCTTGTAGCCCGCAATCCTGATTAGCCGCTCCATGGAGCGTCGGACCGAAGGATCATCGTCCACTACGAATACAGTTGGTGCTGACTCAGGCATACATTACTCAGCCTCATCGATCGCCGGCAGCCGGAATGCGAACGTCGCCCCCGGGCCATTATTTGGTTCCGCCCACAACCGGCCGCCGTGCGCCTCGATGATCGAGCGGCATATCGCCAGCCCCAGGCCCATGCCCTGCGGTTTGGTCGTGTAAAAAGCCTCGAACAATTTGTCCGCTTCCCGGGGGTTCAGGCCGATGCCGCGGTCCCGCACGCTGATCCTCACTGCAGGTTGGCCATCCTGGGTATCGAGCTGGCCGAGAATCTCGATCCTCCGCTCCGAATCGTTTACCGTGCTCATCGCGTCCATGCCGTTGACGAGAAGATTCAACAACACCTGCTGCAGTTGCACGCGGTCTCCCGACACGACGGGAAGACCGGGAGCAACCTCAGTGTAAATCGCGATTCCCCGCGTCGCCGACTCCGCCGCCGTCAGGGCGACAATGTCCTTCACGACCTCGTCAAGCCGCAACGGAGTCCGCTGTGGCAGCGAACGCCTGGCCATCCCTCGGACGCGTTGAATAATCGCGCCGCCTCGCTCGGCATCACTCACAATGTCCGCCAAAGCCTCGCGCATCTCCTGCAGACCGGGATTTCCACTCGATAGTAATCCGAGACAGGCGTTGGCGTTATTGGCGATAGCCGTAAGCGGTTGGTTGAGTTCGTGAGCGATTGAGCCGGCTACTTCCCCGAGCGTCGTTACACGTGACACATGCGCCAGCGCCGCCTGGGCTTCCCGTAAGGCTGCTTCCGCGCGCTTGCGCTCGGTGACGTCCATCGTTGTCCCGATGACCTCAACCAGTTCACCGGATTCGCGGACAACCAGGTGGCCCACGCTGTAGATATGTTTGACGAGCCCGTCGGGAGTAACGATACGATACTCGTGGGCAAAATCTCTCTTCTCGTGGAGCGCTGAATCCATGATCTGCTTGAGCCTGAGCTGGTCATCCGGATGGACCCTTTCCCAGAATACATCAAATGACGGCTCGGATTTTTCAGGGTCAATTCCAAAAATCCGAAAGCGTTCCTGGGAAGAAATCATCTCGCCGGTGGTCGGCTTCCAGACCCAACTGCCGGTGTGGCTGATCCTTTGTCCTTCCGCCAAAATGGCTTCATTTCGCCGCAGAGCTTCCTCGGCCTGCTTGCGCTCCGTGATGTCGCGAATAGCGCCGGAAATCAGCACGCCATCCTCGGTCTCGAGCGGGCTGAGGCTGATCTCCACCGGAAATTCACGTCCATCCTTATGCAGGCCGTGCAGTTCCAGCCCGGACCCCATCGCCCGCACGTGAGGGTTGGCCATAAAAGCCGCGCGGTGTCCCGGATGTTTGCCCCGGAACCGTTCCGGTATCAACATTTCGATTTCCTTCCCCAATATCTCCCGACGTTGATAGCCAAACAGCTTTTCCAGTTGCGCGTTGACCAAAACAATTTTGCCCTCACGATTCACGACCGCGATTGCGTCGGGCCCCGATTCCAGCAGCCCGCGGAATTTCTGTTCGGCTCGCTTGGACTGCGTCACATCGGCCACCGTGCCGATGTATTCGAGGAGTTCCCCACCCTCATCGAGGGACGGATGCCCGATAACGTGAAGGTGCTTCAGTGTTCCGTCAGCGAGCACTATCCTGTAATCAATCGCCAGAGGATTCTTGTCACGAATCGCCTTCATGACGAGCTCCCGAACCCTGTCACGATCGTCGGGGTGCACGAGCTGAAACGCTTCCCAATCCGGGATCGGTTGTTCGGGATCCGCACCATGAATTCTGAACATTTCCTGGGACCAGTAGAGTCCCACGCCAGCCCTATTCGGGTCCCACACCCAACTGCCAGTGTGGGTGAGCTTTTGCGCCTCCGCCAGATAAGTTTCGCTGCGCTGAAGGGCCGCCTCTGCGCGCTTGCGCTCGGTGATGTCGCGCAGAATGACCGTGAAAACCACTTCGTTGCCCAGTGCGAGTTTTGAGATGGAAGCCTCGGCGGGAAACTCGCTTCCGTCTTTTCGACGCCCGAACACTTCGCGACGTTGGCCCATTTTCCGCGAAACGTCCGGAGATTTCGCAAAGGCTCCAACGTGTCCCCGATGTAAATGCGTGAAACGTTGTGGCAGCAGAATGTCGAGCGACTTGCCCATGACTTCCTTTGACACATACCCAAAAACTCGCTCGGCGCCCTGATTGAAAAGAACGATGTTTTGGCCAGAATCCACGGAGATGATGGCGTCTTCCGCGATTTCCAAAATGCCCTCGAACCGTGCCTTTGCTTCGCGCACTGCTTCCTGAGTTCGCTTCCGTTCCGTAGTGTCCATCACCGCCCCGATAAACTCGATATTGCCCTTGTCAGCGCCCACGGCGTGCGCAACGACGTGGATATGTTTCACGGTGCCGCTAGGCATCAATAAACGATATTCCAATTCAAAATCATTCCCGGAGGCGGCAGCGCGAGCTATGGCTTGTTGTGCGCGCGGGATGTCCTCAGGATGAATCCGATCTAGGATCAAATTTAGTGTGATTTTGGCTGAGACATCATATTCCCAAATTCGGAAGGTTTCCTCCGACCAGAAGTGTTCGTCGGTGGCCGGCTTCCAGCCGAAGCTGCCCGTGTGACTCAACCTTTGCGCCTCTGCCAAGTACGCTTCCCGTTGCTTAAGCTTATCTGACAATAATTCCTGTTCGGTGACGTCCATGAGCGTTCCAATAAACCGCTTGACGATTCCGGCTTCAAGCACCGGAACACCGACACAATGAACTACTCGCTCGGCACCATCAGGACGGGTGATGCGCTTTTTGACGTCACATCCCTCGGCACGCCGAATCATTCGTTGAATCGTTCCTTCAGCAAATGCGCGATCTTCGGGTTGCACGAGCTTCAGATAATCTGCTGCTGTTGGAATTCCTTTTTCCGGGTCGAAACCAAGAATGTTGTAAAGCTCCTGCGACAAGTAATCACAGACTCCTTCGACCGTGAAGGACCAGCTTCCCGTTCGTGCAATACGCTGCCCTTCGGAAAGGTAAAATTCGCTTCGTTGAAGATTCTGGGTCAAGAGCACTGTCTCCGTGACATCGGCCACCGTCCCGACGTATTCGACGAGCTCCCCGGCTTGATCCAAAACCGAATGCCAAATCACGTAAATGTGCTTGATCGACCCATCGTGCAATAGCAGCCTGTATTTTTGCGAAAAATCAACTTTCTTCGAAAATGCCGCCCGGCATTCTTTGGAAACCCTGACGCGATCTTCTGGATGCACAATTTTATAGGCGTCCTCAGGACCGGCACCACCACCTTGTCTAGGCTCAAATCCAAAAATGCGAAATAGTTCCTCGGACCAGTAAAGCGTTTGCCCATCGCCAGGGTAAGGCGCATTCCCACTGCCAGGGTTGTACGCGAAACTGCCGGTGTGGCTTAGGCTTTGCGCTTCCGCCAGGTAGGTTTCACTGCGCCGCATGGCTTCCCCGGCGCGCTTCCGATCTTCAACGTCAGTCGAGATGCCATACCACTTGACGATGCTGCCTCGCGCATCCCGCAGCGGAACAGCGCGTCCCAAAAACCAACGATACTGCCCATCCGCGCTCCGATAGCGCACCTCATTTTCGAACGGCTCACCGGTCCTAATCGAGGTGAGCCATTTCTCCCGATTTCGCCCCACGTCCTCGGGGTGAACGGCGGCTTCCCAAGCTGAACCCATCGACTCTTCAACGGACAAACCCGTAAACTCCACCCAATAACGATTGGCAAAGTCAATCGAGCCATCGGGCAAAGCGGTCCAAGCAAATGTCGGCATCGTTTGAATCACATCCCGGAGTTTCCTTTCCCGGCTTTGCAGTTGCCGGACGCGAATTCGATACATTGCCCAAATGAGTGTGACAGCGACTCCAGTGCATAGCACGCGAAACCACGCCGTCTGGAACCATGCCGCGCGCACCGTGAATGCCAGCGAAGCCGTTGCAGGCACCCACGGCCCGTCCGCCTCGGCGGCGGCTACCTCGAAGCGGTAGGGTCCCGGCGGCAGGTGTGTGAACGTCGCTTTCCGCTGGTTGCCGGCGTAAACCCATTTCGCATTTCCCGGCTCGATGAGCCGATAGCGGAAGCGCATCTGTTCCGGCGCGCTCAACTGCGGCAGCGTGTAGCGAATTTCCACCTGGCCCGGCTTCGGTGGCAGATCGAGTTTGTCGCCACCGTCGATCGGCATCGATGTTCCGTCCACCCGAATTTCCTCGATGAGCAGCGGTAGTAGCGGCGCGGTTTTCTGGAAACGCCGTGGGAGGATTTCCAACGCGCCGCGCGCGGTTGCAAACCATATGTGACCGTCGTGCGTCTGTGTCGTGGTATTGCGCACTCCAATCTCAAACTCCAGGCTGGGCAGCCCCTCGTTGCGTCCGTAAGACTGAGCGCGTATCGTTTGCTGGCGGCCATCCATGACCGCATCAATCTCGTCGCGCGACGCCCGATACAAGCCGCGGTCCGTGCCGATCCAGAAATCACCACCTGACTCAATCGCCAGCGAGCGGAGATCGTCAATGGGCAAGCCGGCATCGTGCGGCAGTCGCTTGATCTGGCCGGCACGCCAGCGGTAGAGCCCGCCTTGAAGAGCGCCGATCCATACCGTGGCGTTTAGATCCGGCTCTATGAACCTGATGATCTCGCCAGGATTTGCTCCTGGCAGTGGCACCGGGAGGAACTGCTCATTCTGGCGCCGGAAAACCATGCCTTCTTTGGTGCCGACCCACACCCGGCCTGCAAGGTCCTCGCCCAGGGCCAGGGCTTGATTAGGGCCGTCTGCGATTGGCATGACCGTATTGGTTCCGGCAGCGCAACGCACGAGCGCACCACGAGTTGTTGCCGCCCACAGATCTCCCTCTTTATCCACGAGGAGCCTGATAGCCGATTCGCGCAAATTTTCGAGACTGAAGATGCTGTCCCGCCAGCTTAACAGGCCTTTGATACCAGCCAACCAAACACCTCCCGCAGGGTCAGAGCACATGGCCAAAATAGGGCCACCAACCTCGGTGGACCAGTTCGTGGGAATTGCATACGATTGATTGGATGAATCGAGCGCGCGGACCGGCGCGCCATCGGCTCCTAAAAGCCAAAGCTTTCCCTGCGTGTCCTGGCACAATGAAGTGACGGTGTCATTATGTAAGCCATCTTTCTTTTGATGGAGGAAAAGGGCACGCGGCCGCAGGCGGTTCAATCCTCCACCCCGCATCCCGACCCAGATATTGTCCTCACGATCCTGAAAGAGGCACTCCACATGCGGGTGTGAGGTGGGCACCCGGACAAAAGTTCCTTGGCGAAACCGGAATAACCCCTCAACACCCGTCCCGATCCAGACATCACCCGCGTGATCCTCGTGGAGAACTGTGACCTCGGACGGATTACAAAGCCGGGAAATATCGGCAACGACCTCCCGCGAGCCGTCGGCATGGTAACGCAGCAGCCGTCCCGCCCGCGCCGCCCACATCCCGCCATCGCTCGCTGGCGCCAGCACCACCCTCTCCCCGCCCTCGGGATCAATCTGATGAAAACGCGTTCCGTCAAAAATGCCGCACGCCTGCTTGGTCGAGAACCATATTCTCCTGGCCGCATCCGCGTGGACGAAGGTTTCGAATCCCGCGAGCCCATTATTCGTGGTGAATTCGGAAAGCCTCCCATCCTGCCAACGGTCGGCTTTTCCGATGGAAGCGTGACCAAACCAGATTCCTCCCCGTTCGTCCTCGGCGAAGGAGCCTATCCAAGCCGTGGCACTGCTCGGCACGATTGGGGCGATGGTGTCGAAGTTGTTCCCACGCCTCCGTGCCACACCGCCGAGCTCCAGCCCGATCCATAGGTCGCCATTGCTCGCGACGTAAACGGAGCGCACACGATCGGACTCCAACCCCGGAGAGGCCTTCTTCAAAATAGCGGTAAACCCCACGCCGTCGAAGCGCGCCAGCCCTTTCCACGACGCGACCCACAGATAGCCATCCGGGGTCTGCGCGATGCCGCGAACGTAGTTAGAGGGCAGGCCATCCTCCATATCCCAGGCGCGGAGGACGTAATCGTCTGAAACCGGGATTGCCTCTGCCGGCAGTTGCTCCGCGCATGATGGCAACCCGGGAATTGCCACCACAAACAGAGCAGTGAGGAGGCTGAGTTCTGAAAGCCCCATCGCGCTGGCCCATCCGCTTTTAGCGATTGCCGCAGTCATGCTGACTCATCGTCCGTTCGTAATCTGAACTGCAAAGTCGCGCAGTTTGTCGCACATGTAAACAAGGCCCGAACAGTTTGGCCACGTCGCCGACGTTCGGGCCAGCCCGCAGCCCCGCGCGCTAATCCCCACCCCGTGATGGCTCCTCCGCGCAGCATGTTGCCGGGCTTCAAGTGGCATCTCAGACTACTGGGAGGTGCTCACGGTGTCACCGCGTTGACGCCAACAGGATCACAGATTATGGACCGGGTACGAAAATGGCACCTGTCCTAAGGGACAGTAGAATCCGTGCCCTCGCTGGAGTAAAATGTGTTCATCGCATTGTTGAAAGAATTTGTCTATTGACGCCTTTGCAGCCGTGATTCCGAGTAACGTGTATCGCCTCCAAGCCGGCGCGCGTCGGCGCGTTGCCATGAAAGTGCCTTATGGCGTTCGCTCGCGGCTCGGGCGGATTCGACAGCATCGAGCAAATCAACGTTATGCAAACCGCACCCGTCCTTCGTGGCAATGCATGTCGTAGGCAGGTTCTTGGGTTGATGGCTGCACTTGTCCTTTCCCAGGCGGCAGCGCCTCGCCTGCTCGCCCAAAACGGCACGTGGACCAATCTCCTGGACGGCAACGCTTCCGGTAGTTGGTCGGCAGCCACCAACTGGAATAACGGCGTCATCGCGAGCGGTGCGGACAATACCGCTGATTTCAGCACGCTGAATCTCACCACCAATAGCATCGTGACTTTGGACGGTGCGCGGACGATTGGAAACATCCATTTTGGCGATACAAGCCCGGATGCGAATTGGGGGCTAATTACCGGCACCGGCGGCCCGCTTACACTCGCTGTAAGCTCCGGCACGCCGACGCTCACTGGGAACAGCGGCTCGAATACGATCGGTGCAATTCTGGCTGGTTCCAATGGTTTCACCAAGGCGGGCCCCTGCGCCATAATCCTCACCGGCGCGAACAACGCAACATTGGCTAACAACATCAACATAAACGCGGGAACACTCACGGTTGGTAATAACAATGCGCTCGGTGTCAGCACCCCCAATGGCAGCGTGACATTGTCAAATGCGGTCGTGATCGCCAGCGGCGCAACGCTCCAGATCCTTGGCGGAATTCAACCCAACCTGAAGCCCATCCTCGCGAGTGGTGACGGCGTTGGCGGCACCCAAGGCGCGATTTATGCCGACCTCGGTGGATTGGCTCAGGGGAACTCGCAAACGCGCCTCAGCATCGGCTTGCTCAACAACCCGAGTCCGGCCATGACGTTGCTCGGCGACACCACCATTCGAGTGGATGGAACCAACAGCAGCGCCCTCTCGGCCACAATGCTGATTGGCCATATCACCACCTCGAATGCGCTTACCGGCACCCCGGCTAATTTTACTGGCTACACTTTGACCAAGGCTGGCACCGGCCAGTTGAGAATTGACCCCGCCACGGGATATAGCGGAGGAAACATTCATATAGCCGGAGGCACCCTGTCATGGGGGAACAATAATGATCTCCTCGCCTCTCAAACCGTGACCGTTGATGCCGGCACCGCCTTGCACTGCCGGAACGTCAATTCCATGAACTCGTCCAATTCCTCGCTGGTCGTCAACGGCGTTCTGGAAATGAACGCTCGCGGCAACGGGACCGGCGGCAGCGATGCCACGGTTGCGGTGCAAACCATCGGCTATTTGTCCGGCAGCGGCGTTGTGACCAATGGCAGCGCCGGCAACATCGGAGCGTCAACATTGGTGATTGCCGGCACCAACGGCACGGCCACCACTTTCAGCGGAATAATTCCCCAATGTTTGAATGGCAGTATAGGGCTTCGGATTCAAAATACGAATAGCGTGCTTCGGTTGGTGGGAAATAACACTTATCAAGGGATAACTGCGGTTATTGCTGGAACTTTGCTCGTGGACGGTTCGCACCTCGGCGGAGGAGCATACACTGTGGCTGCCGGCGCAACTTTGGGCGGCGCTGGGACCATTTCGGCGCCCATCACGCTTACCGGGCTGTTGCAGGCAGGTGACCCTGCCGGCACCCTCACGGTTAGCAACGTAACCGGCGCCGGGGACGTGGTGGTCTCGAATGCCAATCTCACGGTGCTTGGCCAGCTTAACAATTCCACGAGTGGCAATCTGAATTCCCTGTACCTCAATAATAGCGTCACGACGTTCAACCTGCAGGGTGGCTTGGAAGCTTCCATTTATGCGGCCACTGTCACTGTGGATGGCCCCACGAACCTTCTCAACGTGCTTATTGCCAATCCCAAGCTGGGCCAGTTCCCATTAATTGGCGGCGTCTCCAGCCTCGGCGGCCTGAACGGCTTCAGCGGACTTGAGTTGGAGGTGCCCGTTGGTGTCGGGGCCTATCTCTCCAACAACTCCGGCTCAATTGACATCGTCGTCACCAACATCCCATCAGTCGTCTGGCGCGGCACGCCCACGGGCGATTGGTCTATCGGCGGCTCCTCCAACTGGCTCAAGGGTATAACTCCCACCGCCTACACCGAAACCGCCGGCCTCGGCCCGTTCGTTATCTTCGACGACACGGCGTCCGGCTCTGCCTCGGTCAATCTCAGTGCCAATGTGAGCCCCAGGGGCGTTACGGTTAGCTCCAGTTCTAAGACTTACACCTTGAGCGGCACCGGAGGCGTCGGTGGTCAGGGAAGCTGGGTGAAGGATGGGTCGAGCACGTTCATCGTGGCGAACAGTGGCCCCAATAGCTTCCTTGGCCCTGTCTCGATCCTTGGCGGAACGATTCAAATTGGCAACGGCGGCACGACGGGTGACCTCGGCGCGGCTGCGATCCTCAATTCTGGTTCGTTGGCGTTCAATCGCAGTGATGACGTCACGTTTCCCAATGCTATCTCCGGCAGCGGAACTCTAGTCAAACAGGCGCCAGACATCGTTACCCTCACCGGCATCGGCGACGTTGCCGGCGCGATTACGGTCAGCGCAGGCACGCTGGCTCTGGCTCCTGCGGGCTCGAACACCGTTTCCGGCGATGTTACTGGCAACGGCGCTTTCGGTATGACTGGCCCGGGGACCCTGGTTTTGACGAGTGGCACCATCACTTATGCCAGCGGGACGGTCATTTCCAACGGGACTCTGCAATTCAACGCCACGTTCCCGCCCGCCGGCAATATCACCGACAACGGCACGCTCGCCCTCGCCGTGGGTGGAACACTCGCGAACGTCTCCGGTTCAGGCGGCATCTCGCTCATTAACGGCGCCTCTGGAACCCTTGGCGGCGCGAATACCTACGCCGGGCCGACTGTGGTGCTCGGCGGCTCGGTTAGTGCCACGGCTGGAACCTTTCCCACCAGAAGCGTGTTGAGGCTGGGCAGTCAGACCGGCAGCGCGGAGGTCGGCACGGCCGAGTTCACGGCGGGCAACCCGGTGATTGGCGGTCTAACCGCCGGCGGAAACACCTCCACGCCCAACTCAGTGGACTTGAGCAGCGGTGGGCAAACTCTCATAATCAACGGTAACGTGAGCGTTGGCAACATCAGTCCACCGTTGGCAACGGCGATCTTGCAGGTCACTGGAACGGGTGCTTCCGTCATCCTCAACACAAACGGGGGCACCATTCAGATCGGGCTGGGGACTGCCGGCACGGGTGTCAACCCGGACAACGTCCTATTTGACCTCTCTCATATTGACAACTTCGTGGCCAACTTGGGGGCAACGGGTTTGGTCAATCTTGGAACACTCGACGGCAGCCCTGGACCGCCGGCGGGTGCGACTGCGGTCAACTTATTGTATTTGGCGGCGGTCTCCAACTCGATCACTGCTGGCACTGTCACCATCGGCGCCGGCGGACGTCAGCTTATTCCTGAACTGCGTCTCGGTGCCGGCACCAACATAATCAATACCGACAATTTAAGGCTTGGCGCTGGCAGTCGCGACGGCGGTTTTCTGGGATTCCTTGGAGGGACAGGCGGCGTCCGGGTGCGAGCCAGCGATGGGGTTTCCCGCGCTAACCTGGATATTGGTGCTGCCTCCATCAACACGAGCGCCAGCATCACCGCCACAGTAGATTTAACCGGACACAGTGCGGATCTTCTGCTCAATGCTCTGGTGATGGGGAGTCTGAGCAACGTGGGTCCGTATGTATGCACGCTCTCATTTGATCAAGGTGTGCTCGATGCATTGTCCACCAGCCTCGCCGTTCTGCGCACTGACAACGGAAATCCCGGCGTCTGCACCTTGAACATCGGCGGGGGCACGGCGTCGCTGGGCGCGGTCAGCCTCACGACCAGCGCGGGACAGGGCAAGTTGAACATTAATAACGCCAGCGTCACGGTGTCGAACATCACCTCGGCGGGCACGGGCGCGGCCGAGTTGGATATCAACAATTCCACACTCACCTTGGCCCTCGGCGCAGCGGCCAATCCGGTTACGGCGCCAGTGGCTGTGGATACGTTCAACCCGAACGGCACAGTTAACCTCGGTATCTCCGGCAGCGGGTTCACCGTTGGGCAGTTCCCTTTCATTAGCTACGCAGGCGCGATTGGCGGCAGCGGATTCTCCGCCCTCAACCTGACCAGTCTGCCGTTCGGCGTCTCGGCAACTTTATCAAACAATGTTGCAAACCTTTCGGTGGACGTAGTCATCACCGCCGCGCCGCCGGTTGTGAACACCCAACCAACGAACCTCACGTTCAGCCTTTCTGGCGGCGCGCTCCATCTGTCGTGGCCGCCGGATCACAAAGGCTGGACGTTGCAGACCAACGCTACCGCAATCACCGCGACGAACGCGTGGTTCGCCTATCCGGGGTCGAGCACCAACACAAATGTGGCCGTCATGATCGACCCGTTCAAGACGAACGTCTTCTTTCGGATGGCGTATCCCTAACCCCCAGCGCTGGACTTGATGTTAATGGCGCGAAGGTAAAATGATGGAACGCGAATCCAGGAAATCAAAACGGAACTCGGGAGGGTTCACTCTGATTGAACTCCTGGTAGTCATTGGCATCATCGCGATTCTCGCCGCCATGTTGCTGCCGGCTTTGGCCAGCGCAAAACGCAGGGCCTACAACATCAACTGCACCTCCAATATGAAACAGGTCGGCGCGGCTATCCAGATGTTCGATGATGACCACAGTGATATTCTTCCAAACGGCGAGGATGGCATCGTTACAGGCCGCGGGATGAGCGTGGGCCAGAAAGCCACTTATTGCTACCAATACGACAACCCTAACCAAAACGATTGGCTGGTCTATGCCATCCAGCCTTACATGGCGGCGCCTGCGCCGCGAACCTCGGGTAGTATTATCATTATTACCAACCTGATCAAACAGATGTTCTGTCCTGCTAATGAAAAATATAACCGCAAGGTCAGCAGTGCCGGCGCTATCGGTGGCTTTATCTGTTACCAGATGGTGGAAGGCGTTCCTGGCGGCAATAACGATTATTGCAGCCTCCCATGGCGGCCATTCGGTTACAACGGAGCTGCTGGTCCCAATTTAACCGATCCGCCAAAAAAAATCCAAGCCGTAGGCGCTGTCAAAGGCTTTTCTTCGATTTGGGCGATGGTGGATGCGGATCGCATGGCCAATGTAGGAATAGGTAATTCAGAAGATCTCCCCGACACGCCCGCCCACGGCAAGTGCCGCAATTACCTCTGGTTCGACTGGCACGTCTCCAGCGAAAACGTTTCCGCATCGCCACCCAACCGATACTTTTCTCCTACTCCGCCGCCATGAGACGGAGTAGAATGAGCCCCCTGCATTTATCCGCGGTTAGCCTGCTTTGTTTTTCTCTTTCGTGGGCTTCGTCCGGTACGCAACTGACCTCGCCCGACGCACACGTCCGCCTCAAATTCCACCTTCAAACTGACGGTTCACCCTCCTACCGCATATCGTTCTTCGGCAAGCCTATCATCCTCGAATCCCGCCTTGGCTTCGACCCAGCCCTCACCAACCACTTTCAGGTCCTCCGACAATCCTGGGCCCAACACGAAGGCCAATGGACAAACATTCTCGGCGAACGCAGCCTCGTTCCCGACAACTACCGCGAGCTTACCGTCGAACTGAAACACGAATCCGGTCTGCTCCTTCGGCTTGCTTTCCGCGCATACAACGAAGGTGCTGCACTGCGTTACGAATTTCCCGCTCAGGCCGAGAAGGAGTTCCGCTTTGCCGGCGAACAAACCGAGTTCCGCTTTCCCACGAACACCTTCTCCTGGGAAGAACATGGCACCGAAGGTGAATATCGCCGCGTCAGAACTCCCGAGATTCAGCCATGGTGCGAACGCCCGCTAACGCTCGAATATGCCAGCGGTTTGTTCGCCAGCCTCACCGAAGCCGCCAATGAACACTACCCGCGTATGTTGCTGTCCCCTCTCTCGGGCGCAGCCGGCGTGTTGGTGACCGCCCTCGGAGGCACATCCGCCAATACGGCCGCCTCCACCCAGCGCCGCGATCCCACAGCAACCCTCGCGCCCGGCGAATCAACCCCCTGGCGGGTGTTCGTTCTCGGTCAAAAGCCCGGCGATCTCCTCGAAAGAGATTATCTGCTCCTCAACCTTAATCCGCCCGCCGCCCCACTCGACTTCTCCTGGGTTAAACCTGGGAAAGTCATGCGCGACATCACGCTCACCACCACCAACTCCAAAGCCATCATTGATTTCGCGCAAACCGCCGGTCTCGAGTACGTGCTGCTTGATGCCGGTTGGTACGGAACCGAGGACCCCGCCCGGGGGGACGCCACTACCGTCCGCGTGCCAAATCTCGATATCCCCGAAATCATTCGGTATGGCTGCGAAGAACAGGTGGGCCTGATCCTCTACGTCGATCGCCGCCAGATCAAAAAGCAGCGCGACGTTCTCTTCCCGCTTTACCAAAAATGGGGTGTTAAGGGCGTTAAACTCGGCTTCGTTGACGTCGGCCCACAAACCGAGAGCGCCTGGATGACTGAAACCATCCAAAAAGCCGCCGAGCATCACCTCTTCCTCAACATCCACGATGGTTACCGTCCCACCGGCCTCAGCCGCAATTGGCCGAACCTGCTCACCGTTGAAGGCATCCGTGGCAACGAACACATGCCCACCCCCGAGCACAACTGCGCCCTTCCATTCACCCGTTATATCGCCGGCCGGGGCGATTACACCATCTGCTATTACGACCACCGCCTGAAAACTACTCACGCCCACCAACTCGCGATGTCCGTCATCTCGTTCAGTCCCTTGCAAACGCTCTTTTGGTACGACAAACCTTCCAATTACGGTGGCGAACCGGAAATCGAATTCTTCCGGCGCCTCCCAACCATCTGGGACGAAACCAAGGTAATCGACGGAAAAATCAGCCAATACGCCGTTGTTGCCCGACGAAACGGAGAGAATTGGTTCATTGGAGCAATCAACGACGGCCAGGAACGACACGTGAAAATTCCTCTCGATTTCCTACCCAAGGGCAAGAACTACGTTGCACATATTTATTCGGACGACAACACAGTTCATACTCGCACCAAAGTCGGAATCGAAAGTCGGACTGCGAATTGCAGCACCAAGCTGGATGTGCTTTTACGCGCTGCCGGCGGGCAGGCCATTTGGCTTAGCCCTTTGACGGGAACACGTTAGCGACGAAGCAAGCATCAGAGCGCCTCGCCCTGCGACCCGGCAGCGAAAGGCAGAGGTGGGGATGGCTCGTCCTGTAGCTCACCCGCAATCACGGAAATACGGGGATCAGCCAGCGGCCCTCCGGCGACGAGGGTTCGACGCCCTGTTGAACTGCCGACAGAATTTGCCGGCTCTAAAGTAATTCGCGATGACCGGCCTTTCTCGAATCACTTCGGTAGGTCGTTGATTCGACGAGTCTTCCAAATCGTTCCACATGCTGCTCCAGCGATTGGCCCGGCATATGCAAAGCCCCATCAGCTATGAACAGAACGAATCAACTTAAGCCTGATTGCAGGAGGCGACGTGAGGAGATTCGAGATACCCCACGGAGAGCCACAAAAGAAGATCCGGCTGCAGGGGAAAGCCCCAGGCCGTGTTTCAGGAGGAGAATATGGAGTCTCATTGTGCCGCCTACATTTCGAGAGCTTTCGGGTGCATCGAGGTTCCGATGATCGAAGTCGAAACAGCAGCAACAAAAAAATGAATAGCAATCGGGTGAACGGCGCTGTTCGTGTGGAAGCGGACGCCCTCGGCAATGTCGAGGTTCCGCTGGATCATTTGTGGGGAGCCCAAACAGAGCGGTCCCGCCACAATTTCCCTCTTGGTGTCGACCGCTACCGCTGGGGACGTCCGGTGATCCGGGCGCTGGGCATCCTCAAGAAATGCGCGGCGCTCGCAAACGAAGAATTGGGACAGCTTCCCCACCAAAAGGTGGAACTGATCGTCCGTGCCGCGCAGGAGGTCATTGAGGGGAAGCTGGACGGGGAGTTCCCGCTCGTTGTCTTCCAGACCGGATCGGGCACCCAAACGAACATGAACGCAAACGAGGTGATCGCTAATCGCGCGATCCAGCTTGCGGGCGGACTCGTCGGCTCGAAAAAGCCGGTCCATCCGAATGACGACGTCAACCACAGTCAGTCGTCCAACGACACCTTTCCCACCGCGATGCACATCGCGGCGGTTGAGGAGACAGAAAACCTGTTGGTCCCTGCCATGCGCGGGCTGCGCGACACACTCGAAGCCAAGTCGCGCCTGTTTGCCAAGACGGTGATGGTGGGCCGGACACATCTCCAGGACGCGACACCGCTGACGCTTGGCCAGGTGATATCCGGCTGGGTTGCACAACTGGACGAGGCGCTGGACTGTGTCTGCGCCGGGCTGATTCCCGCTTATGCGCTCGCCATCGGCGGGACCGCGGTCGGCACGGGGCTCAACGCAGATCCGCATTTCGGGGAAGTCGCCGCCCGAAAGATCTCGGAGGAAACCGCAAAACCGTTCCGCTCTGCGCCGAACAAGTTTGCAGCCCTCTCAGCCCACGATGGAATGGTAAACCTAAGTGGCGCATTGCGGACGCTCGCCGGAGCGTTGATGAAAATCGCGAACGATGTGCGCTGGTATGCGTGTGGTCCACGGGCCGGCTTCGCAGAACTCAAGCTCCCGGAAAACGAGCCTGGTTCCTCCATCATGCCTGGAAAGATCAACCCCACTCAATGCGAGGCAATGACCATGGTAGCGGTGCAGGTCTTCGGCAACGACCATGCCGTCGCCTTCGCCGGTTCTCAAGGAAATTTCCAACTCAACGTGTATAAGCCAGTGATGCTTCACAACGTGCTCCAATCCATACAACTCCTGGCGGAAGGTGCAGGCTCGTTCAACCACCGTTGCGCGGTCGGAATCGAGCCGAACGAAAAGCGGATCCGGGAACATCTGGACAAGTCGTTAATGCTGGTGACAGCACTGAATCCGCACATTGGCTACGAAAAGGCCGCCCAGATTTCTCTCAAGGCGTACCGCGAAGATCTCACCCTGCGGGAAGCCGCATTGAATTTGGGTTTTGTGGCCTCCGAACAGTTCGATCAATGGGTCCTCCCCGAAGAGATGACGCACCCACTTCACCAATGAAAAGACCATGCAAGAACTCGACCTCATTACCAACAAGACACGCCAGGGCAATGACGGCCATTGCGCTGTGTCGAACTGGCGACGTTCTCCTCCAATCCGGCGCGGCTCTTCACAACTCAGAACTTACATTCGGCGCCAACGACAATGTTCCAGCCTAAAGGCACTTCGACCAACGCGAGCGAGGCAAGGCAACGGTTGGCATCGTTCATGCAAAACAGCCAAAAGTCTATGACCAAACTTTCAAGGGATAGATTCGTAGCTCGAGCCTTCAAAGTGAAGGCAAGCGCCCATGAATCTTCCACGCGCAGTTAACTGAAACTCAAACATATATTGATAATGAAAACGAAAATCACTTCACGCTCAAAATATTTTCACAGACTTTGCATGGCTTTGCTATCCGCTGCCATGTTGACCGTCCAGGTCTGTCAGGCCACCGCGCAAACCGACCAGGACATGATTGAAGTCGCGCGCAGCGTCGTGGCCGCCGATCGGAAGGCGGTCGTGGTGGCGGCGATGGAACTCACCGAAAAGGAAGGAACGGGCTTCTGGCCCCTTTATGACCAGTACCGGAATGAGATGGGGAAAATCACCGACGATCTCCTAAAACTGGTGCGCGATTACGCGAAGCTCTACCCAACTGTTCCTGACGAGCAGGCCAAAGAAATGCTAGACACCTACACCCGTTTGCAGCGAAAGCAGGTGGACAAGCGCACAGAGCATTTAAAGAACTTTGCCAGAATCCTGCCGCCCGCGAAGGCCTTAAGGTTCGCCCAGGTTGAGACCCGTCTGGATCTGCTCTACCAACTGCAGCTCGCCGCCGCAGTCCCCTTAACTCCCGTTGTTGCGGAGAATCCAGTCCCGGCTTCCGTTCCTTCCGAAGCCATTACCGCAGAAGCCGAGCACGCCATCGAGGCTTTCAAGAGCGCCGATACGGGATTAATCACTCTTTTCAACAATTCGGCTGGTTTCGCAGTGTTCCCGAGCGTTGGCAAAGGGGGGCTTGTCTTCGGTGGTGAGCACGGAAAAGGTCTGGTCTATCAAAGCGGCAGTCCTGTCGGGGAAGCCACGCTGACGGAAGTAAACTTCGGGCCGCAGGTTGGCGGCGGGACCTTCTACGAAGCGATTTTCTTCGAGACCGCCGAGTCGCTCGCAAACTTTAAAGAAGGCCATTTTGAAATGAGCGCAAAGGTTGACGCTATTGCGGCAGCAGAGGGCGCTGCGCTGAACGCTAAATATCGGGAGGGCGTCATCATCTTCACCCTTCCACGAAACGGCCTCATGGCCCAGGCGGCCATCGGTGGCCAAAAGTTCAGCTACAAGCCACTGGAGTGATCCCTCCGGCTTATTATTAAAGCAAACACAAGCCTCAATCCTATGCCAAGCCAGGTCCTCGAGTGGGAAATCAGCCGTTGCCGCAAAGGCGTCTTTTGCCAGCAGATCCTGGACACGAGTCACATAAGCAGGGCGACGACGACCATTCGTCGCTGTGTCGAACTGGCGACGTTCCCTTCCAGACCGGCGTGGCCCTTTACAACTCAGAACCTACATTCGGCGCCAACGACAACGTTCTAGCCTAAAGGCACTTCGACCAACACGAGCGAGGCAAGGCAACGGTTGGCACCGTTCATGCAAAAGGGAGCAAACAATATGAGAGAGTTTTTGAACCAAGCCGGAGCTAAGCGAACGCGACTGTTTATCCCGGTAGTGGAATTTGGCCTGACTGAATTCACAATCAGCGTTCGGCAAATCGTATCCAAACCGCATTTAAATCTTCGGGGCACTTTTCGACTGAGTCGAGGAACGCAAGGAGGCGTCCTGGGCTCGCCGGAACTACAACCGGTTTCGTCCCGGAGGGGTGGTCGAGTCCCCACGCTCCAACGGGAGCGTGGGGCGCTCGTCGCCAGACTCATTTGCCCCTCACCGGGCCAATTCTGAACACATACAAAACAAGTAAAGAAAAGGAGCAGCTATGAACATGGTATCGAAGATTGACCAGTCCATATCAGATTCGAACGCGGCGGTCGCGGTTTATAATACCCACTTGGAGGCCGAGGCTGGAGTGAAGGAACTCCAGAAGGGCGGCTTCGACATGAAGAAACTGTCGGTCGTCGGCAAAGACTATCACACCGAGGAACAAGTGGTGGGCTATTACAACGCCGGAGACCGGATGAAGTATTGGGGCAAGATGGGCGCATTGTGGGGCGGGCTTTGGGGCTTACTTTTTGGTGCGGCTTTTTTCTGGGTGCCGGGAGTCGGTCCGCTCCTCGTTGCCGGTCCTCTGTCGGCCGCCATCGTTGCTGGGTTGGAAAGTGCGGTCGTGGTTGGCGGATTGAGCACCCTGGGAGCCGCCCTTTACAGCATCGGCATACCCAAAGACAGTGTCTTGAGTTACGAAACCGCCCTCAAGGTGGACAAGTATCTCCTCGTAGTCCATGGGACCGCCGCTGAGGTTGCCAAGGCGAAAGACATCCTCAAGACAACAAAACCAGCCCAACTCGATGAGCATGTTTTGGGGACGGCCGAGCCAGCGGTAGCGGCTTGATGAACATGCAAGACGGCAAAAGCACATGGGAAAAGCGTCGAATTATGAAGATCAAGTTGAACGGTCCGGATCTCCTGAACAATCCCCGGCTCAACAAAGGCACCGCCTTTACCGAGGGCGAACGGGACAAATTCGCTCTGCACGGTCTGCTCCCGCCGCACATCGGGAACCTCGAGGAGCAGCGCTTGCGCCGGGGCAAGTGGTTGGTAAGTCTGGCGACACCGATCGAAAAATACCGTTTCATGCGCGATCTCCAGGAATCCAATGAGACGCTTTTTTACTCGCTGATCACTCAGCATGTCGAGGAGACCCTTCCTATCGTTTACACGCCCACGGTGGGCGAAGCCTGCCAGCAGTTCAGCGAGCTTTGGCGCAGGCCGCGCGGCCTCTTTCTCAGCTATCCCAACAAGGATCGCATCGAGCAGATTCTGTCGGACCCGCGTTACGATGACATCCGGTGCATTGTCGTAAGTGATGGCGAACGCATCCTGGGATTGGGCGACCAGGGCGCCGGCGGCATGGGCATTCCCATCGGCAAGATGGCCCTCTACACCGCCCTGGGCGGCATCCGCCCCGAATGGTGTCTGCCGATTCTGCTCGATGTCGGCACCGACAACGAGGATCGCCTCGCTGATCCGCTCTACATTGGCTGGCGCAACAAACGCGTGCGCGGCGCCGAGTACGAGGATTTTGTCGATACGTTCGTCACGGCAGTCAAGCGCCGGTGGCCGCATGTGTTGCTTCAGTGGGAAGATTTCGCGGGCGGCAACGCGGCCAAATTTCTCGACCGTTACCGGAACGAACTTTGCACTTTCAACGACGACATTCAGGGCACGGCAGCCGTCGCCACCGCCACCCTCCTCTCCGCTATCAATGTCACGGGCCTGCCGTTAACGGAACAGCGAATCGCAGTCTTTGGTTTCGGGGGCGCGGGGATCGGAATTTCGCAGCTTATACTCTCAGCTATGTGTGATGCGGGCCTTGAGGAGAAGGAAGCCCGCTCGCGATTTTACGCGCTCGATCGTTACGGATTGATCGTCGAAGACGGCCAGGGCGTGCGTCCCGAACAGGAGCCGTTTGCCCGCCGACGAGCCGAGCTGTCCGCGTGGCCCGTTGACAACCAGAAAACCATCGGGCTACTCGACGTCATCAGGAATGCCAAGCCCACGGTTCTTATTGGGGTCTCAGGCCAGCCCAATACGTTTACCGAAGAGGCGGTTCGCACGATGGCGAAATTTGTCGAACGGCCCATTGTCTTCCCGCTTTCCAATCCCGTCACGCGTTGCGAGGCCACACCTCAACAACTCGCCGACTGGACGGAAGGCCGCGCGTTGATCGGGACGGGCAGTCCATTCCCGCCTGCCAGTTACCAGAACAGGCCGGTGCCATTCGCCCAGACCAACAACTCCTACATCTTTCCGGGGCTGGCTCTCGGCATCATTTCCTCCCGCGCTCGCCGCGTCTCCGACGCGATGATCAAGGCGGCAACCCTCGGCCTGGCGGACCTTGTTCCCACTCGCCGGGACAAAACGGCGGGGCTTCTCCCGGCACTGAAGGAAATCCGCGCTGTCAGCCAGAGAGTCGCCAAAGCGGTGGGACTCCAGGCGATCAAAGACGGTCTAGCGGAAGTCGATGCCACCGGACTGGAAAAGGAACTCGCTGGCAATTTCTGGGATCCGGTTTACGAGCCATACGAATATGCCGCCCCCACCCCGAAACCCACTGACACTCGCACAGATGGAGGGGTTCGGGTCCGGCAAAGTGCCTCCGCTAGAACAGACCGGCCGGTACGGCCTTCCGGGCCATCGGTCACCCGAACCCGAGGCTAACCGCAGAACTTCTGGAGCCGGATCTCAACCCAATGCTCATGAGAAGCATGAAAACCTTTGGTGCAGAAATCATTAAATCGCTAACCGTACTCGTATTACTTGCCGTTTTTACCGGATGCACAACTCCAAATGGCAGTCCGGCAGGCAGGTCCTCCCTCAAGCAACCCGAAGCGACTGCACCGGGACAGATCGACACCGGCCTTTCTGATTATCGTCAGATTCTGTCGGACCCAGGCCCATTGTAATCTAAGTCCTTATATTTATGAAAAGAATAAAAAGCAAACCGAGAACTGTGCACAACAAACCAAACGGGTCGTTTCAATATAATCCAGCACTGGCACGGCCCAGAACTGGCCAACGGGCGGCCGAGATTCAGGCCTTCGGGACCATTGCTAAATTGCCAAACGGTTTGAGCGAG
>Ga0335084_10001551_pt1 | contig 21586 bp, 25 predicted proteins | sample Lox_Sample_44_FD_206721 | JGI IMG/M metagenome (GOLD analysis project Ga0335084, IMG submission 206721) | Soil microbial communities from Loxahatchee National Wildlife Refuge, Florida, United States - Lox_Sample_4.4 | ecosystem: Environmental > Terrestrial > Soil > Wetlands | place: USA...
CGAAGGTGGCCGCGGCGTAGGTGTGGAGCATGAATTCCGAGGCCGGCTGGCCGTTGATCCGCATCTCGGCCACGCGCAGCGACATGGTATGGGCCAGCGGGTTGCTCTCGGCCCCGGCCCGCGAGTGATAACCGATCAGGACCACGGCGTCGAAGCTCTCGTCGAGCTCCTGCACCATCGAATAGGGGTGGCCGCTCCAGCCGCGCACGATGCGGGCGCATTCCGGCAGCTGGCTCACATAGATATTGCGGCCCGAATCATGGGCATCCTTGATCAGGATGTCGGTGGCCCCCGCTGCCATGGCACCCTCGCAGGCGGCCACCACCTCGCGCGTCATCTCCTCGCGAAATTCCGGATAGGCGGGGTTGTTGCGGTCGGCCTCGTCCCAGTGGGTGATGCCGGCGGTGCCTTCGATATCGGCGCTGATATAGACCTTCACGGGAATGCTCCGTAGGAACCGGTTTGAGACCCGCACCGTTCCGCGAGACGCCCGCCCTTGTCAATCGCGCGGGTGGCGGTGATGCTGGCATTCCGGCGCGCAACCCGGGCTAACAAGGAAAGTTGCCGATGAGCCTCCAGGGCATGAACCATTTCACCATCCTGGCCGAGGATCTCGGGCTGACCGTGAGGTTCTATACCGAGATCCTGGGCCTCAAGGAGGGCTATCGCCCGCCGCTGGGCTTCCCGGGTGCCTGGCTATACGCGCAAGAGCCGACCGATAAAACCGGCCAGGCGGTGCTCCATATCGTCGCCGGGCGGCCCATGCCCAACCCCCGCGCGGGCGTGATCGACCATATGGCCTATACCGCGAAGGACTTGGCCGCGACGCTCGCCACGCTCGAGGCCCATGGGATCCAGTATGTGAAACGCAAGCAGACTGGTGCGGTCGGCACCTGGCAGGTCTTTTTCCACGATCCCAACGGCGCGCGTGTCGAGCTCGATTTCGCCGCCGCCGAAGGCGACTGAGACCGGGCCTCAATCCCTCTTGGCAAATCGGCTCAGCAGCGAGACGCGCCACCCGGCCGGCAGCAGGCCGACCAGCGCCACCAGAATTCGCAGGCCCAGCGGATAGATGTAGCAGCGCCGGCGCGCGAGGATCGCATTCGTGGTTCGCTGGGTCATGCGCGGCAACGACATGGAGAGCGGCCTGCGCCTCTTCTTGCCGCCCTTGTCGACAAATCCTGGATAAAGCAGCGTCACGTCGATGCCGCACGGCGCCAGGTCGATCTGCAGGCTTTCGCCGAGCCGCGCCACCGCCGCCTTGGCGGCGCCATATCCGGCCGCACCGGGCAAGCCGAGCAGGGCGGCCAAGCTGCTCATGAAGACCAGATGCCCCCGTCCGCGCTCGAGCATCAAGGGCAGCGCCGCCTCGACGATATGGACCGTGCCCATATAGTTGAGCCGCATCGCGGCCTCGATGGCATCGGCGTTGAGCTTCGCACCCGCCGCCCGCTTGCCGCCGCCGGCATTGGCGACAACGCGCCCGATCGGACCGAAATATTGCTCGATCCGCGCGACCGTGGCGCGCACGGCCTCCCGATCGGTGACATCGCAAGCGATCGCCAGCGCCCGGCCGCCGGCCTCATTGATCTCGGCAACGGCCTCATCGAGCAGCGACTTGCGGCGGGCCAAGAGCGCCACGGCTTCACCACGCCGCGCCAACTCGATCGCGAGGCTGCGCCCGATCCCCCCCGATGCGCCGGTAATGACGGTGACGGCGGAAGCGAGGTCCGCGTTCATGGATGATGGGTTGGCGCCGCCGTGCCCACCTCTAGCGCGCCGCCGTTTCCCACGCCTGGTAGCTGGCCTCGAAGCGGTCCTCCCAGGCCGTCATGTTCCGCTTGGCGTCGCGGAAATAGGGCGACTGCTTTAGCGCCCAGATCGACGCGCGATGGGCGGCACGCCCCAGGGGCCGCATCGGCCGGTCGAAATCGAGCAGCAGAATGGCCCGAGTCTCATCGGTGTCGTTCGAGACCTCGTGGTCATAGGAATCGTCGAACACGAAGCAGCGTCCTTCCCGCCAGACGAGGTTCTCCTTCTCCACCCGCATCGAGCAGTGTTCCGCATCGGCCGGCACTTTCAGCCCGAGATGGGCGCGCAGGATGCCCTTGGTCACGCCGCTATGGGCCGGGACGTGATAATGCGGCCCAATGATCGAGAACCAGGCCGACTGCAGATTGGGAATGGCCGCCAGCAGAGCGGCGGTCTTCGGGCAGACTTGGCAGTTCCGTTCGCTGCGCTCGCCGAAACCATAGAAGACGAAGGCCTTCCAATGGCCCGCCTTCGAGATGCGCTTCTGGTCCGGCGAGATCTCGTGGAATGACGGCAGCTTCTCGGGGTCGGCGTAGATCCGGTCGAACTCGGCGCGAATGTCGCGCCAGTGGGTCTCGATCGGCGCAAGGAAGGGGAACAGCTTCAGGTCCAGGACGGGACTGTTCGGCACCGTCGATTGTGCAGCCAGCAGCCGGCCGAGACCGAACCTGGCCTTTTTCCCAAACCGTACGACGCGCTTTCCGAGCCACGAGCGCTTCTTCTGCGCCATTGAACCACCCACCCTGTTCGCCCGGGGCCTCACCCCGGATCTCCACCTGTTCCCGACGCGAACCATAATATGGCCGGTTTGCGTTTTCCAATCAGGGCATTGCCGCAGGTTCCAGGCAGCCTGGTCGAGCCGGCGGCAGGATGGTGCGATCCGGGGCCAGCGGGTTAGCGTGATCGCGAGCGTCAGTCTCTATCTATTTGACCGCGCCTTAGATTCTTGATTCCAGCCAGCCTTCGCTTGGTTTCGAGCCGGCGGCGCTTGGAAGCTGCCGTCGGGCGCGTCGGCCGGCGCGCGATCGGACGCTCGGCCGCCTGACGAATCAGCTCCAGCAACCGCTCGAGGGCGTCCTCGCGATTGCGCTCCCGCGTCCGATGGCGCTGCGCCGTAATGACAATGACGCCTTCGCGCGTCACCCGCCGGCCCGCGAGTCGCTCCAGGCGTTCCCGCACCTCATCGGGCAAGGAGGGCGACCGGCGCGCGTCGAAACGCAGCTGCACCGCCGTGGCGAGCTTGTTGACGTTCTGGCCCCCGGGGCCGGAAGCACGGATGAAGCTTTCCCCGATCTCGGCCTCGTCGAGGGCGATATGGCGCGTGACCCGAATCATGGGGTCACGCTAGCCCATGCGTCAGGGCTGCGTCAGCCGTTGCGCCGAGGCGGAGCTCGGCGAGCCGTCAGCCGCCCTGCCCGCGCCCATGCGGCCGGCCGACCCGCATCCGTCCCTGCCCCTGATGGCGCGGCGCATGGGCATGGCGATCGGCCCAGCTTGGCTTGGGTCCCTGGTTGGGCGGGACCCGCGACGGCTTCGGTGGCGGCGCCTTGGCGGCCTGAGCAGGTCCGGGTGTGGCGGCGGGCTGGGGCTTGGCCGGCTGCGCCTTCAACGGTTCCGGCGCAGCCGCCGGCGCCGGATTGGGCTGGGCTAGCATATAGGCAGGATCGACCTCATGGGCCGAGCAGGCCGGGGACGCGAGCTCGACCGCCTCGTCCGCTCCCGGCGCCGGCGGCTTGGCCGCCGAACGCCGGGCTGCGGTCTTCAGCTTATCCGATTTGAACGACGTCTTGGACTTGGCCGACGCCTTGGCCTTGGTTGTTTGGGACGTCGCCTTCGGCTTGCGAGTCATGCCGGAACACCCTCGGTTCAGGGCGGCACCAGGGCGGCTCGGTCATCCGGAACGGGTGGCCGAACCGCGCCGCCGGGATCAGAGCATTCAGAATCGACCGGCCGCTCGCGCGCCGTCAAGACGGGTCGTGACGTAAGATCACATCACCTTTTTGAGCAGGGTCTCGGTGGCGACGGCGTCCGACTTCGCCTTGGCCAGATCCTTCTGGGCGAGGCCGGCCTCGGCCTTGGCCAGGGCCTCCTTCAGAATCTTCTGGTCGGCGGTGTTGCTGGCCGAGTCGGCGATGGCCCCGCTGCCGAGATCCTTGCAGGGATTGGCCACCTTGGTGTCGAAGCCCTTGCCCTTCGGTCCCACCAGACAATTGATCGCCATATGCAGATGGCTGTCGAGCGTCTTGAGGTCGGTGGCGTTGCTGGCCATGCCGGCATGCTGGCCGGCCGTGGCCGCTTCCTTGGCGAGATCGGCCGCGAGCGCGGCCCCGGCGACGGCGATCAGGCCGGCGGCCCCGAAACCGAGAGCACGAAGCCCCTTCGAAATGCGAATCGTGGACATGATTGGCTGCCTCCAATGGCAATGCTGGTTCTGGCACGACAGACGGCCCCTCATGGTCCGTCCGCGGCGGGCCCTGATTTCAGCCGCGATTGTGTCAATTCTTGGGAATCAAGGCCTAATGGCCCCGATTTCATGAAGGCTCAAGGTTCAGTTCATGAAGTTAATCATCATGACAATATTCTCATGAGTAATGCCTTCGTTTGACTTGCTCACGGCCTGAAATCCCGAGCCCGGGCCCGTCGGGGCGAAAAGAGCGAAGGGATAGCCACGACCGCGCGTTTGCCCGAGCTGGTTTTTACTGGACCTGCCATGGTATCTATCTGGTATCTCATCAGCGGGTGATTGCACCTTATGAACCTGGAACCTGCGGAAAAGAGCCCGTCTCCGGCCGCCGCAGCGGGCGTGTTGCGGCATGGCACGTCCAGGCTCCCGTCGGGCATGACGATCGCCTGGTCGCGATCGGGTAGCAGCGCGGCAGCCCCGCTTCTCCTGATCCACGGCATCACCGACAACCGCGCGACCTGGGCTCCTTTCACCACGGCGCTTGCTCGGGTGGCCCAGAAACTCTCTTGGGTCAGCCAGGATCTGCGCGGCCATGGCGGCTCCTCGTTGCCGGTGCTGGCGCCGTCGAACCGCATCACCGCGGACGGCTTCCGTCTCGCCGACTACGCGGCCGATGCGGTCGGGCTACTCGATGCGCTTGGGTTCGAGCGCGCCATTCTGGTCGGCCATTCGCTGGGCGGGCTGATCGGACAGGAGGTCGCTCTCACCTATCCGGATCGCCTCGCGGGACTGGTCATGGTCGCCACCACCAGCAATGCCCGCGGCAATCCCGTTTTCGTGCGCGACATCATGGGCGAGCTGTTCGGCCGCCGGCTGCGGGCGCTGGCCGAAGCCAAGGGGCTGCGGTATCCGCAAGGGCTGGCGGGCCTCACCTTGCGCCAGCTCGATCCGGCGATGATGCTCTGGTTGCGCGATGTCTGGTGCCTGACCCCGAATGCCGATCCCACGCTTTGCGCCGCCGCGGTGGAATGGACGGCCGATATTCCGCTCGCCACCTGGTTCGGCGCCTTTGCCGGCCTGCTCGAGATGGAGACGACCGAACGCCTCGCGGATCTGCGCGTGCCCAGCCTCGTCCTCTCGGCCGCGCACGACGAGATCTTCCCGATCGAGCCCGACCAGCGCCTGCTGGAGCGAGCGATGGCCGAATGCCATCGCCGTCATGGCACGGTCTGGCACAACTGCACGTATCGCGCGGTCGGCGGCCACGACAATGCCCGCCGCGATGTCGGCCATGCCCTGCCGTGGCAGGCGGCGGCGGAACTCGCCGGCGATGTCGCGGCCTTCGTCAAATCCCTTTCCCGCTGATCCGCCACGCAAGAGGAAGTCATGAGCTATCGCCCCTCGCCCCGGCCGACCTTCGATCGTCCGACCCATATCCGTTTCGATCAGGTCACGCGTCATCTCTGGGGCGACGAGAAGTCCGGCCAGGTCGACGACTGGATCTATGCCTCGAGCGAGAAGATCCATCAGCTCGTGTTCGGCCTGCCCTCGGGTGGTGCCTTTCGCCATTCCGAGGAATACCGCACCGTCTTCGGCGCGGACGAGGTACTCTACGTGCTCCAGGGCATCTTCGGCTGCGCCAATCCCGAGACCGGCGAGGTGCAGGTGGCGCAGAAAGGCGAGGCCGTATTCTTCCGCAAGGACACCTGGCATCACGGCTTCAGCCTCGGCACCGAGCCCCTGCGCGTGCTGGAGTTCTATGCGCCACCGCCGGCCAAGGGCACGTCCGGCGCCTATGCGCGCACCAAGCCCTATCTCACGGCATCGCGCTATGAGCGCGCGGAGGTATTCGGCCGCTTTCCGATGGAAGCTGCGACACTGCGCAAGACCGAGCGCATGACCGTGCTGCGCGACGCCGACCTCCATTGGCGGCTGCAGGGCCAGATGCAGGGCGCGCTGATGGGTCTCTACGCCGCGACCGATCAATTGACTGTCGGGCGCATGCGGCTATTGCCCGGACAGAAATCGGACCTCGAGATCCATGGCGGCGACGAAGGGCTCTATGTCCTGTCAGGCGAGCTCAATCTGCTGGCACCCGAGGCCGAAGGGCAGCGCTGGTTCGAGCTGCATGCCAAGGATGGATTCTTCGTGCCGGAGAATGTCCCGCACCAATATCACAACATGGGAGCGGAGCCGGCCGAGTTCCTGTTCGGCATCGCGCCGCAATATCAGAAGAGCGCGTGAGCTCAAAAGACCTCACGCCCCCTTCCCCTGCGGGAGGAGCTAGGGGGAGTGGATCTCTCCGAGAGATGTTGTTCGCAATCGAAGCGCAAGACTGTTCATTGGTTTGCCCGCGGCAGGCATTCCCCTCCCCGCTCGCTATGCTCGCCGCCCCTCCCGCCCGCGGACTTCGCCCGCTATCTTCATTAAATCGCCGGCGAAGCCGGCACGGGAGGGGCCGTGGTTTTTTTTCAGATGATTGAACCCGCAACCGTCATCGGCGTCGATATCGGCGGCACCAAGGCCGCCATCGGCGCGGTCAGCCTGCCGGATGGCGAGGTGCTGGAGACGGTCCTGCTGCCGACGCCAACGGGTGCCGCCAGCGGCGACGCCTTTCTCGACAGCCTGGCGAGGCAGGTTGCCGCCTTCATCGATCGCCGCAGCGACGGCCCGCCCGCCATCGGCCTCTCGGTCTGCGAGCTGGTCGATGTCGAGGGTAAGATCCGCAGCGGCCACCGCGTGCAGTGGAAAGGCCTCGATCCGGTCGCCCGATTCTCCGAGATCCTGCCGACAGCCATCGAATCCGACGTGCGAGCCGCCGCATTGGCCGAGGCGCGGCTCGGGGCTGGCCGGCACTACCGACAGTTTTTCTATCTCAATCTCGGCACCGGCGTCAGCTCCTGCCTAGTGCTCGATGGCAAACCGCATGCGGGCCATCGCGGCAATGCGCTCGCCATCGCCAGCAGCCCGATCTCGCTGCGGACAAAGCAGGGCGAGATCGCGAGCCAGGTGCTGGAGGACGTCGCGGGCGGCGAAGGCCTGGCGAGGCTTGCGGCCATGGCCGGGCTCAAGGCGGGCTCGGCCAAGGAGCTGATCACGCTTGCCGAGAGTGGCGAGCCCCATGCGCAAGCGTTGATCGGGGATGCGGCTCGTGCCGTTGGCGTCAGTCTCGGCCTCGCCGTCAACATCCTCGATCCGGAAGCGGTCATCGTCGGCGGCGGCCTTGCCGGCGCCGAGGGCCTCTTCTGGGAGGCGATCCAACGCGAGACCCGCGCTCATATATGGAGCGATGACACGAGGCCGCTGCCGATCCTCAAAGGATCGCTCGGGAGCGATGCGGCGTTGATCGGCGCCGCGCTCACTGCTTACGCGATGTCCTCGCCGAAATTGCGATAGAAGCCGAGGTCGACCAGCTTGGCGGGACCGCCCTGGGGCCGCCGGCGCAGAAAGGGCTCGGCCTCGACATAAGTCTGGAAGGTCCAGACCGCCATGCCACCGGGTTCAGGCGCCGCGAGGCCGATACGCCGGATCACGTAGCCCAGCCGGCCGGCTCCATCGATGCGTGCCCGTTCCCGATACCAATCCGCGAGCTCGGCTTCTGGCGCGTCGTCGCCAGCAAAGAACTCGATCAGATGCAGCCCGCCCGGCAATTGGCCTTGGCCGACGATTTCGTCATAGAGGCCGCAGCGATAAAAATTCATAGCACGCGGCACCGGCGAGGTCTGGGCATAGCGCCGGCCTTCGTCAGTGCGGAAATAGTCCTCCCAGCCATCCATGCGGGCCATCGACTTGATCCGCCACCAGCACATGTAGTGCGGCTCGGGCCCGATCTTCATGGTGCGGCCGATATTCAGCACCCGCTCGTCCTCGTCGGACGACCAGTCCTGATGCCCGAGATGGCGGAAGATCTCGAGCGAGATGGAGCGGTCGCGGGCGATGTTCTCGGCAAAGATCATGGTTCAGCCCCGTTTCCGCCGGATCACCCCGTGAAAGAAAATGGGAAGGAGCGGCGGCCCGCTCCTTCCCGTCTCGTTTTCGTTCTCGCAACCGCCGTCAGATGACGCCGGCCAGCCACTGCTTCTCGACGATGTCCTTGTTCTTGGCGACCCAATCCTTCGCCACATCCTCGACCGGCTTGTTTTCGACCTCCATCTCGAGGATCCACTGGTTCACCACATTGGCGTCGAGCTTCACCTGCTTGAGGAACTGCCCGATCTTCGGATCGCGCTTGGCGAGCGCCGACGCATAGGCGATATGAACGCGGGTCGGCGGCTGGCCGCATTTGATGCTGCTGGCCTCGAGCCAGTCGTTGCGCTGGGCCGGCTGATAGAAGGTGTAGCAGCCTTTGGGATTGTAGCGATCGGTGCCCTTCGCGTCGTCGGTGGTATAGCCGTCGAAAGGCGGCTGCTGGAGCTCGACCAGTTTGTACTTCGCGAAGATCCACTCCGGCGTCCAGTAATAGAAGACGATCGGCTTCTGCTTGTCTTCGGCATCCTTGAGCTGCGCCAGGAGCACGGACTGTTCGACGGTGGTGTATTCCATCGTCTTGTCGAAGCCGTAGGACTTGCCGCGCACCTCTGTGTGGTTGGTCGATTCCCACCCGACGGCGCCCGCCCAGATTTCGCCCTTGCCGTTACCGTCGCTGTCGAACAGCTTCGCGACCTCCGGCTTGGCCAGATCGGCCAGATCCTTCACGCCGTATTTTTCCTGCACATAGGCCGGAATATAGATGCCTTCGGTGCCGAGATAGGGCGTGTCGTTGAGAAGGATCGACTGGTGGCCGCCCGGCAGCACGTAGTTCTTCATCTGCTCGCGCAGATGATCGGTCCACATATCGGCCACGATATCGACCGACCCGTCCCCCTTGTCGAGCGCTTCATAGAGCGCCTCCTGCGCGGCCGCGATGGTTTGCACGTCGGCGTCGAGATACTGGGTCATGACCACCTTCAAGACCTCCTCGATCGCCGTCGATCCCGGCCAATCGAGCTGGCCGATGACCACCTTGGTCTTGGCCTCGGCCGTGCCGGCGAGCGCCAGCAGGGCGATCGCAGCGGAAGCCAGTATTGTTAGACGTCTCAACATTTCTTCTCTCCTGGTTTGCTTCCTCTCTGTCTCCCCGGGCTTCTTCTGGTCGACGGCCCGGTGGAGGGTTTCACTTTCGTCTCCGCTCTCTGCTCTCGCGTCTGACCATGCGGTCGAGCGCCATGGCGCAGACCACGATGGCGATGCCGGCGAGGATTCCCTGCCCGGTCTTCAGATGCTGCAGCGAGTGGATGACCTCGAGCCCAAGCCCGCCGGCGCCGATCATGGCGGCGACGACGACCATGGACAGGCTCATCATGATGGTCTGGTTGATGCCGAGCCGGATCGAGGGGATCGCCAGCGGCAGCTCCACCTTCAGCAGAAGCTGCGCCGGCGTGGCGCCGAAGGCGTCGGCCGCCTCGCGCACATGGGTCGGCACTTGCTGGATACCCAGCGTCGTCAGCCGCACCATCGAGGGCAAGGCGAAGATCACGGTGGCGATAACGCCCGGCGGCTTGCCGATCGAGAAGAAGGCCACCGCCGGGATCAGATAAACGAAGGTCGGCAGGGTCTGCATGATATCGAGCAGGGGCTCGATCACGGTATTGGCGCGCCGGTTCTTGGCGCAGAGAATGCCGATCGGGATGCCGATCACCACGCAGATGATCACGGAGGTCGCGACCAGCGCCATGGTCGACATGCTCTTTTCCCAGAAATTGAACAATCCGAGATAGAGCAGGGAGACAGCCACGAAGATCACCGCGCGCAGGCCCGAGAGATACCAGGCGGCGAGCATCGCCGTCATGGCCACCACCGGCCAAGGCGTCAGGACGAAAGCGGTCTCGATCGCGTTCAGGGTCGCGCGCAGGCCTGCCGTGAAGGCGTCGAAGAAGTCGACCCAGCTCCGCTTCATCCAATCGACGCTGACGTCGAAGAGATAGGCGGTTCCGCTGTCGAGGCCTTCAAAGGTCGGAAAATCGACGAGCGCGCTCCAAGGCGCCGGCGCCGTGAAACGATAGACGATCAACGGATAGGCAAAGAGCAGAATTGCGACCCCGATCAGGAGCGATTGCTTCGGCGTAAGCCGGATATCGGCGACGCGCTCGGCCGTCGAAGAGCCATAGGCGCCGACCAGACCGAGGGCCAGGCGGACGAGAATGATGAGCACGAGGCCACGACCGGGCGTCGGCACCACGTCTTCGATCGGCGGCGTGAAACCTTGGACCAGAAGCACCAGCCCCGTGACTTCGCCGATCGCCGCCATCGCGAAGATGAACCAGCGGCTGCGCTGGGCGGCCCAGAGCGGACCCATGAGGCAGGCGCGGGCGCCGGCCATGAGAGTCGAAGGCTCCGATGGCATCGCAAACCGGCCGGTCTCGGCCGATGGACTCTCAAGCATGATGCTGCCTCCGCGCCAACGTCTTCAGGACCGCCGCCCGATCCACCAATCCCACAGCGTGCGCCGAGCCGTCCTTGATCACGACCTTGTCGCCCTGCACCGCCAGCAGCTCCGCCAGCAAGGCCAGGTCGCTGTCGAGCTTGGCCTGAGGCCAGCTCTTCGCCTCCGCCGGCAGCGGATGGCCATTGAGCGGCGTCATGATATCGGACGCCCGCAGGACCTTGGCCGGCGACAGGCCGCCGAGGAACTCAGCCACATAATCATCGGCGGGATTGCGCAGAATCTCGACCGGCGTCCCGATCTGGACGATGCGGCCGTCGCGCATGATCGCGACCCGCGAGCCGACCCGGAAGGCCTCCTCGAGGTCATGCGTGATGAAGATCGTGGTCTTGCGCATCTTGCGCGACAGCGCGAGGAACTGGTCTTGAAGCTGGCGACGGATCAGCGGATCGAGCGCGCCAAAAGGCTCATCCATCAGCAAAATCTCGGGATCGCCGGCCAGCGCCCGGGCCAAGCCCACGCGCTGCTGCATGCCGCCCGAGAGCTCGTCCGGCCAGCGCTGGGCCCAGCCGGTGAGCTGGACCGTCTCCAGCACCTGTTCGGCGCGCGCCATGCGTTGGGCACGCGGCATCTTCCGCAGCTCGAGACCGAAGGCGACGTTCTCGATCACGGTCCGGTGCGGCAACAGCGCGAAATTCTGAAACACCATGCCGATCTTCTCGGCCCGCAACCGGCGCAAGGTCGCCGGATCCTTCTTGGCGATATCCTCGCCGTCGATCAGCACATGGCCGGCGGTCGGCTGGATCAGCCCGTTGATATGCCGCACCAGCGTGGACTTGCCGCTGCCCGAGAGCCCCATGATGCAGAAGATCTCGCCGCGGCGCACATCGAAGGTGGCATTGGCGACACCCACCACGCAATCGAACCGGCTCAAGAGCTCGGCCTTGCCGAGCCGTTCTTTCTGCATCGCCGCCAGGGCCTCCTCGACCCGGGCGCCGAAGATCTTCCAGACACCGCGGCAGGCGACGATCCGGTCTTCGTCCCGCTCGGCCATCACCAGACGCTCCCGAGCGAGACTGTCATCGCCTCGCCATTGACGCCGCTGGCGGCATCGGAGGCGAGGAATCCGATCACCTCGGCGATCTCCTGCGCCTCCAGCACACGCTTGGCCGGATAGGCCTCGGCGCGCTCCTTCCAGATCTGCTCGGCCGTCAGGCCGCGGCGCGCCGCCTCCTTCTCGGCATCGCGGTCGGCCATCTCGGTCTTGACCCAGCCCGGCAGCACGGCATTGCAGGTGCAGTTGAAAGGCGCCACGTCATGCGCCACCGACCGCATCAGACCGATGAGACCATGCTTCGACGCGCAGTAGGCCGACATGGCAGGGGCGCCCACCTCGCCCGCCGTGGAGCTGACCATGACGATCCGGCCCCAGCGTTGATCCCGCATGTCGCGCGCGGCCAGCCGCGTCAGCTCGAACGGCGCGTCGAGATTGACCGCCATGGTGGCGCGCCATTCCGCGGGCGACTGGTCGAAGATCGGTTTGTCCTCATGCCCACCTCGCCCCGCGCAATTCACCAGGATCGAGATCGGGCCCAGCTTGCGCGCGGCAGCAACGACCTTTTCGCAAGCCGCTGCCGAGTCAAGCGAGATCGCCAAGGGCTCGGCGCCGCAATCGAGGGCCAGGGCCTGCAATCGCGTCTCGTCGCGCGCCACCGCCAGCACGCGGGCGCCGCGGCGGCAGAAGAGCGCAGCGGTCGCCTTGCCGATGCCGCTGCTGGCACCGGTCACGATCGCGACCCGACCCCGGAGCTCTTGTTCGCCGCTGGCCGCCATGGGGCCCCTACCCCTTCTTCCCTTTCGAATGGATGATATCGCGCAACGAACGCACCGCAGCGCCGGGATCGGGCGCACCCCAGGCGTTGCGCCCGAAGGCGACGCCCGCCGCGCCATGTCCCATCGCCGTCGCGACATCGTTCATGAGCTGCTGGCGGTCCTTGGCGAAGGCGCCGCCCGCGAGGATGATCGGGACATTGCAAGCCCTGGCCGCCTCGGCGATCGCGGCGGACGGGACCGGCATGGTGGTCTTGATCGCATGTCCACCCAGCTCGGCGCCGGTGCGACAAGCGGCGATGATCGCCTCGGGCGCCGCCGGGTCGGGATAGGCCTTGCTCTCCACCGGCATGATCTCGCAGAGGTAATACATCTTCTCCTTGTCGCAGCGCGCCGCCAGCACCGCCGCCTGGCGCAACGCCTCGAGCTCGAAGGGCGCACCCAACTGGATATAGGTCAGCACCGTTTTGACATTGAGGCGCTTGGCGTCCTCGATCGTGTAGGCCATCACATATTCGGTCAGGGCGTAGTTGGTGCCGAGCGTGAGCGAGGTGAGATCCAACTTGAGGATCGGCGCCGCGCGGCCGAAGCGGTCGCGAAAGTCGCGGATGGTACCGTAGCTGGCGATGATACCGTCGGCGCCGGCGGAAGCGACCTTGTCGATGATCTGCCCGCGATTCTCGAGGCCCGGGCAGGGCCAGGAATAGAGCGTGTGATCGATGGCAATGACGACGCTCTTGCCATCGTCGGCCAGGAAATCGGGCGAAATCATCAATGAGACTCCGGAATGAACATGGTTTTCAGGCCGGCGAAGGTCTGCCGGCGGACGATGGCGGCCTCGACGTCGGTGAAGCCGCAGCGCGAGGTGATCAGATCCTGGAATGGCAGCTTCGGATCGAGCAGCAGCTCGAGCGCCTGGTCGTAGCGGTTGCGGCACTGGTTCGGCGGCGTGCCGATCCATTCGCTGCCGACGATCGAGATCTCCCGATAATGCAGATCGTTGACGTTGATGGTCGCTTCGGGCCGGTTGCCGAAGCCGGCGAACAGCACCACGCGCCCACCCGGCCGGCAGGCCGAGACGCAAGGCATGACGAGATTGGGATCGCCGATGGTGAGGATGGCGGCGTCCACGCCCTTGCGCCCGCCTGCCCAGGATTTTGCCGCTTCCTGCCAGCCCTCGGCCGGAACCACGCGCTCGGCGCCGAAGGTGAGCGCCAGCTTGCGCCGGGCCTCGATCGGCTCGACCACCAGCAGATGAGCGCCGATCCGGGCCGCCTCGGCCACCATCTTCAAGCCCATGGCGCCGGCCGCGATGACGATCGCGTAGTCGCCGGCCTTGAGCCGTGCCTGATCGTGAACCGCATGGAGGCAGTCGGCCAGCGGCTCGATCAGGATGGCGCGCTCGAGCGGCAGGTCGTCAGGCAGACGCAAGGGCCCGCGCGACCAGGCGATGGGCTCGACCGGGATCAGCGCATAATCGGCATAGCCGCCGTAGACATCGCCATAGAGCCGGTCGCCGACCTTCCAACCCGTGACGCCCTCGCCGACCGCGGCGACGCGACCCAGCCACTCATGCCCCGGATTGAAGGGATATTCGCCGTCATTGACGCCGATCTCGTATTTGCGCGAGTCCGTGGCGCAGACGCCGCAAGCCTCGATCTTGACCAGAAGCTGGCCAGCCGGCGTCGCCGGAACGGGGATCTCCTCGATCCGCATGTCGCGGATGCCGTGGAGTCTGGCCACGCGCATCTTGCGCTGGGGCGATGAGGTCGCGGTCATTCTGTCTCCTTCTGAAATTCTTGTTGCGGCCGTCCCTGAGCGGCCAGGCTGTGCATGATCGGCGCCAGCCGCGGATAGAGGTCCCGATAGACCTCCAGCAGCTGCTCGTAGCGCCGGGAACGTTCGGGCTCGGGTTTGACGATGCGGTCGAGACCGGGCTCCAGCCGCTTGCCGAGGGCACGCGCGGCGAGCCAGGCCGGTGCGTAGGCCTCGCCCGCATGGGCCACGATCTCGAGCGGCGTCGCGGTGGCGTCGGCGATCGCCTGCACCAGCCCGCGATTGCGCGCCCCGCCGCCATTGACCCGAAAACTGCCGACGGGTCCCGTCAGCGCCGCCACGCGCCGCGCCAGATCCATCGCCGAAAGCGCCACGGCATCGAGCGCGGCGCGGGCGAGATGAGCGGCGTCGTTATGAAGCGAAAGACCGACGATGGCGCCGCGCGCGTTCCGATCCCAGATCGGCGCTCGCTCGCCCGCGAGATAGGGCAGCATGACAAGATCGCCGGCACCCGGCGGCAGATCCTCTGCGGCGGCGCAGGCCGCGACGCCATAGATCCGCTGTGCCCAATCGATCAGGCTCCCGCAAGACGAGGTCCAGCCGCCGAGGAAGCCGCCGCGTCCGATATGGGGCGTCAGCCGTAGCCCCTCGCCGCACCGATCCCCTTCGACCACGCGGCCCATGATCAAGGTCGAGCCCAGCAGCATGCAAGCCTCGCCGACGCGAGTGGCGCCGCTGCCGGCGACATCGACATAGCTGTCATAGGTGCCGACTGTGACCGGAATGCCGGCTGGCAGACCGAGCCTCTGCGCCGCGGCTTCGGTGAGCCCTCCGGCGATCTCGTCGGCGGCCCTGACGGGCGGCACGGGCAGCGGGCTCTCCAGGCCGGCCACCGTGTGATCGAGAAGCGTGATCGGGTCCATGACCAGCATGCCGGTCAGATCGCTCACCAGATAGCCCGCGGCATCCACGCACCAAGCCGCTTTGGCGAATCGCTCCGGCTCCTGCTTGCGGATCCAATGCAGCTGCGCGATCACATGGTCCGGGCCAAAATTCTCCTCGGTCAGCCCATGCTCGCGTTGCAAGGCCAGTCGCGTCGGCTCCGCACGGCCGTCGATTGAGAACAGCGGCGATGGTCCCAATGGCCGGAGCTCGCGATCCAGCAGGACCGGGCAAGGCCCTAAGGCGCCGATGCCGATCGCCTCGATCAGGGGATCTCCCGCATCCTGCGTCGCCTGCCGGCAGGCATCGACGACCTGCAGGCTCCAATCGAGAGGATCGCGCTCATACTCGAATTGCCGGTTGGTGCAGGATCGCCGGCTGCTGCGCCCCCGCCCGATCAGGTCGCCGGTTTCGGCAATGACTGCGGTCCGCACCCCGGAGATGCCGAGATCGATGCCGAGATAGCAGCCCGTCATGCGTCGCGCCGCGAACGATAGAGCGTGGTGCGGAAGCGATAGCGATCGCCGCGAAACAGGCTGCGGCTGAGCTCGATCGGTCGCCCGCCGCGATCATGAGTGATGGCATTGGCCATCAACAGCGGCCAGCCGGGCTCGACACCCAGGAGCGGCGCTTGCTCGGCGCTGGTGGCAACCGCTTGCAGGGTGTATTCGGCAAAGGCAGGCGCGCAGCCCGCCTCGCGCAGCGCGTCATAGAGCGAGGTGACCGCGAAATCGAACTTCGGCAGGCCCGGCGCATAGCGCAGCGGAATCCGGCTATGCTCGAGCGCGACGGGAATGCCGTCGAGCTTGCGCACGCGCCTCAGCTCATAGAGGTCGCTGCCCGGCGCCATATGGAGATCGTCGGCCTCGTCGATCTCGGCGGGCCGCACCCTGGCGATCAGCACCACCGAACGCGGATCGAGGCCCCGCCCCCGCGCCATCTCGCTGAAGCCCATTAGCTCGTTGGGCTCGCCGAAATTGGGTTGGTTGACGAACCAGCCGCGGGCACCGTCGGAATCGATCAGGCCGCGTTCGCGCAGCTCGGCCAATGCCCGGCGGATCGTGACGCGGCTGACATCGAAACGCTTGCAAAGCTCGCGCTCGCCCAAGAGCTGCGCGCCGGGCTTGAGCTCGCCGGCGCCGATCTGCGACGCCAACGCCTCCGCCACCGTCATATAGCGCGGCTGATCTTGCGCGAATGTCCCGGTCGCGGCGAGCTGCGGTCTGGCCATGCGGTCCCCTGGTTGGATAATACCAGTATAATACCAGCAAGATGCCAGATAATTTTTATCCTGGCGAGAGCTTCCAGGACGAATTCCGCGCGGCTTTCGCCCGTCTTGGCGACCGACCCGCGCCCGGGGGACGCAGGCGTCAACATTACGTGTTCGTCACTACGCGCGGGCCGGTCAGGCCGCGCAGCATGACCCGGCGTTCACAAGGACCGAATCGCGGGATGTCCGACATCGCGCCACGGCTCTTACCAGCACTTGCCCCATTGAGGCCGCGGTCCCGTCGAGGCAGCTCCGATCACCCGGTCGCCTGACACGCTTTGTTGAAGACCCATCGAAAGGAAGCAGCCATGCGTCCCCTCTATAAAGTCGCGCTCCTCGCCTTCGCCGGCTTGGTCGCCGCCAACCTCGCCTATGCCAGCCCGCTCTCCACCCCGGCTCTGCCGCTCGCACAGGGCTATGTCACCGTGGCCGACACGGTCATGACCGTGTCGAATTCGGCCGGCTACGCCAATCTGCGCAAGGAACCCAGCAGCCACAGCGAGTTGATTGAGAAGCTGCCCGGAGGGACGAAAGTCACCATCCTCGGCAAGGCCGCCGGCGGCAAGTGGTACCATGTGAAGGCGGGCGACAAGGAAGGCTACATCGCCCGCAACCTGCTGAAATAGATCGCCTGCGACGCCGGATCCGTGCCGCGTGCGGCGCGAATCCGGCGTTGCCGCTCACTTAAATCTGAGTCGACGGCTCCGGGCGGGGCGGTATGATCGGTCCCGGATTCTTGTCCCATGCCATCTCGCGTCAGGCTTGGCTTCCCGGCTGCAAGAGCCGGCGCCTTCCTGGCGAGCAAGGGGGAGGCCGCGGCCAAGGAACGCCACATTGCCGTTCGCCGGCGCGCCGTCTCGAAAGCGGCGGACATCAGCGAGATCGGCAAGGGATGAGTTCGAAAGAAAAGGGGAACGACCATGCCCACCCGCCTTGCTGCTCCCATGCTGATCGCGATCGGACTGCTCGCCGCCGGGAGCGCCGCCGCGAGCCCGCTATCGACGCCCGTCCTGCCATCGAGCCCACGCCTCATCGCCGTCGCCGACACGGAAATGACGGTGAGCAGCGGGGGTGGCGACGTCAATCTGCGCCTCGAGCCCAGCACCCGCAGCCAGGTTCTCGACAAGCTGCCGCGCGGGACCAAGGTCACCGTTCTCAACATGGTCGACGGCGGCAAATGGGTCCATGTCAAAGTCGGCGACAGGGAAGGCTATATCGCCCGCTACCTGCTGAAGTAAGCCGACGATCGCAACCGCGCCGCTGCCGCCGCGTCGGCGACAGCGGTTCATCCAAGATCGGGGAAGTCCTCCACCACCGCGCATTTGTCGATGCGCTGCCCGTCACTGGAGAGCGGCCAGATCGCGCCCTCCATCGCCAGCGGATTGCCGGTCTGTTGCGAAGCGCCGATCGAGCGCAGATAGACCGGCCGGCGCTCCGCAAAGGCAGTGCGGTACAAGCTCAGAACCCGCTCCTTCTCTTCGAGCGAGGTGTTCTTGAGCTCGTCCAGGTAACGCCCGGTCAGCTCCTCGTCCAGCAACGAGATGCGCGTGCCGCAAAGCCGATAGCGGACCCGAAAGGGTTCTTCTTCGATGTCGACCAGGATGAAGACCGGCAGGATGCCCAGGATCTCGGCCGGATCGATATCCTGCCGTCGCGGAAGCAGATCGCCGCGATGCTTGCTCCGCCAATAGGCGTCGAAACTCCTGGCCGGCTCGGAGCGGAGCTCAGCAAACGGAATTTCACGCGCCAGGACTCGCGACATCGATATCCGATAGCCCCCCGAGAAAACAGTGTAACGCCCGGTCCCGGCCACGCAAGCCGGATGAACCGAAGGTCTCAACCGTCGCAAGAACAAGCCAAACCCGAGCAGAGAGCGGTGCGGGATCGCGTGCTGCCGGCATAGGCGGCGATGTCACCCCGCCCGATCGAGGCGCCGCCGTCGCAATGTCGGCTCTCTGCCGCCGGACGACGCGGCAGACACTGGCCCATCACAACCGGGGCTTGATGAAAGTACTTCTGGCTCAAGGATTTGTCGGGGCGCAGCAAGAGCTTCCTGGGCTTGCGGGCCCCAGCTTCTTTGCCCGTGTTCTCTTTGTGATAAGCGCCATCGCAACGGGTTATTGGTGCGCCAGCCAATTTACAAGCGTCGCCGGGGCAACGGATGATGAATGCCAATGATCCTCTAGGACCGGATTCAGCCGAAAGGAGTCCCCCATGTTTGATCATCGCCGATCCTTGAAAACTCCCGCCCTGGCGATCCTGCTCGGCATGACCCTTGCTACCGCGCCGTTCGCCCTCGATATGGGGCACCATTCGCTGACGGCGAAGCTCGCTTTCGCGAACAATGGCGGCGGCCATGGCGGTGGCAATGGCAATGGTGGCGGCAATGGAAACGGGAACAGCAATGGCAATGCCGGCGGCAATGGCGTCGGCAACGGCGCCAGCGCGAACAAGGGACTTGCGAGCGGCACCGACGATGATTCCGCGCCCAGTAGCCACGGTGCGCTCGCCAGCAGCCTGGGCGCGCTGAACGCCGCGCATGCCTCGACGACCGCGCTCGAGAACGCGGCGCCGAACTCGCGGGTTGGCCGCATCGCCACCTACGGCAAAGTCGTTCAAGCCGAGAACACGCTCGCCGACCCGAACGCCACGGAGGAACAGAAGGCCGCGGCGGAATCCTACCTCGACAGCCTTGGCTTGACCGGCATGACGGCCGAAGACGCGGAGCGTGCCGCGCTCCAGGATGCCGCCAACAAGACCATAACCGACAAGGTCATCGACGCGGTCAACGCGCTGCTCGATCTGTAGAAGGACCGAGCGGCGCCGGCGAGACGGCTCGTCAGTTCGCCGGCCGGTTCAGGGTGTAGTTAATCGGCAGATAGACATAACCGCCGCCCTCGGCGCGGATATGGCCGAAGGCCGGAAACGGCAGATGGGCGCCGGCGATCCAATAGCCGTTCTTCGCCGCGTCGGCGAAGGCCTTCTCGCGCGTCTGCACCGCCTGTTTCGGATCGCTGTCCCACTGGATTGCCACGCCGGGATCGGCGAACTGCACGACGGCGGCATGGACCAGGTCGCCCCACAGCACGAGCTTCTTCCCCTCGCTTTCAATCTCATAGATGGCGTGGCCTGGCGAGTGGCCCGGCGCCTCAACGGCCTTGATGCCGGGAAAGATCACCGTGTCGCCGGTGAAGGGTTTGACCCGGTTGGCCGCGAGATAGAGCCCCATGGCGATCCGGGCCGTGCGGAAATTGCCCTTTGCGGAGTCGGGCGCACCGGCCTCGTTGGACTCGTTGAGCCAGTACTTCACATCCTTCTGGTCCACATAGACGGTCGCATTCGGAAAAGCCATTTTCCCGTCGCGCGACAGGCCGCCGATATGGTCGCCATGGAGATGGGTGAGCAGGATCGCGTCGACCTCCTCGGGCCGGTAACCGGCGGCCTGGAGATTGGCGAGCATATGGCCCAGATTGGGCCCGAACAGGGTGCCGGCACCGGTATCCACCAGCACCAGCTTGGTGGCGGTGTTGATCAGGAACGTGTTGACGGAGGTCTCGGCCGGCAGCCTGAGGAACGCCTGGCCGAAGGCCGCCTCAATCTCACCCGGCTTGGCGCCCACCAGGAGCTTGTCCATCGGAAAATCCGTCGTGCCGTCATTGAGCGCGGTGATCTCAAAGCTGCCCAGCATCAGGCGATAGAAGCCCGGCGCCTGGGTGCGCTGCTGCGGCGCGGCGGCGAAGCCTGCGGTGGGAGCCAACAGGCCGAGGGCGGCGAAGACGACAGCCGAGGCCATCGCCGCGCGGACGAGAAAGGAGCGAACAAGCATGAAGGGACCCCTGCAAGTGAAACTGATCGTGGTTCATCGGGCGAACTGTCGGTGGCGACACCGGCTATCCTTGCTGCAAACGGCAGCCGTTGTCGCTCCCGTCATTTATACGAGCAAGCCTGTCGAGCCCGCTCAGCGCTCGTGAATATGGAGCTCGCTCAACAACCCCTTTCCCATCTTTCTCAAGGACGCATCGAGATCGTTGGCGGTCACCGAGGATAGGATCCTGATCTGGTCGGGCTTCGCGATCAGGACTGTTCCTCTTCCCGTGTCGGGTATGTCGGGAACGAAGACGACGTAGGAATCACCCCGGTCCTGCTCGACGATGTAAGCGGGTTGCCAATAATCCGCTTGTTTGATGAGGGCGCTCGCGTAAGGAAGGATCCTCGCCTTGTTTTGCAGCTTTTCCTCAGCCATGGCCTTGTAGGCGCCATAGCCAGGCAGGTATTTCAGGAGCAAATCCTCCGCGGACTGCCGGAGCGTCGCCAGAAATGCGTAACGCATCAACAGGCCGCAGAGCATGCAGAGGGCGACCAACAGCAGCCCGGTGAAGACCGTCGTCCCGCCGAGGCCAAGAATCGATTTCATGCCGAACATCTGGGCAACTCGCGACCCGACCGAGGTGAGCCCGACCCAGGCCTTCGTCAGGACGACGAAAATGACGATGACCGGCAACAGGAAGAAGAATCCGGCGATGGCAATGTTGCGAAGGTTGGTCAAAAAGGCCTTCATCGGCTCCCCGCACCCGTTCTCGGTTTGACGTCAATCTAAGGCCGCGTCGATGGCAGCGCTTGGCACACTAGGCGCACCTCTGGCGGGAGCCCGCTCTTGGCGCTACGCCTTCGCCAGGGCTTCGATGGCATCAAGATCCAGAACACCCGAAGCGCCCCAGCCCCGCGTGCCTTCGGGAATTGCGGGACGAAACTCTTCGTAGAGCTTGTAGGCCGTCGCCGCCAACTCTTGCGGCCGTCGCGATCGCGCAAGCTTCACCATGGACCCCATAACCGCCTCCAGCGAGGGGCCGAATTTGGCCTCGAGGTAACGTTCCACGCTTTCCGGGCTCACCGGCTTGTCCTTCGCCAGGGCCCGCAAGCCATCGGGCGTCCGTGTGACAGGCACCGCGCGATGCAGGAGGTCGACATGAAGCGCCTCGCCATGCTTCATCTTCTTGCGCTGCTCGGCGACGTCCTTCGGCGTCGGCTCATAGATCCCGAGACGCACGCCTTTCGAGTAGGCGTTGAGGCCGGCGACGGCCTTGCCCAGCGTCAGGGCTTCATCGTGATTGAAGCCCAGGCGCTGGGCGAC